>VFSW01012049.1_pt1 | contig 12100 bp, 10 predicted proteins | sample 5358111 | NCBI WGS metagenome assembly VFSW01 (sample SAMN11554181, study PRJNA540505) | mine drainage metagenome | isolation source: sediment from site ElyBrook_90M | place: USA: Ely Copper Mine, Vershire, VT | collected 2017 | reverse complement strand
ATCCCATTGCCCTATCCAAGCGAAGTAAGCGTTGTTGTTTGCCAACTATCAGAATGGGGAGTCACCTTCACCCGGGTGGTCCCTTAGGACTTCGTCGTCGTCGAACGGCCACGATAATCACGACAGCTGCGAGAGCGGCTACGAGACCCAGTAGGGCAATCCACGTTGAGGTGGAGAACGCGACCGGTGACTCGCCTGAAGAGGAGGGCGTGACGGTGATGGCAATGACCGAGGAGTGATTGTGGAATCCAGTCGAATCCACGACGGAGGCGTTGATTGAGAAGGTGCCGGCGGCGACGAATGAACACGACACGTGGGCAACTCGGGGTGAAGAACAGCCGGGCGGGAGTCCGGTCCAGGTCACGTTATAGGGAGGGGTCCCGGCCGATGCGCTGGCCGAAAGCTGTACCGACGTCCCAACCGGCACGGTAGCCGGCCCGATTAATTGCGCTACAACCGATGGATCCCGGTTTACGGATACACCGAACCAAACGACCGCAGTCTCGTTATTGGAGTCAGTCACCCAAACGGAGGGTGTGGAGTTTCCTGCCACGGCGGGGGTACACGCGAGCGTCGGCTGGTCCAACTCCAGGCAACCCGGCGGCAGGGAGATCCAATGGAACGTATCGCCACCGCTCCCCGGGTTTGAAACTGTCGCCTCAAAAGTCACGGATTGGCCGACGTCAATCGTTGTTGGGAATGTGGTTGCGGTTTGGATGGCCGGGCCGGGCCAGACCTGGTACTCGAGGGGCGAAGGGGTGCTCGTGGCGCCAGTTTGGTCCCGGATGGTCAGAGCGACTTCGAAGGTCCCGGTCTGAATTGGGAGGCAGCTCAGTCGGGCGAGTTGGGTCGAGCCACAACCTGTGAGGTTGGTCGTCCACCGATAGATATAGGGTCCCAATCCCCCGGAGACGTTTGCGACGAAGTTGGCCCGCTGCCCCGAATCCAAATGACCCGAGGTCGGGTTCGAATCGATAGCCGAAGCGTTGACCCGGCTGAGTACGAAGACCCAGGTAGTCGTCGCGGCAGGACCGAGGAATTCGTCTTCAACCCCCCCGTATAGAACTTCGTATCCGTCCGTCGCATCGTAGGCGAGACGATCACCTTCAAGGGGGAGGGGCCAAGTCCCACCCGCCGGTATGTTTTGCCAAGTTTGATTCTCGAACGACGTAGTCGATTGGTCCGCACCAGACATGATGTTGCACGACCCTCCACCATAAGTCATCAGGGGGAGCCCCAAAGGGGCGAAGCCGCTGGACATTCCCAAATCGAAGGGTGGCCCGCTCCAGTTTGGAGATCCCAACACATTCCACATCCCGCTTCGGAACTCCCAGGTGTCGTGGAGTCCCCCGCCCGTGCTGTTGCAACCGCCGTAGAGAACCGTTTCGTTGTCGCCGGGGTCGAATCCCATCGAGGCATAGGCACGGGGGGGCGGTTGCGTTCCGGCTGATAAGGAAAGGTTCGACCACTTTCCTGAATGGAACTCCCATGTGGTCGGGTTGAGATTTCCGTTCGCTTCCACCCCCCCAAACAGCAGCACGTACCCATCGTAGGGATCGAATGTCATCGCTGCGAAAGACAAGGGTGGTGGGCTCGGAACCAGAAGGCTCAAATTTGTCCAGTGCCCAGCAGAGTAGATCCAAGTGTCCCCCAGAGTGGAGGGGTGTCCGGAGTAGTTGTATCCCCCAAACAGCACCATGTAGCCGTCGATGGCATCGTAGGCAATGGCCGCCCCATCTCGGGGGGGCGGTGCCGATGTCCCGACATTTATTGGGTACCAATCGCCTCCGACGAACTTCCACGTCTGATTCACGGGGTACCCCGTTGATGCAAATCCACCAAAGAGAAGGACGTAGCCATCGCCGGCATCGTACGCCATCGCTTGGTCGTCTAGGGCCGGTGGGTGGTTCGCCGTCGACAGGGCATACCATCCTTCTGTTTGCGAGAAGTTGAAGGCGTCGTTTGGGGGCCGGGGACCGCTAGTGGTTGGCGAGGCTGTCACAGAGCTCCGTTGGGGGGTCGAAACAGATACCGGAATCTTGGCGACGGAGTTATCCAAATTACTAGGCGAATGACCCGGCGCTAAGAATGATCCCATGTGAATTGGCAGAAGGCCCGCAAGCAACGCTGCGGCTAGGAGAAATGACAGCCCCCGTCCTTTCCAGTTGCGGTGCAACGGTTGGACCACCCGCAGGTGCGCCAGAAATCGACGATGTCTTAGGCTAGAGCAGGAGGATATCACAGACGGGGTTGGAGAGTTCATGGGGCGGTCCCCGATTGAATGGCGACCGCGCTAGTCCTTTTTAGAACCGTCGTTCCCTGGCCAAATTCTCAAACATTGAGCTCCATCGGGGCCAGCCCAATTCATGCAAGCTCCATCGCGCCCACTCACAACGATGAGGGGCTTGCTTAGGCGAAGGTTCCTGCGGCCTGATTCCGAGGCTGTAGAAAGAATGATAGCTGTATGTAACTACAGGAGCCGCGAGGAAGTCCATGGGGATAACTCCCCAGGTCGAGGCAACGACCCGAGATCAGCTGAAGTCGATTGGTCGCAAGGGCGAGACCTACGATGCTGTAATCCGAAAACTCCTCAAAGCATCCGGTTACCTCGACTTCATGGAGGAACAATACTCGATCTTGAAGGCTGAGAAGGGATGGAGGAAACTCGGAGACCTCCCGTGAAACGGGAGGTCCTTCTCTCTAGCCACGTCCAGCAGGAGTTCACGAACCTCGACAACCGGACTCGAGACCGTATTCGGAACGCACTCGAGCCAGCCGCTACTTCGGGACGAGGCGTTCCAAAGAAATTGAGGGGCGTCCGTGGCGGACCCGACTTATATCGACTCAGAGTCAGAGACTATCGGGTAGTTTTTGACCTCTCCCCGAGGCAAACCAAGTTAATTCGAATCACCCGCCGGGGCCGGGGGTATGATTGTCTCTAACGTCCGCGATTTCGGGCCCTGTCCCAGGAGGGTCACAATCGTCGAGGCGGCTGTGCGAAGCGTTAGGTTGAGGAACGATCAACCGTTGCACCCTGAGTCGACGCTGATAGGCACGAGACCGGATGAAACCCAGATCGCACATTCCAGCCCGATCGGAACCCTTATTCTGCATGCGCGCATGCGCCCGGTGCATGGCTACGGCTGAAACATCGATCAGAGTGTCTCGTGAGACGCTGCGGGACTTGGATCGGCTTCGTCAGGCACTTCAGACGCAGACCGCTGAGGAGACAATCCGAAGGCTGATCCGAGAGCGACGTTCCGCAGCGCTGTTTAGGATGTTTGGTAGCGGCAAGGGCAAGCTTGGAGCTTACGCGGAGGCCGACCGGCTTGAATCTCACTATTGACACGTTTGCTTGGCTCGAACTCATTCGAGGGACACCCGCCGGCGAACGAGTGCGAACCACGATCCGGGAGTCCGACCAGACTCTCACACCGTCAATCGTGCTGGCGGAAGTTGCCGGTGCCTGTCATCGTGCAGGCTTTTCCGACGGCCTCGTGGCGCAGGAGCTTTCCGCCATCCGAGAGGCCTCGACGATTATTCCGATACATTCCGGCCTGGCCATCGCCGCCGCCCACGCTCTCGATGAGCTAAGGTCACGCTCGAGACCGAGGAAGATTCCTCTGCCGGGCCTAGCCGATGCGCTCATTCTTGCTACTGCTCGCGAATCTGAAGGTCGCCTGCTGACAGGAGATCTGCACTTTCAGGACTTTCCAGAGACCGTTTGGGTAAAGTAGCCCGGCAGTCAGACAAGATCTGAGTGGGTGCAACACCTCTCGGAACCGCTTCAAGCCCAAGGATCTCTCGACGCAGGCCGCCACGTCACACAACCTTACCTATTCAGAAGCCTCAAGACCCGAGAGCAGATTCCGTCTTCTAAGGGGGGGTGACGGTTGGGAGCCTACTTTGTCCTGCAGATTGAGTGGAATAGTGAGGAGGCCAAACAGGAGTATGTGAAGCGGCTCTCCAATATGATCGAAAAGAATGGAGGAGACTTCATCATCGCTAGCTCAAAGTTCAAGGTGGTCGAAGGAGAATGGAAGCCCGGTCTGTTCCTAGTCATCAAGTTTCCAACAATGCAACAGCTCTCGGCCTGGTACGATTCGCCGGAGTACCGCTCGGTCCGGCAATTTCGGCTAGATAACTCGCGGTCCGATGGTGTGATTGTCGAGGGGGATTAGTTCGGACCAGATCGTCCAAGGTCATAGCGTCTGAAAGGTGGAACACCGCCTGCACACACCTGATCTGCTCACGAACTCCAATGCCCATTCTCCTCGTGTTGTTAGCGGGGAACTCGGCTCCAATGAGCTAGGTCGTGGGATGGATTCGCTTTAGTATCACCCGACGGACATACGGGTGTGCCCGTCGGATCGGCTCGAACCTCTCAGCGGCAGACGAGCCTCCACACGGCGGGGCCCTTTTTGAAATGGGCAGGAGGGAAGAAGGCGCTCAGCGCCAAGATTGCTGCCGCGATTCGGGACGCCGGGTATGCCCGATACTTTGAGCCATTTGTCGGAGGGGGAGCTGTTCTCTTTGCCCTCCAACCGACAACCGCCGTTATCGCAGATTCTAGCCCGTTATTGGTGAACGCCTACCTCCGAGTTCAGAAGGATGTCAACGGAGTTGTGGCCGCCCTGGGCGATTACACGAAGGCACATTCCCGCGAGTTCTACTACCGAGTTCGGACAAAACCCCCGGTTGGTGACTCAGAACGCGCAGCTTGGTTAATCTACCTCAATCGAACCTGCTTTAACGGACTCTGGCGGGTGAACTCGAAAGGAGAATTCAATGTTCCAATAGGCTCGTACTCCAATCCAAGGATCCTTGACAGGGACAAGCTGGTTGCCGCTTCCCGTGCCCTAAAGGGCGTGAAGATTCTGTGCGCGGACTTTGAGGAGGTTCTCACAAGGAAGAACCCTCGTCCAAAATTCGGCGATGCCGTTTACCTCGATCCTCCTTACGACCCGCTTACAAATACATCCCGGTTCACCGCTTACACCCGAGAGAACTTCGTAGAACGGGATCAGCGAAGATTGTCGAACGTCGCTGCAGCCCTGGCTGAACGAGGGGTACACGTAGTTGTGAGCAATTCGGACACACCACTTATCCGATCTCTTTACCACGAGTCGGAGTTCAGGGTGGAGGTCGTGAAGATGGCACGAGCCATCAGCAGCGTCGGGACGGGTCGAGGGAAGATCTCCGAGCTGCTCATAGACAGCACACGGTGATCAAGTGCCGACCAAGAAGGATCGTTGGGCCGAAGTCATCGAGACCCTGCATCTCGATTTGGCACGACCGATTAACTATGTCTCGGCCAAACAGATCCGAGAGACAATTCACGAGGAGGCGCGTCTTATGACCTCAATCAGTTCCGAACGCGAGCTCCCAGAGATCCTCCGGAGCCAGAATGTCTTCATAGTCCCACTTTCCAGCACGGGCTATGCGCTGGTTCACGGGAAGGGATACCACGAACTGGAAGACCCGGGCGACCCACAACCATTCAAGAGCCGACTTCCGATCCGACTTGCAACACTTGGTTACGGAGAGGGGGAGTCCAGGTTTCTCCTACATGCATATCATTCCGGACTAATCAGTCACTTCTCGGGCGTTCCCCAATTGTACACGACCATCTTGGGTAAGCGAAGGACGGGGAGCTTCACCTTCAATATCGACGGGGTCCGTGGTCTCGCGGTAGATGGCGCCGGCATGGAGGTGGACATCGGATTCGAGGGAACCTCGGACCTCATCCTCTTCGAGGCAAAGGTGCGGGCACGGGCGACCTTCCTGACACGGCAGCTCTACTATCCATATAGGGCATTCAGCAAGAGTCAGTCCAAACGAGTGCGGCCCATGTTTTTCGTGGCTGAGCCGGACTTGGGGACTTACTCCATGTGGGAGTATGAGTGGGATGACCCGACGGACTACGAAGGGATCCGGCTTTGTAAGGCTGCGCGCTTCCGCGTCGAGGACCAGTTCCTGCCCGAGTCAGAGCTTGACGCAATTGAACCGGATCCGAGCCTGGTGATTGTGCCCCAGGCGAACGATTTCGGAAAGGTGGCTGAGGTTCCCGCCCTCGTGCTAGCCGGGAAAGATAACGCAAAGAAGTGGGCTGAAAACTACGGTTACGCGGTTCGGCAGGGTGGCTACTATCCAGAGGCAGCAGAGGCCCTGGGCCTGATCTCTCGGAAACGCGGCAAATTCACGTTGACCGAGGAGGGGCGGCGATTGACTTCGATTCCTGCAGCGGAACGGGACGAGTACCTAGCCCGCCGTCTGCTCCGGACTCCCCTCATGAATTCGATATTTAGGCTTGCGCTAGATCGCGGAAAGGCGGGGGTGGGCGACAGAGAGATCGTTGAGCGTATCCAGGCCCTTTCCTCCCTCCGGAGTTCGACCCCAATTCGGCGTGCTCAGTCTGTACGATCTTACTTCAGATGGCTCGCTCAGGCAACGGGAGCGGTGATAGTCCAAAATCGGCGCATTTACAGTCGAACGGCTTGGGAGGCCACATTTAAAGCCGACCCGAGAAGTGACCAACACCCAGAGCAGGAAGGGTGATTGTGAGCTACGTGCGAAAACCCGCGGCGACAAACAAATCGCGCTCAGGGGAACTTAGGCCCGGGGTGAGACGCCGAGGCGGCATAGCCCCTGAACCCGGAGCCGGCTCTTTTCAGTCGAAGCAAGGTTCCTAGGAATCGTGGGTAATTGTTGTTCAGCTCGCCACTCCGAGCGGCGATCGTAACAATCTTGTCTGCCCCCGCGTCTAGAGGAAGACCGAAATGATCACAGAAAGGACGGTCGACATAACGCCTGACCTGAGCTTAATGGAAAAGCTCGGTAGCGTGGGCTTTGCTCCAGAGGAAGCGCTAGCAGAATTCGTCGACAATTCGATCGACGCATTATATGATCCGACAACCGGAAAACGGGTATTGGACGGATCTTCTCAGGTCACACTAGTTCTGGCGTCTGACCATATCGTGATCTCAGACACTTCGGCTGGAATCAAGGACTTCGACCAATGCATGCGGACCGCGTGGTCGGAAAAAAAGAGCGGCGAATCCCTCGGGCAGTTCGGGTTGGGAATGAAGACCGCTGCAATGAGTCTTGGTCGCAAGGTATTGGTGAAGAGCAAGCGCGTCGGCGAAGTCATGTCGCATCGTACCTGGCTTGACTTGGACGATTGGTACAAAGCGGGACGATGGTCACTACAGGTCGACGATGCCCCTGCACCGTCGAGCGAGCACTATACAGAGATCACGATTGAGAAGCTTCACGTCGATCCCTCACTTTATCTCTCAGATCTGAAGGAACGATTGAGCGAGCGGTTTGGACCGCTGATTGAGGATAAAGAGGTCATAATACGACTTAATGGACAAAAGATCCAAACTGAGCCGGTCCTGCTCCTCGACCTCAAGGACAATGCACTGGCCCACGCGATTAAGGAAAGTGGCGTGGAGAATTTTCAAAAGAGAAAGGAGTTTAGTCTGAAGATAGAAGGAAAGGAACTGATTGGTTGGATCGACTTTCTGGCTAAACGGTCCCCGTCTGGGAAGTTCGGGTTCCATATCTTCCGCGGCAGGAGGCTCATCCAACCTTACGTCAAGCTGGGAATCCTAGACCACCCTAATAATTCGAACCTGTTTGGTCACATCTACCTTCCCAACGGATTCCCTGTTTCCTTCACGAAGAACCGTATCGAGTGGAGGGCGGGCCGCTTCTCCATGCGCGCTGAAATGGACAAGATTTGTGCTGACCACCGAAAAGTGGCCACACGGATGTCTCAGGAGAAGGCACCGATTGTTCACCCGAGGCTAGTCCAGGAGGTGACGAAGAGCCTCGATGCGTTATCACTAGCGATAAAGGAAAGCCCGCTCATCAAAGGCTATTTCGAAGAGGATAGAAAGCGCGCTCTCCAAAGCAAGGCCGAGTCGTTTGGCGAAGTGGACGCCGAAATCCGCGCCCCCAAACTGAAGCCGAGCTCGACTAGACCGATCCCGAAGCACGCTAACGTACGAAACCCAATCCCTGAGAAGCCGCACCAGAAGAAGGAATTCTGGTACATCCAGGTCGGTGGGTTTCGAGTCAAACTTTTCCATGAGTGGATGGACACCGACGAGCCTAGAATGTGGTACTCTTCGTATCTGGATGACAGAAAACCACCGGAGCTGCACGTGCAAACGAACACCACGTTCGATGCCTACGATGCAACCACCGACAAAATGTACTATGCTACCGGGAATGTGATTATGGCCCTTTCCAGGGTTATCCACGACGTGCTGTCTCAACGCGGACCGCCTCCTCCAGATCTTCTCGAACTCCAGGAGGAGCTCTTTCTGAGGTGGGGGAAAAGAATCCGTCAGGGCGTCCAACCGGGGTGAAAACATCCCGAACCAGGCGTTCAGTCGGGCCAAGACCGAGCACCGATGCGACGACTGCATGCGGGTGATACACATCGGTGAATCGTACTACCACAGAGAGGCCGACGACAGACTATACTGCACGCCCTGCGCGGAACGGCACCGTACACAATGGTTCGAGAAACATCGCGTTTTTCGGGATGATGTATCGGAGTTAGGTCGGCTCCTCAAGGAGAGGCCGTGGACCTGCAAAGAACTGGAAGCGAGATTCGGAGCCCGATACAACGGATTGGTGCGCCGGTTGAATACAACGGCTATAACGGACGGAGGTGGAGGAATCTGGATCGACAAGAAGGGGCTAGGGGCCATTTATTCGTTTGACCAACCGGACCCGAACTGGCGATGCCGAAATTGCCATTCCCCCCTAGACCTCTCTATCTCGCGCGGAGAGAGAGCTCTTCATCCATTCTTTTCTCGGTGTTCGGCTGTACTTGCGCGAGGTTCTGCGAGACGGTCGGCTCGCTCGACGGAGTAGGCCGAAGAAAGATCCTCGTTCCCAGCCCACATGAAGCGCTCTCCACCGGGGTTTGGCGTACTTATCCCACCCCGCAGTGTCGGCTGCACTCATCATCCGGATCTGATTGGGCAGGTCGAAGCGACTGGGGGCTGTCTAGGACACCCATCTTGCGAAACAAATTCTGAGGGTGCAAGCCGCATTGCAACTCTACGGCCCCTGCTTGGTGGAAACACGGGGCGTGAATTCCTCGACTCCTGTTGACGACGCGGATGACTAGACCCCAAATAGCTCTCAGATGGTACCTTGCCCTCCTCGCTTGCCTGCTCTCTGTAAGTCTTCCTGCGGTCCAAGCTAACGCTTCGCGGAAAGGTAACGCCCTGTCGAGGCCGGTAGACCAACAGACACCGACGTAGTCTGGGTGATCTGAAAGAATACCATGCGGGCTCCGAGCTTACTCTGTGAATCGTTTCTCCCTCGTGCGAAGAGATCATTTAGGCTTCCGACGGAGTCGTACGACAAGTAACGCGATGACACCGCACGCCGCGATGGCTCCGATTCCGATTCCCAACAGGGCGGCGAAAGGAAACGGAACGACGGGATTCACTACAGTGACGTTCCAGGCGCGGTCGACGGAAGCCCCAGTCGAATCGTTGGCCCAGAGTTTGACCTCATACGTTCCAGGCGCGGAGTAGGAATGTGTTGCGGTGGCCCCCAACACCCGGACACCGTCGCCGAACGTCCATGTGATGACGACTGGTAAGGTCCCTCCCGTCGTACCGGCGTCCACGTCCATGGTTTGACCCGTCTTGAGAGACGCGATCACCCCAGTAGGGGCGAGGACGATATCCGGGTCGACTGTCAGATTTCCCGTCGTGCTGGTCACACCGTAGCCGTTTCCGTCGGTGACCACTACCGACACATGGAAGGCCCCGATGGCGGTCGGAGTGCAATTTCCACTGGCCTGGTTGATGGAACATCCCAGTGGCAAGCCCCTCCAGGCGCAGGTGAATCCGCCGGCCCCTCCGCTAGCGACCGCCTTAAACGAAACCGGCTCGCCGAGGTCGATCACTTTCGGCAGGATGCCGAGCGTCGACACGCTCGGGGTGCCAAGAACTCCGTAGGTCAAAGTGGGCGAACCCGCGGCGACCCCATCGGAATCGGTCCAGGTATAGGCAACCGTGTAAGAGGGACTGGCGGAAGTGGGGACACAAATGATCGTACTTCCGGAGCTGGGCGAGCAGCCCAGGCCTGGACTCGAATTCCAGGTGTACGTTCCTCCGCCCGAGCCGCCGGCGACCGCGGCTTGGAACGTCACTGTTTGGTTGACATCGGAACTCACGCGCGAGGGAACCGCGAGCGACGCCGAAGGGTCCGGATATACAGTGAACGAAGGCAGGGTGGCTGTGGCGTAGAATCCGAACGCGTCGCGGATCTGCACCGCAATCAGCAACGTTCCACTTTGTAAGAATTGCATCGAAAGTGACGACGAAGGCCCTCCCTGCACGAAGATTCCATTGACCGTGAAATTGTAGGCGTAGGGAGCGGTTCCATTGAGTGCGGTCGCGTTGAAGGTGGCGTTCTGCCCGACATCTGCCGCGGGTCGGGAAGCATTTAGGGCGGCGGTAGGATCCGCCACCGCCGAGATGTTGGCCGGCGGCGACCTGACCGTTACGTCGACCGCGTCCGTCAAGTCCACCATAATCGCGTAAACCACGGGGGACGCCGGATCAAAATTGAAAGTGGGAGCACTTGGGCCGGTCGGCACGCCGTTGACAGTCCAAACGTACGTGAAGGGAGGATTGTTTCCGGAAGCATTGGCCGTCAACGTTTGGGAGATTCCGACGTCGACTGCCGCGCGGTACCCGGAAGTAATGCTGACAGTAGGTCCCGGCCCGACCAAGAGAGTAAACGACCCGTGAGCGGTTTCTCCAAGGCCGTCAACCGAGGTGACGTTAACCGTGTACATGCCCGGTGCCGAAGGTACGCACTGGAAAGTGGTCCGGGTCCAACCGATGCACCCTGCGGGCAGGTCGGACCACCCGATTGCGTAGGGCGGGAGGCCCCCTATCGGCGCGGCGGTGAATTGGAAGCTCTGTCCAACTTCTCCATACGTACCGTTCGAGAACGTCGGCAACGCGATGAAGCCGTACAGGAGGTGTGTATCGTTGAAGAGAGTCGACCCGGAAGAATGTCCGCCGAAAAGAACGATCACTCCATCAGTGTGGTCGAACGCGAGGACTCCAAACTCTCGGCCACCCGGAGTCGGACTCGTCGTCGAGGTAACGTTGAACCAGCCTCCTCCACGAAATGCCCAGGTAGAGGAGAAGACCGCGGACCCGTTGGTTCCGCCGAACAGCAGCAGTGCTCCATTGGCTTCGTCGAAACCAAGGTCCGAACCCCAACCAGGTGTGGGAAAGGTGCCATTGGTCGCGGGTACCACATTCCAGCCCGAGTTTCGGAACGTCCAGAGATCTCCAAGGGCGGTCCCGTTAGCCCCGCGACCTCCGAAAAGAAAGAGGGAACTATCCGCGACATCAAACGTCATTGGCGCTGCACTTCGAGCCGAAGGCGGACTGCCCACACGGGATAGAAGCGTCCAGCTCCCGCCCCGATAGGACCACGTGTCGTTGAATGGCATACCGGCGGTGTCCGTCCCTCCAAACAGGACGATCGAACCGCCCGGAGGGTAGTACGCCATACTCGCCTCGAGTCGAGGGTCGGGAGCTCCCGTGGCGGAGTGCACCAGGGTCCAGTTCCCACCGGAGTACGCCCAGGTATCGTTCAAACCGATGCCGCCCGCCCCTTCACCCCCGAATAGAATGAGCGATGCATCCGCGGAATCGTAGCTCAAAGCAGCCCCGAAACGCGCGGGGGGAAGAACGCCGTTCTGATCCGGAAGCGGGGACCATTTACCCTGAGAGTACGTCCACGCATCGGCGAGCGTCTGCGTTGAGTTGCGGCCCCCCACGAGAACCACCCCGCCCACGGAAGGGTCGTAGGCCATCGCCGATTGCCACCGGGCTGAGGGCGTCGAGCTGTTGCTAGGGCTGGGGACCCACGAATTGATGAAAGTCTCGCGGTAGTACCAGTCGTTTGCCTGCACGGCGGCATTCCCGTACCCTCCGACTAGAACAATGTAACCGTCAGCGGGATCGTAAGCGCACGGCGCGCCCCACCGCCGAGCGGGCCCCCCGCTCGGGGGGGGGAGTTGCGTGCGGCGCCCGTC
>VFSW01012048.1_pt1 | contig 12100 bp, 15 predicted proteins | sample 5358111 | NCBI WGS metagenome assembly VFSW01 (sample SAMN11554181, study PRJNA540505) | mine drainage metagenome | isolation source: sediment from site ElyBrook_90M | place: USA: Ely Copper Mine, Vershire, VT | collected 2017 | reverse complement strand
CCCAACTTTCAACCCTTACTCCGAAAGGCCAAAGCCTACCTCCCTGAGCGGGTCGGGAAGCTCAACCTGGATTGCCCGGTGTGCCAGAGCACCCAGGGTCAAATCTACGGCTCGAGGCGAGCCAGTTAGGAGGCCCCCCATGAAAACCCGAATAGCCCTATGGCCCCAACTTGGGAGTAGTCCCCTCCTGATGTTGGTTTTGGTGCTAGCTGTGCTGCTAGGTCGAAGCCTCGCGGCTCCGACACTGTATGTGGAAAACAGCGTGGGCCAGAGCGTGTGGGCCCTGGATGCGGCCAGTGGCAAGATACTGGCTACGATCCCCCTACCAGGCTCCCCCGATGGACTGGCTTTGTGCCCTGACCAGGGCCGCTTATACGTGGCCGGAGGTGACGCGGGCACGATAAGCGTGATCGAGCTGGGCAGCAACAAAATCCTACGCACGGTTAAAGTCGGAGGGGCCGCCCTGGGTCTGGCGCTGAGCCCGGACTGCTCGAGGCTCTACACCGCCGCAGGGGGGAGCAACACCGTTATCGCAGTAGACACCAACAACTTCCTCACTCAGGAAGTAGCTGTGGGGCAAGACCCTCAAGCGGTGGCGCTCGGCCCAGAGGGGCGTTGGCTGATCAGCTTGAACTACGCCAGCAAAGATCTGAGCGTACTTAATGCGCAAAACCTTCACCTCGAGCAGACCCTTGCGGTAGGCAATGGCCCCCATAGCTGGTCACTCTCGCCCGATGGGCGTTGGTTGGCAGTGGGAGCAATAGACTCCCGCGAAGTTTTGCTGCTCGATACTCAAACCCTACAGGTGGTTTCGACCTATACCAGCGATGCGGCCCCTGAAGGACTGGCCTTCCGCACCAACACGGAACTCTGGATCAGTTCGCTGGCCTCGAACTACGTCGAGGTGCTACACCTGATGGGGCAAGACCAGCAACAAATGCTGATGCCCAGGCGCTATACCGCCCGCATCCAGACCGGGCCAGGGCCATTTGGTATCACCTTTAGTAAGGACGGGCGCTGGGCTTACGTGAGCAATATGCTCGAGGGCAGTGTGGTCAAGGTAGATACCCAAAGCCGTCAAGTGGTGGCGCGCTTCATGGTGGGCGGTGAGCCCCATCGCTTGGTGCTTGTGGAGTAGGAGGGGTTTATGTCCCAACAAAAGCTCAGTTTTGAGGTGGTGGGTCTGGGCTGTGGCGGAGCCGGTGCGGGAACTCTCGAGCGTGCCTTGAGCAAGCTAAAGGGGGTGGAGCGGGTTTACGTGAACCCCCTGACCGAACGGGCCTACCTCGAGTATGACCCCGTGCTAGCGCCGCTGGAGTCCATCCAGCAGGTAGTGACGAAACTGGGCTACCAAGCTCGCGTTTCCATCCCAGCTCATTGAAAGGGGTCACCTATGAATCCTATAAATACCTCTGAGGAACACCGGGACTGTCAGGTAGAGCCACTCGAAAAGTCCCTCGATCCAGCGCGTCTGCCAGCAGCGATAGTGGGCTATCTGGCAGTTGGCGGGATGGGTTGCCCACGCTGCGCAACCCGTGTACGAAATAGCTTGCTGGCTTTGGAGGGTACCCTCATGAGCGAGGTTTTCCTGGAGGAGGGGCTGCTGGCTGTAGCTTATGACCCCGCTTTGGTTGGCCCATCCGATCTGGTGAATGCCGTGCTTGGAGCAGGTAACGATACTCGCCATCAATATCGAGCCGAGATTCTAGATCTTCGACCCGCCAAGGAGGCTCTGGTGCAAACCAAGGAGGCGTGGCTCTGGCGCTAGGCTCCGGGAAACTCTGGTGAACCTTAGCTTGGGCTCGAGCTGTTGACGGATCCGGTACTGCACTTAAGGCGCACCATGGGTGAGCAGATATGGAGAAATATGAATACCTTCGTTTTACCCCTTGATTCGCCCGAGGCTACCTTAGCTTCGGTCGGCGGGAAAGGTGTGAACCTTAGCCGCATGGCCCGTGCTGGCTTTCCAGTACCACCCGGTTTTATTGTCACCACAAATGCATATCGTGCATTTGTCCAGGCCAATTCGCTACAAGAAGCAATCGTTAGACTGGCAAAGGATACCGCACGATCCAGCGATGAAACCTCGGCGGCAATTCGTGGCCTGTTTACGCGCAGCAGCATTCCATTCGATGTGTTATGCCTGGTTCAATCCGCATACGCCGAACTGATACAAGCGATTGGCCAGGGGTCGCCGGTAGCGGTGCGTTCTTCGGCGACCGCCGAAGATTTGCCGGGCGCGAGTTTCGCAGGGCAGCAAGAGAGCTACCTCAACGTGCGCGGAGAACCAGCTCTCCTAGAGGCTGTTAAATGTTGCTGGTCAAGCTTATGGACTGCACGGGCAGTAGAATACCGTGCGCGGCAAGGAATCGAGCCATCCCGTGTGTCTCTTGCGGTGGTGGTGCAGCAGATGATTCCTGCCGAAGTTGCAGGAATTCTTTTTACTGCGAACCCTATGAGTGGTGTCCGTGACGAAATCGTTTTGGATGCCTCATGGGGCTTGGGGGAGGCGATTGTCGGAGGCTTAGTTACACCCGATCATATCGTTGCAGACAAGAAAACCGGTGTGATCAAAGAAATCGTGATCGGCGAAAAGGCTGTAATGACCACGCCGACAAACAGTGGCACGGTAGAGCGCGAGGTGGAAAACAGCCAACGACACGTTCAGGTGTTAAGCCCAGCGCAGGTAGCAGAACTGGTCAGGCTTGGCGCTTCGATCGAAGCGCTGTATGGCATCCCACAGGATATTGAATGGTGCTGGGTTGGTAATCAATTCTTCATTGTCCAGGCAAGGCCAATCACCACCCTGCCACCGGAGCCGGTGCGATGGGAAAGTGCTGAGCCGGGGGCTTTGTGGGTCAAGGATCTCCGGGTGGGGGAATGGGCTAAGGATCCGCCCTCACCGCTTGGGGCCACCACGACCTTTGAGGTGATGGCCGCCGCGAGAGAGCAGGTCAGTGCGAGTTGGCCGGTCATCATACCCAGATTGAACCCTCCCCGCCATACGCTGATTAATGGCTGGCTCTACACACGCCGCGACCAGCGTTTGGGTACGGTGCTGGCCGCCGAGGTTACATATACGCTGGGAACCCTTTTGGGTTTGCTCGACGGCCATCGTCGTGCACGCCAAACCTGGTCAGCGCCCCTTGCGGCACTCGATGCTTGCGAATCAGTGGCGCTACGGGCACTATCAGATGGAGAGTTGCGGTTACATGCTGATCAACTCCTGCAACATTTGGGCTGGTGGTGGTTTGAGGTCACCTTTTTCTCAGCGGCCCTGCGCATAGGCGAGATCTTCCTCAGCATGGCGGGCGTGACTGGGGTGTCGGATCCAGCCGCAGCGTTCCGTGGCAACGATAGCCTGCTACTTGAAGCCGATCGTGCCCTACGGCGGGCCGCGATTGGGTCAGATGCCGATGTAGACGCGTACCTGACCCGGTTTGGGCATTTCGTAGAAACCGCCGACCCACTCCACCCAACTCTGCGGGAGGCACCAGCCCACCTGGATTGGCAACTCGCTGCCGCACGCGCTGGCGGCCAAAGTCCAGATGAGCGTCTACGGCGGGCACAGGCCGAGCGGGCGCGGGTAGAAGAAGCGGTTCAGGATATGCGCGGAGCGCACGGCTTCCTGGCACGCCGGGCACTGGCAGTGGGTCAGAGCCACGCGGCACATTTGGACGATACCGTTTTCCATTTACAGCGGGTTCTCGCCGCCATTCGGGCGACCTATTTGGAGGTGGCGCGGCGGCTCGTCTCGGCTGGCATCCTAAAGCAAGCTGAGGACGTTTTCTACCTCGAGCAATCCGAGTTATGGCGGGCGGTAGAGGGAACGTCCAGCGGCCTTCAGGCGCATGTGGAAGAACGCCGAGCGGTACGGGAGGGCCACTTGCGACTCGCGCCACCGGCATGCATCCCGCCGACTACCGATCCGGCCTGGTCTCGGAACCTAAGTATCCGGCTGCTACCGCCTGCGCAGCGTGTGGGGATGGCTGGGCGTGGGCTTCGTGAGCAGGGTGGTCGCCGTATCCTGGTGGGTTGGCCCGCCAGTCCAGGTCAGGCGCGTGGCATCGCGCGGGTAGTTGCTGGCCCCGCTGACTTTGCTCGCTTCCGTCCTGGTGACGTGCTCGTCACACACGCCACCTCGCCGATCTGGACTCCACTGCTATCTATTGCTGCTGCCGCAGTCACCGAGGTCGGGGGGCCAGTTGCCCACGCAGCTATAGTCGCGCGTGAGTTTGGCATCCCGCTGGTAGGTGGCGCTCTCGATGCCACACGCGTGATCATGGATGGCGCACCGATTGTGGTAGACGGTACTAAGGGCATCGTCGAGCTGTAGTGATGCCTCGAGGGACAGTTATTCAAATCGAAAGGAGTCCAATCGCAGATATGCAAAACGTGTCTACCGTCAACGTCCGCAACGGCTGGCTGCTCTGGCGCGCCCGGCCACCTATCAGCTACAGGCTGGATAAAAGCATCTAAGTCCCTAACCGAACCTATCTTTCAAAATGACCTCGCGTCATAATGGATCACATACAAAGGAGTGTGTATGAAACATAGCCCATTCGTTCTGCTGGCCCTACTGAGCAGTCTGGCCCTGGCCCAAACCACCCCCAAAGTAGACGGGGTAATCAGCCCCGGTGAATATGAGCACTCCATAACCAGCAAGATTGGGGTAGAGCTTTACTGGACCCTAAAGGGCGACCTGCTCTACATCGGGCTGAAAAGCCCTGCTAAGGGTTGGGTAGGTGTCGGCTTCGAAACCGTGGACCAACATAGCGAGACAGGAGGCATGGGCATGGGCGACAAACACCCGGCCATGCACGGCTCTGACCTGATTCTGGGCTATGTCAAGGATGGGCGCACGGTGGTGGACGAGTACCACGGAGCGGTTGCCGGTGAGCCCCAACCGTACAGCAAGATGGGTAGCAAGGCCAATATTCTTCAGGCTGCTGGGAGTGAAACTCCCGAGGGAACCACCCTCGAGGTAGTGCGCCGCCTCAACATGGGCAGCCCCATGCACGTCAATTTACAGAGCATGGTGGGGCGCAACATCGGCATCATGCTGGCCTATAGCGACCAGAAAGCCTTCGTCTATCATGGCCCTACCAATCGCATCGCATTAGAGATCACCCTCAAGTGAGGAGCGGCCTTGATTTGCGTAGCGGTGCTCAGCGAACGTCCCCTGGTGCGCCAGGGGCTGGCAGCATTGCTGCGGGAAATTCCGGGTCTGGAAGTAGCTTCCTCTGAGGTTGTAACAGCTAGCACTGCACAGGTCTTGCTGGTGGATTCGGGACTGCCTAACCTCGAGACCTTACTTGCCCAGTGGCATTCGGCCTCACAGCGGCCCCTGGTGATCGCCCTCGAGGAGAACCCCGACGAAGCCGAGCGGCTACTGCACAAAGGGGCCAGGGGCTATGTATCCCTGGCCTCGTCCCTGCCGGAGTTGGTGGAGTGTGTACTCGAGGTGGCACGGGGTGAAGTGGGCTTACCGGCTCAGCTCAGCAGGCAACTGCTGTCGCGCCTGAGCGGGGCAGGTTCTTCGCAGGCCCTCACGGAGCCCCTGTCGGGGCGCGAACAGGAGATTTTGAGCCTGCTGTGCCAGGGTTTCTCCAACAAGGCTATTGCCCAGAAGCTCTACCTGAGCGTGCGCACCGTGGAAGGCCACCTGGCGAACCTCTATGCCAAGCTGGGAGTAAACTCCCGCACTCAGGCCGCGCTAGTGGGTCTAAATCAGCACCTGATAATTTCCGACGATTTGGTCTCGAGTCCAAGCTACTCCTAAAAGAGCGCGGATACGTTTTGATCCGACCAGCTGGCCGGTATAAGCCCAGCAGTGCCAACCAGGAGAATCACATGGCACAGGCATATTTTGTCGGCAGCGGCATCGCCTCGCTGGCGGGCGCGGCCTATCTCATCCGGGATGGGCACTTCCCCGGCAACGACATCCACATCTTTGAACAGTCCGCCATCACCGGCGGCAGCCTTGATGGGGCAGGTTCGCCCGAGGCTGACCGGGTGCTGGGGATTCGCCTGGAGACTTTGAGCGGCCTGCTGGCCGGGTTACAGGGCCAACCGGCGGTGCTGGCCTTCGCCTTCGAGAAGGTCGGGAACGAACGCCCCAATCTGGGCTACGCCACCGTCTACTCCCTGGCGATGCTGCTCAAGATTCTGTTCGCCCAATTGCTGCTGGGCGGCTAGGCCCTCGTCCAAACCCAGGGTGTGAAAAAAATGAGTCTGGCGGGGCGAAATCTTTACAGAAGCTGAACATCCCCCGGCTACCCTGAGGCTAGTCGGGGTTCGATCCCGGCGATAGGTCGGAGGCAGAAACTATGGGTTTTTTCGATAGGCTGTTTGAGGGTTTTCGCAGGCGTGGCGAACACGGCGGGTGGTCGGGCGGTCACGGAGATGGCGGTCATGACCGCCACCGTAGCAACTACGACCATCGCCGCAGCCACCATGACGACTTCGGCTACCATGGCCAACAGCGCGATGACCACCGCAACTACGGCGATCACCGGTATCGCCGTAGCAACCACGACGACTGAACCACCGGCAGGAGGTTTGTGACTATGGGTTTCTTAGACGATCTGTTTGAAGGTTCTGGCAGGCACGGACGCGGTCGTAGGCAGGGCGGTCATTATGACGACTACGGTTACGACCATGACCACAATAACCCCGACCACCATAACCCCCCTCATGGCCGTGATCCCTACCAGCAGCCCGGTTACGACCCCGGAGTCGTCCAGCGGATTCTGGTTTGTCCGAGCTGGGGGGGCGAAAACCCGGTAAGTGCTAAGTTTTGTATGGAGTGCGGGAAACCCCTGCGGCCCAGCGGGCCAGCCCGGTCGGACGTACCCGAGCCCCCCAAGCTCTGAACTCCCCGGCGGCCCGTGAAGGCTTTAGCCCGTTCCACTTCGCGGATTGGCGTGTTGTGAACGGCATCGTTTAGAGCCGTCTTCAAAATGACTCAGCCAGTAGATACCTTAGAAACCACGTTCTGGATTGAACAGTTGGTGCTGCTTACAACGCCAACATCAATGAAGGCCGTGATAGGAGCTCTGATCCCTGATGCAACGTTTTTTGTTCTCCTCGGTTAGCCTTTTGACCCTAGCTGCACTCACCTCCACCGCAATCGCCCAAACCTACGTAACCAACCAAGTTGCGCAGAAAACCGCTATTCTGACGGTAGTGGCTGGTTCGGACAACGCCAATGGCGGCCTCAACCTGAACGGCGGGGTGCGGGGCGACAAGACCTTTGTGGTGCCGCTGGGCTGGAAGGTCGAGCTGCGCTTCCGCAACAACGGCGTGGCCCCGCACAGCGTGATCGTCCTCGGCGGTGGTTCTGTCCCTGCCAGCATCACCCCTGCCCTGGCAGCCTTCCCCGGCTCGGCAGGTAAGAACCTCGCTCAAGGGTTTAGCAAGACCTGAGGTAGCACACCGCAGGATACCCTGCGCTTCACCGCCAGCAAGGCCGGGAAGTACACCATCGCCTGTGGAGTGCCAGGACACGCCCTAGCTGGACAGTACATTGGCCTCGAGGTCTCCAGCACCGCCAAGGAAGCCAGCTTCAAGTAAACCCTCATACCAGGCCGACTCCCCGCCCCGTGCGCGGGGAGTTTTTGCTGGATTTGACCCAGTCAGGTAATTCTACCTGCTGGTATCCCCGTACAACTTCGCTGTTGAAGCAACGAGCCAGGGTCTACCCTGAGGGTGCATCGGCGAAAGGCCGATACAGAAGAAAGGAGTGGTAAATATGTTAGCAACTTCGATCATCCTCGGCATCTGGCTGGTTGTGGCCCCCTTCATCCTGGGTTTTAGTGGCACAGCTTTGTGGACTAACCTGATCCTGGGCGCAGCCGTAGCCCTGTTGGCGCTACTTTCTAATCTGGGCAAGGGTCGTTTCTACGCCATCGCCGCGATTGGGCTGTTCCTGGCGGTTACTGCCCTGTTCGCGGGTGGTGGAGCCCTCTTGTGGAACGGTCTGATCGTGGGTGTAATCCTGGCCTATCTGGGCTATCAGGCCGGGGGCAGTGAGGGCTATCAGGCCAGAAACCATGAACAAAATGAATCTCTGCCTCGGCAGCCTCATCACTAGGCATCGGGAAGGTAGGGGGAGCCTAAAGGGGCTCCCCCTACCTGTGAGAGGAGTCTTACCGTGAGCACTTCTACTACCAGAACCCCGGTTGTCGTGCTGGGCACGCTGGGCGAACTCGAGCAGGGCTTTAGCCCAGCCTATGCGGAGCGACTGGTACGGCTGGTGCAGCAGCAGCAGCCCGAGTTACTCCTGGCGGAAATCCCCCTGGAATCCTTCGAGCACGGTGGTACAGCCTTGCCGCTGGAGTACCGCCAGGGGCTGATCCCGCTGGGACAACTCAGTGACACGGTGGTGGTTCCAGTTGGGGCTCGGCCCACTCAGACCCTGCTCATCCCCAAAGGTAGGGTTTTTTTGGGCTTGCGCCGGAGCCTGGTTAGGGGCATCAATGGCCTGCTAGTAGGGCTCCAGCGGCACTCCCCCACCTGGATGAACGGGCTGGTCTACGGAATTGTCTGTGATAACCTCTGCCACCTGACCGAGGCGCTTTGCGGGGCTACGGCCCGACGGGAATGGGCCGAGCAGAACAGCCGTTTGCTGAGCGGCATCCTGAGTGCGATTCGGCAGGATCCAGGGCGGCGGGTGGTGGTCACTCTGGACTGTCGGCGGCGGCATGCGCTGCTGCGGGCGCTGCGCCGCCAACCCGAACTGCGGGTGGTCTCCTCACTCCCTACCCATAACCCCTAAATCACCACGGAGGCTTGAATGTCGCTAGCTGCTCGCTACCTACTCCAAAACAAAACTCGTCTGGCCCTGAGTTTGTTGGGTGTAGCCTTGGCTCTAATGCTAATTCTTCTCCTGGACGGACTGGTACGGGGAATGCAGCGGCAGATCGCGGTGTATTTAGCCAATACTCCCGGCAGTGTAGTGGTCACCCAGGTAGGAGTGAGAAATCTGGCCGCAGATAACTCGCTGCTACCTCCGGGAACGGAGGACGATATTCAGAAAATACCGGGGGTAGCACGGGTCATTCCAGTTTTGAGCCAGAGCGTTTTCTTCGAGCTGCACGACCGGAAGATCTTCGCCTACCTAATCGGCTACGATCCGGCCAAGGGGGGTGGCCCCTGGAGGCTGGCCCAGGGGCGCGAACCCCGCCAGGGTCGTGAGGTAGTAGTGGATCAGACCCTGGCCCGGTTACATGACATCAAGGTAGGTCAGACCGTTGAGGTTGGGGGCTACCGCTTCCCGGTGGTGGGTCTGTCGGCGGGCACCAACTCCTGGATGACCACCCTGGTCTTCGTGCGAAAGGTCGAGCTCGAGCGTTACTTATTGATTCCAGGGCTGACCAGCTTTGTGTTGGTAGAACCCCAGCCCGGAGTATCACCCCAGATTTTGAAAGAGCGAATCAACCAGCTCTCCGGGGTGACAGCTTGGCTCAAGCCCGAGCTGATGGCGGCTGATCTGCGTATCTATGAGGGGTTTTTCCAGCCCCTACGGCTGATGCGGGGGATTGCCTTTCTGGTAGGAGTATTGGTGGTGGGCCTGGTGATATATACCGCTACTATTGAGCGGCAACGTGAGTACGGGGTGCTCAAGGCTATCGGAGCAGGGAATGCCCGGATGTATGGATTGGTGCTCTCTCAGGCGCTGGTGATGGCTTTTTTGGGAGCCTTGCTGGCGGTCTTATTGGCGTACCTGGCAGCTTGGCTGATCATGGTGCTGCGTCCGCAATTTCTGGTGGTGCTCGAGCCAAGCGCCATATTGCTGGCACTCCTATCCGGACTAGGCATGGCCCTGCTATCTGCCATTGCCCCGGTTTGGGTGGTGGCCCGGCTGGCCCCTGCCGAGGTATTCAGGAGGTAAAGGGTGTTGAATCTGGCCTGGCGTAATCTGGCGCAAAATCGCATCCGGCTACTGATTTCGGCAGGCGGGGTAGGGCTCGCTTTGACCCTGGTGTTGACCCTGGATGCGGTGGTGAATGGTGTCGAGCACCAACTCGCAGCCTATATCGAGCGCTCCGGGGCCGAGGTCTGGGTGGCCCAGCAGGGGGTGCGTAACCTGCACATGGTAGCCTCCACGCTGCCTGCCGGTGCAGCAGAACAGGTAGCGGTAGTCAAAGGAGTGGCTTCGGTCACGCCCCTGCTCTACACCACCCAAAGTGTGCAGATGGGTCGGGACAGTCGTCTTAGCTATGTCTTTGGTCTGCCCCAGAATGCCCGCGCAGGGGGGCCCTGGAAGGTAGTGGAAGGCCAGGCGCTGCCTGCTCCGGGCGAGGCCGTAGTAGATTACCAACAAGCCAAGGATTCCAGAGTGAAATTGGGCGATAGCGTACGAGTCTTCGGGCGACGCTTTAAGGTGGTGGGGTTTTCCCAGGGGAGCTCGAGCCTCACCAACAGCGTAACCTTCATTTCCAGTGAAGACTTTGCCCGTCTAAGACGTACCGGGAGCAACCCCAGTTTTCTCTTGGTTAAGGTGCAGCCAGGGACATCTCCACAAATAGTCGCATCCCGCATCGAGCGCCAAGTAGCAAAGGTTAGTGCCCTCTCTAGCACCGAGTTTGCCCAGCAGGAACGCAAAGTGGTCAAAGACATGGGAGCTGATGCAATCAACTTGATGAACCTGGTGGCTTTTCTGATTGGCCTCTCGGTGCTGGCCCTCACGGTCTACACCGCCACCCTCTCGCGCCGGGCTGAGTTTGGGGTGCTCAAGGCCATCGGAGCCGACACCGGTCAGTTGGTTACGACCGTACTGGCCCAGGCTCTGTACAGTGTGGTGTTAGGGCTGCTGCTGGCGGGGGTGTTCAGCTTTCTGGTGTTGCCGTTGCTGCTGCCCTGGTTGGGCTTCAACCTGCCCCTGCAACCGACATTGGCCTCGGTGCTCAAGGTGAGCCTGGTAGCTCTTGGCATCGGCGGGCTGGCAGCGATAATCCCGGTGATCCAGATTGCCGGTCTAGATCCAGCCATGGTTTTTCGTGGAGGTGGGCGGTGAAGGCTCAAAAGACTGCTGCAATCTTGCGGGTCGAGGATTTGACCAAGCGCTACGGCAGTGGAACTGCTGAAGTAGCGGCGGTGAAGGGAGTCTCGCTCGAGGTAGCCTCCGGCGAGGTGGTGTTGATTATGGGGCCTTCGGGTTCGGGCAAAACCACCCTGCTCTCGATGCTAGGAGCACTCTTGAGGCCAAGCGAGGGTAGCATCCGGCTCAATGGTACGGTGTTGACTGCGCTCTCCGAGCGCGATTTGCCCCGTTTTCGCCTAAGGGAGTTTGGCTTTGTCTTCCAGGACTTCAATTTGCTCTCGGCCCTGAGCGCCCTCGAGAATGTGGCGCTGGTGGCTGAAATGGCTGGACTACCGCGCAAGGAGGCCCGTTTGCGTGCCACTGAAATCCTCAAGGAATTACGCCTGGACAAGCGCCTCCAGGCTCTGCCCGAGCAGCTTTCCGGTGGGGAAAAACAGCGGGTCGCCATCGCGCGCGCCCTGATCAACAACCCCTCTTTGATTTTGGCCGACGAACCTACCGCCAACCTGGACTCTTCTACCGGTCACGAGGTCTCGAGGCTGCTGCGCCACATCGCCAAAGAGCAAGGCAAGAGTGTCTTGATTGTCTCCCACGATACCCGCATCCAGGACATTGCCGATCGGGTGCTGTGGCTGGAGGACGGTGAATTCAAAGAGGCCCGTACCCTGGCTATTGATCCGGTATGTGGCATGTCCGTTGAGCGAACCAAAAGCACCACGGCCACCTGGCAGGGACAGGAGTATTTCTTTTGCTCTAAAGGATGCCGCAGCGAATTTCTCCTCGAGCCCCACACGTTTATACGGGGTGAGGCATGAAAGTCGGGGTGGTGGGCACCGGCTTGGTGGGTAGCAGTGTAGCCTACGCCCTGGCGCTAGACGGGGTGGGGAGTGAGCTGGTGCTGGTGGATGCCAACCTCAAGCTGGCTCAGGCACACGCCGAGGATATCCTGCATGCAACCCCATTTGCTTACCCAGTACGGGTGCGAGCGGGGAATTACAGTGCTCTGGAAGGGGCAACTGTGGTTGTAGTGGCAGCAGGCGTAAGCCAGCAACC
>VFSW01012047.1_pt1 | contig 12100 bp, 17 predicted proteins | sample 5358111 | NCBI WGS metagenome assembly VFSW01 (sample SAMN11554181, study PRJNA540505) | mine drainage metagenome | isolation source: sediment from site ElyBrook_90M | place: USA: Ely Copper Mine, Vershire, VT | collected 2017 | reverse complement strand
AGACGGCTCGCTAAGGCCGGAAACGATGAAGCCGTCCGAGATAGCCGAGCGCGTGGCTTCAATTCTGGAACGCAAGAAAAATGCTGGATGAGTTACAAGAGATTGCGGCACTTCTAAAATATGACCCTGCTTACGAATGGCGTGGCGGGAATCAGTCGCTTATTGACAGCACGACTCCCGAAGTAATTGCGGCTGGGCCGTCTGAAACAGGCAAGACATTTGCGGCTTGCTATAAAGCGCACATGGCTTGCAGGGAATATTCAGGCGCACAGGGCGCTCTTGTTCGCAAAGTCGCGGCGTCCATACCCGGCACAGTACTCGTTACGATGAAAAGAGTAATCGGTGATTTTCCAGTAAACTATTTTGGCGGCCAAAATAACCCTGAACGAATCATCTATCCTAACGGCTCGCAAATCTGGATTGGTGGAATGGATAATCCAACCAAAGTGTTATCAGGCGAGAGGGATTTCATCCAAGTCTGCCAGGCCGAAGAACTGAGTATTAATGACTGGGAAATCATGACCACCCGCACAACGGGACGCGGAGCGGTCATGCCTTATACACAAGTGTTTGGAGATTGCAACCCAGCCAGCCCAAAACATTGGATCAAAACGCGGCCCTCAATTGTTTTGTTTAATACGATACACAAAGACAACCCATCTCTTTATGACAAAGACGGGAATATCACGGAACAGGGCAAGCGGTCATTAGAGACGCTCGAAAAATTGACCGGCACGCGCCGCAAGAGATTACTCGAAGGACTTTGGTCAACCGCCCAAGATGCGGTTTTCGAGAATTTGGAAGTCAGAAAAATAACAGATGAAGAAATTGCCGAATTTGAATATATCTACATGGGAATAGACTGGGGCTATTTTCCTGACCCGTTTGTTTGGGTGAAAATGAGCTTTGACACAACGCGCCGCACTTTGTATATCTTTGATGAGTACCGCGTAAACAGAGCCAGCAACCAACAAACGTACGACTATCTGGTACAATATAAAAAAGTCCGTCCTTACGATGAAATAATAGCAGACAGCGCGGAGCCAAAAAGTATCGGTGATTATCGGGCTTATGGCTTGACCTGCCGTGCAACCACGAAAGGTTCTGATAGCGTCAATTATAGTTTTAAGTGGTTGCAGGGACTTTTCAAAATCGTTATTGATGATATTCGCGCCCCCGAAACGGCGCAGGAGTTTTTAGATTATGAATTCGAGCGTGACAAGAATGGCGAAGTTATTGATGGATACCCGGATCACAATAACCATTCAATTGATGCGGTACGGTATGGCATGAATCGGGTTTGGGTGCGGCGTGGAGAATAATCAATGAATTATAATTTCTTTCAAATCATCCTTTCGTGGGTTTATCAGGTTTTAGAGAATTTACTGCCCAAGAAAAAGGGCAAGGACATTCTGCCCGTCAATCTTGGGCTGATTATCACGCCCCGCATGAAGTGGGCGTTAACCGAATGGGGTTTGATGTATATCAATCTCGCGCCCTGGACAACGAAAGAGGACGGGATTACCCCGAACGGGAATAAGTCGCTCAACATCCCTGCCGCAGTTGCATCCGAACTTGCCCGCACCACAACGATTGAAATGACCGTTTCGGTAACAGGCTCGGAACGCGCAGACTTCCTAAATTCCGTCATGCAGAAAGTATTGCACGACATTAGACGATATACTGAATATGCCTGTGCGAAAGGCGGCTTGATATTCAAACCATACATAACCAGCGATTACAGCATAGGCATTGATTACGTTCAGGCCGATATGTTTTATCCAATCTCTTTCAATTCAGATTCAAAATTGATCGCAATCTGTCCAGTGGATATGAAGCAGGTCGGTGGGAAATATTACAAACGCTTTGAATATCACACACTCGAAGCCGAAGGGGAGCATGTTTGGAATTGGGCTTTCAAGTCCGAAGCGCGGGACGATATGGGTGAACAATGCTCGTTACAAGAGATTCCAGAGTGGGCGGATATTGCACCAGAGGCACTTTTTGAAGAAGCCAAACAGCCGCTCTACGGTTATTTCCGTATGCCGTTTTCCAACAACATTGACCCGCTCTCACCAATCGGCGTGTCTGTGTATGCCCGCGCGGTGGACTTAATTGAACAGACCGATCAATTGTGGAACGAGTTTAATTGGGAGTTTGAATCAGGACATCGCGCCTTATATGTGGACAATCTGGCATTTGGCAAAGACCCGCGCACGGGTAAGCCGGTTATGCCGAAGGAGCGCCTATACAGGACACTGAATCTCGGCACGATGGACGACGACTTTTTCAAGGACTGGACTCCCACATTCCGCGAGGTTAGTTTCATAAACGCGCTGGAAACACATTATCGCATGATTGAATTTCAGTGTGGAATCAGTGAAGGCGTTTTGCCACGACCGGCGGCGTTGCAGATCGCAACGGCTACCGAAGTCAAGATGACACAACAGCGGACGTATTCCACAATCACAGACACGCAGAAGGCGCTTAGAACTGCGCTTGAAGACTTGCTGTATGCGGTTGACTACCTTGCGACGGCTTATGATCTTGCGCCCGCCGGGGCATATAATGTAGAATTCGGATTTGACGATTCGATTGTCCACGACCACGACGCGGAATTTTCGCAGGACATTCAGGAGGTTGGACTTGGCACAATGAGCCGCCAGACGTTCATCATGCGCAACCATGACGTGACCGAAGAAGAAGCAAAAAAGGAACTGGCATTAGCGCAGGCGGAAGCGCCGGTTGGTTCGTTCTTTTCGCAGAATGAGCCAGTAAATAGCAATGCAGGATTTTGAAATTAACCAAGACACTACCTAACAAAAGCAAACAAAGGAGAAATAAAAAATGATTGACACCGGAAAATTGACCGATCTCAAGACCGAATTAGAACAGCTTTGCATGGATGTACAATATCTTATTGACGACACATCCGACGAAGCCAAAGCGCAGGAAGTCGCCAACAGCCTGGACGAAATGATTGAACTGGCGGGCGGCGCGGTGGTTATGTTGCAGGGCGAAGAAGCTGGCGAAGTGCCGGATGAAGCCGCCGCAGAAGAAACGACTGGCGAAGAGGCTCCCGAAGTCGAACCCGCCAAGCCGCTCGAAGATGTTCTGCGTGAATGGGCAGGCTTGCCAGCGACAGAAGAAGCGCCGAAAGAATAGTGTTATCCTTTGACCAATTCGACACGCTGATAGAACCAATCACGAAAGTTTTTTCAGATTATGAAACTTCCGTTATTATGGACATTGCGCGGCGGATTGCAAACATGGATTACGAGAGCGCTGGATGGGAAACGCAAAGACTGACCGAGTCCGGCGCTCTCTATTCTGATGTGCTAAAAAGGATCGCAACCCTGAATCACACAAGCGAAGCACAGATAGCCGACATACTCAAAAAAGCGGGCGTGACGGCAATCAGGTTTGATGATGGCATTTATAAAGACGCAGGGCTAAAGCCGCTCCCGCTCAATATGTCCCCCGCTATGGCGGACGCGCTCAAGGCGAATATCCAGCGAACGAATGGACTGATAAATAACCTAACAAAGACAACTGCGCTTAGTTCGCAACAGACATTTATCAGGGCGACCACAATCGCACATTTGCAAGTCAGCACAGGTACAATGTCTTATCAACAAGCTGTGCGCTATGCAGTCAGGCTGGTTGCGGCGCAAGGCGTGAAAACGATTGATTACGCAAGCGGACATAGCGATAATTTGGACGTTGCCACGCGGCGGGCAGTGTTGACCGGAGTCTCTCAGACCGCAGGCCAATTGCAAATGAATCGAGCCGATGAGCTAGGCTCTGATTTGGTTGCCGTCTCCGCTCATGCGGGCGCGCGCAATAAAGGCATAGGCCCGCAGAATCACGCATCATGGCAGGGGAAAATTTACTCTCGCGGCGGTAATTCAAAGTATCCCGACTTTGTAAAGGTGACGGGATACGGAACGGGCGAAGGGCTGGGGGGCTGGAATTGCCGCCACTCATTCTATCCATATTTTGAGGGCATAAGCGAGAACGCATACACGCGCCACGAAACAGAATCACTGAATGCCCGCAAAGTAAAATATAACGGGCAGACACTCAGCCTTTACGATGCGTCACAAATTCAAAGAGCTTTCGAGCGCAAGATACGATTTTGGAAACGGCAGGCCGCCGCGCTGTCTGCAATAAAAGAGAGTAATAAATTCGAGTTGGCTAAAGTTGCAGAATGGCAGGCAAAGATGCGTGATTTTATCAATCAGATCAATAAAGGCAGATCATTTATTATTGACCGCGAATATGAAAGGGAACAGATATGATGCAATCATCCCCGTTACCCAAGCCGTTGAAAGAAAGCGAACTGTATATTCTCTTCCGGTCATTCCTGAATTTATCCTATTCACTTTGCAAGCAATATATAGCGTGGTACGAGAAAGAAATAAAAAATAAAATTGTAGTATAATGCAATACAACAGCGTCATACTTTTCGAGTAGGGCGCAAGCATGGAGTAGGACTTAGGCCACACTCATTCCGAGAAATCGGTTTGATTGTGGCTTTTTTATTTGTCAATTCGCCACCGCACAGCGTACGAATTGCGGGCATTGGGTGACAGCAACCACCTAAAACGCTTAGATGCAAAGAAAGGAAGTGTACCAATGAACGCTGACGAACTAAAACAACTCGGAATCACGGATGATGAAGTAATCAAGAAAGTCATCGTCTCGCACGGCAAGGACATCGAAAGCTACAAAGGCAAAGTAGATGAACTTACCAACAAGGCGACCGATCTCGAATCCAAGTACACGCAGACCACCGAACAACTAAAGGCTTTTCAGGAAATGAAGCCGGAAGAATTGCAGGCGGCGGTCAAGGACTTGCAAAGCAAGTACGAGCAAGCGCAGGCCGAAAAGTCTAACGCTATAAATCAACTAAAGTACGACACGCTGGTTGAAAATGCGCTCAGGGACGCGAAGGCCAGGAATCTGAAAGCCGCCCGCGCCATGCTCGATGAAAAGGACTTGAAACTTGATGAAAGCGGAACGGTTGCCGGACTTGAAGACAGAGTTAAAAAGGCAGTCAGCGAAAATAGTTGGGCTTTTGGCGAAAGTGAAAACAAACCGAAGCCCCCAAGAGTTGTAATAAAGACAACTTCACAACCACCCGCGCCGGGAGACAAGACAGTTGCAGACCTTCGGGCTGGAGCAGGTCTACCGCCCTTGCGGGATTAAAAATAAGGAGATTTTACAATGGCTAACTCCATTGATTTATCAACTAAGTTCCTTCCAATTATGGACGAAATCTATAAGCGGGAGGCGCTTACCGCACGTTTAGATGCGCCAACCAAAGCAATTGACTGGATTGACGCCAAGACTGTTAAGATCTTTACCTACGGCTCGCTGGGCATCGGCCTGGTCGGTATGGGTAATTATAGCCGCGTGACCGGCTACCCCGTAGCCGATACGATTGGCACCTGGGAAACGCTGACGATCAACCAAGAGCGCGGTCGTGAGTATAGCATCGACCGCATGGACGACGAAGAAAGCCTCAATCAGGCTTTTGGTCGTCTAGTCGGTGAAATCATGCGAACCCGTGTTGTGCCAGAAGTGGACGCTTACCGCTTTGCCACCTATGCCGGTTGGTCTGGTGTTACAGCCGCCGCCCCCGCCCTGCTCGACAAAACCACATTGCTTGCCGCGATTGATACGGCTCATCAAACGCTGGACGACGCAGAAGCCCCCGCCGAAGGGCGTGTGTTGTATGTTTCATCCACGATGTATATGTACCTCAAGCAATCCATCACCCGCTTGATTGGCAATGAAAACACCGTTTCGCGCGGCGTTGAAGTTCTCGACCAGACCGAAATCGTGCGCGTGCCTGCTTCCCGCTTCTACACACAGGTTACGCTGGATGCCGGAACGGTTGCTTCGACCGGTGGTTATACCAAGACTGCTGGCACCGGACGCAATCTAAACTTTATGTTATTGCACCCGTCCGCGATCATCAATGCTACCAAGCTGGCGATTCCCAAGATTTTCAGTCCTGATGAGAACCAGACTAAAGACGCATGGAAGTTCCAGTATCGTCACTATCACGATGCGTTTGTTTACTCCAACAAGGTCGGCGGCGTGTACGTTCATGCCTCCACGAGCTAGGCGGTGCGATCATGTCACCGTTAAATTTGCCATATATTAATGGATCAGATTGGCTCGTTCAAATTAATGCCGCGTTAAAGTCGCTTAACAACATTACTCCTGTTTCATTTGTTGGAGCGGCCGCCGCTGGCCCGTGTACTTTGACGGGCGCAAAAGTGGGCGATAAAGTCGTTTTCGTGACCGGCGTGGCCTCTGGCACGGTTGGCAATCAATCCGCCTCGTTTGAGGCAGTGATTACAGTTGCCGACCAAATCCAACAATCCGCCGCTGGAAACCTTTCGGCAAATGTCTACCTTGCCCACTTAGCGCGTCTGAGTTAGTAGGGTAATTAGCAAAACAAAGGATTGAACTATGTCATACGCAAACTGGACATATTATTCAACGGTTTATCTTGGCACTGCCATAGTTCAATCCAACTTCGATCATCTGGCCTTACTCGCGTCAAATTACATTGACAATATCACCTACCAACGCGCCGCCCCCATTGTGACCGCCAATACCGACACCGTGACCATTGCGGCCATCCAAAAGGCGACCTGTGCGATTGCGGAGGAATATCAAAATCAGGGATTGACCGGCGGCGAGGATGCGGTCAACTCAGAATCTCAAGGCGAGTATTCCGTGTCTTATAAAGCGACAGCCAGGAACAACAAAAGCAACGATACAAAGCGGCTGATGGTCGCTCGTGACTGGCTGTCCAGTACTTTCTTGTTATTCCCCGGATTCAATGATGGGGAATATGGATCGCAATTATTCAATGACCAATTCCTGAGTCCATGATAACAAACGCAACCATCACGATATACAACAAATACGTTGACCCTACCACGCGCTCGGAGCAATGGAAGCGTACGGTAATCAATAACGTGGTCTGGGTTGCGACTCAGGCAATCAGCCAGTCAAAAGATGGGCAGTTGATGGATAACTCTGTAAACGTCCTGATGCAACAAAGCGCGGCTATAAATTATGTGGATGCGTTGACGTGGCAGGCGTTGGTTACCAAAGGCGTTTATTGGACATTGCAGAATGGAGATTTTATGGTAAATGGCGCAGTGACAGATGAAATATCGAGCGGCTTTACAATCTCGCAGTTAAAATCCAAGTACAACGAAGTTGTGATGATTACAGCTTTCAATCCAAAGAATCAAGGCAATATCAGTCTCAGGCATTTTCAGGTTGACGCAAAATGAGCGATATCGTAACCCCGCGCGGGAAAATCGTACAAGGCAAGAACGGCAAAGCCCAGCTTATTTGGGATACCAAATTTGTTGATCGCTGGTCTGGCAGATATTCACGCGCTCAAATGTTTGTGGACAGCGAAGTGCTGAGATTGTCCGAGCCTTATATCCCGCTCAAAACCAGTATGCTTATTAAGTCAGGTATTTTAGGAACGAAGATAGGCAGCGGCCTTGTGCAATGGATCGCGCCCTACGCCAAACGACAATACTATAAAGGACGTTTGCCAGGCACGAGCGCAACAGGCGCGTTGCGTGGGCGTTTATGGTTCGAGCGCATGAAGGCCGCATCCATGAAAACAATTCTAATCGGCGTCAAAAAGTTCATGGCGCAGGGTAGCTGATGACTGCTTCTTCTGTTATTCAGGCAATCCGTGACTGGTTCGCAACCTATGCAAGCCTTACCACCGGCTCGCCTGTGCTGGTTGATTTTTTAGGATCAAAGCCTGTGCAATACAGCGTGGTTCCCATGCCCGGCAAGCAGACGGTTTGGGACGTGGATTATAAAAACAGCGAGCGCACTTATGCGTTTGCGATTCAGTCCATGTTATACACGGCAGACGATTTAACCAGGATTGCCAACAGCGGATTTTATGAGAGTTTATCGGACTGGTTCGATTCTCAGACCTTAGCCGGAACTCTTCCGTCATTGCCGAGCGGAAAGAGCGCGGTGCAGGTTGTCGCAGAAACACAAGGATTTATTTATTCGGAAGGACAAAGCCAGACCGGAATTTATCAAATAGCCTGTCAGTTGGAATACGATCAAGTTGGTTCATAAGGAGTATAAAAATGCCATCTGTAAGAATTCGAGCCAGTCAGTTTGTAACACTTATCAATACCACCCCATTAAGTACGGCCACATGGTCAGTGCTGGGCGATGGAGTAACGTCTGCAAAAGAGACGTTCAATCCCAAAATCACGAATGAGACATATATCATAAATCAGAACGCCACTCCCTCCGTAGACAGTTACGCCGGGACGATGCCAGTCGTGATGACCGCGAAGGTGGGTGACGCGGTTTACAACTTCATCGAAACGTTGAAACAGGCACACTCCACGATGGGAGATTGCGAAACCCAGATTATTAACGTCTATCAATATCAGGCGGGCGGCCCAACGGCCTACCCAGCTACAAAATGGAATGTGGCGATTGCAATTGAATCCTTTGACCGCGAAGGCGGAGTGCGCGTCCCAATCAATTTCACGATCAACTATCAAGGCGACCCGCTTCAGGGACACTGGAACGCCAACACCAGCACGTTTAGTTAGAGGTTGACATGCCTTCCACCAGAATTCGAGCAAGTCAATATGTAACCTTTATATACACGGGCGCGGCCTACTCTTTGCTTGGGGATGGTGTGACTTCGGCAAAGGAAACTTATAACCCGAAGATCACCAACGAGACGTACATTATCAATGATAATGCGTCTCCAAGCGTGGACAGCTACGCCGCCACGACTCCAGTGGTTCAAACCGCAAAAGTGGGGGATGCGGTTTATAACTATATCGAAACGTTGAAGCAGGGTCATAACGTTGAGGAAAACAGCGAGACGTCCATTGTAAATGTTTACGAATACAGCCCCGCTTATAACGGAAACTACCCTGCTACAAAATGGAACGTTGCGATTGCAATCGAATCTTTTGACCGCGAAGGCGGCGTAAGAATTCCGATTAATTACACTCTTGAATATCAAGGTGATCCGATTCAAGGTAGTTTCAATCCCGGCACGTTGACATTCACTCCCGCCCCCGTCAAGGCCGGCCTTTCTGCCTTGTCCATTGGCGCGTTGACTCTCGCTCCGCTATTCTCCGCAAATAAAAATTGGTTATGGTATACCGCCGCGACCACCGTAAGCCCGCAAACTGTAAGTGCCACGTCTAACGATACGGGCGCAACCGTGACGATAAATAATGGCGTCACGCTTGTCAATACCGGAACGGGCAGTGCGTCCGGCTCGGCAGCTTTGACGGCTGGCGCGAATACCATCACGGTAACAGTTGTATCAGGAACAGAGACCGCAGTTTATACGATTGTCGTAACTAAATCGTAAACTAAAATTTAGTAGAAAGGTTTTGCATGACCGAAAACTCATTAAAGATTGACACTGGTACGATCCGGCTGGCAATCGAGCGCGACGGCAAACCAACAGGGGATGGTATTTCTTTCAATCCGGGCGATATTCTGTTTGCCGAAAAGTACTACCGGCTGACAGACCGCCTAACGGAAAAAGATAAGGAATACAAGAAACGCGCGGCGGCTTTGGATGAAAACAAGGCGGAGGACGAAAATGGAATACCGATCAATGCCGGAGAGCGGATTGCATTAAGCGGCGAAATCTGCAACGAGATTTGTTCCGAGTTGGATATTTTATTCGGCGAAGGAACATCCAATAAAGCCTTTGGTGAAGTCCGTAACTTCGATGTGCTTTATCAATTCTTCGATGGCATAAAGCCCTTCATTCAATCCGCCCGAAAAGATAAAGTCAACAAATATATCAATCCCGCTGTGCATCCAAAGCGGCCAAGACATACAAAGAACTAATGAATATCCTTGTCAATGAGTTACCGAAAACCGTTTTATCCGAAGGCAGACCAGTAAAAATCCACAGTGATTATCTGTCCTGCTTGCGGTCTATTATGGCGTTTGAGGATAACGATTTGACGGATCAGGAAAAATTGCTTGTGATGGTAAGCAATCTATTCGATGAAACCATCGCGCCAACCGAAGACTTGCTTCGCAATACAATCAAGTTTCTAAATTGTGACGACGAGCAAGGCGAGATAAGCGGCCCGCGCACCTATTCGTTTTCAAAAGACGCAAACCTTATCTATGCGGCTTTTCGCCAAACGCATGATATTGATTTGCGAAAGGCAAAACTTCACTGGTGGGAGTTCATTGCTTTATTTATGGACTTGGGAAGCGAGACGACATTCTGCCAGGTGGTTGGTCTCCGCAAGCGTCTCAAGGATGGCTCCGCATTGCCAGAAGAACGCAAAATGGCCGCAAGTATGCCGGATGTGTTTGACATCGAAGAAATTGACACATCCACGATTGACGAAAAAGAGGCTCACGAGCTATTTATGAAACTCATAGCACAAAGCGAGCAAAACCATGTATGACGGAACCATAAAAATCAACACGAAACTCGACCAAGCCGGATTCAATGAGGGCGTTAAGAATATGACCGGCTCAATTGACAAGCTAAAGAATGTCATAACTGGTCTTGGCGCCGCGTGGCTGGCGCTAGTAGCCGGGCAGACTATTTTTAGCAACCTGTTATCGGGCTTGCAAAATTATCAATTATTCTGGTCGTCAATGGGCAATCAGATTTGGGATCTGAATTGGGCTTTTCAAAACCTGCAAGGTTCATGGGCGAACCTGCTTGCCACCGCAATCGAGCCAATGATTCCATACATTATCCAAATCGTGCAATGGCTTCAAGGGCTTGTTCAATATGTAACCGTTCTAATTGCGGCATTTTTTGGATTAAACTCAACGGTTGGAAATCTGTTAAAGAAAACGGGCGCTCTGGCGGCGTTTGACAAAATAAATGTATTATCAAAAAACATTGGGCCTGCCGCAAGTCCCCCGCCGATCACTGTTCCGCAGGACTTGATAGACAAAATGAACGCGCTTAAAAAAGCGGTGATGGATATTCTTAATCCGTTCCTGATTCCGTTCGTACAAGCGTGGAAAATATGGGGACAGTGGATAAAAGACAACCCCAAGACAATCTCCAACTTGGCCATTGGGTTGGCCGCAATAGGAATTGCGCTTTGGCTGATATTTACGCCTCTCGGCCTGATAACTCTTTTGATTGTTGGCTTGATTGCGTTGGCAGTTCTGCTTACTCTGCATTGGGAAGGCCTAAAGACAACCGTCTATCAACTTGGCATAGTGTGGTGGTATGCACTTACGCATCCATTTGAAGGGCTGAACAATTCGCTTATGACCGCGCTTAAAGTAATTGCAATCGTGATAGCTGGGATTATCCTATTTGTAGCAGGAGTGCCGCTTGCCATCATTGCCGCGATTATGATAGTTATTATTGGCATTGGATTACTGTTTACGCACTTTGGAGGCATCAAGGAATTCTTTCGCGGGCTGGCGAATGGAATTATTGATTTTCTGAATACTATTGCGCGGGCATGGGCAGGCTTTGATAATTTTTTAATTAACAGCATGAACAAAGTCGGTTCTGTAATGCCGGGCTATAAACCGATTCCAAATATTGCCGCTTTACAAATTCCGCATCTTGCTACCGGCGCAGTCATCCCGCCGAATAGTAGATTCCTTGCGATGCTTGGAGACCAAAAGAGCGGCACGAACATCGAAGCCCCAGCCAGCCTTATCCGCCAGATCGTGCGCGAAGAAATTGGCAACGCCAATCAGTCCATGACGGTCACGGTCAAAGATCAAACCGGACTGATGAAATATTTGAAAGTTGGACTTGACAGGGAAAACCTGCGGGTTGGGCAAAGCCTTGTCAAGCGCACAGGCGCGGCGGTGCAATCGTGACTCTCGGTTATTTATCCATTGATGGCATTGAATACGCCGTTCCTGTTCTGGAAGACGGCTGTAAGCGCATTGCCAATACGCTGGATATGTTCGCGGAGCGCGATTTTCTTGGCAATCTCCACCGTCAGATGATTGGCGTTTATTACAACTATACCGTGCAATGGGCGCGTCCGCATACCGTCGCGGCGGTTGCAACTTACGCCGCATTGTA
>VFSW01012046.1_pt1 | contig 12101 bp, 11 predicted proteins | sample 5358111 | NCBI WGS metagenome assembly VFSW01 (sample SAMN11554181, study PRJNA540505) | mine drainage metagenome | isolation source: sediment from site ElyBrook_90M | place: USA: Ely Copper Mine, Vershire, VT | collected 2017 | reverse complement strand
CGGAAGTTTCTTACATCCTCCCGCCTCCCCCGCCCGTCCTGCGGACGGGCGAAGGATGCGGAGTAAAAGGGAAGGGCGCCCCGGCCGGTGTCCGGGATGAATTAACTCGAAGAGGAGGGTTGATATGAAAAGCTGGAAAACCGTTTTTATTGTGTCGGCTGTATTGGTGCTATTCTCCCTGATTATTTCTTTTCCCGCCTGTGCTCAACAGAAATTCGTCCTGAAATTCAACCATGTCCTGGGTCCAAAGGAACCCTATCACCAGGGATTTACAGATTGGGGGAAAGCCGTCAATGCGAAGACAAACGGCGGTCTCAAGATCGACGTTTTCCACAGCGCCCAGCTCGGCGTCGAAGAGGACATCATCGAGCAGATGCGGCAGGGGGCGAATGTGGGGCAGAATACCGACTCGGCTCGGCTCGGGAATTATGTCCCCGGGATCGCCGTGATGAACGGCCCCTATTTTGCGACCACCCTTGAGGAAGTGATCAAGATCAAGAATACCCCGACGGTCAAGGCCTGGACCGACGAGTTGGCCAACAAGTACGGCCTGAAGGTTCTGTCCTTCACCTGGGTCCAGGGTTACCGCCATTTCTTCACGAACAAGCCTATCAGGAAACCGGAGGACTTAAATGGGATGCGCATCCGTACGCCCCCCGCCCCCATCTGGCAGGAGTCCGTCCGGGCCCTCGGTGCAACCCCGGTCGCCCTCGCCTTTGGAGATATGTATCCGGCGCTGCAGCAAAAGGCGATCGAGGGAGTAGAGCTCGTCTACAACAACATCCCCGCCGGACGCTTCTACGAGGTCCTCAAGTACGCCAACGAAACCTCGCACATCATGCTGATCAACTTTGAGGTCATCAGCGCGAAGTTCTTCAACGGCCTGCCGGCCGACTACCAGAGGATCCTCGTCGAGGAGTGCGACAAGGCCGGTCTGGAGACCTCCAAACGGATCCTTGTCTCCGAGAAGGAGGTCAAGAAGCAGTTGCTCGCCAAGGGGATGGTCGCGATCGAGGATTGCGATATTCCCGCCTTCAAGAAGGCCGGAGAGAAGGCCTACGAGGTCCTGAAGATCACCGATGCGAAGAATAAGGTCTACAAGGAAATGGGCAAAAAGTAGGATTGCAGGCGAAGCTGTTTATGATTTCCGGCCCGGTCTCTCCCGAAGCGGAGAGGCCGGGCCGGATGATGCGCGCGTCCGCAGGACCGGGTGTTTCGAACGAGAAGCAGAGGTGTTGGCTGATGATAAAATGTTACGAGTTCATCTGCAAGCAGGAGATGGAAATCGCCAAATACGCATTGGGGATTCTTTCATTATTGGTATTTGTTGCGGCGGCAGCGCGAGCTTGCCATTATCCCTTGAACTGGGCGATGGATGCGGCAACATTTCTTTTTGCCTGGACGGTTTTTCTGGGCGCCGATGCCGCGATGCGCTTGGATAGACTGTTCTGCATTGAAGTGGTTACATGTAAACTGTCCCCAAAAGCGCAACTCTATCTCAAAATAATTAATCATATTATCATCGCTATTTTTTTAGTAGGCATGATCGGATACGGCTTACCTCTTTCCTACACGACCCGATTTCGGGCCTTTCAGGGGATTCCGGGTTTCAGTTATTCGTGGGTTACGCTGAGTGTGCCGATTGGTTGTGCCCTGATGTTGATCACCGCGATTTTGAAAATCAAAACTTTCTGGCGCTCGATAGTGACGGGTGAAGCGATCGCAAAGAGTGAAGGGGTTAGCGGTGAGATCATCTGAATAGAGTCTTGTGATTATTGACAGCCGGGAGGTTATGAAATGACGCTGGTATTGATCCTGTTTTGTCTCTTTATGGCGATGGGAATGCCGGTCGCTTTTGCCTTTGGCATTTCCGGCGTTGCCTTCTTTCTCCAGCAGCCGACATTGCCATTGACAATGCCCATTCAACAGGTGCTTTCCCAAACCCAAAACTTTCTTTTGCTGGCTATTCCATTGTTCGTTTTAGCCGGCAACCTGCTCAACGAGACCGGTCTTACCGAACGGGTCATGAAGCTGGCATCGATTCTCACAGGACATATGCGCGGGGGGATGGCACAGAGCAACATGGTGATCGCGGCATCACTGGGCGGGATTACGAGTTCGGCGATCGGTGATGCCACCATGCTCTCGCGCATGCTGGGACCGGGCATGATCAAACAGGGATATTCCGGAGGATTCTCGGCAGCGGTCATTGGTAACAGCGCGCTCATCACGACGATGATCCCCCCGGGTATCGGGCTGGTTTTATATGGCAGCATCGCCGAAGTCTCCATCGGACGGTTATTTGCGGCAGGGATGGTCCCGGGCCTTCTCATGACGGTATTATTAATGGGTGCGGTAGGTGTGAGGGCCAGGCAAAAAGGTTATCTTCCTGAAAGAGAAACCCGGCCACCACTTAAAGAGATTGCGAAAACTTTTGTCGATTGTATCTGGGCTTTTCTTTTCCCGGTCATACTGATCGTCGGGTTGAGATTCGGCATGTTTACCCCGTCCGAAGCAGGCGCTTTCGCGTGCGTATACGCCATTGTTATTGGCACGATCGTCTACAGGCAGTTCACCTGGAAGAAAATGATCCAAACCCTGGAGAACACGGTAGTCGATATGGGAATGGTCATGTTGCTGATCGCTTTGTCGGCGACCTTTAGTTACGGTATTATCTGGGATCAGATACCTCAAAAGCTGGCCGAGTTCATGCTGGGGATTTCCGATACCCCCTGGGTAGTCATGCTCATCATTGTCGTGTTCTTGCTCTTTGCCGGAACGTTCATGGACTCTACGGTGCTGATCCTGATGTTGACCGCGATTCTCGTACCGGTCGCTCAGCAACTGAATGTCGATCTGGTGCACTTTGGAATCATTATGGTGCTGACCCTGACCCTTGGGTTATTGACCCCGCCGGAGGGAGCGGTCCTTTATATCGTCTGTACGATATTCAAATGCACGCTCTGGGATTTTGTCAAGGAAGGTTGGCTAATGATGTTGACTACCGTCGTGGTGGTCATATTGGTCATTTTCTGGCCGGATTTGGCTTTATGGCTTCCGAATCTGACCTTTGGGAAAGATTAAAGATTGATGAGGGGTTTATGAAAAGAGGTGAGCTGATCGAAGGGGTTGTTCTCTTTCTCTGCGGAGGGGTGACGGTTCTCCTGTCCCTCCAGATGCCGATAGGGACCTTCCGGGTGGCGGGTTCGGGCTTGTTTCCCCTCTGTCTGGGAATCGCCCTGATGCTCCTGGCCCTTCTTCATCTGGCGGCTCTTCGATTCCAAAAGGAAGCAGAACAGGAGTCAACGGAGGCCGCGGCTGCGGGCGCGCCGCCCGGGGCAACCCGGCAGATGCTGCTGTTTTTCGGTGCCTCTGCGCTCGCCGTCCTGGGTCTCAACACCCTGGGGTATCCGCTGACATCGTTTCTGCTGATGCTGCTCCTGCTTTGGATTCTCGGCGTCAGGCGACCGGTGCTTCTGGTGACCCTGCCGCTCCTGACTGCAGTGGGTTCTTACCTCCTGTTCGTTCAATTTCTCAAGATCCCCCTACCGAAGGGGCTGATCGGTCTGTAGGAGGAGGGAATGGTCGAATCCATTCAACATCTGTTCACCGGCTTCGGAATCGCCGCCACGGTGACCAATCTCCTGTACTGCCTGCTCGGGGCCGTTGCGGGGACCTTGGTCGGCATCCTCCCCGGCCTCGGGCCGATAGCCGGGATTGCCCTTCTCATCCCGGTGACGTTCGGTCTCAACCCCACTTCGGCCATCATCATGCTTTGCGGCATCTACTACGGGGCGATGTACGGCGGCTCCACCACCTCCATCCTCCTGAACGTTCCGGGGGAGACCGCCTCGGTGATCACCTGCATCGACGGGTACCAGATGGCCCGGAAGGGGAAGGCCGGACCGGCACTGGCCATCTGCGCGATCGGTTCGTTCACCGCCGGGACCCTGGCGATCTTCGGCATGGTTTTCCTGGCGCCGCCCTTAGCCCAGGCGGCACTGGCCTTCGGTCCGCCCGAGTATTTTTCCCTGATGGTCTGCGGGTTCATCGTCCTGAGCAACGTGACGGGGGGATCGCTGATCAAGTCGCTGATGATGGCCATCGTCGGGCTCATCATCGGGACGGTGGGGCTCGACCCCGTCACAGGGGAATACCGTTTCACCTTCGACACCACCTATCTGCTCGGCGGCATCGAGTTCGTCGCTGTGGCCATCGGGCTCTTCGGGATCGCCGAGGTCCTTGCCAACGTCGATCAACCGTTGGAACAACTGGAGCAAAGTGTGATCGTCCCGCGGTTTCGCGACCTCTACCCCTCGCTGCAGGACCTCAAAGCATCGATCGGCGCGATACTCCGCGGGGCGGGGATCGGGGTCGGCGTGGGGCTGGTCCCCGGACCCGCCCCCGTCATCGCCACCTACGCGTCCTACATGACGGAAAAGCGGATCTCCAAGCACCCGGATGACTTCGGTACGGGCGTGATCGAAGGGGTCGCCGGCCCCGAATCGGCGAACAACGCCGCCTGTCAGTCGGCATTCATTCCTCTGTTCGTCCTGGGAATCCCCTTCGCCCCGCCGACCGCCATCCTCCTGGGGGCCCTGATGATCCACGGCGTGGTGCCGGGACCGATGATGATCACCGAACATCCCGATGTCTTCTGGGGGGTCATCGCCAGCATGTATATCGGCAATTTCATCCTCCTGCTGCTCAACCTCCCGTTCGTCCCTTTTTTTGCAAGCATCCTGAGGATTCCGAAGAAGGTCCTCCTGCCGCTCGTAATGCTTTTCTGCCTTACCGGGATGTACACGGTCAACAACTCCATAAACGACATCTGGCTGATGCTCCTCATGGGGGCCTTGGGCTACCTGATGCGGAGGCGAGCCTACGACGCAGCTCCGCTCCTCTTGGCCCTCGTCATCGGCCCGAAAATGGAGGTCGCGTTCCGCCAGTCACTGATGCTTTCGCACGGGAATTTCGGGGTCTTCTTCGCGCGCCCTGTATCGCTTACGTTTCTCCTGGCGACGTTTCTCTTTCTTGCTCTGCCAGCCTTTCGGTTTATCTTCAGGCGGTTGGGCGCAGGCGCTCGGAATGACGGGGGATCGGGGTAACTAAACCATGGGACAGCCGGTCAGTTGACCGGCGAACAACCGATGTGGAAAAGGAGGTGTCGGTATGTTGAAAAAAATGTTTTGTTTCTTGGCCGTCGGTTTAGCATGCATCGCACCACTCGCCGTTCAAGCGGCGGATTTTCCCGAGAAGGAAGTCTCGATCATCATCCCCTGGGCGCCGGGCGGGGCGACGGATCTCGTTTTTCGGGCCGTTGCTGCCGCATCGCAAAAACATCTCGGCCAAGCGGTGGGCATCGTCAACCGGGCCGGCGGGGGCGGCGCCGTGGGGTACACCGAGGGCGCCCAGGCCAAGCCCGACGGCTACACGCTGACGGCCGCGGTGACGCCGCTGACGATCCTGCCCCATCAGGTGAAAACGGCCTTCACCTACAAGAGCTTCGATCCGGTCATCAACATCGTCAGCGATCCGTCCATGTTCCTGGTCCGGGCGGAAGCCCCCTGGAAAACCATGAGGGAATTTCTCGATCAGGCGGGGAAGAACCCCGGCATGATCAGTGTGGGCAATTCGGGGGCCGGCGGCGGCGTGCATCTGGTTGCCCTTGCCTTTGAAAAGGCCGCCGGGGTGAAGTTCAACCACATCCCGTTTTCGGGGGGAGGGCCGTCGGTCACGGCACTCCTCGGCGGGCACATCAACGCCGTCTCTGTCTCCCCGCCTGAGGGGATCAGCCAGATCCAGGCGGGAAAACTGCGGATCATCGCCCTGTTTGCGGAAAAAAGACTGGACATGTTCCCCGCTGTCCCGACCGTCAAGGAGCAGGGGGTGAATTTTGCGATGGGGATGTGGCGCGGCTTGGCCGCCCCGAAGGGGACGCCGGCGGCGGTGATCCAAAAGCTCCACGACGCCTTCAAAAAGGGGATGGACGACCCTGGGTTCATAAAGAACGCGAAGGACATGGCGGTGAACCTCGAGTACCTGTCTCCGGCCGACTTCGGAAAGCTGATGGCGGAGGATGATGAGTTCTACGCGAAACTGGTCAAGGACGTGAAAAAATAACCTCGATCACAGGGGAGGACAAGGCTATGAAAAAGAGCATATCGCGCTGTATCGTATCCGCAGCGGTCATCCTGTGCTTCCTTTGGGTGGCGGCTGGATTGGCCGTTGCCGCGGAGAAAACGATTCGTATCGGCAGTCCGTTTAAATCGGGCACGATTGTGGTTGATGCGGCGGAGAAATTCAAGGATATCGTCGAAAAGGGGAGCGGGGGCCGGATCGAGGTGAAGATCGACGCCGGCACCAAAGCGGAAATCGAAATCAATAAGATGAACAGGGCCGGCGAACTCGAAATGCAGTCCAATGGGACGAATTTCCTGGAACTCTACGCACCCCCGTACTACTTCTTCACCAACCCTTACGTCATGAAGGACTTCGATCACTACATGCGCGTCTGGAACGGTAAGCTCGGCCAGGAGGCGCGGGTCCAGTTAGAAAAGAACGATTTGAAGTACCTGGCGACGCTCTACCGGGGGCTTCGTCAGATGACGACAAAGATACCGGTCTACACACCGGCGGACGTGTATAAGATGAAGCTCCGTCTGCCGCCTATCCCCAGTTGGATGGCTATCTGGAAGGCCATAGGTACGGACCCTGTTGGTGTACCGCTGCCCGAGCTCTACAGTTCACTAAAGACGGGCAAGGCCGAATCATCGGAGGGTGACCTGCCGCAGATTTCCGGCTTCAAGCTCAACGAGGTCCAAAGCCATTTGATCATGACCAATCACCTCGTGCAGACCGCGGGAATTCTGATCAATAAGCCTTTCTTCGACAAGCTGTCCAAGGCGGACCAGGATCTCATCGTCAAGGCCGGTACGGAGGCGGAAGACTGGGCCAACAATAAGATCAAGACCGAAGAGGGGGGCATCCTGGTTGATCTCCAGCGAAAAGGCATGCAGGTCGTGATCCCGGATGCCGATTCGTTCCGTACGCTGGCCAAGCCGGCCGTTGACGAATTGTTCAAGACACAATGGTCGGTCACAACCTGGGCGGAGGTCCTGGCCCAGTAGACGACAGGGAGCTTTAGCGATGGCAAATCCCGATGAGATTCAAGAAAAACTGGGAAGGGTTCGAAGATTCATGCAGGCCAAGGGCCTCCAGGCCCTCCTCCTGAAGCGCCAGGCCAATTTCTCCTGGCTCACTGCGGGCGGCCTCAACCTCGTGGGAATCACGACCGAGGTAGGGGCCGCCTCTCTCCTCATCACCGAAGAGGGGAAGTTCGTCATAACCAACAATATCGAAGCACCCCGGATGGCGGCGGAGGAAAAACTGGAGGAGCAGGGCTACGAGATTCGATCCTTCCCCTGGTATGAGGAACGGGAGGCCTCCACGGTCTCCGAGATCGTCGGTGCAGGGACCCTGGGATGCGACGTTCCCTTTCCCTATGCGGTCTTGCTGACCGAGGAGATCGCGCGGCTTCGCTATTCGCTCACGGCGGACGAGATTCTCCGTTACCGCTGGTTGGGCGAGCGGGTTTCGGCGGCACTCGAGAATACGGTGGCCGCAACCCAGCGGGGGGAGAAGGAGTCGGCGGTCGTGGGCAGGCTCTGCAACGAACTCTGGAAGGACCGGATCGATCCCATCACCCTGATGTCGGCGGCCGATGAGCGGATTTCCCGTTTCCGCCATTCCATACCCACGGAGAAAAGGGTGGAGCGGTTCCTGATGGTCTCCGTCAACGCTCGGAAAGGGGGACTCATCGTCTCCCTCACCCGTTTCGTCCACTTCGGTAAGATCCCGCCCGAGTTGAAGGAACGGTACGCGGCGAACGTCTGGATCGACTGCATGTTCATGGCGGCAACCCGCCCGGGCGTCCCCGCGGCCGAGGTCCTCAGGAAAGGGATCGAGGCGTACCGCGCCAAGGGGTATCCCGAGGAGTGGAAACTCCACCACCAGGGCGGCTCGATCGGTTATACCGGCAGGGATTACCGGTGCCACTTTCAGACCCCGGATATCGTCCAGGTGAACCAGGCCTTCACCTGGAACCCCTCCCTCACCGGGACGAAATCGGAGGATACGATCCTGGCCACGAAAGAGGGGGTGGAGATGATCACCCGGCCGATCCTCTACCCAACGCTTTCGGTGGAGGCCGGGGGGACCCTTTTTGTCAGGCCGGATATCCTTGAGAAGGATTGAAAGGGGTTCATATTCAGCGAAGAAAGGAACGAGCCATATGGAGCGAGTGAGAATCGGGATGATCGGTTCCCAGTTTGCCGCGCGTCTCCACATTGCGAGCCTGGCAAAGCTCAGGGGGGTAAAGGCCGATATCGTTGCGGTGGCTTCGCCGAACAGCGACCACGCCGCGGCGTGCGCCGGGGCGTTCGGAATCCCGGAGCATTACGACGACTACCGCCGCATCCTGGAGCGGGACGACATCGATTGCGTCGATCTCTGCATCCCGACGGATCTCCATGCGGCATTTTGCATCGAGGCGGCCCGGGCGGGGAAGCACATCATCTGTGAGAAACCCCTGACCGGCTATTTCGGGAAGGAGCGACCGGAGGAGCTGGTGGGGCTCGCTGTCGGCAGGGAGCTGATGCTGAAGGAGAGCCTCGCCGACTGCGACCGGGTTGTCTCGGCCGTAACGGAGAACGGCGTCAAATTCATGTATGCGGAAAACTGGATCTATGCCCCGCCGCTGATCAAGCTCAAGCGGCTCATCAAGGCGAGCGGGGGGACGCTCATGGATATCCGGGCCGAGCAGAGCCATTCCGGCTCGGTGGCGCCCTATTCCCGGCGGTGGAAAACCTCGGGAGGCGGTTCGCTGATGCGTCTGGGCGCCCACCCGGTGGGGGCTGTCCTCCACCTGAAGCACTACGAGGGCATGCTGAAGCAGGGCAAGCCGATTCGCGCAAAATCCGTAACAGCGGAAGCAGGACAGCACGCGAAGATGGAGGCGGTCCTGAAGGAGCAGAAAAAGTATCTCGTTTCCGGCTGGGAAGATGTGGAGGACTGGGGCGTGATGGTCATCACCTTCGAGGACGGCTCGACGGCAACCCTCCTCGCCTCCGACGGCGTCCTCGGCGGGGTGCGCAATACCCTGAGCGTCTATCTGTCGAATGCGGTGGTCCATGTGAACATGAATCCCAGCAACGTCCTGGAGGTCTATGCGCCGGAGCCCCACATCTTCGGGGACGAGTATCTGGTGGAAAAACTCGAAACCAAGGCCGGCTGGAACTTCCCCAGCCCCGACGACGATTGGGTGAGGGGATATTCCCCGGAGATGGAGGATTTTGTCGACGCCATGCTCACAGACCGGGAGCCGGTTTCCGGAATCGGCTTGGCGCGGGATGTGGTCGAGACGATCTACGCCGCCTATCTTTCGGCGGAGCAGGGACGGAGGGTGGAGCTGCGGTAGCCGGCCTTTGCCGGGGTTTTTTCGTTTGATGATTGTGGGGGATAGCGATGAAAGCAGTGGTGAAATATGGAAAGGGCAAAGGGTTGATGGAGATGCGGGATGTTCCCGAGCCGACAGCCGGGCATGAGGAGGTGCTCGTCGAGGTCAAGGCGGTCTCGGTCTGCGGGAGCGACCTCCACATCTTCCATGACAGCCATCCCTACTGGCCGCCCGTCGTCATGGGACACGAATTCTCCGGCATCATCGCCGCGGTCGGCAAGAATGTCGCCGGATGGAAGATCGGCGACCGGATTGTGAGCGAAACCCGGACCGGCGCCTGCGGCGTCTGCTATTGCTGTCAGAGCGGCTTTCCCCAGGTCTGCGAGCATAAGCGGGCCTATGGCATCGGGATCAACGGGGCCTACGCAAAATACGTGGCCGGTCCGGCCAAGCTGCTCCATCGCCTTCCCGAGACGATCCCCTTCGAAGTGGGAGCGATGATCGAGCCGATCGCGGTTTGCGTCACCGCAATCCTGGAGCGGTGCGGATTCACGGCGGGCGATTCGGCGGTCGTTACGGGGCCCGGGCCGATCGGCCTCATCTCGCTTGCCATCGTGAGATCGGCCGGAGCGCGGGTCACGGCGATCATCGGCCGCGATCCGGACGAGGGGGTGAGGCTGGAAAAGGCGAGGGAGCTGGGGGCCGATGTCATCATCAACACCGACAAGACGGACCCGCTCCAGCGGGTGCTGGCAATGACGGAAGGCCGCGGCGCGGACATGCTCGTCGAGACCTCGGGGAGCGATAAGGCGATCTCCCAGGCCTTCGAGATGGTGAGAAGGCTGGGGAGGATCTGCGCGGTGGGCATCTCCGGCAAGGAGGAAATCCCGATCCCCTACGACCGGGGGATCTTCAAGGCCCTCAGCTACGATTTCTGCTTCTCCAGCAGTTGGACCGCCTGGGAACGGGCGATCGGGCTGATCGCGCGGGGGACCCTCCCGGCGCAGAAACTGATCACCCATACGCTGCCGCTGGCCGAGTGGCAGAAGGCCTTTGAGCTTTTGGAGGCCCTTCAGGCGGTAAAGGTCATCTTGATACCTTAGACGGGGGTGAGATGTGAAAAAAGTCATCACATTCGGAGAAATCATGCTGCGGCTCAACCCGCCGGGATTTCTCAGGTTCGGACAGGCGCATACTTTCGATATCGCCTTCGGGGGCGGCGAGGCTAATGTCTCCGCATCGCTGGCCAACTTCGGCATGGCGACGGATTTCGTCACCCGCCTGCCGAAAAACGACCTGGGAGAGGCCTGCCTCGCCTATCTGAGAAGCCACGGCGTGGGGACGGCGAAGATCATCCGGGGGGGAAGCCGGATCGGCATCTATTTTCTGGAAAACGGAGCGGTACAGCGGGGAAGCAAGGTGATCTACGACCGGGAAGGCTCGTCCATCGCTCAGATACAAAAGGGGATGATCGACTGGGAGGCCGTTTTCGCCGATGCCGACTGGTTCCACTGGACGGGGATCACGCCGGCGGTCAGCGAATCACTCTGCGGGGTCTGTCTCGAAGGGATCGTGAAGGCCAGGCAGATGGGGCTGACGGTCTCCTGCGATCTGAACTACCGGGCCAAACTCTGGCAGTGGGGAAAAAAGGCGAAAGAGGTGATGCCCGAGCTCGTCCGGGGCTGCGACATCGCGGTGGGTAACGAGGAGGATGCGGACAAGGTGTTCGGGATCAAGGCCCCGGATACGGATGTGGTTGCCGGCCGGGTCGAAGCGGAAAAATTCGCGGCGGTGGCCGAAGGATTGAAACAGGCCTTCCCGAATCTGAAGCTGATCGGCATCACGCTCCGGGGGAGCATCAGCGCGAGCCATAACACCTGGTCGGGGATCCTGTATGACGGCGCCCAGCTCTACAGGGGCGCGGTGTTTGACATCACCGATATCGTTGATCGCGTCGGCGGAGGGGATGCCTTCGTCGGTGGGTTGATCTACGGACTCAGGACCTATGGCAATGACCTGCAGAAGGCACTCGACTTTGCGATTGCCGCCTCCTGCCTGAAGCATTCCGTCATCGGCGATTTCAACCTGGCAACGGTGGACGAGGTGGAGAAGATCATGGCCGGGGAGACATCCGGCCGGGTGTCGCGGTAGCATGACAGGTCATGAGGGAGGAAGGGATATGGCAAGATTCAAAAGGATGGAAGTGTTGCAGGCGATGACGGCAAGCGGGCTGGTTCCCGTGTTCTACCATAAGGACCTGGAGACGGCGAAAAAGGTGGCCAGCGCGGTCGCCGACGGCGGGGTCAGGGTGCTGGAGTTCACCAACCGGGGGGACTTCGCCTATCAGATCTTTTCCGCGCTGATCCAGTGGTGCGAGTCAGAGCTCCCCGATCTCATCCTCGGCATCGGCTCCGTGATCGATCCGGGAACGGCCGCGCTGTACATCAACAATGGCGCGAACTTCATCGTCGGTCCGGTTCTCAATCCCGAGGTCGCCAGGACCTGCAACCGGCGGAAGATCCCCTACCTGCCCGGCTGCGGATCCGCCAGCGAGGTTTCCCAGGCGGAGGAATACGGGGTGGAGATCTGCAAGATCTTTCCCGGGAAAGAGGTGGGGGGGGCGGCATTCGTGAAGAATATCCTT
>VFSW01012045.1_pt1 | contig 12101 bp, 14 predicted proteins | sample 5358111 | NCBI WGS metagenome assembly VFSW01 (sample SAMN11554181, study PRJNA540505) | mine drainage metagenome | isolation source: sediment from site ElyBrook_90M | place: USA: Ely Copper Mine, Vershire, VT | collected 2017 | reverse complement strand
TGACTTGTTCAAGTGAGCTGGCACGTGACCGATGGGCCATGAGACAGCGGACCATTGACGACGCTTTGGGTATGGAAGCGCCTATGGCTTCAAGTTGCCGACTCGACGTAACGACCCTCTCGGAAATTCGAGACTGATCACCGGCGGCCGACCGGAGAGGCGAGGCTTAGCCGAACCCCGACTCGATGTGCGTCATCAGTGCGTGCCCGCTTCGTGGTCGAGGTGTCCAGCTGGTTCAACTTGGATCGTGCTGTGCTCAACGTCGAAGTGACCGGCGAGGCACGCTTGCAGTTCGTCGAGGATACGCGGAATACATCCGTCGGTGAAGCATGATTCATCGATGACCACGTGGGCGGTGAGGACAGGAAGGCTGGAAGTGATGGCCGAGGCGTGCAGATCGTGGATGTCGTTCACGTGTGCGACACCAAGAAGATGCGCACGGACGTTGTCGAGATTGACGTTGTCAGGTGCGCCCTCGAGCAGAACATGTCCAGACTCCTTGAGCAGTCCCCGTGCCGCTTTCAACATGAGGCCAACGACGATGAGAGAGGCGATGGCGTCGGCTCGTTCGAATCCGGTGACGAGGATGACGACGCCCGCAATCACGGTCGCGATGAACGCGTACAAGTCAGTGAGGATGTGCTGGAACGAGCCCTCTACGTTGAGACTCGACCGGCTCGCCCTCGCCAGGACCCATGCGGCAACGACATTGACCACGACGCCCAGCAGCGCGACTGCGACGACGACCTCTCCATGGACCTGCGTCGGGTGGATGAGGTGACTGACTGATTCAACGGTGATGATCACCGCGACGACGAGCAGGGTTATCCCGTTCGCGGCGGCAGAGAGAATCTCGGCGCGCTTGAAGCCGTACGTCCATTTTCCGATGGCCGGACGCGTAGCGAGACGCGCCGCCCACAACGATGCTCCGAGCGCTCCGGCGTCGGTCAGCATGTGGCCTGCGTCCGCAAGGAGTGCGAGCGAGTGGGAAATGATCGCCATTGCCACTTCGGTTGACATGTAGGCGAGTATGAGCGCCAGCGCGATTTTCAGATACCGTTGATCCGCGCTGTCGCTGATGCCGTGACCGTGAATCGGATCGTGTTGATCAGCGACTTCGGCAGTGCCCTCTCCGATTACCCTTCGTTTCTTCGATGTCATACTTAGCGTGACGTGGCTGACCAGAGCACGGTCCGCGCTTCTGGGACCGCGGCGCGAACCGCAATTTCGACGGATTGCCCCAAAGCATCGCCGTCTTCGACGGTGGTGTGGGGTTCAACGAAGCCCACCACTTCAATCACTAATGAACGTCCCATCCATCGGGCACGAGCGTGAGCGTGGACAACACCTGGCACCCGCGAGGCTGCGTTCACCGCGGTACTCAGCAACTCAGGCTCTACGCCGTCCATCAAGTGATGGAGCAGTTCGCGGGTGACTTCGTACCCGACGTGGCAGATGAATCCGGTGAGGATCAGTCCCGCGACGGCATCGGCCCAGTGCCACCCGCTCGCCACCCCGACGATGCCAATGAGTGCACCCGCAGAAGAAAGCGCGTCGAGCCACGAGTGTCGGGCGTCCGCTATCAATGTTGCCGACTGGATCCGTTGGCCGACTCGAAGTTTGTACCGTGCCACCAAATTATTACCGATGATGCCGATGAAGGCGGCGGCGATTCCATAGCCCAAGTGCGTCGTTGTCCCATGGGTGAGAAGCTTGTGAACACTGACGATTGCGGTGAAGGCGGCACTCATCCAGATGACGAGGGCGACGCCGAGTCCGGCGATGTCCTCCGCGCGGTCCCACCCGTAGGGGTGGGTTGGCGTTGCGGAGCGTTTCGAAATTCGAAGCCCCACAAAGACGACGAGCGACGTGCTGACGTCTGAGAGGTTGTGAATGGCGTCACCGAGCAGGCCTACGGAGCCACTGAGCATGGCGATTGCTAACTCAACCAGACCCGTCAGGGCCAGACCAATTGCGGAGACCCCGATTGCCCGGTTTGCGTTCATGCGGTCAGTTGCTTCGTTCAGGTGTTGCGTTGGTGGGAACGGTTCCCAGGATTGTTCATCACCGATAAGGTGCATCAGGATCTCCAACCTGCACAATGATCGGTCCTTCGATTCATGACGTCATGCCTGGGCTCGAGATTGATGAGCCGATTCGTCAAAATGAGCGAGGTCAATTCCAACAACGTGGTCAACGTGGAATAGTGCTTGCTCCACGAGCTGTTGAACGTGACTGTTCTCAAGAGAATAGAAAGCCTTGTTGCCATCCCGACGCACGGTAACGAGACGCGCCAGTCTCAATTTCGCGAGGTGTTGGGAGACGCCAGCCGGGTTCACGAGCAGATGCGAGGCCAACTCATTGACGGAGTGTTCGCCGTGAAGCAATGCCCAAATGATCCGAAGCCGGGTGTTGTCGGCCATGAGCTTGAACGTGTCAACAGCCAGATCAAACTGATCCTGACTCGGGTCCGTAAGTATCTGCGTAGCCATGCAGGTAATCGTACTACCTCGTCGAGCTCTTGGTTACGTGATCCACGAGAAATCATTCGGATTTCTGGGTGGGATCCTGGCGCTGATTGACATTGACCTCCTTCAGGCTCCTCTAACTCCATTTGGCCATTGCGAGATTGGACGCCGGATAATCGAATCGGCATCGGTGCTGTCGCACCACTCGTTGAAGTTCACTTGGGGCTTCGCCATCTCGGGGGAGTTAGCACCTGTCTCGTTTTGGAGTACGTAGGTTGTTTCACTCTGCTGCAGGGATTGAACTAACGAATTCCGATATCGAATTCCGATATTGGATAGCATCGTCGCGTGCAGGAATTCCTTCGAGGGGCAGTGCGACTCCACATTCTGCACCACGCCGCGCACGGTGAGGTTCACGGGGCGTGGATGGCGACAGAGCTTGCTCGTCACGGCTACAAGATCAGCTCCGGGTCGCTGTACCCAACGCTGCACAAGATGGAAGCTGAAGGGCTCCTTCGTTCGAGCAGCAAAGTCGTTGAGGGACGGGTCTTGCGCTCCTACGTGACGACTGCCAAGGGGCGTCGGGCACTGGAAGCGACCAAGCGGCAGTTAGGCGAACTGGCAGACGAGATCCTCGGCGACGAGACGCCATGAGCGATGACCCCCGTTCCACAGCGCAGGTGTCGCTTTCCACGATTGCACGAGAGTGGTCCCGTATTGGATGCATTGGCTTTGGCGGTCCCCCCACTCACATCACCTTGTTCCGTCGCCTGTGTGTCGAGCAGCGAGAGTGGATGCAAGAGAAGGACTTCGAGGACGGCATCGCTGCCACCAACCTCCTGCCGGGTCCGGCCTCAACGCAACTGGCGATCTTCTGCGCCTGGCGGCTGCGGGGAGTTGTCGGCGCGGTGCTTGGTGGGCTCTGCTTCATTGTTCCGGGGCTCGCCCTCATCCTCGCCCTTTCCGTTGTCTTCCTAGCCAGCCACCCACCTGATTGGATTCTCGGTGCAGCGGCCGGTGCCGGTGCCGCCGTACCCACGGTGGCCCTGAACGCTGCGTGGGGACTCGTGCCCGGAAGTCGAAAGCGCATTGGTACCAAGCGAGCCGAGTGCATTCGTTGGATTATCTACGCCCTCGTGGGAGGCTTGGCGGCGGCCACCGTGGGTCCCTACTTGGTGGTGGTGCTCTTCTCTTGTGGGCTGGTCGAGGTCGTCGTCAGGCGACAGGAACGGGCTTCGTCGGCGGGCTCGGCTCGAGCATTCGTCCCGGCGCTGATCCTTCACACCGGCATGTTCAGCAGTCTTGGCGCGCTCGCCTGGGTCGCCTTCAAGGTCGGCGCTCTGTCCTACGGCGGTGGGTTCGTCATCGTCCCGCTCATGCAACACGATGCCGTGAACACCTACCACTGGATGACCGCGGCCCAGTTCCTCAATGCGGTTGCCCTTGGACAGATCACGCCCGGGCCAGTCGTCCAGACGGCGGCGGTCGTTGGTTACGCCGCGGCGGGAATTGGTGGCGGGCTACTGGCGGCGCTCATTGCCTTCGCCCCGTCGTTCATTTTCGTGCTCGTCGGTGCTCCACGCTTCGATCGGATTCGGGCGAACTCGACTATCCAGTCGTTCCTCACCGGCGCAGGACCGGCGGTCATCGGCGCGATTGCCGGGGCGGTGATCCCGCTCGGTCTCTCGTTGCAGCGTCTTTGGCAGATTCCCGTACTGGCCGGTGCCCTGCTGTGGCTCTTCGTCATCCGGCGAGGTGTCGTGAGCTGCCTACTCGGCGCTGGGGCGATTGGTGTTTTCGTGGCGCTCGGGGGAGTCCAGGTCTAAGGATTCAGTGGGATTCAGTGGGTCGCCCGGGTCTCGATTCCGGCACCTTGGGACCAAAAGAGGGATACGGATGGTCGGATCTGTGCGGTGAGGTCGGAATCATCCGAGATTCAAAGAAATCTCGTCCGGTGGCGTCGGTTTCGTCCGGTGGTGTTGGAATGGTCTGTGGGAAATTGCGTGGGATTTTTGAGTTGGCGCAAACGTTCAGCGTGCGGGTTCACTTCGGGCCTCCGACACCAACAATCTCAGAGTGCTGCAATTGCTAGCACTTACAAGACCCTTTGATGTTGGCGTTAGCTAATGAAGCTTGAGGGTGCTGTGATACACACCCGCAGCATTATGTCCTTCACGGACTAGAGCATTCGAGCGAGCCTGACGAAGTCGACAACGACAATGCTCCGGCGGCTCTTCTGTCGTCATTGAATTAGGGGCGGACTCTCCGGTTCTTGATCGGGCGCCTTGCTGTCGTAGACGGTTGCAATTATCCGAGGCAACTGAACGAACTTTAACCTTCCTTCACTAACCTCGACGGGCTCGATATTTGTGATCATGCGATCCCAGGAGCAATGCTGAACCCTGAGGCTGTCGGTTCCCGTCAACTGGGCCAGTCCGTCGATGGTGTTCACTTCATCCTTTGGAAACTCGGCTCCGAGAATCACAGAGTTTAGAGCTCCAGCTATGTCAATAATGTCGGGAGCAAGCCGTGCGGGATCATAAGCTACCCAGCGATATTCGACTTCAGGCGACCAATCACTGTGCTTTACAAAGAAGATGCCATCCCAGTGTTGCAATAGATGTTCTTCGACAGCGAGGTCCGTCGGGAGTGAGGCGATTTTATCTAGATCTATCCCTTGGAACGAGGCATCTTCAATGGAATCAGACGCGTAATGCACATCTCCCTCAGATAATTTCCCACCCGACGCAATTGAATTGGCAAACGCTCTTTCGATGCACCTGTGCAATTTCTGACGATCGAGAATTAGGCATGCGCCAGAGTGCTTTCCTCCATAGTGTGCCCACATCGCGGGCCTTGCGTAACCATGACCGCTCCGATCGGAGTTGGTGAGTTCGTCTGGCGAGCCCATAGAGCACGAGAAGACTCGGACGCTAGCCTTGAACCGTTCGACCGCCTCCGAGACAGCTTCTGGTTTCACAAAGGGCTTGCCCGAACCGTAGAACCCAACTCCCCATTCTTTTGACTCGCGGGGATCGTTCAGCTTTGGGAACGAGTTAATTAGGAGGCCTCGACTTTCAGCAATCTTTCTAAGGCTCTCCCAGTTCGTGTAGTGATACACGAACTGGGGGCTCGCCAACTTTCGCCCAGGGAGCGGGATCGCCGGATCCTCGCCGGGCGCCAGCACTCGGACGCTCGAACCGGTGATGTTACTTACGTATGCCCGTGGCCAAGCCTCTTGGTGATCTTCTGCTTTCTCACGCCGCTCTACCATGGGCCCCTGCTTCTGCTGGATCACCGAGTCCACAATAAAGCGTCACTTGGCTTCGGAGTGGGTCTCAGCACGCGCATTTCGGGGTCACTCAGGCATTGCCGCCGCGCCAAGCCTCAAGCCGCCAGTCGAATGTTGACGTCGGCCCAACAACTTGACTGATAAATGAGCACCAGAGCGCACACTCGAACCGTCGAAGCCGATTCGCATGAGTGACCCGAAGATGGTCTATGAAAGACTCGTCCTCATGACCGCGGCAGAATGCCTTCAACAGTTGCAAGACCAACATTCCATGGTCAAGTCACTCGAAGGACGCGCGCCAGGAGGCGAGGTCGGCGCCTATTTCGCCCGAGCAGCAAACGGGGAGCGCTTCGTCTTCAAGTGGTCAAACATGTCAGCGGATCTCGCCTACTACGTTCGTGTGGTCGAGCGGATCGATCTACTGCGCAGAACCCAGTATCCAATTCCTGAATACCTAGACCCCTTCCCAGTCCCGGGAGGAGTAATCGTCTTGCAAAAGGCGGTTGATGGAATGTGGAGCGATGATGTCGGTCACAATTTGGTTGATAGCGTTCTTTCGCTGAGCGACCTCCAGGCTCATCGGACTTCAGAGACCACCAGTTGGTCTGATTACATTCGCGGGACGCTCCTCGAAGGCGCTGACGGGTACTGCGTTCACGAAAGTCTTCGCGCCCACAGCGACCGAACGCGCCAGCTTCTCGATTGGGTTGAAGCTGTTGGCAAGTCAGTTGCCACACTTCCGAGCCGAGATATTGTCCATCTTGACTTCCATCATCGCAACATGCTGCGGGTCGATGGACGGTTATCCGCTGTTATCGACTGGGAGGGGTGTGCCTGGGGCGATCGAGCCTTTGACCTCGTGACCTTCAGTTTCGGATTGTCAGAGGCAATCACTGAGACAGGCGTCGAGCAGCGAATTTGGAATCAAGCAGAGGAGATTGCCAGTGCCGACTCGCTCCGTGCATACGTTGCCCACATGTCGCTGCGTAGGGTCGATTGGACGATCCGCCATCACCCCGAAGACCTCGACAAAGTTCTCAGCCATTCCGAACGGTTCGTGCACATGGTGGCTTGAGTTCTAGGTTGTCTTTCAAGTGCCGATGACGGACACCATTAGATCGTGCAACTCGTCCTTCTAACATCAACCAACGCATGACTGAAAAACGAACTGTGACTATGACGAGTGGAATTGGATCCGATTCGTAGCATCCCTACCGCAAGCCAAGTCCCGCCAACGCGACCGTGGCGAACTGGTCAAGGTATGCGGTCGCAATCTCGTCGGCATCGATCCACTTGGTCTGCATTGGAGTGTTGCTGGGCGCACCCAAGGCCGATGCTTGAAAGACGGTCACTTGATAGGTGGCATCCGCCCCGCACTCCCACAACACCCGGTACTGGTCGCCGGAGAGATACGCGAGCACTTCGCCGACCTCTATCTCCACCCCACAGTCTTCCAGCGCGAACCTGATAGCGGCGTTCGCGGGATTCTCGCCGTCCGTAAGCCCACCGCCAATACAAGACCAGGGACCGCTCTCAGAAGAAGACGCTAGAAGAACACGACCCGCCTCGTCGCGGACGAGCGCCACAACCGATGAGATGTCCTTGGACTACGTGCCGTGTTCTTCCTTTGTCATCAACGAACCCCCGTTTCGAGCCTACTGATCAACCGTGCCGCCCTTCATTCCACGAGGGAACCGGACTTTGGTAGTGACATGGAAGCCCATCCAAAGTATATTGATCGGATCTTGCTAGAGCGCGACCGATGCGCTTTATGTCATACGCCAGAGACCCATCGTGATCGAGAGTCGCTCGACAGAGGGCCGATTGAATTTCGGTTTTGCAGTTTTTGAAGTCCATGGCCACCACCTCTCCGGTATCGGGAGTCTGAAGAACTGCACCATCGCTCGTTCACCCGCCGCGGCAAACTCCTCGCGAAGCAGTATTGCGGATCGACGTCTTGAGCCATTCAACGCGCAAGCTTGGCGTCAGTACTGTCATGGGCTGATTGATGTCGGCGGGCTCTCGTCCAGGAGATCGATTGAACAGGTGGGACGAAGACTTTGCCGATTTTGGTTAGGCACTGGGCAATTTGATCGATCTACTGAGATGGCAGTGTCGAAGTGAACAAGATTGTCGTCGTCATTGCTGCACTGCTCGCGTGCGCCGCAGCTTCACTACTGGGTCTCGTCATTCTGATCAGTTCGGTGGGTGGGACCGCGCAGGCAGTCTCTTGCGCGGTGTCGAGAATCCAGACGCCATCCAAACCTGGTTCCGTGACGACAACAACAGCGCCGGTGTCAAACCCGGACTGCGGGGCGTCGGCTGTTGCCACGTTGCCCAGTTCACTCGTAGTCAACAGTGGCCTACCAACGAACTACGTTCTGCCGGCCGGCGCGACGACCGCTGAAACTATCGCCATCACCTACGCTCTCGCTCAACTCGGCAAGCCCTACCTCTGGGGTGGCACGGGACCCGCGGCCTACGACTGCTCGGGGCTCACCATGATGGCTTGGCGCCAGGCCGGCGTGAAACTGCGGCACTACACCGGCGACCAGGTCAACGAGGGCAGCGCTGTTGCTTCATTCGCCATCATCACACCCGGGGACCTCGTGCTCGTGCCGGGCAGCGACGGGACGGTGCCGAACCCCGGTCACGTGGGGCTCTACATCGGCGACGGCCTCGTGGAGTCGGCGGTCGACGTCCAGTACGGGATCATCGTCCAGTCCTACTCGCAGTTCGTCAGCGGCGGACTTTCTGGGATTCGTCACGTGGGCTAGCGACCGTTGTCTAGTGCGTCGTCGAACACACCCAACCCAACCAAGGAGAGACATGATCACCCAACTCGTAGCCGCCAGGATATTGGAGGCGGACGTCAGCATCACGCCCAATACCACCGCCATACCCGGGCTCACCACCCTGTCCACCCTCATGGGATCGGTCATGGCCTTCGGACTCGTGCTCGCCTTTGGCGGGTTCGTTGCGAGCGCGGTCATGATGGCGATCGGTCACCACAGCGGCAACCCGCAGTTCTCCAGTCGCGGCAAGTCCGGCCTACTCTGGTGCCTGGTCGCGGCGCTCCTGATTGGCGGATCGAACCTGCTCGTCAACACGTTCTTCCACCTGGGATCGAGTCTGCGCTGATGATGTACCTGCGCGGGGTGAGACGACCCACGTTGCTCGCGGCAATGCTGGTGGCGCTGGTCGACGTCGCACTGCTGGTGGTCGTTCTTTACTCCTTCCTGGGCCCGGGTCCGACGAGGTCGGCTCACGGCTCGTCACCGGTCGCCTCGTCGAAGGCAGCGACGTCGACGACGACTACCTCGCCAAAGGGCGCGAACCCCGACTACCGGCCATTGCGCGTGCGGCCACCCCAGACGGCCGTCGAGCGGGCCGTCAACGAGGCCCTGGTGAAGAACTCCCTGCCGGGGCTGGCCGTCCTCGCCACCGCGACGTGTCCCTCGCCGGCCACCAGCGCGTCGTTCGGATCTATCGGTACTCCGGACTCGGCGTCCGCGACGCTCTACGCGATGGCCTTCACGCAAGAACTGCTCGATATTGACTTCGCCACCTCCACTCGAGACGGCCTGTTGGCGTGGGCCAACGACAACAACGCACCCAACACCTTGATCGGCCCGCCCACGTCGCTGTCGGCGAAGGTGCTCTGCCTGTCGCTGACGTCGGGCCCCTCCCCGGTGCCTTCCTCTTCGGCGTGGAACCTGCTCGCGAAGAACGGAACGACGTGGCGCGTGAGCGGTCTCGTGGTGTCGGTGAACCCGGCGTGGAACCAGGCCATGAATAGCGGCTGGACTTCAATCGATCCCCTCATGGTGATCTACGACGTGTCGGGCCTGCTCACCGTCGCGACGCCTGGTCACCCCCCGGTTGTTAAGTCCATTGCCTTCGCCCTCACGCTGGGTGGGGCGTCGCTGCGCCCGGGATACGGCGCGGTGGCGCTCGACTACTGGACGGTGAACTAAGTGTCCTGTTCCGGAATCACTTCGGCGGACCCGATCTGCGCCATCGTGAGTTCCATTGGCTCGCTCGGGTCCTCGGTCACCAACTCGGTCTTCTCGAGCGTGGCGACGGCCTTTGGGAACACGGCGGACTCCGCGATCAACTGGCTGTGGGCCCAGATGTCTTCGTCCACGTCGGTCACCCTCGGTGGGGCCGCTTACGGCTTGGACCTGGGCCTCGTTACCTCGATCGCGGCGGTCCTCTGCGTCGGATTGTTCGTCATCCAGCTGGTGGTCTCGGCGTTGAAGCAGGACGGCGGCGGCATCGGGCGGGCTCTGCGGGGCCTGGCGATCGCGACCGTGGGCTGCGCGATCACGCTGGCGACGCTCGACCTGCTCTTGGCGGGGGTCGATCAACTCTGCGCCGGCGTCGTGCAGGTGGCGACCGGGGGCTCCATCGCGACCCTCGGGGCCAAGATCATTGGTCCCGCCCTGTTCACGGGACTGGTCGCGGGCCCCGGCGCGATACTGATCCTCTCGCTCATTGCAATCTGTGCGGTCGCGGTCGTGTGGTTCGCCCTGGTGGTTCGAAAGATGCTCATCATCATCACCGCGATCTTCGCGCCGTTGGCCTTCGCCGGCGGGGTCGCCGACCTCTCGCGGGGTTGGGTGCGCAAGTGGCTCGAGGCCATGCTCGCGCTGGTGTTCTCCAAGCTCATCCTGATCCTCATCTTCGTAATCGGACTCGGCGTCCTTGGCGGCATGGGCTCGCCCGCGAACGCGCACGGACTCTCGGCCATCACCAACGACATCACCGGTCTGCTCATCCTCCTGGTCGCGGGACTCTCGCCGTGGATGGCGCTCAAGATCGTGCACTTCACCGGCGACCACATGGCGACGCTGTCCGGCTCGGCGAGCCACGCCACGTCGGGAGCGTCCTCGATCATTGGTGCCCCCCAGAAGATGGCGTCCATGAAGTGGGCCGCCCAGAGCCTCGGTGGCGCCCAGTCGAAGGCCGGCGCACCCATGGGTCGAGGGGTACCCATGACATCCACGACACCCGGGGCGACAGGGGGAGCAACGACTGCCGCCAGCGGGGCGAGCGGCGCAGCGAGTTCTGGTGTGGGCTCTGCTGAAGCGGCTGGCGCCGGTGTGGCGACGGCAGGGGTGGCGACCGCGGGCGTGGCGCTCGTCGCCAGCGCCGCGAGGCACGTCACCAAGAGCGCGGGAGGAACCGTCCAGAGCGGAGTCCAACATGGTCCCGCCGCCGGCGGCGGTCAGGGAACCAGTGCCAGTGCGAGTTCGCCGCCCACGACGTCACCCGCGGGAAGTGGTGGCGCCACGGCCACTGGGGATTCTCCAGTGCCTTCACCCGCGTCGCCGGCCGGTCACGTCGCCGCATCGATTCCACGTCGCCCAGCGTCAGGTTCAGACACGCCTCCGCCGTCGACCGCGCACCAAGTAATCGACGAGCCAACTGCGCCGTCCACGTCGTTCCCCTCGTCAGTGCCGCCGTTGCGACTGCGTAACTCACAGTTCCCAACACCGAAGGAGAGCTCGTGACTACCGTCAACCTCGGACCCCCCACGGTGCGCTTTGCCCGACGCTCGACGCGCGGCTTCCTGCTGGGGTTCTCGGGGCTGCGTTGTGGCGTGATCTTGCTTGCCGCGCTGACCTTGTTGACAGGCCTCCTGACTGGCGGGGGAGTCGGCCTCATCGTGACGGCGCCACTCTGGACTGGGCTCCTCGCCACGGCCTTCGTGTCCGTGAGGGGACGCGTCGTCGTCGAGTGGTTGCCGACGGTCATGCACTGGCAGTTGCGCCGGAGGGCGAAACAGACCACCTACCGCGTTCGGGTGTCGGCCCCGCGACCAGTCGGCACCATGGCGCTACCCGGCGACGCAGCGTCACTGCGCTTCTACAACGATCCCACGACCGGCGCCTGCTTCATCCACGATCCGCACCGTCAGACCCTGTCCGCGGTACTTTCGGTATCGCACCCGGCCTACGTACTGCTCGCCCCCTCGAGCCAGCGCGAGCGCGTCTCGATGTGGGGACGGGTCCTCGCGTCGCTCGCCCAGACCGGGACCTGCGCACTGATCCAGGTACTCGAATCGACCGTGCCCGACCCCGGCACCCAAGTCGCCCACTGGTATGAGGAACACGCGACACACGCGCAGGACTGGTCGAACCTCGAGTACCAACGACTCCTCGCCCAGTCGTCCTTCGGCTCGTCCACGCACCGCACCACGATCACCCTCTCGCTGGATCTGAAGAAAGCGGCCGGCGCCATTCGCAGCGCCGGGCGCGGCCTGCGGGGCGCCGCGAAGGTACTGCGGATCGACATGTCGGTGCTGGAGCAGGGACTGCGCGACGCCGACCTGCGCG
>VFSW01012044.1_pt1 | contig 12106 bp, 15 predicted proteins | sample 5358111 | NCBI WGS metagenome assembly VFSW01 (sample SAMN11554181, study PRJNA540505) | mine drainage metagenome | isolation source: sediment from site ElyBrook_90M | place: USA: Ely Copper Mine, Vershire, VT | collected 2017 | reverse complement strand
GTGTGATGACCGTCACAGCTGTTGCCGCCGGCACCCTCGCCGTCGGGCAGCTCATCCAGGGCGTCGGCATCCCGGCCAACCTCTACATCCAGAGCCTCGGCACTGGGACGGGTGGAACGGGCACCTACAACCTGACCGACACCACGGTCACGGTGGGCTCCGAGACGATTACGGCCACTTCCCCCGCTGGTCTGGGTGGCGCGAGCATCACCTACAACCTCACCAGCACCAGCCCCACGCTGACCGTTACGGCCATTGCCTATGGCACCCTCGCTGTCGGCATGCCGGTTGCGGGCGCTGGCATCCCGGCTGGGTCGTACATCTCCGCTCTCGGGACCGGCACGGGCGGGGCCGGAACCTACACGCTCAGCCAGAATGCTTCGGCCAACGAGACTGGTGCCACCGGCACCGCCTCGGCCTGGATCGAGACTCCGTGGTATGTGCTTTCTGCTGGCAACCCTGGCGATCTGATCAAGATCGGCGTCCTCAACTAAGGAGACTCCAGACATGCGAACTTCCTTCTCCAACGACCGCGCTCTCCTGGAGTCTGCCGGTATCTCCTTCCCCGCTGAGTTCCGTGGGTACACGGAGGACGCTGCGCAGCCTGGGCTGCTCACGCAGGTCAACGCTGGCATCCCGGCGTTCCTGGCCAACTTCATTGACCCCAAGTTCATCGAGGTGCTGGTCCAGCCCATGAACGCCACCAAGATCGCCCCCGAGCGCGGTCTGGGCAACTGGACCACCAAGACCACTCAGTTCCCCGTGATTGAACTCGCGGGTGAGGTCAGCTCTTACGGCGACTACAACAACAACGGTTCGTCCAGCGCGAACGTCAACTGGGTGCCTCGCCAGCAGTACATCTACCAGGCGGTGTGCAAGTGGGGCGATCACGAGCTGGAGATGAACGCCCTGGCGAAGATTGACTACGCCAACCAGGTCCGCAACGCCAAGGCGCTCGCGTTCAACAAGTTCCAAAACAAGAGCTACTTCTTCGGCATCAGCGGCCTCCAGAACTACGGCCTGCTCAACGATCCGAACCTCAGCCCCGCCATCACCCCGATCACCAAGACCGGTGGCGGCACTACCTGGGCCAAGGGCGCCGCCCTGGAGATCTACCAGGATGTGCAGAACATGTACGCCCAGCTCCAGAAGCAGATGCACGGCCTCGTGACCCTGGACAGCTCGCTGATCCTGGCGCTGAGCCCCAACGTCGAGGTCTACCTGACCACGGCGACCCAGTACAACGTCCAGGTCCGCGACCTGCTCCGCAAGGCGTTCCCCAAGCTGGAGATCGTGGTGGCCCCCGAGTACACCACCGCCTCCGGTGAGCTGGCGCAGCTTTTCGTCCCCGACGTGATGGGCCAGCAGACCGTGGAAACGGCCTTCGGCGACAAGATGCGCGCATTCCCCGTGTTCCGTGACCTCAGCAGCTTCCGGCAGAAGTTCGCCGCTGGCACCTGGGGCGCCATCCTCAAGCAGCCCTTCGCTGTCTCGCAGATCCTCGGTATCTAGGAGAAACCACCATGGCAAAGACCGTCATCGTTGCCTCGAAACTCGCCACCCCGCTCCTGCTGCAGTTGAGGCAGGAGCATCCCGAACCGGCGCTCCGGTCGGTGGTGAAGGAGGTTGCCATCAAGGGCTTCAAGATTGATCTCCCGCCCTACACCCTCGAAAACGGTGTGGGGCTCACGGAGGTTGACGCTGAGTTCTGGGAGGAATGGGAAAAGTGGGCGCTGGCCAACCAGTACGCCCCCTACATGAACGGCATGATCTTCGCTGCGTCCTCCGCGCCCTCGGTCAAGGCTGAGGCCAAGGAGAAGGCCGATGAGATGTCCGGCCTTGAGGGGCTGAAGGTGCCGCTCAAGGAGGGTGAGGCCATGCCTTCCGACCCTCGCCTTGCTGAGTTTGGTGGGGCTGGCCTCACCATCAACGCCTAGGAGCACCTGTGGCCGTGGTTGTGTTTGACCCCGTGGCTTTCGTTCTTCAGTATCCTGAGTTCGCAGGCTTTACTTCGGGTAGTCTCACCAACTGCTTCAACACGGCCACGCTTTTTTGCAACAACACCGATGCTTCGATTGTGCAGGACATCCCCACCAGGACCAACCTGCTGTGGCTTCTGACCGCGCACATCACGAAGTTGACGCTGGGCACCAACGACGGCGCGGGGAACATCCGTCCCCCCTCCGACATCGTCGGGCGCATTGAGGTGGCGAAGGAAGGCTCCGTTGATGTCCGATCTGACATGGGGCCTTCCTCCGCTTCCGCCGCCTGGTACAACCAGACCCGCTACGGTGCTATGTACTTCGCCGCCACCGTGCGCTTCCGGTCCATGCAGTACGTTCCCAAGCAACCCTCCGTCATGGCTCAGCAGGGCGCTACACCCGCGCTGTGGCCGTGGGGGAGGTGGTAATGCGCCTGAACATCGAGTTCACTGGCGATGAGATGCTCCACGCTGAGCTGACCAACCTCGTGCGCAAGTGGAAGCCTGGGGTCGCCGAGGCTGGGTTCTTCCAGCAGAAGCAGGCCACGGTTGCCAACGTGCTTGAGTACGGGGCACCCGCAGCCAGGATTCCTCCCCGCCCGTTCATGCGCCTTACCACAGCCAAGTACGCCGACGTTTGGATCAACTTCCTGGGCAAGCGTCTCGACAAAGGCGATGACTCCAAGGATGCGCTGACCGTCGTGGCCGAGATGATGCGACTGGCGATTGCCAGAACCGTGTTCGCCGGTAAGCAGTTCACCAAGAACGCTGACCGAACCGTGGCGCGCAAGGGCTTTGACCGACCGCTCTGGGAAACGGGTGGGATGTTCCATGCCGTAGCCTACCGGGTCTACATCGGCAAGCGGTATCTCGGGAGGGGCGAAGAATGAATCTCCACGACATCGCCAGCAACGTGATCTCGTCCGTCAACCCCACCGTGACCGCGACCATCAACAAGAGCAGCGGCTACACCACGAACCCCGATGGCTCGCAGGTTCCGCCCTACACCACCATCACGGGGCCTGCGCAGGTGCAGGGGTTGGTGGAGCGCGAGTACGCCACGCTTGAGCACACGGACGGGTTCTCGATGAACGCCATCAACCGCAAGATGTTCGCCTACGGCTCGATCAACATGGCGATCCGCGACGGCATGACGGGCGGCGATACCATTCAACTTCCTGCCAACTCGGTAGGCTACCCTGTCGTGACCAACTGGAAGCTGGTGCGGGTCTGGGAGACGTGGCCTGACTGGTGCTCCGTCATCATCCGGCAAGTTCTGAGCTGAGGTACGGTATGGCCTATACGCAGGATCTCACTGAATATCAAGTGTTCACGGAACTCCGCACCTTCATCTTGTCGGTGCTGGGAACCGCTGTCACTGAGGTCGTGCTGCTTCCCGCGAACCGTGTCCCGATGCCCAAGACATATCCGTTTGTCACGATGTCACCGCTGTTCAAGACGCAGATTGAGCGCCCGACTGCCACCTTCACGGCTACGACCGAGACGGTGATGATGCCCACCGAGTACCACATCCAGCTTGACGCCTACGGCCCCACGGGCGGCGACATCATGCAGATCCTCTTTACGGTATTCAACTCGGGAGATGCCTTTGATTCCTTCAACGCCATGACCCCTGTGGGCATCTACCCGCTCTACTCCGAGATACCACACCAGCACCCGTTAGTGGATGAGGAAGCGGAGTACGAAGTCCGGTGGATCATGGACGTGTGCTTGCAGTACAATCCAACTCTGACAACCACCGCGCAGACCGCTTCGACTGTCGCTGTGGGCATCATCAGCGTCGAAGCAGCCTACCAATAAGGAGACAGTATGGCGATTCCGGCCAGTACCCTCGTCTCGGTTACTCCCAGCGTACTCTCTCCTGGTGGGACCGGGCTCAACCTCGCAGCGATGATCATCTCGCAGAACACCTTGGTCCCCTACGGGCCCCCCATCAGCTTCGCCAACCTCACTGCTGTCGGTAGCTACTTCGGCACCGGCTCGACTGAGTACCAGATGGCGAATGTCTACTTCAACGGGTTCGACGGCAGCCGCATCAAACCCGGCCTGCTGTGGTATGCCTTCTATCCCACCACCGCTGTCGCGGCCTGGTTGCGCAGTGGCCCGCTCGCCACCTGGACCACCGCTGCCACCTCAGTCAACGCCATCATCCCCGCCGTCACCGCGGCCACCTCCACCATCAGCGGCACCACCCTCACCGTCGCTACCGTGTCCTCAGGCACCATCGTCCCTGGGATGCTGGTTTCCGGGTCTGGGGTCACTTCCGGCACCCGAATCGTCAACCAGCTTTCCGGCACCGCTGGTGGCGCCGGAACCTACACGGTCAGCATCTCCCAGACGGTCGCCGCCACGGCGATTACCTGCGCCTACGACCTGACCGTCACCATTGATGGCACGGCCAAGACCGCCGCATCCCTCAACCTCTCGGCTGCGTCGAGCTGGTCCACTGTCGCCACGGCTGTTGGCACTGCGCTCAGCCTCTCCGGTGGCCAGACCATCGTTTACAACTCCCTCCTCAATGCGCTGGTCATCACCTCCGGCACGACTGGGGTGACTTCGACCATTACCTTCGGGTCCGGTGCTGCTGCCTCGGTGCTCGGCCTTCTCCAGACTAACGGTGCGATTCTCAGCCAGGGCGCCGCGGCTGTTACCAGCCAGTCAGCGTTCATGACGAACATCCTGGTCTACACCAACAACTTCGCCAGCATCGTGACGACCTGGGAACCCACGCTCTCCATCAAGCAGGGCTTCGCTTCCTGGGTGGGCTCCACCAATGGGCGGTACATCTACGTGATGAACGACTCGGACGCCACCATCGTCCAGTCTCCCTCCGCCTACACCGGCATGGGTGCATGGCTCCGCACCAACAACATCTCCGGTGTGGCGCCCATCTACAACGACATCAACACCACCGCGATGGTGTGTGGAATGATCGCCAGCATTGACTTCACGCAGCAGAACGGGCGCGTGAACTTCATGTTCAAGTCCAACAGCCAGGTGCCAGCCGCCATTGTGACGGACAAGACTTCCTACTCGAACATGATTGCCAACGGATACAGCGCCTACTGCCAGTTCGGGGTCCAGCAGCAGCCCAACATGCTGGCCAACGGGCAGATCTCGGGGTCGTTCCTGTGGATTGACTCCTATGTGAATGCGCTCTACCTCGCAGAGTCCATCAAGGCCGCCGAGGTCAGCCTGCTCCAGCAGCAGCCCAACATCCCCTACAACCAGCAGGGCTACACGCTCATCAGCCAGGCCGCGCAAGACCCGATCAATGCGGCGCTCAACTTCGGCTCGATCCGGGCTGGCGTCACCCCGTCTGCCACACAGATCGCGCAGATGAACGCCGCAGCTGGGACGCCCATTGACTCCTTCCTCGCCAACCGGGGCTGGTATTTCCAGGTGCTCGATGCTTCGGCCACCACCCGCGCAGCCCGGCAGTCTCCCCCTTGCTCGCTCTGGTATATGGACGGCCAGTCTGTCCAGCAGATCAACATCGCGTCCGTTGACGTTCTCTAAGGAAGGATGAGACATGGCTGCCAAGACCATTACCTCTGCCAACTCGCAGTTGGCCATCTCGGTAGGGGGCGTGTTCCCCTCCGCTGTCAGCATTCAGGGCTACGCTGCTGACTCTGCCTTTGCCACGGACGCCATCAAGTCCGTGGAGGCTGTCATCGGCGTGGATGGGCGCATGAGCGCGGGCTTCACTCCCGAACTGGTGAAGCTCAAGATCACGCTCGAACCCGACTCCCCGAGCAAGCCGTTCTTCGATGTGTGGTTCAGCGCCATGCAGAGTGCCCGTGAGGTGTCCTACGCCAGCGCGTGGCTCACGCTGCCCTCCACGCACGAGAGCTACACTTTCACGAAGGGCGTTCTGAGTTCCTATCCCATCGTCCCCGCCGGTAAGAAGGTGCTCGACCACGTTGAATACGAGATCACCTTCGAGTCCGTCACCGTAGGTACGTTCTAATGGCCCTCAAAACCAAGACCGTCACGATTACTTCCGAGGGACGCGACATCGGCAAGAACTTCAAGCTGACTGAGATGCCTGTCGCCAAGGGTGAGAAGTGGGCTGCGCGAGCCCTTCTCGCCTTGGCCAAGGCCGGTGTGGAAGTGCCCGACGATGCCGATGGCATGGCTGGGCTCGCTGGCTTTGGGCTTTCGTCCATTGACAAGCTCAACTGGAACGACGTTGAGCCGCTGCTGGACGAGATGCTGACCTGCATCAAGTACGTCCCCTCCGCTGGTGTCGAGCGTGCTCTCATGCTTGAGGCTGGTGACATCGAGGAGATCACGACCCTGTTCACGCTGCGGAAGGAGATCCTGGCGCTACACTTCGATTTTTTCGCACCCGCCGTGGGCTCGACCTCGGATACCAAAGTCCCTCCGGCGTCGAATTAGTTTCCACAGCGAACGTCTCACAGCTCTGCTATGGCATCGTCACCAGCGAGCTTGCCACTCTCCATGAGTTGCAGACAGTCTACGGCCTGGAAGATGCCTACGACCTGCGTGAGATAGCCATAGTCAGGAACCGGAACGAATACCTGATGAGCAAGGGGGATTGAAGTGGCGATCAAGGTGGTGAGCAGACTGGTAGCCACACTGGAGCTTGACACCACCAAGCTCCAGCAGGGCGTTGCCCAGGCCAATGCTGCCGCCAAGCAGATCGGCCAGTCCTTCAAGCAAGCTGCTGGGTCAGTGCGCACCGGAATGGGCAAGGCCGGGGACTCCGGTGAGAAGGCGGGCAGGCGCATCGCGGGCGGCATGAACGGGGGTCGTTTCGCGGTCCTCATTCTCGCCGCCGCCGTGACGAAGCTCAACAACGCCCTGGGCTTCCCCGCCCTGAAGAAGATGACCCAGGATGTGGTGGATAGCGAAACCAAGACCCTGCGCTTGGCTGAGACGCTACGCCTCAACACTACCGAGCTTCAGGCATGGCAGAAGGTCGTACAGGTCCACGGTGGAACGTCCGACTCGTTCAACTCCAGCTTGGAGAAGATGAGCGCCAACCTGGGCAAGCTGGGAACCCAGGTTCGCGGCGCCAAGCTACTTCAGCAATACCTCGACCTTGCTGGCGTGACCGACGCGATGGTGCAGGGCAGGGATGCGCTGGGCGTTCTACGACTGTTCGCTGACCAGATGGGCGGGATGACCCCCAGCCGCCAGCTTCTCGTTGGGCGCAGGCTCGGCCTGGACGATGCCACCATCCGGTCGCTCCAGGAAGGTGGCGCTGCGCTTGAGGAGGAAGTTCGGCAGGCCCGTAGCTTGGCCGCCGCCAACCGTGAGCTTCAGAATGCCCGCGAGGTAGCTGAGGCCCAGGCCGCCGCTAACCTCCAGTGGGAGCGTGCCAAGCAGGTCATCGCGCAATCCTTCCTCCCGGTGCTCAAGCACCTCACCGTGGCGCTCAAGGACGTGTCGAAGTGGGTTGAGGCGCACCAGGAGGTGGTCAAGGCTGCGGCCTTCGCCATTGGCTTCGCACTGGCGGGACTTGCTGCCGCTGTGACCACGGCGGCCACCATCATCGTCATCAAGGGCGCCCTCATCGCGGTGGGCATGACCGCTGCCACGGGTGGCGCTTGGGCCGCTGGTGTTGCGGCAGGCATCGCTGCTCTCGCGGCGCTCGGGTTGGCCGTGGGCGACCTTGCAGGGGCATTCGACCATGTAACGGATGCGCACTCCGGCATGGTGGATGAGATCATCAACGGCGACAAGAAGATCCAGGCTGCCGCCGCAGCCCGGCGCCAAGCCAAGCTGTGGGCAGAGCAGGATGCGCAGACCATCTCCAACATCACGGCGAAGATCCGTGAGCTTCAGGACGCATCGCAGGGCATGGAGGGTTGGCGTGCGAAGGTGTTTCACTGGCTCCAGGGCAAGGGCCGAGGCTACGCCGATGCCTTCCAGGGGTTCACTGGATTCATGGACAAGGATGTGAGCGGCCAGCAACGAGCGACGATGCTTCAGCAGGCTCGTATCCTGCAATCGGCGCTTGATTATGCGCAGCGGCAGGTAAAGCCGACGCTCAATGATGCCTGGATGCAGGGGGCGCATTTCGCGTTCGGGCGCAACCAGTCTGAGGCTGAGCGTATCGCCGCCGCGTTTTCCAAGACCGGCAAGGGCGACGTGCATGTGGGGAACGTCAACATCTACACGGACCACAACATGCTTGCCAACGGCCTGGACGTGGAGATCAAGCGAGGCTCCATCGTGGTCAACAACCGCGCACATGTATTCCAGACAGCCGGAGGGCAGCACTGATGGCTACTGACTGGGGTATTTTCGACGCCACTACGCTGCTGTCTGTGTTTGACTACGACACCTTCATGTCGTTCAAGATCACGGACACATCAAAGGTAAGCGACTTCCCCGTTGAGGACGGCGCATTCGCCACCTACAACAAGGTGTCCAAGGCGTACACCGTCAATGTGCAGTTGGCCATTTCGGAAGGCAGCCCGCGGCGCGCGACATTCTTGAACAAGCTGGCCAGCGTCCGTAAGGGCCTGGACTTGATGAACATCGTCACCCAGGATAGGGTGTACCTGAACGCCACGCTTGAGAACTACGTTGTCTCCCGCGTGACCAAGGGTGGTGTGGGCCAGGTCATCGCTGATCTGGCGTTCATCGAGGTACGAACGGTAGCCCGGCAGTACGGTGTGGCCAAGGTTCGGCAAGCTGGGGCTGCGAAAGTTACCAGCAGTGGGCAGGTTGGCCCGGCCCCTTTGACGGCCGCGGTCTACAACTTCTTGGTCCAGGCGAACGGCGGTGCGCCACTGCCCAACTACACGCTGCCAGTCCAGTCATCCAAGTTGTTCGCCAACGGCTTCACGTCGCAGCTCGGCGTTCCTGTTCCCACCGGCATGGGCGGCGTCATGCAGGCTGCCCACCAAGTCGGTGGAACCACCCCGACAACCCCAGCCACGAGGTAGCACATGCTCTACATGGACCTCAAGGTAAACGGCACCCAGATTTACCAATGTCAGCCATGCTTCGGGCAAATGCTCATCCGATCCGACAGCTACCTCGGTGTGGATGGCGGCCTGATGTTCGCTGATACGCAGGGCTGGGATGACCCCACCTGGGATGGCTTGGGGGGGCGCTACCAGCTACTCTACCTCAGCGACCAGCCTATCCAGGTCATCCCGCTGAAGGCATCGCCCGTACAAAACCTGGCCTGCATTCTCAATGGGCAGAATTGCGTCATCGGTGTTTACGACCAGGCACTAGCCACCTCGGCGCCACCCGGCGCAATCGTGCCGGTGGGTTCCGACCTTGCTTACACCAACCAAGCACTTCTTGCTCCGACCAGCAGCTACGTCGAAAGTGGCTACTGGGTAGACTACGCGGTGTGACATGACTGACTCCTTCACCAGCCGGTCGCTAAAGATCTACTTCACGCTGGGCGAAGGCTCATTCGGCGCATCGCCCGACTATGCAAACACCAAGATCATCTCCGGCCTCCGCGTGAACTGCGACATCCGTAAGAGCGGCAAGCCGTCGAAGAACGAGATGGTTCTGAAAGTCTACGGCATGCTCCAGTCCGACATGGACCAACTCAGCACGCTGGGGAACAACCCCCTGGCTGTGCGTAAGAATCTCGTCCAAGTGCTTGCCGGTGACTCTGACGGTCTTGCTACGGCATTCCTGGGCGAGATTACGGGGGCGTGGGTGAACTATCGCACGCCCCCGGACCTATACTTCGAGGTCCATGCGATGGCAGCGCACTACGCATCGCTGGCCCCGATCCAACCCACCAGCTTGGCCGGTGGCGTGACGGTAGCCTCCATCTTTCAGAACCTCGCTAGGCAGATGGGCTACCAGTTCCAGAACAACGGCGTGACCGCCGCGATCCAGAACCCCTACCTCGCGGGCAGTGCGGCGGATCAGGCAATGGAGCTGGCGCAGATGTCCGGCGTTGAGTACGGCGTGGACGATGGGGTGCTGTTCATCGCGCCCCGCGGCAAGCCCCGCCAACCCGCTGGGCTCGTCCCTACCATCACCCCTGACTCTGGGCTCAAAGAGTACCCGATCTACGACAAGCAGGGCCTTGTCGTAGAGGCGCTCTACGACCCATCATTCCAGCTCGGTGGCCTCGTCAACGTGGCCGGGTCCAAGGTCACGCAGGCCAACGGCACCTGGCGTGTGCATGGCCTCCATCACCGGCTGGCAGCGCATGACCCTGGACGCGGATCGTGGCACACCACACTCAACCTGGCTGTGGAGGGCGTATGAGTACGGCCATTCCATCGCAGGACGGGGTGTTTGGTTTCTGGCGCCCTGAGACCACGAACAGCGACTTCAACATCCTCAGCTTCATCATCCAGTCCATGCTCAGCAAGGTCAATGTGGCCACGCTGGTCAGCGTCAAGGCTGTTCACACGGCGGCCCGTGTGGCACCAGCGGGCACCGTGGATGTGGTTCCGCTGGTGGACCTCATTGATGGCTCTGGCGTTGCGTGGCCGCACACCACGGTATTCAATGTCCCGTTCATGCGGGTACAGGGAGGCGCCAATGCACTGATCTGCGACCCGCAGGTTGGTGATGTGGGTATCTGCGTGTTCGCTGACCGTGATCTGTCCTCCGTCAAGGCATCCGGGGCAGCAGCTCCCCCCGCCAGCGCACGCCGCTTCAGCTTCTCAGACGCACTTTACATTGGTGGTTGGGGGAGGGGCGCGCCTACCAATGCCATCATCCTTGACGCGGCTGGGTGCGAGATCACGTCTACGGTCAACGTCACGGGTGGTCATGTCTATGCGGTAAACGGGCAGCAAGTGGTGGGGGCTAGGCTGGCAGCCATTACACCTCCCACTGGTGGCACGACCATTGACGGGGAAGCACGCACGGCTATTGACTCCATCATCACCACGCTCCAAACCCATGGGCTGACATCATGACCATGCACACCACCATTCAACTTGACCCAGTAGCTTGGGATCTCATGCTCGATGGAGAGAAGAACATCGCTCTCCAGACTGAATCCGCAGCGGTGGCGCAGGATGTGGCCTCCGTCCTGCGCACCTTCCAGGGCGAGTGCTGGTACGACACGACCCAGGGTGTGCCGTACCTTCAGGACATCCTAGGTCAGCCGTTCAACCCCACGCTCCTGGGGGCCGTTTACCGGCAGGCTGCCCTTACTGTACCCGACACCGTAGAGGCAACGGCCATCTTTACAAGCCCTTCCACGGCCCGTATACTGGGTGGGACGGTCGAGGTCATAGACACGGCTGGGCAACTTCTGAACGCACATTTCTGAGGGCGCCTGTATGACCACCTTCGTCCCACCCGCCCAGATCCTACCCAGCGGCGTCAGCCTTCCGGCGCAGTCCGACATCTTGAATGGTGTGCTGGCCGACATCAATGCGGCCTTCGGCGGTGGCCTCAACACGGTCAACCTTTCGACACCGCAGGGCCAGTTGGCCTCCAGCATCGCTGCGTACATCGCAGATGCCAACAGCATGTTCTCCTATTTCGTGTCTCAGGTGGACCCGCAGTACTCACAGGGATTCATGCAGGATGCCATTGGCCGCATCTTCGGTATGGAACGACTGCCTGCGACCTTCACGCAAATCCCCTGCACATGCACAGGCGTAGCTGGCACGGTCATCGTCAACGGCGCACAGGCGCAAGACACGTCGGGGAACATCTACGCGACCACAGGCGGCACCATCGGTGGTGGGGGCACTGTGAGCCTCACATTCACATCGCTGATTGCGGGGCCTGTGGCCTGCCCGGCTGGAACGCTCACCAAGATCATGACCACGACCCCCGGCTGGGATAGCATCACGAACCCCACCGGGACAGACACCAACACGACGCTGCTGGGACAGGCTATCGAGTCGCAGATCGCGTTCGAGTATCGGCGCCAGCAGAGTCTTTATGCCAATGCGCTCGGTATGACGGGATCAATCCAGGCTGCTGTGCTTGCCAGCGGCGCAAACTTGAACCCGCCCAACATTCCTGTGGACTGCTTTGTGGTTGATAGCGCGGGGGCTGTTGGATACAACATCCCCTTCTACATGAACTCGGTTTTTGTGTGCGTGGAGGGCGGCGACCCTACCAGCATCTGCGAGGCTGTCTGGTCCAAGAAGCCCGTGGGAGCAGCTTACTCAC
>VFSW01012043.1_pt1 | contig 12106 bp, 15 predicted proteins | sample 5358111 | NCBI WGS metagenome assembly VFSW01 (sample SAMN11554181, study PRJNA540505) | mine drainage metagenome | isolation source: sediment from site ElyBrook_90M | place: USA: Ely Copper Mine, Vershire, VT | collected 2017 | reverse complement strand
GCATTGCCTCCTGTTTGGTTAGCACTCAAACGTTGTGACTGCCAATTTAGCAGACGAGTGGGCTGAGTGCCAACGTCGACCGGGCCTAGGGCGACAGGCGTGCGCGCCGCCACCCGTCGCTCGCGGGTTCGTATACCACCCGGTCGTGCAGGCGATCGCGGCGATGTTGCCAGAATTCGAAATAGTTCGGGGTCAAGAGAAATCCACCCCAATACTCGGGTCGGGGCACTTCTGCGCCATCGAACTCCCCCTCGAGCAGGGTCAGTCGATCCTCCAACTGCGCGCGAGTACTCAGCACCGAACTCTGGGCGCTGGCGTGCGCGCCGATCTGATGACCGCGGGGACGTGAGGAGAAGTAGGCGTCGGAGGCCGTGGCGTCCATGCGGCGCACGGTCCCCTCGATGCGGATCTGGCGACCTAGGGGCTCGCAGTACCACAGCAATGCGGCCTGAGGATTCTCCTCGAGTTCACGGCCCTTGCGTGAGAGATAGTTCGAATACCAGCCGAAACCGTCCTCGCCCACGTAGCGCAGAAGCACCATGCGCGCACTGGGTCGCGCGTCTCTCGAGGCGGTGACGAGCGCCACGGCCTCACGCTCGCGCATCTCGGCGTCGGCCTCGTCGAACCAGCGCCGAAATTGGGCGAAGGGGTCCGCGTCAGTGTCCTCGACGTCGAGCGCGATCCAACGCTCGCTCACGAGACCTGCGCCAGTGCCCAGTTGGGGCGCGCCGAGAGTGTGAAGTCGCTGGGCCCGTCGTGGACGAATCGGTACAACCCCGCTGCCGCGATCATGGCGGCATTGTCGGTGCACATCGAAAGACTCGGGAGCAACGCAGTGACGCCGAATTCCTTCGCCAACTCCTCGACCCCGCGCCGCAGCGCCGAGTTGGCGGCGACTCCCCCCGCCAGCGCGACCGCGCGCAACGCGGGATTGGCCGCCAGGGTGCGCCGCAGTTTTCGTAGCAACTGTTCACACACGGCCGCCTGGAACGAGGCCGCCACGTCAGCGAGGACGACGTCGGGATTCTTCTCGGTGGCGCGCACTACCGCGGTCTTCAGGCCGGAGAAGGAGAAGTCGAAGTCGTCGCCCGTCATCGAGACGGGCAACTTGAGCGCCCCCGGCGTGCCGCTGGCGGCCAGTCGGTCGATCTCGGGACCGCCCGGATACGCCAAGCCGAGCCACCGTGCCACTTTGTCGTACGCCTCGCCCGCGGCGTCATCGATGGTCTCGCCCAGGACCTCGTGCTCTCCGGGTCCGTGCTGGAGGACGATCATCGAGTGCCCCCCCGAGACCAGGAGCGTCACGATCGGCCACTCGAGGTCGGGTCGCTCCAAGAGCGGAGCGAAGAGGTGACCTTCGAGGTGGTTCACCCCGACGAAGGGTTTCTCCCACGCCAGTGCGTAGGCCTTGGCCGCCGAGAGGCCGATCAGCAACGATCCGATGAGGCCCGGTCCACTCGTGACGGCCACGACATCGATGGCGGGGGCGTGGGGATCGAGCCCGGCGTCGAGGAGCGCGCGCCGCACCACCGGTCCGATCGTCGTGAGGTGGGCGCGTCCGGCCAGCTCGGGCACCACACCACCGAAGGCGCGGTGCTGGTCGATCGAGGATTCGATGACCGAGGAGCGCACGTGCAGATCGGAATCGACCACCGACGCCGCGGTATCGTCGCAACTCGTTTCGATGGCTAGCGCGAGGGTCACCACTCCAGCCTAGGGAACGTCGCGCTGGTCCGTCGAAGCCCCCGCGGTCTCCTCGCCGATGTCGGCCCAGAGGATCAGGGCATCCTCGTGGGTCTTCTGGTAGTAGTTCTTTCGCACCCCTACCGGGGCAAAACCGTAGCGGTAGTACAGCTCGAGCGCGCGCGAGTTGGAGACCGCCACCTCCAGGGTCGCTCGGGCCACGCCCCGCTCACGCACCACGGCCCACGCCTCGTCGAGCAGTGACGTCGCGACACCGCGTCCCTCGTGGCCCGGACGTGTGCCGATGGAGTTGATGTGCAACTCGTCTTTCAGGACGAACATCAATCCCAAATAACCAATGACGACGCCGTTCTCCTCGGCCACGCTGTAGCGGCGACTCTCGGTGTTCGCGATCTCGTCGAGCATCATCGAGCGCGTCCAGGGCTCGGGAAACTGGGCGTTCTCGATGACGAGGATGTCGCTCAAGTCGCGCGGCTCGGCCAGGCGGATCCGCCACGCGCTCACGAGCGTTGGCGCGTCGAGAAGTTGGCGACCGCGTCGGCCTCTCGAAGGTACAGCGGTTCCACCTGGGCCACCGGTCCGCGCTCGGCGCCGAGTCGCAGGGCCGCCGTGATCGACGGCACCAACTGGGTCTCCACTTCTCCGTTGGGCACCGCCGCGAAATCCCGGGCGTAGCGCTCGACGCCGTCGCCGGTGAACGTGACGGGTGCGCCATTGGTGGCCCACTCAATGACCACCGCGCGCGCCACCGCGACCGACGGCTCGTTCAGCGCCGTGACCCCGTCGTCGAGGCGGAAGTTCTGGATGAAGATTTCGCCGCGGCGACCGTCCACGCAACACACCAGGGTCCCGCGAGTACCCCCCTCGTGCGCCCCGTGGGCCAAGAGCTCCAGGGACGTCACCCCGACCACCGCGCACCCGGTGCCCTCACTCAGCCCCACCGCGGTCGCCAGTCCTACGCGCAGACCGGTGAAGAGCCCCGGGCCGCGGTCCACGACCACACGGTCGAGGTCGCGCGCGCGCAGGTTCATCTCGGCCAGCGCCCGCGCGATCGAGGTGGTGAGCGACTCGGTGTGGTGGCGGTCCTCGTCGACCACCCAGCCCAATTCGATTCCGTCGGCGGTACGCAGACCGATCGCGCACACCGGGGTCGCGGTCTCGATCGCCAGGATGTTCACGACTCGCTCCACGTGGCCAGCATCCGGGATCGCGCGGTGTCGATGGCGCCACCCACCGTGATGGTGCGAGTCTCGCCGTCGTCCGAGACCTCGAAGGACAGCGTGAGTACTTCGCGTCCGAACACCGACGCCGCCAGTTCACCCCACTCGACGAGAACCACCCCCGCTTCCTCGACCAGTTCGCCGAGGTCGAGGTCTCGGACTTCGGCGATACTCTCGACGCGATAGACGTCGGCGTGGTGCAGTGTGGCGATACCGAGTTGGTTGTGGGCGTCGTGGGGACGCACCATGGTGAAGGTCGGACTCGTCACGCGCTCGATGACCCCGAGGCCGCGAGCCACGCCCTTGACGAACGTGGTCTTGCCGGCGCCGAGTCGGCCCGTGAGCAAGACGACGTCACCGGGTCGCAGCACCGCCGCGAAGGCCTCTCCGGCACCCTGGGTCGCCGCGTCGTCACGACAGATGCGCTGGAAACTCACTCACACCCCCAGCGCCCGCAGCGCTTGCAGATCGGCGCGCATCACGTCCACCACGTTAGGACCTGCGCGCAGGGCGGCGGCCGGGTGATAGGTCGCGACTCCGGGAATGTCCTGGTAGTGGCCCAGACGTCCGTGCACGCGTGAGATGCCCTCGCCGAAGCCGAACACCGCCTTCGCCGCGACGTTACCGACCGCGAGGATCCTCGTGGGACCCAGCGAGGAGATCTGGGCCTCGAGCCACGGATGGCACATCGCCACTTCGCTCGCGCGCGGAGTGCGATTCTGGGGCGGGCGGCACTTGACGGCATTCGTGACGAAGTAGTGGGCCCGTTCCAGACCAAGTTCCTCGAAGATAAGTCGCACGAGTAACTGTCCGCTGCGCCCGACGAAGGGCTCGCCCCCCTCGTCCTCGTTACGCCCCGGAGCCTCGCCCACCACCATCAGGCGTGGCGTCGTGGGTCCCGAGCCAATGACGACACGTTGGCGCGTCGTGTGAAGCGAGCACGCCTGGCAGAAGGGGAGTTCCTCGAGATCCACGCCTACTCCACGAGGACGCGTGGCACGCGCGCGCCGATGCCGCAGAGGATCTCCCAGGTCACGGTCGCGCCCCAGGTGGCCCAATCCTCCGCGCTGATCGATTCGTCGCCGCTGGTACCGAGCAAGACGACGTCGTCTCCCACGTGAACCTCGTCGTCGCCGCAGTTGATCAACAGCTGGTCCATCGTCACCATGCCCGCCAGCGGGTACCGCTTGGCGTTGATCAGAACCTGCGCCCCGGCGTCGAAGAGGCGCCGCGGATACCCGTCGGCGTAGCCGAAGGGGACCGTCGCAATGGTCGAGGGTGCCTCGATCTCGCGGCGCCGTCCGTAACTGGGACGGTCCCCGATCTCGGCGCGACGAGTCGCCACCACCTGCGCGCGTAACGAGAGGGCCGGACGAAGGACCGCGCCGTGCTGGGCCAGCACGTCGCCCAACCACGCGGAGGGGAGGTACCCGTAGAGCACGAGCCCGGGCCGGGTCAAGGTGGCGTGCGACGACGGGTGTCCCAGGACGCCCGCACTGTTGGCGAGGTGCACGAGGGGAGGATCGATGCCGCTGGTGCGAAGTTCGCGGCGCACGCGATTGAAGACCTCGATCTGGCGCGTGGTGAACGCGCGCTCCTCGTCGCTCTCGCCGTCAGCCACCGAGAAGTGAGTGAAGAGTCCCTCGAGCTCCAACGCCGCGCAGTCGTTGAGTATCCGTGCGGCGCGCAGTGCCTCACGCGGCGCGACGCCTTGACGCAGCATGCCCGTGTCGATCTTGAGATGGACCTTGTGGCGCCCCCCGATCTCCGAGGCCACGCTGGCCGCGGCGCGCGCCCCGTCGAGCGAACCCACCGTCAGCGTCAACTCGGCGGCGAGCGCCGCCGCAATGGTCTGCGCGGGAATCTCCGAGAGTAGGAGGATCGCCTCGGTGACACCCGCGGCGCGTAGCTCGATGCCCTCATCAATGATCGCGACGGCCAAGCAATCGGCGCCGCCTTCGATCATGGCGTGCGCCGCGAGTACCGCACCGTGGCCGTACCCGTTGGCCTTGACGACGGCGCACACCTGGGTGGGGCCGAGCAACTCTCGCACCACCGCAATGTTGTGGGCCAGGGCGGACCGGGAGATCTCGGCCCACGCGGGACGGTGGACTCCCTCAACTGGCACGTGGGACGTCCGAGGAGCCGATCACGAAAGCGGTCGCGGTCGTGGCGGTGTGCGACAACGAAACGTGCAGTGCGGTGATGCCGCGCACGCGCGCCAGGCCCAGCGCCTCGCCGTACAGCACGATCACGGGTGCCCCGCTGGTCTGACGCTGGACCTCGATGCTCTGAAAGGAGGCGTCGCCCAGGCCCGAGCCCAGCGTCTTGAGCACCGCTTCCTTGGCGGCGAAGCGCGCGGCCAGGCGTTCGGGGCGTTCGGCGGTGTCGTCGCGCTCGCGCTGCGTGAAGAGTCGTTCGATCATGCGGGGACGACGACGCAACGCGAGAGCGAATCGCGCCACGTCCACGACGTCCACGCCCACCGCCACCGTCGCCATCACTCCACCGTGACGGTCTTGGCGAGGTTGCGTGGTCGGTCCACGTTGCGCCCCAGCCCGCGCGCCAGGGAGTACGCCAACAATTGCAGGGGCACGATATCGATCATCGGCGAGAACATCGGATCACAGGCGGGTACGCGCAAGACGAAGTCCGCGACCGCGTCGATCCTTTCGTCATCGTCAGTGGCGACCGCGATGACCGTGGCGCCGCGCGCCTTCACCTCGGCCACGTTGGAGAGGATCTTCTCGTGCATCTGGGGGTCCGTCGTGACCGCCACGACGATGACCCCGGGTTCGATCAACGCCAGGGGTCCGTGCTTGAGCTCACCGGCGGCGTAGCCCTCGGCGTGCAGGTAGGTGATCTCTTTGAGTTTGAGGGCACCTTCGAGTGCGGTCGGGAATCCCACGTGGCGACCGATGAAGAAGTAGTCGCGCGCGTCCAGGAGTTGCTGGGCCACCGCGTTGACGTCGTCTCGCCGCGAGAGGGCGGTGGCGATGTGATCGCCCACCGTGTTGAGACCCTGGAGGTACCGCTCGATCTCGTCGGGGGTCAGCGTCTCACGCAATGGGGCGCGTCGCAGCGCCAGCAGCGCGAGCTCCGCCAACTGGGAGATTAAGTCATTTTTGGATTCCACCGAGACCTCTAGGCCCGCGCGGGTGTAGATCACGGCGTCCGCCTCACGCGCCAACGAGGAATCCACGATGTTCGAGATCGCCACCACGCGCGCGCCACGACGCTGCGCCTCGCGGATGGCCTGAATCGTGTCGATGGTCTCGCCGCTCTGGGACACGCCGATCACCAGTGTGCCGATCTCGACGATGGGATCGCGGTAACGGTACTCACTGGCTATGTCCACGTCGACGCTGAGGCGTGACCAGCGCTCGATCACGTACTTGGCGACGTGGGCGGCGTGCAGCGACGTACCGCACGCCACGAGGACCACGCGCTGCACCTCGCGCAATTCTTGGTCCGAGATGCGTAGTTCGTCAAAGACGATAGTGCCGTCGCGACGACGACGGTCCAGGAGCGTGGAGCGCACCGCGGCTGGCTGCTCGGCGATCTCCTTGCTCATGAAGTCGTCGAAGCCACCTTTTTCGGCGGTCTCGAGGTCCCAGTCGATGTGCAGTTGGCGCAGGCGTACCGGCGCGCCCTCGAGGTCCACCGCGCGGAACCCCTCGGGCCCCAGTCGCACGATCTCGTCGTCGTTCACCGCGTAGAAGGCGGTGGCTCGACCCAGAATGGCGGGCACGTCGCTCGCGAGGTAGCTCACGCCAGTCGAGGTACCCACGACGAGTGGTGAAATTCGTCGGGCCGCGACAATGACGTCCGGTTCGGTGGCATCCATGATCGCAATGGCGAAGGCGCCGCGCACGCGCGTCAGTGCGTGACGCACCGCATCGAGAAGTTCCAGGCCCGTACCGCGAAGTTCCTCGACCAAGTGCGCCACCACCTCGGTGTCAGTGACCGACGTGAAGACGTGGCCGCGCTCGCGCAACTCCTCGCGCAGTTCGGTGTGATTCTCGATGATGCCGTTGTGAATGATGGCGACGTGACCCGAACAGTCGAGGTGGGGGTGGGCATTCTCCGCTTCGGGAGCCCCGTGAGTGGCCCAGCGGGTGTGTCCGATACCCGATCGATAGCCCTGGGGGGCGTCCTCGCACTCGACGCGCAGCGCCGCCACCGACTCCGTGCCCGCAGCGGTGCGGGCCCGCCAGGTGTGCCCCGAACGAACGAGGGCGATGCCGGCGGAGTCGTAGCCCCGGTATTCCAGGCGCTCGAGTCCCTGGAGCAGTGTCGCCAGGGTGTCGTTGGATCCTACGACCCCGATGATGCCACACATGGTTTCAGTCTAACCGGGGTGGATTTTGCGCCGACTTTATGACGGCCCGAAGAAGTGTGTGCGCACGCGCGCGGTGAAGTTCTTCACGAAGGACCCGTCGAGGGCCTCGACCATGACGCGTACCAGGGGCTCGGTGCCCGAGGGGCGTATGAGAAGTCGAACGTCACTGCTCGACACGTTCCACTGACGACACTCGTCGCTGAACATCTCACGCACCGCGAAGTCGTCGTACTCACTCGCCGCGATGTTGATCAGATCCTGGGGTACCCGCTCCCAGGCGGCGTCGCACTGGTCCGCCAATGGACCAAAGCGTGCCACCATGTCGGCCACCAACATCCCCGTCAGCAGGCCGTCTCCCGTCGGGCTCATGTGGCGAAAGATCAGGTGTCCGGACTGCTCGGCACCGAAGTTCCAGCTGCGCTCCTCGAGCGCGGCGAGGATGTTGCGGTCCCCCACGTCGGTCTCGACAATCTCGACACCGCGCTCGCTCAGCGCCCGACGCAGTCCCAGGTTGCTCATGACGGTCACGACCACCCCTTCGAGCTCCCCGCGCGATTGGCCCTCGAGCGAGAACAGCACCGCGAGATCGTCACCGTTGCGCAGGTTCCCTTGAGCGTCGACGGCGATCAGGCGATCGGCGTCGCCGTCGAAGGCGAGTCCGAGGTCGGCGCCGTAGTGCACCACGGCGGCGCGCAAGTCGTCGGGGTGGGTGGAGCCGCAATTGAGATTGATGTTGGTGCCGTTGGGCGTGTCGTGCAACGTCGTGACCCGCGCACCAGTCCCTTCGAAGAGTTCGTGAGCCACGTGTGACGCCGCGCCGTTAGCGCAGTCGAGCACGAGATGTAGTCCCGAGAGGTCTCCGGGCACCAAACTGCGCAAGTGCTCGGCGTATTCGTGCTCGGCCTCGACGTCGACGCCGACCTCGGCGAAGGAAGTGTGCCGCGCAGCGGGAGCGGCGTTGAGGGCGTCCTCGACGGCCTTCTCGGTCGCGACATCGAGCTTGGCTCCGCCGACGCCCAGGACCTTGAGTCCATTGTCGTGGAACGGATTGTGCGAGGCGGACACCACGATGCCCGCTCCCCCCCGTCGCTGAGCGATGACGGCCACACCGGGCGTCGTGAAGACGCCGAGGTTATGCCCGATCGCGCCGACGTCGGCGAGTCCCGCCAGGACGGCCCGCGAGAGTACGGGCGAGCTCTCGCGCGTGTCGTATCCCACGAAGATGGGCACCGGTAACACGGTTCCCACCGCCCGTCCAAGACGGTATGCGAGGTCGAGAGAGATTTCCTCGTAGGCGCGGCCGCGGATGCCGTCCGTGCCAAAGTGCACGGCCATGTCGTTTAACGCTTCGAGTACTGGGGAGCCTTACGGGCCTTCTTGAGACCGTACTTCTTGGTCTCCTTCTTACGCGCGTCGCGCGTCAGGAGTCCCGCCTTCTTGAGAGTTGGACGCAGCTCCTCGTTGAGCTCGAGCAGCGAGCGCGCGATGCCCAGGCGCAAGGCACCGGCCTGGCCAGCTACTCCGCCGCCCTCAATGGTCGCGTCGACGTCGTAGGTCTCGACCGTCTCGGTCAAGCGCATGGGCTCCATCACCATCTGACGGTGGGTGGCCGAGGTGAAGTAGTTGTCGAACGCGCGGCTGTTGATGGTGATCGTTCCAGTGCCGGGGCGCAAACGCACGCGGGCGACGGCCTCCTTACGGCGGCCGGTGGTCTGGGTCAGCGGGGTAGTCACGAGTGGATCTCCTTAGCCGCGGCGGATCGCCGAGGTGTCGAACTGCGAAGGTTGCTGGGCGGCGTGCGGGTGCTCGGCTCCCGCGTACACGAAGAGTTTGCCCATCTGGGCGCGTCCCAGTCGGTTCTTGGGGACCATGCCCTTGACCGCGTCGAAGACCAGCGCTTCGGGGTCGGTGTCCATCAGGGTCTGCCAAGAGGTCGAACGCAGGCCGCCGGGGTAACCCGAGTGGCGGTAGCGGAAGTTCTGCTTGGCCTTGTTAGCGGTCACCACGACCTTGTCCGCGTTGATGATGATGACGAAGTCACCCGTGTCGAGGTGCGGGGCGAAGTACGGGCGGTGCTTACCGCGAAGCAGCGACGCGGCGACGGTGGCGACGCGACCCAGGACGAGTCCCTCGGCGTCGATCACGCGCCACTCGCGCGTGATCTCTTTTTCCTTCGGTGAGTACGTACGCACAGTTCTTCCTTCAGCGATCTCTTCGTGATCCCTCGATACGCCGAGGGGGACTTTTCATCTTACAAAACCGGAGGGCCCTCCGGCAAATTGACCATAGCCGACCCCCACCAGACTCAGCCCTCCCGCGGGGGCCGGAGCGGGCAGGTGGTCACGGCGATGGCTCTCGAGTCGCTCATAAATCGTGGATTCGGGCAACTTGTTCTGGCCAATGGCCACCAGCGCCGACGTGAGGCTTCGCACCATGTTGTGACAGAAACTCTGCGCTCGAATGGTGAATCGCACCGCCGGGGCTCGTTCGGGACTCATTTGCCAGTTGTCCTCGAGACGTTCCCACGCCGCGCCCATGACCCGGCGATTGAGGGGCTGGTCAGGGTCGGAACCATCGGGTCGACGACAAAAGGCCCGAAAGTCGTGGGTGCCGAGCAATTGGGCACTCGCGCGATTCATCGCGTCGAGGTCCAACGGGCCCGCCACGGCCCAGGAGAAGGCCTCGTGCAGCGCGAGGGCCGGCGGAGTCGTCTCGAGTACCAGGTAGCGATATTCACGCCACGTGGCCGAGAAACGGGCGTGGAAGCTGTCATCGACCACGTAGGCCGACAGGACCCGTACTCGACCGCGCAATTGGCGATTGAGAGCCCGGACCAGTCGCTGGGCGTCGGGACCACCACGTGAGGCGAAGAAATCACTGGGCAGATCGACGTGGATCACCTGGGCGAAGGCGTGCACGCCGGCATCGGTGCGCCCCGCCCCCACGATCTGGGGTTCTTCTTGGAGGTGCAGAGTCGTCGCGATCGTCGAGCGCAACAGCCCGACCACCGTCGTGAACTCGGGCTGGTAGGCGAAGCCGTTCAACCCCTGGCCGTCGTAGGCGATGTCCAGGCGCCACCGTTGGGTGGCCGCTGGGGTCGGCTCAGACGAACTCAATGCGCGCCATCGGGGCGTTGTCGCCCTGGCGCGGCCCGAGCTTCAAGATGCGGGTGTAGCCACCCGGGCGGTCGCTGTAGCGTGGCGCGATCTCGACGAAGAGCTTGTGCGCCATGTCCTTGTCACGAATGAAGGCCACGACGCGACGCTGAGCGTGCACCGATCCCTCGGGTGAGTTCTTGGCAGCGGTGACGACCTTCTCCACGATGGGACGCAGCGCCTTGGCCTTGGCCTCAGTCGTCACGATCCCTTCCGCTGCGATCATCGAGGCGACGAGGTTGCCCATCATCGCCTTCTGGTGGGCGCTGTCGCCACCAAAACGCTTGCCCTTGGTCGGAGTTCCACGCATGCTTAGTCCTCTACTCGCAGTGACAGACCGCGCTCGTCGAGACGGTCGGTGACGTCCTTCAAGGACGTCTGTCCAAAGTTGGTGATCGACGTCAGGTCGCGCTCGGTCGCGTTCACCAACTGGGCGATCGTGTTGATTCCCGCGCGCTTGAGGCAGTTGCGCGAACGTTCGGTCAGACCCAGTTCCTCGATGCGGATATCGAGCTCACTGGCGGCGGCCTGCGCCGTGCCGACGTCACCGAGTTCCAGGGCCGGAGCCTCGGAGTCGAAGTTGGCGATGAGCTCCAAGAGCGTGCCCAGCGTCTTGCCCGACGACGCCAGTGCTTCGCGCGGGCTGATCGAGCCGTCGGTCTCGATCTCGATCACCAGACGGTCGAAGTCCTTGGACTGCTCGACACGAACGGGCTCAATCTCGAAACTCACGCGACGCACGGGGGTGAAGATCGCGTCGAGCGGAATCACGCCGATGGTCGAGGAACCCTTGTTGCCCTCGGCACCGACGTAGCCCTTGCCGCGCTCGACGGTGAGGTCGAAGGTCAGCACGCTCTTCGGGCTGGTCAAGTACGCGAGGTGCAGGTCGGGGTTGAGAATCTCGACGTCGGCCGTCGTGGAGAGGTCCGAGGCCAGAACCGGGCCCTCGGCGCGCTTGTCGAGACGCAGCACGACGGGCTCATCGGAGTGCACGATCAGCAAGAGATCCTTCAAGTTGAGGCAAATGTCCTGAACGTCCTCCTTCACTCCTTCGATGACGCCGAACTCGTGCAGGACCGCGTCGAACTTCACGCGGGTCGCGGCAGCGCCGGGAATCGAGGACAGGAGGGTGCGACGCAGGGAGTTGCCCAACGTGTGGCCGAAGCCCGGGTCCAGGGGTCCGATGCCGAATGACTGGCGGTGGTTGACCTCGTCGCCGAGGGCTTCAATGGTGGGGCGTTGGATAATCAGCATGGGGACTCCTTAAGGGCGGTGAGGGACGATTACTTCGAGTACAGCTCGACGATGAGCTGCTCTTTGATCGACTCGTCGATCTGTTCACGCTGGGGCACCACGCGCACGGTAACGGTGAAGCCGTTCTCGCCGGTCTCGAGCCAGCCCGGAACGTTGCGGTCCAGCACGTCGCGGTTACGAACGACGTTGAAGTTCTCGCGAGTGACATTCTTGAGGCCGACCACTTCGCCGGGACGCACGCGGTACGAAGGGATCGTGACGCGCTTGCCGTTGATGGTGACGTGGCCGTGGCGCACCAGTTGGCGGGCCTGGGCACGCGACGCACCCCAGCCAGCGCGGTACGCAACGTTGTCGAGGCGCAACTCGAGGAACTGCAGCAAGTTCGTACCGGTCATGCCGGGACGACGGCTGGCCTCTTCGTAGAGGTTGCG
>VFSW01012042.1_pt1 | contig 12106 bp, 8 predicted proteins | sample 5358111 | NCBI WGS metagenome assembly VFSW01 (sample SAMN11554181, study PRJNA540505) | mine drainage metagenome | isolation source: sediment from site ElyBrook_90M | place: USA: Ely Copper Mine, Vershire, VT | collected 2017 | reverse complement strand
AGTCCGTGGACTAAACACAACCTGCAGACGCAAAAAAGCCCGGCGCGATGCCGGGCTTTTTTGCTTGCCTGTGGTGCGAGTTGCCTTGTTACTTGGTTGCCTTCTTCGCAGTAGCCTTCTTTGCCGCCTTCTTTGCAGGGGCCTTCTTTGCAACTGCCTTCTTCGCCGCCTTCTTGGCAGGGGCCTTTTTCTTTGCTGCTGCCTTCTTGGCGGGAGCCTTCTTTGCTGCTTTCTTAACGGCCAATTTTTTACCTCGTTTGGTGGGTTTGCTGACGCGTTTACCGACCGCTGCCTTCTTGACTGCGACCTTTCCGCCCTTTGCGCCAGTGACTTTCTTTTTTGCGGCGGATTTCTTTGCGGCCTTTTTGGCCACAAACTTTTTCCCGGCGGCCTTCTTTGCGGAAGACTTTTTTGCTGCTGCCTTCTTAGCAGGCGCTTTTTTCGCAGCGGCTTTCTTTGCCGGAGCTTTTTTAGCGGCCTTCTTTGCCGGGGCCTTCTTGACAACCTTCTTGGCCGGGGCTTTTTTGACAGCTTTCTTGACGGGAGATTTTTTGGCGGCCTTTGTTACGGCCGGCTTGGCTGCGGGTACTTCGGTGACGATCAGGACTGCCTCTTCGATTACTCCCTCATCGTCATCCGAGGAGGTAAGTACGCTGGAGGTTTCGACCTCGTCGTCTTCCTCAAAGTCTTCTTCGTGATCGGAGTCCAATTCTGCCGGCTCCGTATCGTGGTTGCCGTCATTCATTGCGTACATCCTGAACACTTCTTCCATCCCATTGCCTCCAGCGGCTCGCCGCTGCCCGTTTCCTTGTCTTGCGTCTTGACATCGTGAATCGCTTCACTCTGCACGCGCATTCATTCTAGCAATAGCTTGCACGCAAAAGCTATCAAAAGACAAGTATGTAATGAGGCTCCTGCCTATTTTTGCGCAGGGCGACGAGGCCTTATTGCGATTTGCTCTTGTGTGTGCGCTTCTTCTTTTTGCTTCCGGACGCATTGGACTTTGCCGATTGCGTCTTCTTCGCTGCGGAGGAAGAGCTCTTCTTTGCCGTTGCCGGGGGCGCAGGATCGCGCAGGGCGCCGGCCTTTGCGGCAGTGCGGCGATGTGCGCTGCGTGTACGAATGAGGTGTGCCGGCTCAGCTACATGCAATCTGCGGCCCGGCGGCACCTTGCTGCCGGACAAGTGATTCCAGCGGCGCAACTGGCTAAGCGAAACGCCGAAACGGTCCGCAATGGAGACAAGCGTATCGCCTCTGCGCGTGGTGTAGAGCATGGCGCGTGACGAAGGCGCAGCGGCCGGGGGTACGGGGACAACAAGCGCTTCGACGCCGTCGAGGGAGTCACTCTCATGCAACTGGTTGGCCGCGGCCAGTTCGGCGAGTTGCACGTGATATTCGCGCGCAACGGAGGCCAGCGTATCGTCTGCGGTGACGCGATGATAGCGCCATGAGTCCCGCTTGCTTTCTGGAATTGCGGCGATGCGTTGCTGGAAGAGTGCGGCCGCGCCTGCCGGCAGGTGGAGATCAAAGGCAGTATCGGGCGGGGTGGAAAAGCGCAGCAGACTGGGGTTCAAGGCCATCAGTTCATCCACGGGCGCGTCCACCAGGTCTGCCACCAGGCGCAGATCGACCGAATAGTTGATGGTCATGGTATCGGTGATGACGGGCGGGTCGAGCGTGATCTCGTCAAAGCCGTATTGTGCGGGGTGATTCGCAATGATGATGGCGGCCAGAATTTCGGGCACGTAGTTCTTGGTTTCTCCGGGAAGGTTGTTGCGCTTGTAGAGCTCCCAGAAATCGGCGTAGCCTGTCTTCTCCACGGCACGCTGCACGTTGCCCGCGCCCCAGTCATAGGCGGCCATGGACAGGTACCAGTCGCCCAACTGATCGTAAAGAAACTTCATGTAGCGGGCATAGGCGCGCGTGGATTTTTCCGGGTCGAAGCGTTCGTCGATGTAGCCGTTGCGGGTGAGGCCATAGTCGCCATGCGGCATGAACTGCCACATGCCGCCCGCACCGGAGTGGGGATTGACGGCGCGCGGCTGAAAGCCGGACTCTGCAACGGCGAGGTAGATGAGATCCTGCGGCACTCCTTCTTCCGCCATGACGTGCTGAATCATGACTCTGTAGCGGCCGGCGCGCTCGAAGGAGTGCAACAGGGTGTTGTGGCCGCGCTGCGTGTTGGCAAAGAAATTGATATACGCAGCGACATAGTCGTTGACGACCAGCGGCAGATCGGACTTGGTGGTGGCGAGATCGGTTTTAGCGCGCGCCACAATGTTGGGGTCCACGGCGAAGGTTACATCGCCTGCCACATCGGCCGGAGAAGGCTCGACCTTGGGCGCAAAGCCGTTGCCTTCCTTGAGGGCTTCCATCTCGAGGGCATTCACGGCATCCACAATGCGGTCGAACTCATCCTGCAACTGCGCATCGCTTTTAATGTCGATGCCGCTGGTGAGCATGAGGTCAACGGCGCGGTCGAACTCCAGCTTGGCCTCGGGCAACTTGCCTTTGCGGTAGTTGGCTTCACCGGCAGAGTAGGCTTTTTCAACCTGTGCAATGAGGGCCTGCACGCGCAACTGCTGCGGAGTGGGCGGTTGCGGAACATGGGCCTGGGCCTGCGCAGATGGCGGCGCAGGCGCGGACAACGCAGGCGCCGTGGCCTGTGCGCTGGTGCTTGGAGGAGCATTTTTGCGCCCTGACGGAGAACAGCCCGCAAGCAATATGGCCAACGCGGCAATGGAAAGAAGTCGATGCAAAGTTCCGCTCATGTGCAATGTTTGAAAAGCAGCCGCCAGCCGCGAGCAGGCCACCGATATTCGATCGAAGACCTTTGCGGCAGGACAAGGAATCCTGCGTCCTGTTCATTTTCTTGCAGGGTCGCCACTCCTTGGGCCCCGACGACGGAGCGTATGGACCGGGAGGCCCGATCCGAGTCGCTGCGTCGATTTAAGGGTTGTGCCTGCGGGGTACATCCTCCCTGGTCCTGCTATAGCCGATGATAAGCTATGCCATGGAGGCATGTGCGCGGGACTGCGCATTTGCTTTCATTCGCCTACCCCTCATGGACGCACGCTTCCTTAGAAACTTCGCGATTATTGCCCACATCGACCATGGAAAGTCGACACTGAGCGACCGTTTGCTGGAGCTGACCGGCTCTGTGACGGGGCGTGAGATGCAGGCCCAGATTCTGGATGCGATGGACCTGGAGCGCGAGCGCGGGATCACCATCAAGGCCCACGCCGTGCGCATGATGTACAAGGCAAACGACGGCAACACCTATCAACTGAACCTGATTGACACGCCGGGCCATGTGGACTTCAGCTACGAGGTATCGCGCTCGCTGGCCTCGTGCGAAGGGGCGCTGCTGGTGGTGGACGCCAGCCAGGGCGTAGAGGCGCAGACGCTCGCAAACGCCTATCTGGCCATTCATCACGGGCTGGAGATCATTCCGGTGATCAACAAGATCGATCTGCCATCCGCCGATATTCTGCGGACTCAGGAAGCGATTGAGCAGGCGGTGGGGTTGGACGCAACCGATGCGATTCCGGTGAGCGCCAAGACCGGCCAGGGTGTGGACGCAGTGCTGGAGGCAATTGTCCATCGGCTGCCACCACCCACGGGCGATCCCGAGGGGCCGCTGCAGGCGCTGGTGTTCGACTCGTGGTTCGATGCATATCGCGGTGTGATTGTGCTGGTGCGTGTGATGCATGGAACGATGCGGAAAGGACAGCGCATCCGCCTGATGTCCAATGGCAAGGCATTCGAGATTGAGTCGATGGGCGTGCTGATGCCCAAGCCGGTAGAGATTGCCGAGCTGCGCGCCGGGGAAGTGGGCTTCTTTGCAGCCACGATCAAGAACGTCGCCGACACGAAGATCGGCGATACCGTGACCGACGATGCGCGGCCCGCGACGGCACAGTTGCCGGGGTTTGAAGACATCAAGCCGATGGTGTTCAGCGGCCTCTACACGGTGGATTCGCACGAGCATACATTGCTGCGCGATGCGCTGGAAAAGCTTCGGCTGAACGACTCTTCCTTCTTCTTTGAACCGGAAAGCTCGGTGGCGCTGGGCTTTGGATTCCGCTGCGGCTTTCTTGGCCTGCTGCACATGGAGATCATTCAGGAGCGTCTGGAGCGCGAGTACGAACTTGATCTGATTACGACGGCGCCTGGCGTGCGGTATCACATTACGCTTACGGACGGCACGGTGCTGGAAGTAGACAACCCCTCGCGATGGCCGGAGCCGACAAATATCGAGAGTATTCGCGAGCCCGTGATTACCGCCAAGATTTTGACCAACGAAGAGTATGTGGGCGGCATTTTGAAGCTGGTGGAAGAAAAGCGCGGCCGCCAGATCAATTTTGAGTATGTTACGCCGACGCGCGTGATGCTGACGTACGAGCTTCCGCTGAACGAGATCGTACTGGACTTCTACGATCGGCTCAAGTCGATTTCGCGCGGCTATGCTTCACTGGATTATCAACTCGCCGGCGAGTGGGAATCGCCGATGGTGAAGCTGGACATCCTGGTTTCCGGCGAGCCGGTCGATGCGCTTTCCATCATTGTGCATCGCGACTTTGCCTACGAGCGCGGCAAGGCGCTGGTGGCAAAGATGCGCGAGCTGATTCCTCGCCAGCAGTTTGAGGTGGCGATCCAGGCGGCGATTGGAGCAAAGATTGTGGCCCGCGAAACAGTGAGCGCCCTGCGCAAGAATGTGCTGGCCAAGTGTTACGGCGGCGACATTTCCCGTAAGCGCAAGCTCCTGGAAAAGCAGAAGGAAGGCAAGAAGAGGATGAAGCGGATTGGCAAAGTGGACATCCCGCAGGAAGCTTTTCTGGCCGTTCTGCGCGTAGGCGAAGATCAGCAGAAGTAGAGCGCGCGCAGCATGCAGCCCCAAACCATTGTCATCAATTTTTCATACAGAACTGTGGAAACCTTGCCTCAGTGTCCCAATTCCCATGCGCTCCGGGGGTGGTTCCGGAGCGCCGCCTGACTCGCGCGCTTCTTGCAGATAAATAAGGGGTTCTCTAGATAAGCAGAGAGACTGTGCAATTGGCAAGAGGAAATCTATGGAAATTTCGAGCAAATCTCCGGAAGCGATCCACAGTTTTTTCCACAGGCATGCATCGCGAATCATGGCCCGCAGGCCGGGGCTTTGGTGAGCCCCTTCCCCATCCTAATCAGGCCACATTGGCAAGGCCCCGCCGCGAAGCGGGGCCCTGGGTTGGATGCCGGAACAATCTAGTGAGCCGCGGGCGCCTTGGGAGCCGGCTCGGGAGCGGCGGGTATCGAGGCGGAAGGCGGCGGGGCCGGCACACCGGACTTCACATTGTAGGCATCGATGACGGGCTTTGTGATGTTGGAAGAGTCAGTGGCATAAAGGACCGGGCTCTGCTGCTGCGCGATGTCCAGGACCAGGGTATATCCATGCTGCTGGGCATAGCTTGCCAGCACATCGTAAACCTTGGATGCCAGGTTGTTGTAAAGCTCCTGCATCTCCTGCTGCATGTCATTCTGGGCGTCCTCGGCCTGACGCTGCAGCTGCTTTTCCTTGTCGTCGATTTCCTTTGTGCGGCTTGCGCGCTCCGCATCGCTGAGCTTGTCGCCCTGGGTCTGGAGCTGCTTCTTCAGTCCGTCGATCTCATCACTCAACGTCTTCAATTGCTGACGCTTGGGATCGTACTTTTTTTGCAAGTCGGCAAAATTGCGCTGTCCTTCGTTGGTCTGCGCGACAGCCACCTGGAAGGCGATGACGGCGATCTTTGCAGGACCCGCGGGCGCGCTGGCGGCTGGTGTGCCGGCTGAGGCGGGAGCGGACGGAGCTTGAGCGGCGGCGTTCAGGGCGAGGCCCGAGGCCAAGGTAAGTACGAGTGCAAACGAGCGCTTCATGCGGGTGAAAAACTCCTTCAGGATTCCTGTTTGCCTGTTCGCGCTGAAGCGCGAAAGCAAGCCTGTGCCTCCTGAGAAACCTCACGACCTTCCTTGTGGGGGGCTCCGTCCAGACCGGAGCGGAGGCAGGAAAAGACGCGGACGGAGACGTCAGCAGGAACTGAATGGATTATAGGAGGGCGGGGTGGGAGCGTCAATCCGCGCGAGTGCCTATTGGGGACGGGTAGACAGGTGTCTGGATGAATGGACCTGCGTGCCTGAAACCATCAGGCCCCGCAAGGCGGGGCCTGATGTGAGCGCTGATCGAGCTGCACGAATCAGTGAGCAGCTGGAGCGGTTGCCGCGGGCTTGTGCGGAGCCGGAGCCGGAGCCGCAGCGGCAGGCTGTGGCGGCGGAGCAGGAACGCCGGACTTGACGTTGTAAGCGTCTACGAGCGCCTTGGTAATGTCAGTGGAGGCATTGGCGTAAAGCACGACAGGAACCTGCTGCTGCCCCCCATCCAACACCAGGGAGTAGCCCTGCTGCTTTGAATAGGCAATCAGCACCTCGCCGACCTTGGAGGCTATGGTGCCGTAGAGGCCCTGCATCTCCTGCTGGAAGTCGTTCTGCGCCTCTTCAGCGGAGCGCTGCAACTGCTTCTGCTTGTCGTCGATGGTCTTGGCGCGGCTGGCGCGCTCCGCCTCGTTGAGCGTGCTGCCCTGCGTCTGCAACTGCTTTTTCAGACTGTCAATCTGATCGCTGAGCTCTTTGAGTTGGTCGCGCTTGGGAGTGTATTTCTTTTGCAGATCGGCAAAGCTGCGCTGAAATTCATTTGTCTGTGCCACGGCAGCCTGGAAGGCGACCACGGCAATTTTGACAGGGGCGGCTGGTGTTTGGGCTGAGGCGCTGAGGGCCATGCCCGCAAACATCACCGCCAGGATTCCGGTTGAACATTTCATCGAGAAGAAAACTCCTTTTTATGCCCGTGCGCGGCCGCGCGATGCGGCGTTTGAATCGGGCTCGTTTAGAACGTTGTGGAGACAGTCAGGCGGAAGGTCTTTCGCGGTTCGCGGAAGAGATTCTGCGCGCCGTAGGCCTGAATCGCCTGATTGTAGGTGTAGTCGCCCGCGCCGCCTGGAGGGAACATGTCGCGGGTAATCAATTCAGCGGAGCAGCTTTGCACCTTTGCGCCGATCTTGATGTCGTTGCAATAGGGGCGCTCGTAAAGCCGCATGGGGTTGTAGGCGAAGTAGATGCGGAAGGGAGCATTGACGACGGGCATAATGACGCCGAGCTCGCCGCCGAACGACATGCGCGGCACGAAGTTGGTGCCGGAGATGGGCCGAATGTCTTTGAGGAAGCCGACCTTGGAGCCGGGGATGCCGCCCTGGCAGGAGCCGTTGTTGTAGACCGGACATCCGTAGAGAGGCGCGGTCAAAGAGGCAAAGCCTTCAGGGCTCTGGAGCAACTGGCCGTGGTTGGCGGCTACGTCGATGCCAAAGTCATCAAAGAAGGAGAAGGTGACCGGGCCGGCAATCGGAATGCGGTACTCGGCGTTGGTGGTGAGACTGGTGTCGCCGCCGATGGAGGCGATGCCATACACCGGGATCGGCACCTGAATGCACTGATTGATCTGCGGGTTGGTTGGATCGCGGGGCACGCAGCTTCCATCGGGATTGGTGAGCTGCACGGTGGCGCGATTCGGCACATACCCGTAGGGCGTAGCGCCGCGGATATCGAAGCCGCGCAGGTCGGCGTCGCCGCCGGTATAGAAGCGGTTCTGCGGCGGAGCGACGTCGCCTCCATAGCCCTGCACATAGCCCAACTGGGCCCGGAGGCCCAGCACATTGCGCCCATTCGGCGACGGCGTGAGGTAGTGCATGGAGCGGAAGCTCTTGTAAGCCACCAGGGGCGAGATATAGCGCAGGTTGCCCCAGATGCCGGCCGCCTGGAAGACCGCCGTCCACTCCTTGCCGCTGCGCGGGCGGAGCGGGTTGTTGATGGTGTTGTAGATGTAACTGAAGGAGACTGCGCTGTTGACGATGCCCGAGAGCGCATTCGCGTTCTGAATGCCCGACCGGAAGCTGATGGTCTGGAAGAAGGTCTGCGATGCGGTGCTGAACGCAGAGATGGTGGACCGGTCAAGGTTGTAGGTGAACCCGACGCGCTGGAAAGCATGCCGCTTGAGCGGGTAGCTGATGGAGAAGTTCAACCCGGTGGATGCCTGGTTGTAATTCTGGGTCAGCGACTGCTGCGCCGCCGACAGGTTGACCGATTGCCCGGTGGTGGCCTGGTAGTTCTTGGCGGCGTTGAAGTCCTGCTTGTTGTTGAATATCTGGAAACCGACATTGATCGGCCGGTTATGCACATAGGGCTGGGAGAAGCCGAAGAGGAACTGACGGCCCACATTGCCCAGGTTACCCTGCACGCTGAGGGTTTCACCCAGACCCAGGAAGTTGTTGGTCTGGTAGTTGACGCCCAGGAAGGCGCCGGACAAACCGCTGACGCCGCCGTTGAGACCAATGGAGTTCTTGCCCTTCTCCTTGACCTTGAGGAGCAAGTCGACCGTGCCGGCTTCTGGATTCTGATGGGCCTCGGAGTCCTGGTCTACTTTCAGGGGGTCGAAGTATTCCAACTGGTTCAGGCGGAGCAGGCTGTACTCCCACAACTGGGAGTTGTAGACCTGGCCCTCTTCCAGCAGCAACTCGCGGCGAATGACGCGGTCGCGGGTGATGGTATTGCCCTGGAACTCGATGCGCGAAACGTAGAAGGGCTTGCCTTCGTCGATGTCGATCTGGAGGGAGACGATTTTTTTCTTATCGTCGAAGACGGCCTTGGGGATGGCGCCGAAGTTGATGTAGCCGAGCTGGCCGTAGGCCTTCTTGAGGTTTTCCAGGCCTTTGCTAATCAAGGTAGCGTTAAACCAGTCGCCGTCCTTGACGGCGAAGGTGCCACGCAGGGCCTTGACGTTGGTGACGGCCTTGTTGCCGGTGAAGGTGATGGTACCGAGCCGGTAGCGGTCCCCTTCATCGATGGGCATCAGGATGTCAATGCGCTTGCCCTTGCGGGGACGGAACGTGAACCAGTTCAATCCGCCTTCGTCGCGAATCTGCGTGACAGGAGACTCAACCGCGGCGTTGTAGTAGCCCTTGTCGCGATAGGCATAGCGGACACGCTCGGTGTCTTCCTCGAGCTTGGAAGCATCGAAGGTCTTGGAGAAGAGGTTCTCGAAGATCAGCGAATAAGGGATGCCGATCGGCTTGAGGTTCTTCATTGCGCGGCGCAGGTAGATGCTGCTGAGGTGCTGGTTGCCGGTGAAGCGGATCTGGCCCACCTTGACGGTGGGTCCTTCCTTGATATTGAAGTTCACCTGCACGGAGGCGGGAGGAATGGTCTTGATTTCCTCTTTGACGGTGGCGAACTGGTGTCCGTGCTCGGCCAGCATGTCCTTGATCACGGTCTCAGCGCGCTTGATGCGGGTGGGGTCGTACTGGCCTTCGACGGAAAGGCCGACCTTCTCTTTTTTGAAGCGGTCGAGCACATCGGAGACGGAGACCGAACTGAGCCCCTTGTAATTGATCTCGCGGATGGTGGGCCGTTCGCGGACGAAGACGTTCAGGATGATGCCCTTCTCAGTATCTTCGCGTTCGATGCGCAGATCCTCGAAGTACCCTGTGTTCCAGAGGGAGTTGAAGTCGCGCTCGATGGAGATGGGATCGTAGGTATCGCCGGCGTGCGTGAAGAGGCGGGCCAGGATCGTTTCTTTGGGGATGCGGCGGTTGCCGATGACCCGAATCTGGTCGATGGTCTCCGAAGTCTGGGCCAGCGCGGCGCCGGCGGAGAGTGCCAGCAACAGGATCAGCGACAGGCGCGCCCAGCGGGCGGAATTCCGCAACGTGCGGAGAATCGATGCGTGCTTGATCTTCACCGGGCTGTCACCCTGCGGCGAGCACAAGAGCTGGTGCGGTCCATAGTTAGGCTTCACGGGAAGAATATGCACACCCTCATTGCGTAAAATCTGGTACTACTTGGCGGAAAGATTGATTATATTGGACCGCGGCCACCCAGCCCAAACCGGCGGGTAAAGCATTGGCTTGGAAATCACATCTTTTCCTGCATACCCTGCCGCGCGCGTCGCCTTCGGACTGGGCAGGCTCCGCACACAGACACCGAGGCGGAGGTTCTTTGCCGCCGGGGATCAAGGCTTGCGGAAGCCCCTACCAGTCTACCGGAACGGAGCGGGCGGAGGGCATTCTGCAACTTCATGCTGTATGCGAGCATCCTTTTTAGACGCAGCCCGGGCCGGCAGGACACCCGAGGTGCCGGGAGCCGTGTATCGATGCCTCAGACCGCTACCAGCGTGTACGACTTTTCTGCATCACTTCTGGATGGCCGCGTGGTGCAGCTCGACGAGTACAAGGGCCGGCTCCTGCTGATCGTGAATACGGCGAGCCAATGCGGATTCACGCCCCAGTACGCGGGCCTGGAGCAGCTTTACCAGGCTCACAGGGACCAGGGCCTGGTGGTGCTGGGCTTCCCGTGCAACCAATTTGGTGCGCAGGAGCCGGGGACCGCCGAGGAGATCGGTTCCTTTTGTGAGAAGAACTACGGCGTGAGCTTTCCCCTCTTTGCAAAGATTGACGTGAACGGCGCTGGCGCACACCCTCTCTACCGCTTCCTGAAGAAGAGCAGGCGCGGCCTGTTCGGCACGGAATCGATCAAGTGGAACTTCACCAAGTTTCTTGTGGACCGCAGCGGCAAAGTGGTGCGCCGCTATGCGCCAGCCACCAAGCCCCAGAACCTGGAATCCGCGGTGAAGAGGTTGCTGTGAAAGCGCTGAGGCGCAAGGCGCACCTCCGCTCATTCCAAGAGCTGCGGTATTCTTCATTTGTTTGCGAAGAGCGTGAGCTGCACGGCGCGTGCCGGGCAGTTGGCGGATTGCCGCACCGGAGACCGATCAATGCGCAAGAACCTTCCCATGCTGCTGATCAGGGTGATTGTGGGCCTGGTATTCCTGACGGAAGGCATTCTTAAATTCATAGATCCCGGCGAGCTGGGCGCGGGCCGCTTTGCGCGCATCGGTTTGCCGTTTCCTCATCTGCTGGCGCCTTTTGTGGGCGCGGTGGAGATACTGGGCAGCGCGGCGCTGATTCTGAATCTGTACGCCGGCGATGCAGCGTTGCTGCTGCTGGCGGTGATCGTGACGGCCATTGTGACCACCAAGCTGCCCATCCTGCTGGGTCACCATCTTGGACCGTTTGCGCCGCCCCGGACGGGCCATCACGGCCTGCTGAGTTTTCTGCACGAGGCGCGCACGGACCTGTGCATGTTGTTTGGCACATTGGCCATCCTGATCGAGAGCGGCCTGAAGGTCGGCAAGAAGACGAAGTGGTATCAGCGCTAAGGGCATTGTTCCCCGCGCGGCGCAGGAGGCTTGCCGCGTTTCGGCGGCTTATCCATTGAAGCGATATGCGCTGAGGGCCGCACCCATTGGCTCATCCGCAAAGATGCGTTTGCCGGGCGCCTCCCCGCCGGCCCCGGCCGCAACCATGAGCGGAAGCAGGTGTTCCTCACGCGGATGCGCATAGGCCGCAAAAGGCGCCTCGCGCCAATGGGCCAGTCGCTGGTTGCGCTGGGGGGCGGGCGATTCGACGGCTTCGGTGAGCCACTGATCGAAGGCGCGGGCCCGTGCAGGCGTCTCCGGGCGCAGGTAGCCGCGCAGGTTGTGGAAGCTCATGCCGCTGGCCACAATCAGCACGCCCTCATCCCGCAGCGGAGCCAGTGCCCGGCCCGCGGCAAGGTGCAGCGCGGGATCGAGCGAGCCGGCGAGCGACAGCGTGACCACCGGAATCTGCGCCTGAGGAAAGGCCACCTTCAGCGGCACAAAGACACCATGGTCATAGCCGCGCGAGGGGCTGATGGCCGAGTGCAGGCCAGCCTCTTTGAGAAGAGCGGCGACGCGGGCGGCCAGCACCGGATCGCCGGGGGCCGGCCAGGTGAGCCGGTAGGTGTGCTCGGGAAATCCTGAGTAGTCGAAGATAAGCTGGGGTTGCGCGGCGGCGCTGGCCGTGAAGGCCGGCTCTTCCCAGTGGCCGCTGATGACGAGCAGCGCTTTGGGCGGCCCGGGCAGCGTTGCGACAAGGCCCTCAAGAAAGCGCTGCGTGGCATTCCATGTGTCCGCCGGACCCCATGTCCAATCCATGAAGAAGCACGGGCCTCCGCCGTGGGGCAGGAA
>VFSW01012041.1_pt1 | contig 12108 bp, 7 predicted proteins | sample 5358111 | NCBI WGS metagenome assembly VFSW01 (sample SAMN11554181, study PRJNA540505) | mine drainage metagenome | isolation source: sediment from site ElyBrook_90M | place: USA: Ely Copper Mine, Vershire, VT | collected 2017 | reverse complement strand
GCGTGTACGGGGTGATGCACACTCAGGCGCTCATCGCCGCGCAGGATGCCCACGCGCACCGGCGTTTCATAGACTGCCGAGAGGGTCACTTCGTCGAGCGCCTCGGTCGGGGGGCCATCGGCTACAATGCCGCGCTTGTAGACGATCAGCCGGGGGAAGTAGCGCGCCGCAAGATTGAGATCGTGCATCGTCGCGATCACCGTCAGGCCGCGCTCGTGATTGAGTCGCCGCATCAGCTCCAGCGTCTCGATCTGGTGGCGGATATCGAGGTGCGCCGTCGGCTCGTCTAGCAGGACGATGGGCGCCGCCTGCGCTAGCGTGAGCGCTACCAGCGCCCGCTGGCGTTCGCCGCCGCTCAGCGAGTCGAAGACGCGCTCGGCCAGCGCCGTCAGCCCCACCTCGGCCAGCGCCGCATCCACCGCCAGCCGGTCGCGCGGGCGCAGCGTTCCCCAGGCGCCCAGGTGCGGCGTGCGCCCCAACTCGACCACCTGGCGCACGGTATAGTCGAACTGTACGGTGAAGTCCTGCGGAGCCAGCGCCACATGCCGCGCCAGCTCATCCGGCGGCATCCGCGCCACCTCGCGCCCATCCACCAGCGCTCGCCCCGCCTGGGGACGCAGCGTCCCCGACGCCAGCTTCAGCAGGGTCGATTTCCCGGCGCCGTTCGGGCCGAGCAGGCCGACCATCTCGCCGTGCGTCACTGTCAGCGAGACGCCGCGTGCGATCTGCTCGACCGCTGCGCTTAACCCGCTACGTCGGCTGTGTCCGCTGGCGCCATAGGCAAAGGTGACATCCTCTAGCGCCAGCGCAGGTGGCGCCTCAGCATCGAGCATAGGAGACTCCCGCTACCAGCGATAGCGCTGGCCCGCCGAGCGCAGCAGCCACAGGAAGAACGGCGCGCCGACGACCGCCGTCACCACGCCCAGCGGCAGCTCGCTAGGCGCAATGACCGTGCGCGCCAGCAGGTCGGCCAGCGAGACGAACAGCGCGCCGCCCAGCGCCGAGGCCGCCACCAGCGGACGACTGCGCGGCCCCAGCAGCAGACGGCAGGCATGCGGCGCCACCAGCCCGACGAAGCCGACCAGTCCACCAATCGTTACCGAGGCGGCTACGAGCAGCGCCGCCACGCCAACGATCAGCAGCTTGCGCCGCTCGACTGGCACGCCGAGGTGGCCCGCCATCTCTTCGCCGAGCGCGAAGGCGTCGAGCGTGGGCGCGAGCCAGAGCGCCGCGACGATTCCCACCGCCAGCAGCGCCGTCACGATGGCCAGTTGCGCCCACGACTCCACATCGATCGCGCCAGAGAACCAGAAGTAGAGCGCGCCAAAGTGCTGTTGCAGCGTCGTCTGCAGCACGATCAGCAACGTCTGCGCCGCGGTCAGCAGCGCGCCGACAGCGACGCCCGCCAGCAGCAACGTCACCACCGGTGTGCGCCCGCCGCGTGTCGCCAAGCTATAGACCAGTGTGACGGAGAGCAGCGCTCCGGCGAATGCCAGCAACGCGACCAGGCTGAAGCCGAGCCATTCCAGCGTCACCGCGCTCGTCAGCGTCAGCGCGACCACTGCGCCGAGCGCCGCCCCCGACGAGACGCCGAGCAGCAGCGGGTCCGCTAGCGGGTTGCGCAGCAGCCCCTGGAAGAGGGCGCCCGCGACGCCGAGCGCCGCGCCCACCAGCGTGGCGCCCAGCGCGCGTGGCAGCCGCACTTGCATCAGAATCAGATCATCGGTAGCAGGCCAGCGCGCCGCGCCGCGCCACAGGCCGAGGTGACGCAGCAGGATCTCGAAGATCGTCAGCGGCGAGATGGCGACGGTTCCTTGCAGGGTGGCCAGCAGCACTGCCAGCAGCAACGCCAGCGCCAGCCCGCAGATAGCCAGCGTCGGGCGCGCTCGCCTGCTCGCCCAGAGCGCATGCCACGATGGCGCGGCGTGGCGGCGCGCCTCGGTCGCCTGCGCCATCGTAGCCTCCTAGCATCGGTGTGACTGACTATCTGACTATCGTGTTGATTGGGCGCGCCCTCACCCTCCGGCCCCTCTCCCAGAGGGCGAGGGGAGCAAGGGGGGTTGGGCGCGGGTCAGCTATGGGAAGAGTGTGGGATGCAGGTCTTTCGCCACTTCATCCAGCCCCTGGATGATGCGCGGGCCGGGACGCTGAATAAGATTCGGGTCAATTGTGTAGATTTGACCAGACTTGACCGCGGCGATGGCGCTCCAGCCGGGGCGCGCCGCCACCTGGGCAGCCGTGTCGCCATCTGTCAGGATGATGACTTGCGGGTTGGCTGCGATGATCGCCTCGTTGTTCACTGCCGGATAGCCTGCGCCTGTGGTATCGCCATGAAAGATATTCACGCCTCCGGCATCTGCGATCAGCTCATCGCCGAAGGAGCCGCCACCGAAGACATAGGTGGGACCATTCCCGTAGTACAACTCCATGTAGACGGTCGGTTTCGCAGCCGAAGCCACCTTCGCCTTCACCGAGTTGATGCTCTGCTGCATACTGCTGGCGAGCGCATTGGCGGCGCTCTCGGCATGGGTGAGCTGGCCGATCAGGCGAATCTCGGTGATCGAGCCTTCCAGGTCGAGCGCAGGCAGGTCATAGACGGTGATGTGCGCCGCCATGAGCTGCGAGTCGGCATGGCTGACGCTGGAGTTTGTATCGTGGCCATAGCTGAGCACGAGGTCGGGCTTCAACGCGATGATATGCTCGATGTTGGGGACGCTATTGGCGTCGGTGACTTTGGACTTGGCGGCCATGTCGGCGGGATAGTCGGTGTAGGTGTCCACGCCGACGACCTCGGCCTGCTCATGCAGCGCGCCGAGAATCTCGCTATCCACCGGGGTGAGCGAGATGATGCGCTGCGGCGCTTTCGCCGGGATGACGATGGGCGTGCCGTTCGAGTCTTTGGCGAGCAACGGCTGCTCTGGTCCGGTGGTCGTCGCGGCGGCGGTCGAGCCACAGCCACTCAGTGCGAGCGACAGGGAAAGCGCGAGGGCCAGCGAGATGAGTCCGCTGGGGACAGCCAGCGACCTGAGGCGCGAGTTGCGCATGAAAATCAGGATACCTCCAGGGGGCCGCGCGCATCTCTGCGCCGTGATCGGCGCACGGTCTTCCCAAGGGCGAGGGGAAGCCATATCTCCCCTTACATTGCCCCGCATGCGATTGCGCGGTCGTTACGCCACGACAGTGGAGACAATTCATCGGCAAAGCGGCGATGAAACGACAAGCGCCCTCCTCTCTGGCAAGCAGAGCGAGGGCGCAGCGTATAGCGTGGTGCGACGACGACGCTGCTCTCTCCTCTTGGCGCGAAGGAACTGAGCACACCCCGTCAGGTCGGTCTCCTGGCTTCCGGTCTCGCAGTCGCCTGCGCGCGCTCGATCTGGTTCATCGAGCAGGCGCGGCGACGCGAGTGGCGGCTCCCAGCCTTCCCATCGGTCGCCCCGACAGTGGTTTCACCTCCGCGTCACGTCGAGCGTTCGCTCTACGGGCGCAGCGGCGAAGAGGAGCCGCGTAGCCCGGAAACAGTGGCGCGTCCGCAGCGGCCTCGCACCGATTGCCCAAGCGTAGCCCGCGCGCGGCGAGGGTCGCCACCTCACGGGTTCTCGTTATGCGGTTGTACAGGAGGCAGTATAGCCAGCAGGGGAGCGAGGCGTCAAGCGAAGCGCACAGGCTGGCGATTGGGAATCGCGCCTAGCGTCCCGCTACGCCGCTCGCCGCTGGCGCCTCGAAGGTCACTTCCAGCGCGCCGTTGACCATGCGCGCCACCGTGGCGTCGAGTGGGGCCAGCACGCTAGGCAGCGCGATGTTGCGCTTGAAGTTGCCGACCTCCACGATCAGATCGTCACCCTTCTTCAGCATCTCCACTTTGCCCATCTCGATGTGGGGCAGCGGCAGCTGCAAGATATACTGCTCGCCGCGCTTAATGATGACCTGCGTCTGCCCTTGATAGAAGATCTGTGTCGGGTCCTGCTCGCCCCAGACCTCCGCCGCCAGCTGCGCAAGCGCCGGCACGCCGATTACCTCGCGCGAGCGGTAGGGCGCGTCCCACACGGGCAGCGGGGCAAACGTCTGGTGAATCTGCTGGTAGTAGTTGCGCTGCTGCTCCACCATCTCCCCCAGGATGCCCGGCTGCGGCGCGGGCGCCTGCGCGTCGGCCACCCCCGGCAGGATGCGGTTGCAGAGCACGCAATCGATCGGGTAGCCGTAGAGCGTCAGGTAGGTCTCGGCGCGCAGCGCCTCCTTGATGACCATCTTCTCCGGGTTGACCACCAACCGGTAGCTGCTGATCGTGTTATCGGTCAGGGTCGCCTTGAGCGCCGCCACCTGCACATTCAGCTTGTCGAGCTGCTCAAACAGGTTGACCCCTGGCAGGAAGCTGCGCAGCAGCGGCTTGGCGGCATTGAAGGCCACGTTGCGCCAGCCGTTCGCGCGGTTGACATACCACAGGAACGTCTCCGGCATGCTCAGCAGCCGCACCGTCTCTCCCGTTGGCGCCGCATCCACCACCACCACGTCAAAGTTGCCGTCGCGCGCCTGCCGGTGGATGTTGAGCAGCGCGACAATCTCATCCATGCCAGGAATCAGCGCCATCTCCTCGGCGGCCACATCGTTCGCCCCCTGCCGCTTGAGCGTGTTGGTGATGTAGTCCTGCACCTTGCTCCAGCCCGCGCGCATCTCCTCAAGCACGTTGATTTCCTGCGCCCACAGGTTCTCGCTCACCTGCGTCGGCTCGGCGCTGAGCTGGCGGTCGAGCGCATCGGCCAGGCTGTGCGCCAGATCGGTGCTGACGACGAGCGTACGCTTGCCAAGCTGAGCCGCGCGCGCGGCAGTCGCCGCTGAAAGGGTCGTCTTGCCGACGCCGCCTTTACCGAGATAGAGAATCAATCGCATCCGAGGAGGGCCTTTCCACAAGTTCACGCAACCGCTTGCGCTGTATCTGTAACATCCTCACACTCTACGGCAGGAGTAATGCGGAGGTTGTAGCGTCCAGGAGTAGCGACGCGGAGACTCTCTTGATTTACCCGACCACTTTTCGGCATGATTTGCTTGTCATGCTTTGTATAACCTTTGATATACCAGCGTAGCGCTTGCTGTCGCGTGGCGACGATCAGCGGTCGCCGCTCGCAATCCAGTGATGGCGCGTGCGAGTATATCTCTGTATCCGTTTCTCTCGCGGGCGTCGCGCCCAGCAGCCGATGCAAACTTGGAGGCGTCTTCCATGCTCGCGCGCAGCCACAACGCCGCCATCCATACCAGCGCAGAGCGCCCCTCTGCGCCAGACGCCACGGTTGCGCTGCGCTCCCCCGTGCGACGCGCTACGGCGGGCGCGCTCGATGAGAGCCTGCTTGCCGCAGACGCGCCACTCAACGCGGTCTACGACTATTGCCGTGGCATCACCCGCGAGATCGCGCGCACCTTCTACTACGGCTCGCTTTTCCTGCCTGCCGAGAAGCGCCGCGCGGCGTGGGCGCTCTACGCCTTTTGCCGCATCGCCGACGACATCGCCGACGAGCACGATCTCTACCCCAATCCCCTGAGCGATCTGGCGCGCTGGCGCGAGGCGTTACACGGCGCCTACTCTGGCCAGCCACGCGGCCCCGTGATGCGCGCCTGGGCCGACACCATCGCGCGCTATCCGGTTCCGCTGCAACCCGCGCTCGATCTGCTCGATGGCGTGCAGATGGACATCGGCGGCGCGACCTTCGCCACGTTCGAGGAGTTGCGGCTCTACTGCTATCGCGTGGCTGGCACCGTTGGGCTGCTCATGTCACCGATCCTGGGCTACCGCGACGAGGCGGCGCTGGCGGCGGCGGTGGACCTGGGCATCGCCATGCAGCTCACCAATATCCTGCGCGACCTCGCCGAGGACGCCAGCCGTGGACGGCTCTATTTGCCGACTACAGAGCTGGCGGCGTTTGGCTACACCCGCGCCGAGCTGGAGCAAGGCATCATCACGCCCGCCTTCGTGGAGCTGATGCGCTTCCAGAGCGCGCGCGCCGAGGACTACTATCAGCGCGGGCTGCGCGGTGTGCGCCTGCTCGATGGCGACGCGCAGCTCGCTATCGCGCTCAGCGGCTACCTCTACCGCGCCATCCTCGGGCGTATTCGCGCCAGTGGGTACGATGTCTTCTCGCGCCGCGCCCACATCTCCACGCCGGGCAAGCTGGCGATGCTGCCGGGCGCGTGGCTGCGCGTGCGTCTCGACGCGCTAGGGTAGAGCCGCCAATCCTCCCACTGGCTGCTAGCCCAAAGAGGCCTGTGCATATCCCTGTGGATAACTTCGGGGATAACTCACGAACATTCGTGGAGAGCGGTGGATAAGCCACTCATTCATGCTGACTCGGACGCCATCGGCGCTGAGGCGCCGCCGCGATGGCGAAAACAAGCCCCCTGAGCGTCCGCCTCCTCCGCCGCCCGTCGCGGACTTATCCACATATTCACGGGCGGTGGACGGCAGGTGGACAGCGGCGCGTTGCCAAATCAGACTGGCTCAGGTACCCTCACCTGTGCCACTGTGTCGCGGCTGCGTGTCGCTCGCACCACCACCTCCGCCTCTGCGGAGCGCGCTGGCTGCTGGCGATGAAACGGCGCTCGTCGCGTGTTATACTCTTAGAATAGACGTTCCAGCGCACGCACATACTGACGCCGACACACACGGCTCGCGGACGACACGTAGGCGGCCCATCTCCTCAGCTCAGCTATTCACATGAGGGGGATGGTCGGCGGGATTTTAGCGGATGCTCGGCGGATGCTCGGCGGATGCTCTGGAGGAGCGTGGCGATGGTGATGGCGACGGAAAAGCTGCTGCCGCAGAATGTGGAGGCAGAGGCGGGCGTGCTGGGCAGTCTGCTGATCGACCCCGACGTCATGGCCCAGATCGCGGACTTCCTGCGCCCCGACGACTTCTACCGTGAGGCGCACCGCGTCATCTATCAGGCGATCTCCGACCTCTATGAGACGCGCACTCCCGCCGACCTGATCACGTTGACTGATGAGTTGGCGCGGCGTGGCAAGCTCGACGAGGTGGGTGGCGCGAGCTACGTCCGCTCGCTCGCCAACCAGGTGCCAACCAGCGCCAACATCGAGAGCTATGCGCGCATCGTCGAGCGCACCGCCATCCTGCGGCGGCTGATTCACGCCGCCGGGCAGATCGCCGGAGTCGCCTACAATGAGCCAGATGCCAATGTGGCGCTCGATCAGGCAGAGAAGCTGATCTTCAATGTCTCGCAGCGCATCTCGCATGCGGAGTTTGAGCATATCCGCGATACGCTCGACGCCTATCTCGAAAAGCTCAACCAACTGCACGAAAATCGTGGCGACATCGTGGGCGTGGCGACCGGCTTCTCGGACCTCGACAAGATGACAGGCGGTCTGCAGCGCTCCGATCTCATCATCCTCGCCGCACGTCCTGCCGTCGGCAAAACCGCGCTCGCGCTCTCGGTGGCGCACAATGCTTCGCTGCGCTACAAGCACGGCATTGCCATCTTTAGTCTGGAGATGAGCGCTGAGCAGCTCATCGGCCGCTTCCTCTCGATGGACGCCGGAGTAGATCAGCAGAAGCTGCGCACAGGCTACATTGACGACGAGGAGTGGGAGCGCATCATCCAATCGGTCGGCACACTCTCTGAGGCCAGCATCTACATTGACGATACGCCGGGCATCACGCTGATGGAGATGCGCAGCAAGGCGCGCCGACTGATGATGGAGCGCGGCTTCGACCTGATCATCGTGGATTACCTGCAGCTGATGCAGGGAACGGTCAACAGCAACGGTAGGGGCGGCGAGAACCGCGTGCAGGAGATCTCCGCCATCAGCCGTGGGCTGAAGGAGCTGGCGCGTGAGCTGGATGTGCCAGTGCTGGCGCTCTCGCAACTCTCGCGCGCGGTGGAGAGCCGCACCGACAAGAAGCCGCAGCTCAGCGACCTGCGCGAGTCTGGCTGCCTCGCTAGCGATACGCCGGTGTATCTGCCTGATGAGGGTGTCTATCAGCCTATCAGCGCGCTGGTCGGGCGCACAGGTCTGCGCGCGCTGGCGCTCAATACCGAGACGTGGAAGCTGGAGCCCGCCACGATCACTAACGCCTTCGCCACTGGACACAAACCCGTTTACCGGCTGACGACCCGTCTCGGTCGCAGCATTCGCGCGACGGCGAATCACAAGTTCCTGACCATCTCCGGCTGGCGTCGGCTCGACGAGCTTACCCCTGGCGACCGTATCGCCGCGCCACGCGCGCTGCCTGGCCCAACCGAAGCGACGATGTCGACCGCGGAGCTTGCGCTGCTGGGGCATATGATCGGTGACGGCTGTGCGCTCCCACGTCATACGATCCAGTACACGACCCATGAGCTTGCCCTCGCGGAAGTGGTACGCGATCTGGCTACCGCAGTCTTCGGCGCCGCTGTCTCGCCGCGCATCTCACCAGAGCGCGACTGGTATCAGGTGTACCTCACGGCAAGTGAGCGTCTGACACACGGGAAGCGCAATCCCATCGCGGCATGGCTTGATGACCTGGGTGTGTTCGGTTTGCGGTCATACGAGAAGTTCGTGCCAGAGAAGGTGTTCGCGCAGCCCGTTGAGGGTATCGCCCGCTTCCTGCGTCACCTCTGGGCGACAGATGGATGTATCCACCTGGGAGTGGGTGAAAGTCGGATTCCGCGCATCTACTATGCGTCGAGTAGTGCGCGTCTCGGTCGTGATGTGCAAAGCCTACTGCTCCGGCTGGGAATTAATGCGCGGCTGGTGCGCGTTTCTCAGCAAACAAAGGGACGCGACCAGTTCCACGTCATCCTCAGCGGGAAACCCGACATAGAGACGTTCATCGCGCGAGTAGGTGGACTTGGCGCCTCTAAGGCGCGTCATGGGGCGACCATCGCACGAGAGTTGGCGCTCACCGTAGCCAATACCAATCGAGACATTATCCCCCACGCTGTTTGGCAAGCCCACGCGCTGCCAGCGTTACACGCAGTGGGCCTCACGCATCGTGGATTCCAGGCCGCGCTAGGTCAGGAATACTGCGGCTCCAAGCTCTATCAGCAAAACATGAGCCGTGAGCGAGCGATGCGTGTGGCTACTATAACGCGTTCGTTAGCGCTGGCGCGCCTCGCTGAGAGCGACACCTATTGGGATGCGATCATCTCGATTGAGCCGGACGGCGAAGATGATGTCTACGACCTGACCGTCGAGGGCGCGCACAACTTCGTGGCGGCGGATATCACAGTCCACAACAGCATCGAGCAAGACGCCGATATTGTCATGTTTATCTACCGCGACGACGTGTACAACCCGGAGGGTGATCGCAAGAATATCGCGGACATTATCATCGCCAAGCATCGTAATGGGCCAGTCGGCATGGTCAGCCTCTACTTTCAAGGCGCGCAGACCCGCTACCGCGACCTCGAACTGCGTCAGGTTGAGCCAGACTATTGATCGGAGGAGACCCCATGCCGCCAGCCTTCGCCGGGTTTCCGCCTGGCCCGAATCCCTATACGCCGCTGCCCGACGCCTTCTTTACCTCGGCGCTGCCGGAGTTGGAGGATGTCAACGAGGTCAAGGTGACGCTGCACCTCTTCTGGCTGCTCTACCAGAAGGTGGGCGAGCCGCGCTGCGCCAGCGACCGCGAGCTGCTGGCCGATCCGTTGCTGCGGCGCGCGCTGCGGCGGCGAGGCGATCCGCGTCCGTATGAGGAGCGGCTGCGGGCTGCGCTCGAAGGAGCACGGGCGCGTGGCCTGTTGCTGCGTGTGCGCGTCCGTATAGATGACAGCATTGTGACGTGGTATTTCTTCAACACCGAGCGCAGCCGCGCCGCCGTCGCAGACCTGCTGCGAGGCGTCACCTCGCCAGAGACACTGCTGGACGTGGAGGGACCTATCGCTCATGCCACACTGGGCGGCGGGAACGCGCCGGCTAACGCTGACGCGCTCAGTGGCCCGGATGGTGTGGACAGCGTAGAGGGCATGGACGAGCTGGACGGGCTGGATGGCGCGCCGCGCACGCTCACCGTTGAGATCGAGCGGCCCAACATCTTTACGCTCTATGAGCAGAACATCGGCCTGCTTGCGCCGCTGGTGGCGGAGGAGTTGCGCGACGCAAGCGAACGGTACCCGTGGGACTGGATCGAGGCGGCGTTCCGAGAGGCGACGCAGCAGAACAAGCGCAAGTGGAGCTACATTCGCGCGATATTGCGCCGGTGGGAGACCGATGGGAAGGGAGGCGAGCCGTATGGAGCGCATGGGCGATATTCTCGCTAGGTCTGCGCGCCTGCGCACACGTCGAGCGCGCCCCAGTTCACCGCAGCCTGCCCAGCCTGCCGCGCAAGCCACCGCGCAGCCCGCGGAGCCGATGCAGATCATGCAGACCACGCAGGCCGCTCCGTCGGCCCAATCTGCGCGCGCCTTGCCAACCGCGTCGCGCCGCGCGCCCGCCGCGCGTTCCGCTGCGCAGGCGCAGCACGCGCAGGCAGCGGCGCCGCTGCCCTCGCCCGATGTCGCGCAGTCACTCATTCCGGCTGCCGATGCGCTAGACAGCGAGCGCATCCTGGAGCTTCCCGCGCGCTATGTGGTCGCGACATCTTCAGCGTCGCAGACGCTTGTGAGCGCAGGAGTCGCGCGCGCGGCGCGTATCACCGCGCCGCTCACCACGCCGGGGCAAGCCATGAGCGCTTCGATCGGCCGGGGTGGATCGCACGCTGGCATGGCCGATGGGCCAGGCCGTGAGCCGAGCGCCGAACATGAGCGACGCGCGGTTCAACCAGAGCGGCTGGCGCAGGCGGCGCCTGGGCGTAGCAGTCGCGCGTCCGTCGCACGCGGCGGAATGCGCGCAGGCTCTAGTGGCATGCTCGCGCTCGGCGATGCGACGCAGGGGTACGCCGAGGCGTTGCGCTCGACGCGCCAGATGTCCACGCGGCGGTCGGGCGCGGCGGCCCGCCCGCTTGCTGATCCCGATGTCTGCCCACAGTGCCACGGCGCGGGCTACGTGCGGCTCGACGTGCCGGTGGGCGATCCTGCGTTTGGGCAAGCGGTCGCCTGTGTCTGCACCGAGCGCCTGCTAGAGGAGCGACGCCTCGCCGATCTGCGGCGGATGTCGAGCCTCGACGCTTTCCGCGACAAGACCTTCGCTACCTTCGACTCGACTCCGCCCGGTGTGCGCGAGGCGCTGGAGGTGGCACGACGCTACGCTGAGGACCCGCATGGCTGGCTGGTCTTGAGCGGGGGCTACGGCGCGGGCAAGACACACCTCGCCGCCGCCATCGCGCATGAGTGCATCGCCAGGGGGCAGTCGGTCTTCTTCAGCATCGTGCCAGACCTGCTCGACCACCTGCGCGCCGCGTTCGCCCCCAGCAGTGAGATTCCCTACGACGAGTTGTTCGACAAAGTGCGCGAGGCGGGCGTGCTGGTGCTAGACGACCTCGGCGCCGAGAACGCCACTGCCTGGGCTACCGAGAAGCTGTTTCAGATCATCAATTATCGCTACAACTTCCAGATGCCGACCGTCGTCACCACCAACCACCGCCTGCTCGCACACATGGATGAGCGCATTCGCTCACGTCTCTCGGATATGAGTTTCGTGCGCAACGTCGCCATGGACACTGCGGATTACCGCGAGCGACATGGCGGCCGCGCGCGTCCGTCCACGCAGGCCGGGCGCGCCAGCGCGTCTGGCGCGTCTGGCGCAGCGGGGCAGACAGCCCAGGGCGGCCAGGCAGGGCGCAGCGGTCCTGCTCGCAGCCCACGCGGCTCCTACCAGCGCTGAGGCCCTCTCGCTTCGCCTCTCTCTCAGGTAGCGGGGATCGCGGGGGGGGAGCCGCGCTACGGCTGCTCAGCCTGCTGGCGCATGTGTTACTCGTGGATGCCCTTCTTCAGGGTTCCCAGCGCCCCCGTGGCGCAGGTAGGACGCGCCATGACGACCTCGCGGCCGAGGTCATCTATCAGCGACTCGAAGCTGAGTTGCTCAACCTCGTCAATGGTCATGCCCTGTGTCATCTCGGTGACGTACGACGCCGCCGCCATGCTGATCGTGCAACCCTCGCCCTCGAAGGATACGCGCTCAACATGCCCGTCAGGCGAGATCTTCGCGTACATTTCCACTGTATCGGCGCAGCCTGGATTCCCGCCCGTC
>VFSW01012040.1_pt1 | contig 12108 bp, 5 predicted proteins | sample 5358111 | NCBI WGS metagenome assembly VFSW01 (sample SAMN11554181, study PRJNA540505) | mine drainage metagenome | isolation source: sediment from site ElyBrook_90M | place: USA: Ely Copper Mine, Vershire, VT | collected 2017 | reverse complement strand
CAGCGAGATCGAACCCGGCGCGGTGCGCGAACTTCTCGGCGATATTTTCGTGCTGTCCTACGACAGCACCGCCGGCTACCCTTTCCGCGTCGCCGGCACAAGGCTCTGCGCGCTGCTCGGCCATGATCTCAGGGATCGAAGCTTTACGTCGCTGTTCGTCCAGGACGCCCGCCGCGAGATCCAAGACATCATCACCGTCGTGACCGAGGAAATGCTGGCCGCGGTCGCCGGTATCACCGCGATATCGGAAGACGGCGCGACATCGCATCTGGAATTGCTGCTGTTGCCGTTCAACAGCCGCCCGCACATGCCGCTCAGCCTGACTGGATTGCTCGCCCCATTTGAAGGCGGCCACCGGGTGCTGCGGGATTTCAAGCTGACCTCGTGGCGCTATCTTGCCCAACCGCCCCAGCGCATGGTTCCCCGCGCATTGCGGAAGCTGAAGATCGCGCACGGACTGATGGTCTATGAAGGCCTGCGCTAGAACCTGTTCTGGCGCGGCTTCTTGGCGCGAACAGGTCTCCAGTTCGCTCGAAACGCCAATGGACGCGCGCCGACCGATCGCGGCAGAGATGCGGGCCCACGCCTGACGAGGCGTCGCGCCGGCAAGGACGCCGGCCAAGCGCCAGCATTCACGCCTTGCCGGGCTCCAGCGCGGGCTTGCCTGCATCGAACTCGGCCGCGTCGACGAACAGGTCGGGTATCTTCTCGGCCCGGCCGAGAAGCCATGCCAACCCGATCATGACCAGGATGCCGCCCACGCTGACGAACAGCTGCGCCGAAATGCCGTGGGAGTACTGGACCAGGAACCAGTGCGCGCCAAAGGACAGGAATACGCCGAAGCAGAACAGCGGCAGCGAATGCTGGCCGCACATGATCATCGGGCGCAACCATCTGGACGCGAGAATCTCCGATTTGCGAGGGAAATATCGCGAGACGATCAGCGCCAAAGCCAGGAAGTGCGTGAAGCGCAGCATGTCGAGGTCGGTCTTGTCGATCGGATAGATCAGCTTGATCATCCATTTCGGCACCATGGCATCCAGCAACGGCACATGCCAGGTCATCACGATCAGGAACGAGAATGCGATCCACGCGCCCGCCAGGATCAGCGCCGCGCGGGACTGGATGATGCGCTGGATCTGGGCAACGGCGCCTACGCCACACCATGCAGCGAACACGAACAGCAATTGCCAGGCGAACGGATTGAAGTACCAGTGTGTCCCCGGCGGATACGAGGCCAAATTCCAGTCGAACAGGCGCGCCCCGATATACACGACGATCGAGGCCAGCAAGGTCCAGTTGGGGCGGCGCAGCAGGCACCACAGGATCAGGGGCGAAGCGGCTATCAGCGTGATGTAGAGCGGCAACACATCGAGGTCGACCGGCTTGTAGCGCAAGGTGAGCGCCTGACCGATCAGCACGTCCGGATGCTGGAGAAAATTGTGAACGTTGAACTCGTCCTCGTACATCGGGTTGTCGAACTTCCTGACCGTGCGCGCGATCTGCGCCGTGAACAGCAGGAACAGCATGATGTGGGCAACGTACATTTGCCACACGCGCGTCCACAGCCGCTTGAGGGCCGCGAGAAGATGGCCGGCGCGGATGATCGGACCGTAGATGTAGCCGGCCAGATAGCCGGAGATGAACACGAAGCACTCGGCGGCGTCGCTGAAGCCGTAATTGCGCAGGGTCAACCACGCGACGAAGTCGTCCGGAATGTGGTCGAGGAAGATCATCCACAGCCCGACGCCGCGGAACAGATCGAGCCGGAGATCGCGCTCAACCGCGTGCGACAGAGATACGTGGTCCTGGCTGGCCATCATGCATGATCCATGTTGTCTTGCTGGTCATCACAACAAGATTCAAAAAAGGCGCTCTGGAAGACCTGCGAAAAAGCTGGCGCGCCGTCAAAATTCACTGCGCGCACCGCTCGCAGGCGATCGTCGAAAATGAACCTTCAGCCAAAAACACGTCCCCCCTCGCATTGATACCTGCCGGGATACGGGCGTCAATCTCCCAGACGGAACCATTGACAGCAAAAGGCGACGTGGCGGTTCTCGGCGATTTCGGCGCAAATCGGCCAACGATCCCGGATGCCCCGCAGCGCTACCCGCGCCTACGTCGTCTTTATCATCGCGGGGATCCCGCTGATCGCCTGCGAGGCGAGCATCCCGGATTCGACCGCCGACTCGAAACATCCGCCGCTGAAGCGCGTCCGCGTCCAGTCACCGACGACGTAGAGATTGGAGAATCCGGCGGCCGCCGCGGACGACAGCCGGCTTGCGACGTTGGTGCCGCCCGGCGTCTGCACGTAGAGCTGCCAGCCATCGAAGTTCGCCAGGTCGTAGCGGCTGACGATCTGGCTCGGCGCAGCGGCCGGCCACAGCGTCGACAGGCTTTGCTCCATCCACTGGTCGGCCAGCTGCGCCGCCGCCTGCTGCATTGAACCCGGCAAGGGTTGCTCGGGAACGGGCATGCAGCCGACGAAATAGCCGATGGCTTGCGGAGGGTTCGGACCGCTCCAGGTTTCCATCGGCAGCAGGTGACTCATGTCTCCCCAGGAATCGTAGTCCTCGGCGAAAGCGGTCAGCACGGTGGGGCCGAGCGTCCAGCCGAGAGTCTCGATCGTCGCACTCATCCAGAGCTGCAGGGCTTGGGTCCCGACCGATCTGCTGTCCTGCAGCGCCGTCTGCCAGGCCGCGCTTCCCTCGGTGAAGGAGGCCGGGGTCTGCAGGATCGCGGCCGGCGGAATCGCGAGGATCACAAGATCGAAATCCTGATCGACCTTCAGCGTCCGGGACCCGGCCGACACCGTGCAGAAGCTCGATTCGAAATCGACCTTGTCTTGCTTCAGCACCGAACCGTTCAGGAGCTGGTCCCAATCGGGCTGGTTCGGCCAGCTCTGGAGGTTCTCGACGGGCACCAGCGGATTGTAGGGTGAGCCGTCTGTCGTCACGGCTTGAATCGAGATGTCGATCGACTCGATGCGGCCGTCCGTCCCCGCCTGCATATCGGAGAGGCGGCTGAAGAATTTGACGCATCCCGGCTGGCGCGCCTCGAGGACCTGATAGAAGGGCGTAAAGACGGTGTCGCCGGTCCCCGCGGCCATCTTCCAGAGCGGCGCGTTTCGGTAGCCCAACGCCAGCTCCATGACGAAGCGGAAGGTGACGCCGGCCGCGAGCGAGCCGGTCTGGCTGTCGCCCGCCACGCCTCCCGGAAAGGCAAAGGTCAAATCATAGATCGCGCGGATCGGAGCCGCGGCGAGCGCCTCGGGGAATGCTCCACACGTCTTCAGCCAGTCGCAAAAGTCCAGCGCGTTGAGCTTGTCGTAGGCGCCCTCGCCCTGCAGCGCGATGTCACGGAGATAGCCGATACCCATCGCGAAGCCGAGATTGGCGAGAATGAGCAGCCGGCTCACGGCGCTCTCGGGAAAATCGAGCGGAACGGCGTCCCGCGTTATGGTCTCGGCTGCGAGGGCCACGGCCAGCTGCGTGTTGGCGATCTCCAGCGCCGCGAGCTTCTCCTTCACCACGCTGTCGAACGGGCTGACCAGAGGCGCGCGCAACGCCTCGATCGCGTCCGCACCGCCATTGACCAGCACATGGGCGCCGATCGAGTGCTCCAGCCAGTCGGCCAGCCTCGAGACCAGCACCTGTATCGAGTCCGCCGGCGCGGCGGCGGCGACCGGACCCGTTCCGTACCCGTCGCCGGGCTCGCCCGGAGTCTGCGGCAAAGGGCCGAAATTCCACGGCGCCCAGCTTCCTCCCGGGCCGTCCTTCTCCATCAGCGTGACCTGGCGCTGCGGAATGAAGGCCTTGGTCCATGTCGGAATCGGGCTGCCGGGCGGCGGTGTCCAGGCTTCATAGCAGGCCCGCAGCGTCGCAAATGCGTTCTGATAGCAGCCCATCAGCATGTGAAGGCCGTGCTCTTCGATCCGATCGCCTTCGTCCTGATTGCGGCCGCTCCCGCATTTTCCCCCGAGCCGCCAGCCCTGGGTATAGAGCGTGACCTGATAGCGGTTGTTCTGCTCCGGCGCCGTCAGCCAGAAGGCCGCTGCGACCCCGGCCGGGCCTCCACCGACAATCACGACCCTGACCGGTGACCCGTTCGACATGGTGTGCCCCTCACATTGCGCGGCTGCGAACCGACGCGCCGCGGATGAATATTCAAGCGCTTCACGTCGCGACGACCACGGCCGTGCCCGGGAGCGCCGCATAATCGACCTTCGCCCAGGCGGCGAATATGACCGGCAGGCTCGTGGAGCCCGGCTGCGGCGCCGTTCCGAGCAAATCGGAAACGATCGCGTGACTTTGACAGGTCGTGATTTCCAGCGTGAAGCTGTCGAACAGGGGTCCGCCGCCGGCAAAGCCCGTCAACGCGATCGGCGAGTTGACGATCGCCTGATAGCAGCAGGTGTTCTGGTCATCCGAGGTGCGGAACTGCTTCAGGACGACACACTCGATCTTCGGCTGGAAGGCGAGCGTCCGCAGCACGTCCTCCGCAAGACCGCCAAGCAGTCCCTCGACCATTCCCAGCGCGGCTTCCGCGGCGCTCGTCCAGGGCGGGGCCGCGGCCCCTGCCTGGGTCTGGACGATGCGATAAAGCACGGCGTCTTGCGCGCGCGGGGTCGGCGCGAGGACGGGAAAGATCGTCGTCTGGCAGGAAAAATCCGCGCCGGGCGCGTCGGTCGCGACGCCGATGCGGGCAAGGGCTTTCGGCCAGCCCCAGACCTCGCGTCCGGTGACGAGGCCGATCGTGTAGTCGATGAAGACATAAGGCGCCCAGAATACCAGCCGGTTCGGCAGCAGACGTCCGGCGACATATTCCCACAACGGCACCAGGATCATGGTCTCGCGGCCGGGAATCCAGCCGATCGCATCGACCTGCGATGTGCATTTCGGCGAGTCGCTGAAGCTGACGATCGCAACAGGCAGCGCGGGGACGTAGCGCACGCTGCCGCCCGCCGCCGGGTTGAGAAGCGTGTCGACGAGATTCTGCACGGCGGCCGTGCTGGTCTCGATGCCAAAAAGGTTCATCGTCGCGCCGGTAAAGGTGGCGGGCGCTGCCAGGTCCGCCGCGCCATGCCCGATCCACGAGATATAGGGCGCTGCGGTCATGTTCCCGGTCCTTGCGATGGGAGGCGTTGCAGGAAGTCGTATCCGACGATGTCGACCGGCTGGCCGCAGATCGCGCGCGACGCCGCTGCCCCCGACATGACCGCGCCTTCGATCGCCGTGGTGTTGAAGCCGTGCCGGCTGCCCTCTCCCGCGAGAATGAGGTTGGCGAATCCGGTCTCGTCCGGATGCAGGCGATACTGCGTCGTCCCCGCCGTCGAGAGCGTGCAACATTCCGTCGGGTCGATGTTGGCGCGCCAGAACTGCTGGTCGAACCGCGCCGCGCCGGTCGCCGGCTCCGTGACGTGCAGCACGTCGAAATTGAAGACGCCATTGACGTCGGCGCTCGGCCACAAGCCGTAGGACGAACTGTTCAGCCAGGCGATCGCCTGCGTGCGGATCTCGTCGCTGGCCTGGGCGGGAACCCCGGTGTTGGAGGAAGGCTGCCGGAACAAGGTCGTTTTGTAGGTGCCGGTGAGATAGTGCAAGGACTGCGGCTTCGGGTCCGGCCAGGGCTCGAAGGCGAGCACCTGGGTCATGTCCGCCCAGATGTTGAGGTATTCGGGCCCCGACACGGTCGCCGCCTTTCCCGTGGTCCAGCCGAGCCCGGCGCTGGTGGGATCGCACCACAGTTGCACCGACTGCGTCGGCACGACGCCGACATTGGCGACGTAGTCGGCGAACCGCTTGCTCCCGGCGATGAGCTGCGCGCACATGCTGACATCGGTATCGTTCAGCTGCTTGTAGGCGCCGAGCGAAATCGCAAGGATGGCGATGTCGAAATCCGTTCCAAGCTGCAGGACCTGCTGTGGCATGACCGGGGGCCAGTCGCACCAGTAGCTCTCGAAATTCACCTTCCTGGCCTGCATCCTGTCGCCGTCGACAAGCTGCTCCCAGAACGGTTCTGACGGCCATGCCGTCAACCCGTCGACGACGAAGGTTGGTTTGTAATCGCCGCTCACGGTTTCGGCCTGACGGTCCATGCGGATCGTTTGAACGAGCGAGCCGTCGGCGGAAAGCTCGATGCTCGTCACCTTCCGGAAGAATTCGAAAGTTACGCCTGCCGCCAGAAGATGCCGGTAGAGCGGCGCGACCAGCACCTCGCCCATGCCGGCCTGGATGTCCCACATCATCGAACCCTTGTAGGTTCCGACCAGCCGCATGATGACGCCGAGCCCCGATCCGGCCGCATAGGACGGGCGCGTCACGTCGCCGTCCAGGTACTGGAACAGCGTGTCGTAGACGATGCGCACGACCGACGAGGTATTGACGATGGTCGGATCGGCGCCATGCTGGATCAGCCAGGCGCGGAAATCGGTTCCGTCGAGCGACTCGAGCGGCTGGTCGGGGACCACCAGATCCTCCCAGATGCCGCGGGTGGTGGCGGCGAAAATATCCAGTACTTCGCTCAGAATTTGATGATCGATCGGCGAGGTGCCGGCGAACGGCGCCCCGGCAAGCGCATCGCGCGCCCAGCCGACGAGATCGTGAAAATGCCCGGCTTCCACTTCGCTCAGGCTGCTGAGGTCCGAACCGAGCGCGTCCAGGTGCTGCTGCGCGGCCCTGAGCGCGCGCGACGGCGTGGCGTTCGTCGGCAATAACGGGGCGTGGGTGAGGCCCGGTTGCGGCGGCGGCGGGCCCGCGGTCGCGACGGCCTCCGCGGGGGTGGGCTCCCAGTGTCGTTCGATCGCCTCCGCTAGCCAGCCGGCGACGACTTCGATCATGTCGCTCCAGCTCGGCAGCAGCGTGCCGTCGCCCGGCGTCGCGTCGTTCAGCGGCCACGTCAGCGGCCAGTAGGTCCACGTTCCATCTTCGAGCAGAACGCCCAGCGGCGTGTAGGCCTGCGGCTTCACCGCAGCCTGCCAATTCGGCAGCTTGCCGCCCGGCGGATTGGCCGCATAAAGTTCCTGCAGCATCTGAAAGGTGTTCTCGTAACAGCCGAACCAGACGTGCAGGCCGTGTTCGAGGTTGCGGTTCAGCTTGTCCCGTCCGCTCGCCGCCTTGCCGCCGAGCCGCCAGCCGAGCTGATAGACGGTGACGTCGTGCTGGTCGCGCAGGGCCTGGGTCTTGGTCAGCTGATAGGCGGCGCTGAGCCCGGCCATGCCTCCGCCGAGGATCGCGATTTTCTTTTTCGCCATGGACGTTCTCCCCCCTTCCCCGTTGGCCTAGGCCACAGCGGTTTCGGCCTCGCGCGCAACGGAGGCGGCCATCGACATCGAATCGTAGCCCCAGGGCCGGGCACCGAGCGCATTCAGCATCGAAACCCCCTGTTCGTAATGGCGCCCGCGCGCGTCTCCGTCGGCGAGCGCTTCGGCGAGCCCGAGATGGCATAACGCCTCCTCGAGCGGCATCCGCAGGCGCTGCGCCCAACCCAGTCCGCGCTGCAACTGAGCGGTCGCCCGGCCCTTCCGCTGCTCGGCGAGTGCAAGACGGCCTTCGAGCACCAGCGCGCGCGGCCGGCAGATCCGGGTTCGCGCGGCATACGCGCTGACGGCGCGGCAGGCTTCGGCGGTGCGGGCGTGCAGCGCCGTGTCGCGTCCGCCGTGTCTTTGGCTTCGTTCGAGCAGTTCGAGGAACACCTCGGCCACGGCGCTCACGCTGCTCCACGCCGAACCCATCGTGCAGAAGGCATCGAGCATGTTCTGCAATGCCTTGTCGGCGATGCGCCGCGCGCCCTCGACGTCGCCGGACCTGAGAAGCGCGGCCGCGGTCATGCCGTCGCAGAGATAGCCTTCCGCCGGGTGAAGGCCCAATTCGCGGGCGAACGCCATGCGCCGCACCGCGGCCGCCGGAGGGCGGCCCTCGAACATGTCGAGAGTGGTCATGCCCGCGAGCAGCCAGACCCGCACCGAAACGGTCGAGGCCGCCTCCGCGTCCGGTCCGAACTCGCTCAGGATCGCCCGCGAGACGCGGTATTCCCCCATCGCTGTCGCGATATTCGACAACAGCGACCTGCAGGACTGTCTGCGAAACCGGTCGCCGAGACGATCGAAGATCCTGGCGCCCTCCTGCAGATGGGTGCGCGCGTCGTCCCAGTCGCAGGTGTGTACCGAGTAGACCCCGCCGTAAAGTCGGGCGAAGCCCTGGTCGCGCAACTCGCCGACCCGTTTCGATTCTTCGATGGCGCGCTGACGGTAGTAGCGGCCGAGCGCGTAGAGACGGGTTGTTCCAAGCCCGATCGCGAATGCCCCGTAGCCGCCGATCGTTTCGGACACCGCGCCGACCTTTTCCGCCTGGTTCAGCGCCGCCAGCGTATCGTGCTCCAGCTCGACGGATCTGCACATGAAATAGGCATGCTCGGCGAGCCGGGTGTGCAAGAGTGCGGAAAGCCGTTCCCGCTCGCGCATCGCCTCATCGTGCGGCACCCGCATCAGTCCGAAGCGGTGCGCCGCCTGCCGGCCCACCTGCCCCAGTGTGGAAATCCTCATCCGCAGCGGCGTCCGCGGCCTTTCGATGCCATTCAGCCGCATGCACTCCTTGAAATGCCTTTCGGCCTCGGAGAAGCGCGCCAGCGCATGCAGCGCCTCGCCTCGCAGAAACGCGGACTGCGAGCGCTGCGCGTCCGACAGCGCAAGCCGTGCGCGTTTGGCCAGGCGATCCGCGCGCTCGACATGCATCAGCGCGTCGTCATTGGCGGAGCGGAGAACGGCGAGGCTTGCCGCCGACAGCCGAAACTCGATCGCCCTCGGCGTCTCGCCGGCATGCTCGCAGTGATGGGCGAGCTCCGAATAGTGCGGCTCCAGCGCCTCTGAATGTCGCCGCTCGATCTGCTCGACGAGACGAAGATGGAGCGAACGGCGTTGCGCATAGGCCAGCAGATCGTAGGTCGCCTCCTGAATGATCACGTGCCGGAAGGCGTGCGCCGCGCTGTCGCCGCCCGATACGGGCTCAAGAATGCCCGCGCGCGCCAGGCTGCGCACGCTCGCCTCCAGACTGAGGGTCTCGGTCGCAATCGGGTAGATCGCCCGCAAGGCCTCCATCTCGAAGACGCGGCCGATGACGCTCGCGACCTTCGCCACCAGCTGGTCGACCTGGCCAAGCGCGTCGATGCGACCGACGACGAGGTCGCGCAGCTTGTGCGGCACCGCGGCGGTGGCGAGATCGGAAGCATGAACCAGACACCTGCCCTCTCTTGCTTCGATCAGGCGATGCTCCTGCAGCGAAAGCACGAGCTGCTCGATGTGGATGGGCAGGCCTTCCGACTGTCGGTACACGAATTCGGCAAGCCGGCGCGGAACGGATTCCACTTTCAGCATATCTGAAATGATCTGCGCCGTGCCCTTCGGATCGATGCGCGCGACCGGGATGCGGCGCGACGCGCGCTGCAGTACACGCCCGCCATGCGGCGCCTCCGCCACGTCGAGCGGCCGCGACGTCGCGACGATCAGCAGCTGGGGAAGCCTCCGGGCGATGGCCAGCAGAAGGTCCGCCGACAGCGCGTCGATCCAATGCAGGTCGTCGAGCAGGATCAGTGCCGTCCGATCGGACGCTGTCTTTCGCGCAGCCAGCGCAACGACGATGTCCTCGATGCCGGCCTGCCGCGCCGCGCCCCTGATCTGAGCGGCAAGATCGGTGCCCGGGAGGCCCAGCGGCATCACGTCCTCGATCAGCGGCGCCTTCTCGCCGAGGTCGGTTCCGGCCAGAGCTTCGTGAAGCCGCGTCCGCAGAACCGGCAAACTTGCGGATTCGGCATCGCCCGGCTCGCGCAACAATTGCCGCAGCAGGGAGCGGAAGACGTAATAGGGCGTCGCCCGCTCGATCACATGCGTGGCCGCCTCGACCGCCGGATAGCCGCACCGATCGGCGGTCTCCCGCAATGCCTGAAGCAATCGGGATTTGCCCGCGCCAGGTTCGCCTTCCAGGACGACGAGTCCGCCAACCCCGCCGGTGAGGCGCTCCGTCAGTTCGGCGTACTCGGCGTCCCGTCCGACCAGCGCCTTGTGATGCGCAGGCAACGCCGTCGGCGCCGCGAACGAATGCGACAGTCGATGGACGGCCAGAGGACGGCCACGTCCCTTGACCAGGATTTCCTCGGCAGCCGAGAACGTAAACCGCCCGCTCGCCGCCCGGACGGTCTCGGCGTCATACAGCACGTCGCCATCCGCCGCCTGCATCAGCCGCGCGCCGTAATTCATGACGGGCCCGTTCAAGACGTATTCGCGCCTGGCCGTATTGCCGATCAAGCCGCAGAAGACGCGGCCCGTGGTGACACCGACCGAGAGCGGGACGCCGAGCTTTGCGGCGTCCGCGCGGATGCGCTCGGCGATTCCGACCGCGCTTGCCGCGTTGCTTTCCGAACTGAAAGGCGGCAGGCCGCAGGCAATCAGCGCGATGACGCCTTTTTCGTCGGCAACCACCCTGAAGATCTCGACGTCGAGCGCTTCGGCTGCCTTGGTCACGACCTCGAACATGCCATGCAGCCGGGCTCCGGCGGCCGCGTCCGCCACGTCCGACGCGCCCAGACGCACGTAGACGAGGGTCACGACCCGGAATTCCATCATCCAGGCGGCAAGCCCCGACTGATTGCGCACCACGACGATGCGCGGCAGGAAGGATTCCGGCGCCGACCACCGGGTCGGGGCCGGCGCAGGGACCGCAACGAGACCCTCCGGCTCCGCTTCGCCCAGAAAATCGAGCCCCAGCGCCTCGTGCGCCGCGTTGACCGGACCCTTGACCGGTTGGAGCGCTACCGCACCACCGAGCAACCCCGCCGTCGCGCGGTCGACGATCACGTCTCCGGGTTCGCCACGATGCAGGATCGCACCAATTGCGCGCAATGGCTCGCCGGCAAGAACATGAAACCGCCTGCCGCCCGCACCGCACAGAACGACGGAGTTGAAACTGCCGGCAGCGAGCGCCAGCCTGTGGCGAAGCGGAGCCGCGGGCTGGAGCGGCCAGCAAAGGTCGATCTCGCGAAGAGCGACCGCCGCGCGCGCCGCCGACCTCGCATGCGCCGAAGTCGATCCGTCGGCGCGCCACAGCGCGATCACCGCATCGCCGTCGATGCTCACCACGTCGCCACCATGCGCGGACACCACGTCGATCACGTGGCGGAAATAATCATTCAGGAGGCCGCCGAGCCGCTCGGCGCCGTCGGGTCCGGTGGCGGCAATCGCATCGGTCATGGAGGTGGAGTCGACGATGTCAACGAAGAGAACGATCCCGTCGATGTCGCGAAACCGGGAGCCTTCGCCGTCCTTCGTCCCGGCAAGCTCCTCGCGCAGCAGTTGCGAGGTGAAACCTTCGAGCCGCTGGTCTGACACGGGAGCCGACACGCCTGTGCTCCTTATTCCGCTCCCGAAGGGAGGAAATCATCGTCACAAAAAAAGTCATTCCGGCGGATTTGATCGTGAACGGCGTCACACATCGGCAAGCAAGTTATGTGTCGTGTCCGATACCAACCTTCAGGCCCGGCGCGGCAAAAAATATGAAAAATCCGGCCCATGACAGTCATGATCGGAGCAGATCGAATTCACCGGACAGGGCCCGTCCTGCCATTATTCTAACAACGCAATCGGCTTGATTTCAAGGGGGTACGGCGCCGACATCGCGGCAGCCAGATTTCTGGCAGACCGCAGTCTTGCCTCACAGCGGCCCCGTCAAACGCGGCTCGCGCCATGGATCCGGATAGCCTGACAGCGCGCCGACGCGGGTGGGCGCCACCCCACTCCGCGCGTTTCGCCGGCCTATTCGGCCAGCTCCGGCCACGGCACGATGGTGGATTTCACGGTCTTCATCGCCATCGCGTCAGCGACCGCACGCCCGATGCCCGCTTCGGAAAACGGATACAGCGTCTGCATCTCGAGCCAGGGATATTTCGTGCGGGTGCGATAGAGCATATCGACACCGAGCGGCAGATCGTTGCCGGTGAATCCCCACGACCCCAGCACGTTGAGGTCCTTGGTGCAGATGCGGTGCCATGACGTATTGATCGAGCCCGCATCGGTGAACTGGCCCATCTCGACATAGGTGCCGCCGTCGCGCAGCATCTCGA
>VFSW01012039.1_pt1 | contig 12108 bp, 8 predicted proteins | sample 5358111 | NCBI WGS metagenome assembly VFSW01 (sample SAMN11554181, study PRJNA540505) | mine drainage metagenome | isolation source: sediment from site ElyBrook_90M | place: USA: Ely Copper Mine, Vershire, VT | collected 2017 | reverse complement strand
AACTGACCCCGGCGCAGCGCGGCTGCGCGCCGCGCGGCCAGTCGATCAAGGAGTCGGCGACCTTGAACGGGCTGGCGGTGAAGTCGATTTCCGGATTCGGCGTGCGGTAATGCAGGGTCGCCGGAATCCGGCCGTGATGCAGCGCCAGCGCGGCCTTGATCAGGCCGGTGATGCCGCTGGCCGCGTTGAGATGGCCGAGGTTGCCATTGACCGAACCGAGCCAGCACGACGCTGCTGCAGCGTCGGGACCGAAGGCGCGGGTCAGCGCGGCCACTTCGATCGGGTCGCCCAGCGGCGTGGCAGTGCCGTGCGCTTCCACGTAGCCGATCGACGCGGCCTCGACGCCGGCGCTGTCCAGCGCCTGGCGGATCACCGCCGCCTGGCCGCGCACGCTGGGCGCGCTGAAGCTGGCCTTGTCGCCGCCGTCGTTGTTGACGCCGACGCCGCGGATCACCGCGTAGATGGTGTCGCCGTCGGCGACCGCCTCGGCCAGCCGCTTCAACACCACGGCGCCGCCGCCGGAGGAGAACAGCGTACCGCTGGCCGCAGCGTCGAACGGCCGGCAGTGGCCGTCGTGCGATTCCATGCCGCCCTCGACCGGCAGATAACCGGACGCCTGCGGCACCACGATGTTGATGCCGCCGGCCAGCGCGAGATCGCACTGCCAGCTCATCAGCGCGTACCAGGCCTGGGTGACCGCCACCAGCGAGGTCGAACAGGCGGTGTGCAGGCTCAGCGCCGGCCCGGTGAGGTCGAGCCGGTGCGCGACGCGGGTGGCCACGTAGTCCTTCTCGTTGGCCAGCATGGTGGCGAATTCGCCCGCGGCCTGGACCAGATCGGCGCGCGACTCGACCAGCTTGCGATAGCCGTTGTTGGAGGTTCCCGCGTACACGCCGATGCTGCCGGGAAAGCGCTGCGGATCGACGCCGGCATCCTCCAGCGCGTTCCAGCACAGCTCCAGGAATACCCGCTGCTGCGGGTCCATCAGCAGCGCCTCGCGCGGCGGGATGCCGAAGAACGCCGCGTCGAAGCGATCGGCGTCGGCGATCACACCGCGCGCTGCCACGTAGCGCGGATGCTGGCGCTGGGCGGCGGGAATGGCGGGCGACAGCTGCTCCGGCGTGAAGCGCGTGATGCCCTCGCGGGCGGCCAGCAGCAGCTGCCACAGCGCGTCGACGCTGGGCGCCGCGGGGAAGCGCCCGGCCATGCCGACAATGGCGATGCCTTCCGCTGCGGCGCTCATCGCGCGCCTCCGGGCCGTGGGCCGAAGCGCGCCAACGCCGCGCGCTGGCGCTCGCCGCGGCCCGCCGTGGCGCCGGCCGCAGCGGTGGGCGCCACGGCGTTCGGCGCGGCTGCGAGCAACCGCGCCAGTCCGGCCACGCTCGGGTACTCGTAGATCTGCGCCGCGCTGAGCGTGCGGTAGCCACGCCGACGCAGTTCGGTCAGCGCGCGCACCACGGTCAGCGAGCGAGCGCCGAGCTCGAACAGGTTGGAGTCGGGGTCGATCACGGTCAGCCCCAGCAGCTGCTGCCACAGCGCCGCCAGCTGCTGCGCCAGCGGCACGCCTTCCGGCCAGTGCCAGGACGCGGGTGCGTCGTTCCCGGCGAGCACGCGGCGGTCGATCTTGCCGCTGGCGGTCAGCGGCAGCAGCGGCCATGCCACGACGCGCTGCGGCACCAGATAGGCCGCCAGCTGCGCCGCGCAATGGGCTCGCAGCTCAGTCGCCAGCGCGGCCTCGTCGGCATCCGCATCGCGCAGCACCACGTGCGCCACCAGCCGCCGGCCCTGCGCATCGCTCGCCACCACCACGGCCGCTTCGGCCACTGCCGGATGCCGGCACAGCACCGCCTCGATCTCGGCCGGTTCGATGCGGTAGCCATCCAGCTTGATCTGCTGGTCGAGCCGCCCGCGATAGCTGAGCACGCCGTCGGCATCCTCGCGCACGCCATCGCCGGTGCGATACCAGCGCGCGCCGTCGAGCAGGATGAAGCGCTCGGCGGTCAGCTCGGGGCGGTGGATGTAGCCGGCCGCGAGGCAGTCGCCGCCGAGCAGCAGCTCACCCTCCGCGCCGGGAGCGACGGCGGCCAGCGCGGCGTCCACCACGCGTACCCGTACATGCGGCAGCGGGCGTCCGATCGGCGGCAGCTCGGGCCAGTGCACCGGATCGCCGCACAGCTCGTGCGCGCTGACCACATGCGTTTCGGTCGGCCCGTAATGGTTGTGCAGCACGCTGCCCGGCAGCGCCTGGAACAGCGCGCGGATCGCCGGCGTGATGCGCAGCTGCTCGCCCGCGGTGATGACGTCGCGCAGCGTGCGCGGCAGCGCGCCGCCGGCGGCGACCGCTTCGGCGATCGCCTGCAGCGCCACGTACGGCACAAACAGGCGTTCGATTTGCGCGCGCGCCAGCAGCGCCAGCAGCGCATACGGATCGCGGCGCTCCGCCTCGCTCGGCAGCACCAGCGTGCCGCCGCTGGCGAACGTCGCCAGTATTTCCTGGAACGCCACGTCGAAACTCCATGGCGCGAATTGCAGCGTGCGCGCCGCATGGCCCAGCCGCGGGTGCGCCACATGCCAGCCGATCAGCCGCGCCAGCACCGCGCTGCGCATGGCCACGCCCTTCGGCCGCCCGGTGGAGCCGGAGGTGAACAGCACGTAGGCCAGCTCGCCGAGCGCCAGCATCGGCGGCATGCCGGCATGTGCTGTCAGCTCCGCCGGTGTGCAACGCCGCATGCCGGCACACTGTGGCACGCCCTCCGCAGCCGGCGGCACGGCCACCAGCAGGCGCGGCCGCGCGTCCTCGAGCATCGCCGCCAGACGCGCCGCCGGATAGCCGAGGTCCAGCGGCAGGCAGGCGCCGCCGGCCAGCAGGATCGCCACGATCAGGGTCAGTGTGTCGGCATCGCGGGTGGCCGGCAGCGCCACCACCTCGCCGGATTGCAGCCCCGCCCGCTGCAGCCCCGCCGCCAGCCGCTCGGCGGCGGCCAGCAGATTCGCGTAATCGAGCCGCTGATCCGGCGCCAGCACCGCCGTATCCCCGGGCCGCAGTGCGGCCTGGCTGCGCAACAGCGCCAGCATGGCGGCGGGTTCATCCTGGCCAGACGTGGGCGCAGCGTTGACGACGGTGGTCACTAACGCTTGCCCCAGCCGCGCGCGTGGTTCGCCCCGAAGCTCTCGACCAGCCCGAGCAACGGACCGAGCGCACGCAGGTAGGAGCCGAGCAGCAGCGCCTTCAGCGGATGCCCGAGCCGCTGCCGCTGCTCCACCACGTCGCCGATGAAAGCCTGCCAGTTGTCCGGGCCGAGCTGGTCGAAGGCGATCGAAATGGTCAGGTTGAGGCTGCGCGCCGTATGCCACCAGCCGCACGGCAGGAACAGCGTCTCGCCCGCGTGCACCACGATCTTCTGCGACTTCGCCTGGCGGAACAGCGGGTACTGTGCGTAGTCCGGATGGTGATGATTGCGGATGCTCGACTGCCACGGCATATCGGGGTTGACGTAGAGCAGATGCTCCTGGCCGGGCGCATACACGGTGAACTCCTTGTCCCCGTGCAGCTGGGTGATCCAGGCGTGCAGGCGCATCACGTCGTAGTGCAGGTACGGAAACTCGCCACCGGGGCCACCGAAGAAAATCTCCAGGTTGTTGACGCTGCCGAACAGCTGCTGCGGCAGCAGCGGGTTGGCCTGGCGATCCGGCAGGCTGCAGCGGAAGCGCGGCGTGACCTCCGGCAGCAGCTCGCGGAAATGCCTGGCGATCTCGAATTTGCACGGATACGGCGCCGGCTGCTCGACGCTGGAGGCTTCCAGCAGATCGATGAGTTTGGCCAGCGGATAATCCTGGCCGCGCACGCGCACCACATGGCTGCCGTAGGTGCGCCGGAAATAGTCCGGCGTGCCGCGCCCGTAGATCGGCCACTCCTGCGCCGCATCGGTGAGGATCACCGGCCGCCGCGGCTTGCGGTAGCGGGCAGCGAAGGCCTTGAAGTCGAGGCCGCCGATGCGCTCCACCGGCCCGCCCGCGCACGCGCTGACATCCTGTGCGGCCGTGCACGTGGAATACGAGCGTTCGACTAGCATCACTTCCCCCTCGGTTAGACGATCATTCCCTGACTGGCAAGGCAATTCCCGCGCCAACACCCGATCAGCCGACTCGCCCTGCCAGCCACGGCGCTCCCCTGTCGCTCCGGCCTGCACCGATCCAAACACCGGCGACAACCGCAGCAGCCCCCATACGCCAACGCCCACCCTGCCGACCCGCTGCCTGCAATCTTGTGAACATATCTGTGATCTGGGTCACATATTTTCGCACGTATCTTATACATTGGTCGCCTGATCAAGTTGACATCCACAGCGCTTCGATGGTCGCCATCACCGATGGCACACAGCGACGCAGCGCCGGGTTGACCAGGGGATGCATACCCCCACGCGGCTCTGCACAAGGGGAAAGGCGTGGCTCGCGATACCGATTTTCTCGATCTGTACAAAATCCTGGAGGTGCAGCCCGGCTGCGAACTCGACGAGTTCAAACAGGCCTATCGCCGCCGCGTGGTGGTGCTGCACCCGGATCGCCAGAGCAACGGCCACCCGGACATGATTGCCGCCGAGCGGCTGCAGCGACTGAATGCGCTGTATGGCGCGGCGATGACCTTCCAGCGTCAGCACGGGCGCCTGCCGGGAGCCGCACAACCGCGCGCGGTGAGGCCCGGTACTGTGCCGCGCGCTACGCAGGCCATGGTATCCGGGGCGCCGCGGCGGAATTCGCGCCGGCTGCTGGTCCTGCTCGGTGCTGTGGTGGTGGGCTGGCTGCTGTGGAATGCCCATCCGACATCCAACCCGGCAGATCCAGGCAGCCCCTCGGCGCAACCGAACATCCAGCCCGCGCACCATGCAGCTCGCCCTGCGGCTGACGAAGAGCCGCAGGATGCCGGCGTACAGCTGATCCGATCCGGCACTCCCGCCGACACCGTGCGGCGGATCGAAGGCGAGCCGCTGATCATCAGCGACGACCGCTGGGAATACGGGCCATCGTGGATACTGTTCGAGCACGGCCGGGTGGTGAACTGGTACAGCTCGCCGGTCCGCCCGCTCCGGACGGCAACCGGGGCGTCGGCACCGCCATGAGCACCTGCCATACCTATGGTCGATCGCACCCCGAGCCGCCGGAGATCCGCTGAACCATGTGCGGAATTGCAGGTTTCCACGGCCCGCCGACGGCGCCCGCAGCGGCGCTGGCCACGCTGGAGCAGATGATCCGTACGCTGCATCACCGCGGCCCGGACGGTTACGGCTTTCACGTGGGCGCCGGCGTGGGGCTGGCCCACGCGCGGCTGTCAATCATCGATCTGGCCACCGGCGAGCAACCGATCCACAACGAACGCAACAGCGTGTGGACGGTGCTCAACGGCGAGATCTTCAACTACCTCGAGCTGCGCGCCGCGCTGGAGGGTCTGGGGCACCGCTTCTATACGCGCTCCGACACCGAAGTGATCGTGCACCTGTACGAGCAATACGGTGACGGCTTCGTCGCCCACTTGAACGGCCAGTTCGCGCTGGCGCTGTGGGACGATGACCGGCGCAGGCTGCTGCTGGCGCGCGACCGCGCCGGCATCCGGCCGCTGTTCCACAGCCGCGCCGGCGGACGTTTCTGGTTTGGTTCGGAAATCAAGGCGCTGCTGGCGGTGCTGCCCGGACGCGCCACGCTCGATCCGCTCGGCCTGGTGCAGGCGCTGAACTACTGGGGCGCGGTGGATCCCTCCACGGTGTTCGAGGGCATCCACAGTCTGCCGCCCGGTCACGTGCTGACAGTGGCCGCGGACGGCACGCAAACCCTGACCCGTTACTGGGACTGGGACTTTCCGACCGCAGCGGACCGCGATGTATTCGGCTCGGAGGAGGAAGCCACCGTCGAGCTGCGCGCCCTGCTGATCGACGCCGTGCGCCTGCAGCTGCGCGCCGACGTACCGGTCGGCGCCTACCTCAGCGGCGGTCTGGACTCCTCCGCCATCGTGGCGCTGATCCGCGGTTTCACCGATACGCCGGTACGCACCTTCTCGGTGGCCTTTGCCGATGCCGAGTTCGACGAGAGCGCGCAGCAGGCCGCGATGGTACGTCACCTGGGCACCGAGCACACCACCGTGCACTGCTCGCGGCGTGATATCGGTGAGGCGTTTCCGCAGCTGATCCGACATGCCGAGACGCCGATCCTGCGCACCGCCGCCGCGCCGCTGATGCTGCTGTCGCGGCGCGTGCGCGAGGCGGGCTACAAGGTGGTGCTGACCGGCGAAGGTGCCGACGAGGTGTTCGGCGGCTACGACATCTTCAAGGAGGCCAAGATTCGCCGCTTCTGGGCGCGCCAGCCGGATTCGCGCTTTAGGCCGCTGCTGCTTGGACGTCTTTACGGCTATCTGGAAAACTCGCCGGTCGGCAACGCGGCGCTGGCGCAGTCGTTCTTCGGCAAGGGCCTGCAGCACATCGAGCGGCCGATCTTCGCGCATGCGCCGCGCTGGGCCACCTCGCAGCGGGCGCTGGCATTTCTGTCGCCGGAGCTGCGCGCCAGCGTCGGCGCGTGGGACCCGCTCGACTGGTACGAGCGCCAGCTGCCGCCGCAGATCATGACGTGGAGACCGCTGGCGCGGGACCAGTACGTGGAGGCGAAGTCGCTGCTGGCGGCGTACCTGCTGCCGGTGCAGGGCGACCGGGCGGCGATGGCCAACTCGATCGAGGGCCGCTTTCCCTACCTCGACCATCGCGTGATCGAATTCGGCAACCGCCTGCCGCCGCACTGGAAGATCCGTGGCCTCACCGAGAAATACCTGCTGCGCCGCGCGCTGGCCGGCCTGCTGCCGCCGGACATCCTGCAGCGCACCAAGCAGCCCTACCGCGCACCCGACCAGCAGAGCTTCTTCTTCGACGGTGAGCCGCTGGACTATGTGGCCGACCTGATGAGCGCAGCGCGCATCCGCGCCGCCGGCTATTTCGACGCCACGGCAGTCGGCCGGCTGTTCGACAAGTGCCGGCACGGGCGGGTGATCGGCTTTGCCGACAACCAGGCCTTCGTCGGCATTCTCTCGACCATGCTGCTGGATGAGACCTTCCTGCACGGCCGGGCGGCGCAGACATGAGTGCTGTGCAAACGATGCGCCACGGCGCCCGCCGGCAGCCCAGCGCGCGGGATTTGATTTGGGCTAATCTTTGCCACCGGTCCGCACGCCGGCGGCTACAGGGGAACACGCGTTGAACGAGACGATCGAGATCGAGCCCAGGGTTCGCGGCTACATCCTGGAGAACCTGCTGTTCAGCAGCGACGGCAACGACTTGCCCAACGATGCCTCGCTGCTGGATCGCGGCATCATCGACTCCACCGGGGTGCTGGAGATCGTGCTGTTTCTGGAAAGCGAATTCGGCATCGCGATCAAGGCCAGCGAGATGCTGCCGGAGAACTTCGACTCGGTGAATAACATGGTGCGCTTCGTGCAGCGCCTGCGCACGCCGGCATCAGCGTCACCGGCATGAGCGTCAGCATGTCTACCCCGCGTCTGCAGCGGCTGCTGCACGACGGCCTGCTGCGGCACGGCGCCGATCCCGCGTTCGCCGGCAAAACCGCGGTGGTGGTCGACGGCCGCGCGTACAGCTATGCCGAACTGCTCGACGGCGCGGCGCGCCTGGCCGGGGCGCTGCGCGCGCAGGACCTGACGCGCGGCGAGCGGGTGGCGATCTACATGGATAACAGCTGGCCGTGCGTGGTGTCGATCTATGCGGTACTGCTGGCTGGCGGGGCGTTTTTGCTGATCAACCCGCAGACCAAATCCGACAAGCTCGGCCTCATCCTGCATGACAGCGGCGCCCGCTGGCTGCTCACCGACGGCCACCTGGCGCAGGAGTTCACGCCGCTGCTCGATCGCGGCGCACTGGCCGTCAGGCTGATCGGTTCCGGCCAGCTGCCAGCGGGTTACGACATTGCCGCCTTCGACCAGGTAATCCGCGATGCGGCTCCGTTGGACCATGCGGTGGGCACGATTCCGCCCGATCTGGCGGCGCTGATCTATACCTCCGGCAGCACCGGCACGCCCAAGGGCGTGATGCAGACGCACCAGTCGATGCTGTTCGCCGCCGGTAGCCTGATCGAGTACCTGCGGCTGAGCGCCGACGACCGCATCCTGTGCGCGCTGCCGCTGGCGTTCGATTACGGCCTGTACCAGCTGCTGATGACGGTCAGCCTCGGCGCTACGCTGGTGATCGAGCGCTCGTTCACCTATCCGGCGCAGGTGTTGGCGCGGATGGTCGAGTTCGGCGTCACGGTGTTTCCCGGCGTGCCGACGATCTTCGCCATGCTGCTGTCCGCGCACCGGCGCGAACCGCTGTGCTTTCCGGGCGTCACGCGGGTCACCAACACCGCCGCCGCGCTGGCCGACGATTCCGCCACCCGCCTGCGCGAGATCTTTCCGAACGCACTGCTCTACAAGATGTACGGCCTCACCGAGTGCAAGCGGGTGTGCTACCTGGAACCGGAGCTGGCCCACAGCAAGCCCGGCTCGGTGGGCAAGGCGATTCCCGGCACCGAGGTGTACCTGCTGTCAGCCGACGGGCAGCCCACGCCGACCGGCGAAACCGGCATCCTGCATGTGCGCGGGCCGCACGTGATGCTCGGCTACTGGAATCGCCCCGAGTTGTCCGCGCAGATGCTCAAGCCAGGCCGTTGGCCGGGCGAGCGGGTGCTGTGCACGCACGACAATTTCCGCTTGGATGCCGAGGGCTTTCTCTACTTCGTCGGACGCAGCGACGACATCATCAAGACGCGCGGCGAGAAGGTCAGCCCGGTCGAGGTGGAGAACGCCATGCAGGCGATCGACGGCATCCGCGAGGTGGCGGTGCTCGGCGTCGACGACGAGCTGCTGGGGCAGGCGATCCGCGCCTACGTGGTGCTGGAAGCCGACGCCGCGCTGAGCGTCGGGCAGATCCGCGCGCACTGCCTCAAGCGGCTGGAAAACTTCATGGTGCCGCAGCAGATCGTGCTGTGCACCGAACTGCCCCGCACCGCCACCGGCAAGGTCAGCAAGCCGGCCCTGCTGCAGACAGCGCCCTGAGGATGGCCGCGTGAACGATACCTACCGGAGCCTGCACCAGCGCCTGACCGAGGGCCTGCAGCTGCTGCCGGACAAGCCGGACGAAAATCCGCACAGCACGCTCTGTGCGCTGTGGCACACGGCCTGCGGCGACCCGCGCTCCAGCACCGCCGGTCAGCGCGGCGAGCTGCCACCGCTGGGCGCCGACGGCGCGCAGCTGAAGGCGCTGGAACGGCTGGTCGCGCGGCGGCTCGCGGGCGAGCCGCTGGCCCACCTCACCGGGCGTCAGCAGTTCATGGGGCTGGAGATGCTCAGCGGTCCGCAGGCGCTGATCCCGCGCGCGGAGACCGAGCAGCTGGCGCACGCCAGCATCGCGCTGCTGCAGCAGGCGCCCGCCGGGCAGACCGCCACCGTGATCGACGTCTGCACCGGCTCGGGCAACCTCGCGTTCGCGATCGCCCAACAGCTGCTGCAGGCGAAGGTGTTCGGCACCGATCTCAGCGCGGAGGCGATCACCTTTGCCGAGCGCAACGGCCGCCATCTCGGCCTCGCCGACCGCGTGAACCTGCGCATCGGCGATCTGCTGGCGCCGTTCGAGACGCCGGAGTTCCTCGGGCAGGTCGATCTGATTGTCTGCGCGCCACCGTACATCCGCAGCACCAAGGTTGAGCAGATGCCTGCCGAAATCGCCGGGCACGAACCGCGGCTGGCGTTCGACGGCGGCCCGTTCGGGGTTACCCTGCTGATGCGCCTGATCGAGGACGCGCCGCGCTTTCTGCGCGCAGGCGGCTGGCTGACGCTGGAGGTCGGGCTGGGCCAGGGGCCGGCGCTGAGCAAGCGGCTGCAGCGCGACGAAGCCTATCGTGAAGTGCGCGCTCTCGCCGATGGCAGCGGCGCCACCCGCGTCATTCTTGCCTGTCGCCGCTGACCGCGGCAGCCGGCCAGCACCGTCACAGCACATCGCTGCAGCAGCGTCATCGAAGGGGGCAACGTGGGCGAACTGAGCCGGGCAGCACTCGACCTTGACTACGCGCAGGAGGCCGACCGCATCGCCGCGCGGCTGCGCGAAGTCACCGCGCGCGTGCTGCACAAGCGGGGGCTGGTGGTGGCGATTTCCGGTGGCGTCGACAGCGCGGTGTGCGCCGCGCTGGCGGTGCGCGCGCTGGGCGCGGAGCGGGTCTACACGCTGATCCTGCCCGAACAGGACTCCGCCGACGCCAGTGCGAGGCATGCGCGCGTGCTGGCCGGGCATCTGGGCGTGCGCGTCGAGACCTTCGACATCGCGCCGGCGCTGGCCGCGCTCGGCTGCTACCGGGCGCGTGACGAGGCGGTGCGCCGCGTGCTGCCGGAGTATGGCGACGGCTGGCGCATGAAAATCACCATCGCCGGCGGCCTCGACGGACACATCAACCACTTCAACCTGGTCGCCCAGTCGCCCGACGGCGCGTTGCACCAGCAGCCGCTCGGACTGGCCGACTACCTGCAGATCGTGGCAGCCACCAGCTTCAAGCAGCGCCTGCGCAAGACGCTGGAGTACTACCACGCCGATCGCCTCAACTACGCCGTGGTCGGCACGCCGAACCGGCTGGAGTACGACCAGGGATTCTTCGTCAAGAACGGCGACGGCTCGGCCGATGTCAAGCCGATCGCGCACCTGTACAAGACCCAGGTCTACGGCATGGCGCAGTACCTCGGGCTGCCCGCCTGCGTCGCCACCGCCGCGCCGACCACCGACACCTACAGCATGCCGCAGGGGCAGGACGAGTTCTATTTCGCGCTGCCGTGGCCGTCAATGGATCTGGCGCTGTGGGCACTCGAGCACGACGTGCCGGAGGCGGAGCTGGCACAGGCGCTCGGCATCGAGCCGGCCGCCGCGCAGGCGGTGTATGCGGACATCCGCAACAAGCGCCGCAGCACGCGCTACCTGCATCAGGCGCCGATCCTGCTGGCGGACCCGGCCGCGACGGAGACGGCTTCGTGAGCGCAGATTCCGCGCCGGTTGCGCCCAGTTACCTCGCCTGCGCGGGCGAAGTGGCGCACGAGCGGGAGGCGGTCATCTCGGTCTGGCATGGCAACCTGGGGCAGCCGGCGCGCCACGCCGGAAAATTCGACTGGTTCTATCGCGCCTGCCCGTTCGGCGAGCCGCTGATCCAGCTGCTGCGGCACGCGCCCTCGGCGACTTGGGTGGGTACCTGCGCCGCCGGACCGCGGCGGATGCTGTGGCAGGGGCGTGAGCTCCGCGCCGGCGTGCTGGTCGACATGGCGGTGGATGCCGCGCATCGCACGCTCGGCCCGGCCATGATGCTGCAGAGCGCCCTGATGACGGCGGCTGCCGATCGGTTCGGCCTGCTGTACGGCTTTCCCAATCGCAAGTCGCTGCCGGTGGTCAAACGGCTGGGCTATGCCGAGCTGGGCCAGCTGCCGCGATTGACGCGGGTGCTGCGCTACCGGGACTACCTCGGGCGCATCGTTCCGCGCTGGCTGGCCACCCCGCTGGCATGGCTGCTGGACCGACTGTCGGCGGCACGGGATCGGCTGCGCGACGTGCTGCACGCCTCGATCCAGGCGCAATGGCACGATCACGTCGATCCGCGCATGGATGAACTCTGGCATGCCTCCGCGCACGGCGATGGGCCGATCACCATCCGCGACTGTGTTTTTCTGCGCTGGCGCTTCGATCAGGCGCCGCTGGCGCAAACCCGCTACCTGATGCTCAGCGACGCGGGCGATACCCTGCTTGCATGGTTCGCCTGCCAGCTGGACGGCAGCACGCTGCACGTGCGCGATTTCTGGTCGCTGGAAGCGGCCCGCGGAATGCGCCGATCGCATATCCACGCGCTGCTGCGCGCCGCACGGCGCGATGGTTGCTACGCCGTATCGGTCGAGCATGTCGGGGCACCAACCGCCCTGCGCGGCTGGCTCGCCGCCGGGTTCCGGCTGCGCGGGCGGCGCCCGCGGCGCGGGGGGGGGGGGGGGGGCGGGGGGGGGGCCCGGGCGCCGGGGGCCAGTGCGGGGGACGCCGCCGGCGGGGGGGGGGGGGGGGGGGGGGG
>VFSW01012038.1_pt1 | contig 12108 bp, 13 predicted proteins | sample 5358111 | NCBI WGS metagenome assembly VFSW01 (sample SAMN11554181, study PRJNA540505) | mine drainage metagenome | isolation source: sediment from site ElyBrook_90M | place: USA: Ely Copper Mine, Vershire, VT | collected 2017 | reverse complement strand
TTACCACCGGGTATGGCCTAGTGGGGCCGAGAACGTGGGAGGAGTTGCAGGTGGTTGTGGCCCGCAGGAATTGATATGATTTACTGTCTCGGCTTCGTATCAAAGGCACGTTAATATTCTTTGTCCTTGGACCAAGCCAATCATTCAACAATGAAAAACCGCCACAAGATCACACTAGTGTACTTGTGGATAACTATGCATGGTATACTTGTATAGTAATAAAACTAATATGGATAAAAAAGTAACAATTTACAGTACCCCGACTTGCCATTTTTGCCAGATGACAAAAGATTTCCTTAAAGACAAAGGAATCAGTTATACTGATTACGATGTCGCGCACGATCTCACTAAACGCCAGGAAATGATTCAGAAATCAGGACAAATGGGCGTTCCAGTTATACTTGTCGATAATGAAATGATTGTGGGTTTCGACAAGGAAAGGCTTGTCTCCACCCTAGGCCTCGTCGCGTAATCGTGCCTCGGCCCCTTTAGCTCAATGGATAGAGCACCGCACTCCTAACGCGGCGATTCAGGTTCGACTCCTGGAGGGGGCACCAGGGCATCGACTTTTTATTTAGTACATGGTACAATATATTCGTAATTAAATTAATATCAGGTAATCAAATCGATATGTCAATAAAAACCAGCATTTCTGTTATGGCATTCGCATCGTTACTTCTCCCTGCAATCACGAACGCGCAAAGCGCAGTGGTTCCTACACTTATTCTTACTCTAGACAAGGCAAGCATTGCCGTTAACGCAACGCCATCCTATAACGACCTTCCGACCATCTCTTGGTCATCTACGAATGCCGTGGCATGTGATGCTTTCGGATCAGGGTGGGGTGGCGCTGTCGCCTTTTCTGGTAATCAGAAAGTTAACCCATCGGTGACAACGACGTATTCGATGGTCTGTACCGGAATTGAAGGTTCTGTAACTAAAAGTGTTACTCTCACCGTAACACCATCAAATTCGCAGACCGCAAGTGTGATCGGAGGTTTCGATCAGCTGGCAAACAATTCAACCGTTCAGACTCAAAATCAATCAGGTTTTACGTATGTATGGAACCATAACTTGCAATTTGGCTCTTCGTATACTGCAGATGTTTCGGCATTACAAACAGCCCTTACACATGCAGGCGTTTACTCAGGCGCAATTACCGGGGGCTTCTATAATCAGACGTTTGCCGCTGTTAAGCGATTTCAGGCGGGACACGGTATAGAATCAACTGGTTTCGTAGGCCCTATAACACGTGCAGAGCTTATCGCGCTGTACGGAAACTAAATACAATTGTGTTCGGTTAATAAACGAAAAATCGGTTTAATAGACAAATATAGTTGAGTGCCGAATTTCTTTGTCTTCCGCGAGCCGCACGAGGGGCATTTTCGTCCATTTTTTTTGATGCGCATGAGTTTTTTAAAGGTTTTTGCTTGTACGTACGCCGTACTATATCAAAAATAGCAACTAGATTTTTCCATTAACTCAGGAAAAGTAAAAGCGGCCTATGTATATATAGGCCGCTTTGTCTACCGCTTATTGTTTCCGGGCACTGGGCGGGCAATGCCAGCTTCCCGTTCTTTTTTTATTCTATTATAAAGCTCTTCCCGAAACACAGGGATTCCTTCTGGAGCCTTAATTCCAATGCGCACTTGATTTCCCTTTATCCCAAAAATCGTAACTGTCACGTCATCTCCGATGGTAATGGTCTCTCCGGCACGTCTGTATAATACGAGCATAAGTACCCCCATTAGTGCTACCATAAACAATGACAACATATCTTCTCGCATACTGCAAGGCATTTTTCATGGGAAGCGCTGATGGTAATATGGTTACACATGGATCCTGAGTTGAAGCGGATACTCGATGAGACGCATGCGCTCGCGAAAGAAAATCACCGTATGCTACGCGCCATCCGACGAGATCAATGGTTGGGCCTCGTTGGGAGAATTATCATATGGATTATCATACTGGCTTTGCCACTATATCTTTACCAACAATATCTCCAACCTCTTGTTTCCAAATACGTGCCCGGTACAACCACGTCCGGCATCTTCGGTTTCCCGACTTCCGCTGAGTTGCAAAAGCTGATAAACTCGTACAAAGTGGGACAATAGGATTCTAACGCTTGGATAGCTCAGTTGGTAGAGCACTTCCCTGAAGAGGAAGGGGTCCCCGGTTCGAGCCCGGGTCCAAGCACCAGTATGTTGCGGAAGATTCTTTCCTGGATACAGACCTATGAACGACATCTTTCCGCGGTTGCGATGGCCACAGGTTTCATCTTCGATAATCTCCTGTTTACTCGTATCGATCTCTGGCGAACACAGGTGCTTTTCGCTTTGTATACGCTTGCGTGTTTTATCGCGATCCCTCTTCTCCACTGGCTAGAGGTGCGAGCGGAGCGCGGAGAGAAACGTGCCCCGCGTTGGCGCTTCATCCTTCCTCTCGTAACGCAATTCGCACTCGGTGGATTCTGGAGCGGGTTTGTTATTTTCTACGGTCGTTCGGCGGTTTTCGGTGTCTCATGGCCATTTTTGCTCTTCCTCTTTCTTGTGTTTCTTGGCAGCGAATATTTTCACCAGTATCATGAAAAGCTTGTCTTCACGAGTATACTTTTCTTTTTTGCGCTCTATTCATATGCAATTTTTGCTGTTCCAATGTACACCAAAACGATGGGAACAGAGACTTTTATTGAAAGTAGCCTTGTTGCAATTGGTATTTTTACACTATTTACGATGTTTCTACGTTTTCTAGCACACGAACGTTTCCGTATCGATGTATGGCGTATTCGAGCGGGGGCACTTGTGGTGCTTATCCTCATGAACGTGTTTTACTTCACCAATATTCTCCCGCCACTGCCACTCTCGGCAGAGGCGGTAGGCATCTATCACTCTGTGTGGCGTGTGCCCGGCGCATACTTGGCAACGAATGAGGCGGAGTCATGGCAAGTGCAATACCTCGGTTTTTCTCCAACGCTGCACGTTGTTCCTGGGGAATGGCTCTTCGCGTATAGTGCGGTCTTCGCACCAACGGCACTTACGACGACCATCGTGCATCGTTGGCAGTGGTTCGATGAAGCGAAAAAACAGTGGATACTGAAAGCGACTATTACCTACCCAATTGTTGGCGGTAACGATGGTGGCTATCGCGGATATTCGACCGTGCCCATTAGTGAACCTGGGCAGTGGCGGGTGGACATCGAGACTTCGCATGGGCGGCTCATTGCACGCCTGCCTTTTACAGTAAAGGAGGTAACCGCTCCACCGCCAGAAACGACAATCACGTTGAAATGATGTTTGTTTAACCCGCCTTTACGCGCAGCTTCGTTTGCTTTGTTTTATCAAGACGAGGAAGGATGATGGTCAGAAGTCCGTCCTTCGCGCTCGCAGACGATGCGTCAACATCGATTTCCTGAGGAAGGAGGATCGTGCGCGAAAATGAACCCCAAAAGAGTTCGCGCGTGAAGTAGTCAGAGTCAGCAATTTGTTCTCGTTCCATGCGCGCCCCTTCGATTTCAACCATGTCGCGATTTATAGATATGTTGAGTTCATCGGGACGTACACCCGCGACGAAGGTACGAATGACGATGTCGCTTTGGGTCTGATGCACATCAACAGGAAGCTGTCCCTCGTCTTTTGACGGGGTATTACTGAAGGGTTCTGGACGACTTCCCGTACTGTTAACGTGCATACGTGTATCCTTTTTATTGCGCGGTAACGTTGCTGTCTGGAGTGGTTCCTCATCGAAGGAATCGAATTCATCGCCGATTGATGGATTGCCAGAAAGACGTTCAAAGAACGAGCGTTTCATATTCATAGTTTAGCAGGTGTTATTAGGAAGATTATGGTACTGAAAGTATTTTAGCACCTCGAAAGCCGCGAAAAACACAATAGTAGCCGTCCAAATAAGGAAGAATGCGGCAAACGTGGTCGAAGTACCTGGATTGATAATAAGCGTGTTGAAGGCAGTGTGCAATGCGGTAGCGAGGATAAGTCCGATTGCTGCCGCCATCACGCGCCAAGGCGGTCTCTTTGCGGCTGAAAAAGCGAGCGCGAAACCGATGGACGCAGAAGCGACTACGTGGAGTAACGTGGATCCGAGGAAACGTATGTCGCCCGTAAAGAATCCGGCGGCCAGCTGTCCTCCTGAAATGGGAGTAACAAGGAAAAGCATATTTTCCGCTGCGGCGAAGCCGAGAGCCACGGTTATCATATAAACGACGTAATCGGGTGCCTCATCCACCGCACTGCGCCAAAGTATAAATGCGGCTGCCATCGCATACTTTAGGACCTCTTCAATGAGCGCCCAGCTTATGAGGGCATTGAGACCAAGTGTTTGCCAGGTCGGTTGCCCGAGTGTGCATGCAGCGAGTGGGTTAAGGGCGAGTTGTGCACAGGTCCATTTCTCAAGGGGGAGTGCGAGCGGCACCGCTACCATACCCGCGACGAAGGTGAGTGCGATGAGTCTGCGTGGTTCTGGGCATCGCGCATCTTCCTTCAAAAGGAAGTAAAGCCAAATGAAAGATGGCAGTAGTCCACCGAGAAACGCGTAGCCAAGTGTGGTGAGGGTCACGTGTTTATTCTAGCGCATCCAGAACCGGCCATTTTGCTACCATAAGAAATGGCGCGTCTTTGGTCGGCAGAGATTGATAGATCTCCTCGGTGAGAAATGGCATAAAGGGATGAAGTAGTCGTAGTACGCGGTCAAGAAGTGAAAGGAGAAGTGCTTGTCGTGACGCCTTCACCACCGCATCGTTCCCCGTAAGAATAGGTTTTGATTCCTCGAGAATCTTATCTGCGAGTTCGTGCCATGCGTAATGGTAAATCTTTTCGGCAGCAAGGTAGACGCGATATTTTTCGATATCAACCGTGACCTCTCGTGCGAGCGTTTCGAATGCTGAGAGAATCATGGTGTCGTTCGGTGTAAGCGATGTAGTGGAAGTTGCACCAACGGTATTTTCCAATATGAAGCGCGCAATGTTCCAAAGTTTATTTGCAAAATGCTTGTAGCCCTTTACTTTCTCTTCACTAATGCGCATGTCGGTGCCTGGTGTATTGCCTGTGACGAGCGCCATTCGCGTTGCATCGGCACCAAATTTCGTCGCGACATCGAGTGGGTCGAGGTTATTACCGAGCGATTTCGACATTTTACGTCCCTGGGCATCACGGACGAGACCATGCAGGTATACGGTTTTGAATGGGATAGTATCGAGCGTGAATTCTGTCATAAGTATCATTCGCGCAATCCAGAAAAAGAGGATGTCGTATCCGGTTTCGATGAGATCGGTAGGGTGATACGTCTCAAAGTCCTTGGTACGATCAGGCCAGCCTAGTGTGGAAAAAGTCCATAGACTCGATGAAAACCAGGTATCGAGTGAGTCCTCGTCTTGTACCCATCCCGCGTCCTTCGGGGTTTCGCCAACTATAATTTCTTCACCGCGATACCAAACGGGGATACGGTGCCCGTACCAGATTTGTCGACTGATACACCAGTCACGCAAATTCTCTACCCAATGGAAATATGTCTTTTCGAAATGCTCCGGGATTAGTTTGATGACTCCAGAACGGACAGGTTTGAGCATAAGTTCTTTGAGTGTTTCCTCGCGTCCAGGAGCCTTCTTATTCACTTCGACAAACCATTGTAGTTTCGGCATGGGTTCCACAATGCCACCCGTACGTTCGGCGGTCGCAATATTTTGTCTAATATCCTCTGTTTTCTCGAGCAAATCTTCACTCGTGAGCCATTCGACAACAAGATCGCGTGCCTCTGAGGTTTTCTTACCTGCGAGACGTCCGTTGACCGACATTTTCGCATACTCATTTATGACGATGACCTCGTGCGGGAGTTCATGTCGATCCGCGATTTCCCAATCGATCTTGCTGTGTGCCGGGGTGAGACCGACCGCACCCGTGCCAAAGGAAGGATCGACTTCTTTGTCAGCAACGACTTTTATATGAATAGGCACATCGCAGAAAACCGTGTCGTATTCCTTGCCAATAAATGCGTGGTAACGCGCATCATCTGGATGTACCGCAATTGCGACATCGCCTACCTTCGTCTCAGGGCGTGTGGTTGCTATAGGAATGGGAATATCTTTCGCATAGCGGAATGTGTAGAGCTTAGCAGCGCGTTCCTCATAGACGATTTCGTCATCGGAAATGGTGGTCTGACCTTTCGGATCCCAATTGACGATGCGCAAGCCGCGATAGATGAGACCGGCGTCGTACATCTGTTTAAAAGCAGTACGAACCGCACGACTGCGTGGTTCGTCGAGTGTGAACGCCTCACGTGACCAGTCAAGCGAGGCGCCCATAATCTTCATCTGATTCACGATGGTGTCGTGGCTTTCCATGGCGAAGGTCTCAATGCGTTTCAGCAATTCTTCACGTCCGAGATCGTGGCGGCTTATCCCCTCGTCTTTTTTTATCTGTTTCTCGACGACCGACTGCGTCGCGATAGCGGCATGGTCGGTACCGGGCACCCAGAGCGTGCGAAAGCCGCACATACGCTTATACCGAATGAATATGTCCTCAACGGCAAGCATGAGCGCATGGCCCATGTGGAGTCGACCGGTTACATTTGGCGGAGGGAGCACAATAGAATACGCGGGTGCGTCTACACTCGTGACTCCTAATTTTATGCACGCATCAGGATTAAAGAGTCCACTTTCTTCCCACGCGTGATATACTCGTGATTCGGTTATAGCAGCGTCATAGGGTCTTAGAAATTTATCCAACATCGCTTATAGAATATAGCAAATACGCGTGATTACGCGAGCGATCGGTTGCCATTCACCGTGATAGAATCCGGTGTTGAGAAATCGTCACGGAGGGCGCGGTAGAAACCGGCAAGCGCAATCATAATTGCGTTGTCGGTAGCGAGAGGGCCGATTGAGATGCACAGGGTGACGTATGGATATTCATTTTCAATTTTTTTTGTAAAAACGCGACGGATGTGAGTGTTTGCTGAAACGCCTCCACCGATAACAAGTGTCTGTGCGCCGGTCATATCGAGTGCGCGCGTAGTCTTTCCCAAAAGCACGTCGGCGACGGCATCTTCAAACTCTCTCGCGATGTGTTTTTTGTCCCCTTCGCGTATACTCGGATTATCCCGCAGAAGATACAGCACTGACGTTTTTAAACCTGCAAAAGAAAAATCACATGTTGCATCATGCAACATCGGTCGAGGAAGCGTATAGGGACTCTTTTCCTGCGTTTCCCGGGCCTCTTCGGAGAGGCGCGATATTTCCGGTCCGCCGGGATAAGGGAGCTCAAGCATGCGTGCGACTTTATCGAACGCTTCACCTGCTGCATCATCGCGCGTTTGTCCAATAAGTTCATATGTAAGCCATTCGCGCATACACACAAGTTCGGTATGTCCGCCAGAAATGAGGAGCGCGAGCACGGGCATCTTCACGCCAGAAATTTCAAACACGGATCTATCCGTTTGAGGCGGCATATGCTTACGGCCTGCTAAGGCTGCGATGAGATGTCCTTCCATATGGTTTACAGAAATAAGTGGTTTCCCCCAGAGTATCGCAAGCGCTTTCGCAAAGTTGAGGCCAACCCAAAGCGCCGGTTCTAGACCCGGACCTGCCGTGACAGCGATTGCGTCTATCAAGGGAGGCTCGCATTCGCCTGTAAAATCGAAAAATGCCTCGGTAAGATCTGGTTCACGCGATAATATCGTCGCAATCCTATCATGCTTTTCCTCAGGGATCGCTTGCGTATCTTCATGTAGGAGCTCGGCCTCCTCGAGAGCTGCTTCAAGAATCGGCACAAGATTTTTTGCGTGTTCCCGCTTTGCGAGGGCGGGGAAGACGCCGCCATACTCTTTATGTATTTCAATTTGCGAAAAGAGCGCGTTCCCCAGGACAGTAAATCTCGCGCTCTTTTCATCACCTTCACATTCAAGTATCGCGATCGCTGTTTCATCGCAGCTAGTTTCAATCGCAAGAATTTTCATGGGTTATATCATCCACTTAATTAATCATCAATTGCTATCCATGGCATTGCGTTGCCATTCGGTATGAAGAAGCCTGCGGAACCCGGATGGCCACCACCACCATATTTTTCTGCGATTTTGGAGACATCGACCGTATTGTCACCACGAATTGAGACGCCGAAACCGTTTGGATGGGCAGTTACGATAAGCGCGAAGGGGGGGAGTTTTTCATACAGTTCATGACCTACGTACGATTTCATTGTGATATTTGGATGGGTGGCGACGAAGTATACTTCATACCCCTCAAAGCGAACTTTTTTTGCCCGTTCGGCAGACGAATGAGCAAGCGCCTCAAAGAATTCAGTATATATAGCCGCTTTGTTCAAAATATCGGTACGTTTGGCGTTATTCTCAAGTCCGAGGGCTAGTTCGTCCCATAGGGAAAACTCGTAGGGCAGGGCAAGTAAATACGAAAACACATTGCGAGTTTCAGGAAGAGCGTAGTGATAAAGATCCCCATCCTCGAGATATGTCATAAGGCGTGGCATGGGTTTCCCTGGATGGAAGTAGCTCCATGCTATTGTCGCGCCGGAACGTGTTTCGTCGTAAACGTGTTCGGGCGCATGCTCAGCGAACACTCTCGCACTCTCGTGATGGTCAAGTACGATAAGGCGTTTCGTTATTTTCGCGAGCATCGCCATTTGCTCGGAAGTCTCGTAGCAGAAATCAACAAGGTATACCTCTTTTCCATCCAGTTCCTCTGGTGGCGCGTCTCCGTGATCCACCGGAATATACACGGCAGTATCTCCGAATTTTTTCCAAGCGGCATAGGCACCTCCAAAACCGTCTGGGCATTTCCCATGATAGAGAACGACGATTTGCTTATCAATCATACTTCCATTTTACCGCACGAAGCGTACATAGATACCGGCGGAGATGACTCGGTTAGAGGATGATTCTCGTATGTGAAGTTCGCCACATTCACCCTCATCACCCACCTCAAACGTACTTTCGACCGCTTGTGCAAAAGATCGCGGCGCATACCCAGCGGCATAACCATTCACAAGAAAGAAGGAGTGAAGATTGTTTGAAGAAATATCCTTGAGTGCTTCAAGAAGTGCATGGAAGTCCTCGCCGATTTTCCAAACCTCACCCCTTGCGCCGCGACCGAACGCGGGCGGATCGAGGACAATCCCATCGTAAATTGTTCCACGACGCACTTCTCGTTTCGTAAACGCAAGTGCGTCATCGAGTATCCAGCGTATATTTTCTTCAGGGACTCCCGAACGTCGTGCATTTTCATTCGCCCAACCAAGAGATTGCTTTGATGCGTCGACATGGGTGACGAGAGCTCCTGCTTGCGCGGCAACGACAGACGCGATACCGGTGTATCCAAAGAGGTTAAGGATTTTCGGCTTATCTAATTTTTCAACTCGTGTCTTTATCCACGACCAGTTTTTTATCTGTTCGGGAAAGACTCCAGTATGTTTGAATCCAGTTAATCGAGCAAGAAATCGTGCGTTATTCCATGCGAGTTCCCAGGACTCTGGCACTAGTCTCCGCATCTTCCATGAACCTTTCGTATTATGAAAAGTAAATTCTGCATGAGCACTTTCCCATAATGCAGGACGCAGTTTTTGCCAAAGCGCCTGCGTCTCCGGACGTGCGATGATGAATTCACCGAAACGCTCAAGTTTCATCGAGTCGCCAGAATCGAGGAGTTCATAATCATGCCAGGGCAGGGAAGTAAGATGCTGATCGTATTTCATACTGCCTCTGGATGCTTACGAGACCATTCATAAAATACAACCGCAGCAGCGGTAGCGGCATTAAGTGATTCGGCGCGCGCATGTATTGGTATGGAGAGAGTAACATCGCACGTTGCGAGGGTTTTTTCTCGAAGGCCGGTGCCCTCATTGCCAACGACGAATGCACTCGGCGCATTGAATGCTTCTGTATTGACTGATACGGATCCATTCATTGCGAGTCCATATATCCAAAAACCTTTCCCTTTCAGTACTTTAAGGGTGTTATTCACATTCCCGATCGTCACAATCGGGATACGAAATGCCATACCCGCTGAACTTTTTACGACCGCACCGGTGACTGGTGCTTGATTGTGCTCAGGGATGAGGACGCCTGAAAGCCCGAAGGCGGCGGCGGAGCGGATAATGGCGCCGACATTGTGTGGATCCTGCACCTCGCCGAGAATGGCAATTGCTGGGTTTTTCCTTACATCGAGCGATGCCATAAAGTCCTCAAACGACACGAGCAAGGCGGACGGGTTTATTGTAAATATGACGCCTTGATGTGCCGTATCTCGCCCGACAAGTTCCTTTCCTTTCCCGAGCGTAAGCTGTGTACTCGGAATATCGAATTTTTCTAACAGGGTACGTAGCTCCGCGTTGTCTTCGCCCATCGCGGGAAGGTGTATGTGGGACGCAAGGAAAACTTTACGAATAGATCGTGGTGCATTTCGAATTGCTTCCATGAGCGCATGTTTCCCATAGACGTATACTTTCCCCCCGGCCTGTTTATTGCGTCGTTTTGGTTGCATTGTGCGCGGTAAGGGACTCGAACCCCTGACCCCATCCACGTCAAGGAAGTGCTCTACCAACTGAGCTAACCGCGCGTGCGGAAACTATATCATAAAACATAAAATCTATGCTCATTTGTTTAAATCTATCTTGATAAAAAAGATCCCCGCAAAATTGAAGCGGGGTAAATTGGGAGGAGGATGGCTAATCGTTTTCAGTTTCAATCATATCCATTATCTCCTTATCAATCTGATTTAAATCATAGCATGGGAGAGCCTTACTTGCCACATTTGCGACAAGAAGATTTAAGCTCAATTAGGTAAAGACATACCCTCTCCTGCATGAGGCAGGGAGGGTATGGTGAAGATCGTCACTCAAAAGGGGATCGAAACGTCGCATATTGCCGAAACATATTCTCAGCAACGTTTCTGAAAGCAGTGCAAATCCCATGTCGCAGGACGACCTTGAAGCCTTTACTGATGCCAAGGGTCATGCCGTCCTTGACCGTCTCTTTTTTGTGTCGATAGCGGATGCGGATGCTCTCAAAAAGCATCTCACGAGCACATATGAAAGACTCCAGAACTTTTTTAATTTGATCCGTATCAACACCACCGGAATTGTGGAGTGTCTCGTGGTAGCAGTTCAGAAGCGTGCAAAGTGCACGCTCATGATTATTCAACTCGCCAATCTCCCACTCATATCTGACCGGTTGGCGCTGGTTGACTGACTCAGGGAACTCGCCGATCACCGGTTCACATGTCCGGAGTTGATTGGCGAAATCGACAAACTCGCCATTTGCAACGATCATTCGGAGTTCATCTCCGATTGACTTTTTTATGTCACGCATAGAGTATCCTCATTTGGTGTGAAAGAACCTGAACACTCAATTCTTACTACCGAGTAAAATAATACCTACTGGATTGTTTTTGTCAAATCGTATCCTGGTAGGTTCAACTTCGAAGTGTACCACTTCAAACTTCTAATGGCGTCCGATACCCGAGCTGTTTTCTCGGTCTCGTATTCAAAGCATACTCCACTCTCGCAATCTCTTCTTCCGATACATCTGCGAAGACGGTTCCCTTTGGGAAATACCGACGCACCAACCCATTGGTATTTTCATTCGTACCTCGCTCCCATGAACGCAAGTTGACCACGAGTGGCCGATCATCGATTGATTGCCAATTTGGCTTGAAGATACGCTCTCCTTTGCGCATACCTTTCTTCGCCCGCTTCTTGTGTCGGCGTGCGAGATACAGTCGCAAGTCCTCTTTCCCTGGTTTCACCAATCCGTTTCCGTCTCGATGCACTTGAGCGTATTGAACTAAGGCCTACGACCCTGAATCTTAAAACTAATTTTCCAAGCGTTAACGCCAGGTGGAGGCAGATATACGCTTTGGAATTTCTGTCATCAAAGATTTTCCAGCCATTTGGAAAACGCTCACTCCAGGAGAGCTAAGAGTTTTGCGGGGTTTATTGTTATCTGAAAATGTGATGTATCTCAGACCGAAGTTTCAAACCCCAAAGTTATCCTGTATCTACAAAGTAAAAAGCACAAAATCCGATTAGGTGAATGGTTTTGTGACCCCACGGGGAATCGAACCCCGATTTACGCCGTGAAAGGGCGCTGTCC
>VFSW01012037.1_pt1 | contig 12108 bp, 17 predicted proteins | sample 5358111 | NCBI WGS metagenome assembly VFSW01 (sample SAMN11554181, study PRJNA540505) | mine drainage metagenome | isolation source: sediment from site ElyBrook_90M | place: USA: Ely Copper Mine, Vershire, VT | collected 2017 | reverse complement strand
ATCTCACCCCATCTCACGGGCGAGGGGATGTCGTGAGAACGTCCCTTCACCCGTGCTATGAAGAAGAACATCATCACAATTTTGTTTTTCCTTCCAATCCTGCTTTCCGCAGCGCCAGTTTTCGCTGCGCTATCAACCACACCCGCGAGCTCGGCTACGTTCAGCGATTTGCAAATAACGGTTACGAGCGTGGACAATCGACGTGTGATCTTGGTTGATCCGACGGGAATCGTCGTAGGCGACACCGACGCAAGCCACGGCTTCCCATATCCCTTCGCCGATGGAACATATAGTCCTTCACAATTAGGATTTACTCCGGCAGGGTTCGGCACATACACCATCATCTCTACCTATCAAGCCGAAAATGGATTGGGCAGTTGCTTGCCTGGCAGCACAATGTCGAGCTGCCTCTACATGATCGGGCAAGGCGCTGGATACTATAGCGAAAGCACATTCGATTTTCTTGCGCCGCCGTATGTAGCGATCGGCGCAGGAGTTCTCGGTTTTCCGGTTTCCTCAACCCGCGATCTTATGGCAAGCGTTACGAATGTCATCGCTGGCGTCGGACTTCTAGCTGTCATTATTTTCGCAATGGCGCTTTATTTATTCTTCTGGTTTGCCCATCAGATCATCGCCTTGAGTCCCCGTAACCGAAAACGCAAATGAAAAAGATTATTTATACAATTCCATTTCTTTTCCTGATCGTTCCCGTATTCGCCTTCGCGCAGACGGCAACAGACACCATTCAGCTACCGTCGGATATGACGGCGCAGGTTTTAACACAAGCAACGGCGTTGCTCGGCTCGTTGAGTTCGTATATGGAACTTATTATCGGCGTCCTTCTCGCGCTCGTCGTCGTCGAGTTTGTAATCGGAGCAATCCGGCATCGCGGGCAATGAAAGATAAGATCGAGAGAATCTTATTTTGGACTGTCGCCATTGCTGGCTTCGCGGTGATCCTGTTCGAGCTCTGGTACGGCCACGCTAATTGCATATCATCATGCGGATAACACGATCAAATTTTAATAAAACTTCATTGGCCTTTACGATGGCGCTCTTTGTGGCGCTTTTCTTTTTCGGCAGCCAAGCGATTGTGAAGCCGCAAAAAGCGTATGCGTGGGATTTGAACGATCCGCACAACTACATAACGCCAAACAGCATCTATCTCGACCATACGGGGAATCTCGTTATTGATTGGGCAAGAGGCGCGGCGAGCCATCTTCAAGGCGCTCCGGCGGGTTATCTTACGCTTTCGATTAACGGCACTTCGACGGACGGCACGGCGTTACTCGCGGAAAGCGACGGCCAACCCGGATATTGCGGCTATTTTCCGCCTGAAACCTTCGGCAACGACAGTCAGAACAATTTCGGCAATCAAAACACCTTTGGCTCAATTTCCGACGCGAACGCGGGCCACGCGATAACAACGGAAGGGATAACGTCGCTCACGCCCATTTATATCAACATGTATGGCGACATTCCGTTTATGAATCCGTATCAATACTGCTATGGCGTGGGCGAACAGTATTACGGGTGGTCCGGCCCATACTACATTAACTTTTCGGCCGAGCAGCTCACGCCGATTATGTTGCAGCCGTTCAACGCCGAAGTGATGAGCGATTTTCCGAATTGGATTGTTGATCTCTCCGTGAATAACCCGCCAGCGACCGGAACGCTTAAAATCCATTACGGAAACATAGATCAGAATACGTTTCCTACCGTTGATTCCATTCCCTATGACGTTGAATGTTCCGGAGCGTGCGATACGAGTGTGGAAGTTCCAAAAAGCGAGCAGCTCCAATATCCGCAGCAGCAAACATCTACGCAGTGGTGGGTTTATGCGGAAGTGCAGAATACGAGCACGGCACTTGATATTCAAAGTCCCGTTGAGACGTTTTTTATAAACCCAAACGCGCCGCAATACGCGCCCGCGCCAAGCTCGTCCTATCTTCTTGGGGCGGGGCTCGGCGCAGCGTCCACTACGGCCACGTGCCAATTCACCACACAGTCATTTCTCGACGATCCAAATGGCAACATCGAGCAGGCGGTTTGCAACGTCTTCAATTTTCTTTTCATCCCGAATCCGGACGAGCAAGCCGACCTTTATCAGCGCTTCCACGGCCAGTGGGATCAAATCTCTAACCGCGTGCCGTTCGGCTACGTTTCGATTATCAATACGGCGTTTACCAACTTCCAAGAAGGAACAAACACAAGCACGCTCATAACGACCACGACATATGCGGCTCTGTCGAGCGTTCTTGATCCTTTGAAAACCGGAATTTCATTTTTGCTGATCTTACTTTTGGGATTTTGGATATTTAATTTTGCGAGAACAATAACGCTATGATTTTTTACTGGATCGTAAGGGTCTTCATATACCTGCTGAACCTCGTAACGGCGCCCATCCTGCTGTTGCCCGTGGCAGCGCTTTCCGTGAACCTCACCGGTACGCTTACGACGGCGGGCAACTACATGGCCTTATTCGACATATTTTTGCCCGTAGCGATGCTTTTCACCATCTTTGGCATCATGGTCTCGATCGAAGCTGGATACTTTACCTACAAGGTCGCCAAGTGGATTTATAACAAGATTCCGGGAATTAACTGATATGTGCGATCGCTCTGTCCCATTTTCGAGAAGCTGGATAACGAGTCATGCGGCATACCCTGATCGCATCTGGCCGTGCCAGCAGGAAATGTTTGAGCGCACGATGCGGGCGAATTACAACAAGTTGATGAAGTGGGATGAAGATGATGAGCGAAGGTGGCAGGATCAGCAGGCAAAGATGAGTTTCGACGAAGAAAATATTTTTGAAGATTTTAAAATTGACGATTTTATTGAATAACAACATGCGACACCTCGATTTATTTTCCGGTATTGGTGGATTCTCGCTCGCGGCGAGTTGGGTCTGGGGCGATGAGTACGAGAACGTCGGCTTTTGCGATAATAATAAATTTTGCCAGCAAGTATTAAAAAAGAATTTCAAACATGCAATCATCTACGACGACATCAGACAACTTAATGGAAACGAAATCAAAAACCTCGATCTCCTCACGGGCGGCTTTCCTTGCCAGCCATTCAGCTTTGCCGGGAAGCGCAGAGGCAACCAAGATGACCGTTACCTCTGGCCAGAGATGCTTCGGGTTATTCGAGAGACGCGACCCCGTTGGATCGTTGGCGAGAACGTTGCTGGCATCATCAACTTGGCGCTCGACCAAGTGTTATCTGATCTGGAAAGAGAAGGTTACACCATCCAAGCGTTTGTTATACCAGCTTGCGCCGTCGGTGCGCCGCATAAACGCGACCGAGTTTGGATTGTCGGACATGATGATACCGACGCCAGTAGCAAGCGAATTGACGGGAGGGGAATATACGAAAACGATCAACTACAAGGACGGAGTGTTCTATCGGCAATCCAAGCGAAAAGGGGTAAGACACGGGGCGCGCCTCGGACAGATATTGCCGCGCCTTCACGAAATCCTACCAACGCCCAAAGCGCAGGACAGCAGGGCTGGACTTACGGACCGGGGAAAATCCAATTTTGGGGAAGTGGTGCAGGGTACGACTGGCTTGCGGTTGCAACCTCTCTTTGTCGAGTGGATGATGGGATTCCCGCCCGGCTGGACGGACGCGAGCTCACCGCAAAGCAGCACCGGATAGAACGGATCAAAGCGCTCGGCAATGCCATCGTGCCGCAGGTAGCTATGGAAATTTTGAAAACAATAAAGGTCGTTGATACATAAAAAAATTAACAAAATGCTTATGCGCATAGAAGACGTAATTCTTTTGTCCTTCATGGAATGGCTGGAGGACAATGATTATGATCATTTCCTCAACATTGCTGGATTCGCCGAATTAGTTTTAAAGAACTATAAGGAGATGGAGCGGAAATTAGTAGAATCGGAAAATCCAAAACAGAATCGGGCTAAAAAAATTAGTTGAACTTACCGCGAGACTTTTGAGGTAGGGCGGCCGGAAACAATCCCTCAATTTTAAGGTTGTGGGATTTGATGGGGAAATCAAATAAGTTTTCGGATTGTGGAGTATGATGAGTGCATGGAATCATATACCTGTCCGATGCATCCAGAGATAACTCAAAATTATCCCGGCTTGTGCTCTGAATGCGGAATGAACCTTATCCCCGTGAAATCCGGGAAGGCAGAGATGCCGATGGATCATAACAAGCACGATAATGCTTCTTTGGATAAACACGCCGGACATAGCACTAACATCTTCAAAACGAAGTTCTGGGTGAGCTTGGTTTTGAGCATTCCGCTCGTGCTGTATTCGGATATGACCCAAGCGATATTCCATTGGAGCGCACCCACGTTCCCCGGATTGCCATATATAGAACTTGCTATTGCATCATTCATTTTTTTCTATGGCGGTTGGGTCTTCATAGCGAGCGCATGGCGCGAACTGCAGGCAAAGTCGCCCGGCATGATGACGCTCATTTCTCTTGCGATTACGACAGCGTACGTTTGGAGTGTCTATGCCGTTTTTGCAGGCCGCAGTGATACGCTCTTTTGGGAGCTTGGCACGTTGATCACGATCATGCTTTTGGGGCATTGGATCGAGATGCGAGCAGTTAGCGGTGCGAACAGCGCGTTAAAGGAACTCTCGAAACTTTTACCGGATACGACAGAAGTCGTCCGTGGCGATCATACGGAAATTGTCGCCCTTTCCGAATTGAAAGAAGGCGATGTCATTCTTGCAAAGCCCGGAGGGAAGATCGCCGCAGATGGCGAGGTTGTCGAAGGAGAGTCATCGGTTGATGAATCGCTTGCAACGGGAGAATCAAAGCCGATCACCAAGCGAGCGGGCGATGCGGTGATTGCGGGCACGGTGAATGGCGATGGGATGCTCAAAATAAAAGTAACAAAGATCGGAGACCAGACATTTCTTGCGGGCGTTATGCGGCTTGTTGCAGAAGCGCAATCGTCCAAATCGCGCCTTCAGGTGCTTTCCGATCGGGCCGCATTCTGGCTTACCTTCGTTGCTGTCGGCGCAGGAGTGATTACCGTGATCGCATGGATCGCCGCAGGTGCGGGAACAGCGTTTGCGATTGAACGCCTTGTTGCTGTGCTTGTGATAGCGTGTCCGCACGCTTTGGGACTGGCCGTACCGCTCGTTGCTTCCATCTCAACCACGAAGGCGGCCAAGAACGGGTTTTTGGTAAAGCAAAGGATTGCACTTGAAGCCGCACGAAATATAGACGTGGTTCTCTTCGATAAAACAGGAACGCTCACAAAAGGAGAATATGGTGTTACGAATGTATGGCCGATTGGCGCAAAGGACGAAAGGGAAGTTATCCGGCTTGCCGCTTCAGTTGATGCATATTCCGAACATCCGGTTGCGAAGGCGATCGTCGCCAATGCACACGAAAAACAGATTCAACTTGCCGAGATAAAAGATTTTACCCGCATTGCCGGAAAAGGCGCGCAAGCACTGATAGAAGGCGTGATAGTAACGGTTGGTGGCGCGGGCGTGATTGAAGGAAAGAATATTTCGCTACCGCCAGAAATTGAGACGGAGCATAAAAAAGGCAAAACGATCATCTATGTACTTCGTGATGGCGTGCTTGTTGGCGTACTGGCTCTTGCGGATGTCATTCGCGAGGAATCCCGTGAAGCGATCAAAACACTCAAGGGCATGAACGTGGAAGTCGCCATGATTACGGGCGATGCGGATGATGTAGCGGCGTGGGTAGCTGGAGAACTAGGAATCACGGAATACTTTGCTCGGGTATTGCCCGATCAAAAAGCCGAAAAAGTAAAACTTCTGCAATCAAAAGGAAAACGCGTCGCTATGGTGGGCGACGGCATCAATGATGCTCCTGCGCTCACACAGGCTGATCTCGGCATCGCTATTGGTGCAGGGACAAACGTAGCGATCGAGTCCGCAGGGATTATCCTCGTGAAAAATGATCCGCAGGATATCCCAAAGATCATTACGCTCTCGCGGCTAACCTATACGAAGATGATGCAGAATCTCTGGTGGGCTGCGGGATATAACATTGTCGCCATACCCCTCGCCGCAGGAGTCCTCGCCGGACAAGGCATTCTTTTATCACCTGCGCTCGGCGCAGTCTTCATGTCATTGAGCACGGTTATTGTTGCGGGTAACGCGATGTTGTTGCGAGGAAGGAAACTATAAAATTGGATAGCAAAAAGACCATCTTTTTAAATAAAGTTGGTTTATTGCGTGGCCGTGGGGAGTTTGCTATAATGGGTGTAACAGAAAGAGATTGGCGTCGGTAATAAGATATGGGTTTACCAAAAAATATGGAAAACGACGAACTCATAAAACAAGCGGACATCCAAAAGATTGCGACCGAAGGCGCAAAAATCTACGAAGGTGTTAAGTCGCAGTTTGACCCGAAAGAAAAGGGAAGATTTTTGGCGATTGATATAGATACCAAACAAACCTATCTCGCCGACACGAGTGCCGATGCGGTAGCCGAAGCGCGCAAAAATAATCCGAACAAGATTTTCTACGTCGTGAAGATCGGGTTCGACGCCGCGGAAACGATGGCGCAATCATTTGTTAGCCCAACCCTTTAACTCATGGTCGAAGGTTCTTTTGCTCAAAACCTTCCGTGGATTCCAGTAACGGTAGCCAATAATCATGCGGTGCAAACACCTTATTTTGTTTTGGATACCGGATTTACAGGCGACTTGCAGGTAACGAACAAAATCGCCACAGAGCTTGGCTTGGTGGTGAGTGGCGTTACGAAGTCTCGGATTGCGAATGGGGTGATCGTCGATGTGCCGACCGCTCTCGCGGTCGCTTCGATGCAGGGAATGAACAGGAATGTTCAAGTGATGATCTCGGACAGTATGCCTTTGGCTGGCATCAGCTTCTTAACAAAGTTTGAATACACGGCCACTGTTGATTGCAAGAACAGGACAGTTGCGCTTACGCCTTAGTCGAAGACAGACAAAAGCAACAAAAATAGCGCTCATTGCTGGATTCTTGTGTTGTTGAATTTGACCATCTGTATGTTACAATCGAATCATGCGTTTTTCTATGACGATCCTTGCCGTATTTATCCTTGCGTTATTCGCAACGCTAGCGCTTGCTGGGGTGCACACCACGATGATGACTAATGGCCACGGAAATATGTTACCGTGCCCTTTTATGAACGGTACGGGTTCTTTGTGTCAAATGAGCATCATGCAACACCTTGCCGCATGGCAATCGTTATTTATCGCGACCACTCCGAATATAATTATTTCATTCTTGGTGCTCACGCTATTCTTCATCAGCTTTTTATATAAACAATCAGAAAAAGTTTCTTTAGAGAGAGCGAGGCTTTTATCCTTCAAAATTCGCAATACTGTTTCTCTATTTTTTGATCCCCTCCGCATTGCTTTGAGTAAAGGCATTTTACACTCGAAGCGTTACAATTTCGTCTCCATCTTTTAACTAACGCCCAACTCGCCTCCGTCATCCGGTTGCGAAGCTATAACGGCGTTGTTTTTTGTTTGCTAATAAACTTATGATTCCTCAACTTAAAATATGGAACACGAAACCTACCATCATCAAGATGAATCACATGAACATCATCAACCGCAACCATCCCCAAAGAAAGATCGCTTTTTGCCCATCTCAATTCTCGTCGCCGCAGTCGTGATCGGCGGAGCGGTCATCTTCGCAACCTTTTACAAAGGTGCGCCAGTTGTCGCAGGAGCGCCGAGTGGGGTCGCAACGCCTACGGCTCAACCACAGCCCTCTGTTTCCGCTGCGCAGACAATGCAACTTGGAGCGAGAGATGCGATTCTCGGCAATGCGAACGCCCCCGTTACGCTCGTTGAATATGGCGATTATCAATGCCCATTCTGCGGCGAGTTCTTTTCGCAGACACAACCACAAATCGTCGCCGATTATGTGAATACCGGAAAAGTAAAAATGGTATTCAGGGATTTCGCATTTCTCGGTGCTGAATCCACCGTTGCCGCTAACGCCGCGCAATGCGCCGAAGATCAGAACAAATTGTGGGCATACCATGACGCGCTCTACGCCGGAAAAGTCGCGGACGACGCAAAAGGCGGAGGCGAAGACGATGGATTCTTCTCGGTCGCGGAATTGCTAAAACTCGGCCAGCAGGTCGGTCTCAACATGACGACGTTCACGAGCTGCGTAAACAACAACAGTGATGCAAGCATCGTGGCGCAAGAGAAATCGGCTGCTACTGCGGCGGGCGTGAACTCGACGCCGACAGTTTTCATCAATGGCCAGACGGTAACCGGAGCGCAACCTTATGCGGCATTCAAGACGGTAATTGATGCGGCATTGGCAGGAAAATAAAAAACTATCTTATCTATGGAAAATTCAAAACCTAAAAATAAGTTAGCGATTGGAATCGTTGCTGGGGCATTTATCGTTGCCGGCGCCGTCGTCTATTTCTCGTTGCATGGCTCCGGCGGCTCGGTGTTACAGGCGGATGCGGCGATTTATCAAGGCATCCTCACGGAAGCAGGTAAAAGTGATTTTACAGCTCAAAGCAATGGACTCTCGAAACCCGTCGATCCTGAATTGACGGATATGGACAAGCAAATCATTACCTGCGCCCCTAGCGTGGATAGTTTGCTTACGGCCACTCCCTCATATCAAGGAAGCTGTGTTTCGCCAACGGGCGGGACTATTGCGAGCACAACGGGGCTGTATATGAGCGGCCAGTGTTGCAGTCCGCTCAAGGATACCGTTGACTACCATGCCAATCTTCAAAAGCTCCAAGCATACAAGAGTATGCCTGACATTGTTCTCGACCCAATGCACACACCTATTGCCCTCGCTAAGCAATGGATTGATTACGACAATGCGACGACGCTCACCTCCGCACAGCAGGTAATCATGAATCAAGCGATGGATATGTCGAAAGAAAAACCTTGCTGCTGCAAATGCTGGCACTATTTCGTAAACGAAGGCATTGCGAAAAAGATGATTATTGACGGCACGTTCGATGCACAGCAGATCGCGGCGTTCTGGGATGCTTCGGACATCTGCGGGAGCTAAAGAAAGCCATGAGTAAACATTACAACAAAAAATCTTCATCAGGATGGTGGATTTTTGGAGGCATCGCTGCCATCATAATTGTTCTTTTTGTGGTTGGCAGCCAAAATGCGGCTCAATCGGTAAAAACCTTGAGCGATCCTAGCGCGCTGCCCGGCATCCAAACGGGCAACGCCCCGTGGCCAGCCGAACTCGATCATCTTCGAGAACGGCTGGTTGCTATCGGCCTTCAACCACTTTCCGCAGAAGGCACCGCGCTTCACATCCATCAACATCTGGACATCTTCATTGATGGGAATGAAACCCCAATTCCTGCGGGAACGGGCATCGACACGGCGGGTGGTTTTATTTCGACGATCCATGTGCATGATAGCAGCGGCATCGTTCACGTTGAATCACCGACTATTCAGACGTTCACGCTCGGCCAGTTTTTCGACATATGGGGAGTTGAGTTTACTTCGCAACGTATTGGTGGATACCAAAATCAAGGCGATAAAACTCTCAAAGTATTTGTGAACGGCGCTCTCTATTCCGGCGATCCGCGACAGTTGGCGCTCGCATCCCACCAAGAGATCGTGATTGCTTACGGCACCGACCAAGAATTGCCGAACCCCATACCTTCGACATACAACTTTCCGGCGGGATATTAACGTATCATCATCTCTGCAAAAAAAATATAATGGCTAGCATTGTCTCGCGAGTACGAACACTCGGCGGTGCCATAAAAACGGTTTTCCGCCATTTGAGCTATGACATTCTCGCCGCGACATGCGCCATTCTTCTTTTTGCCTTGATGATTTACCTTCCCAACCTACGCCTCATTGTGGATTTCGTTCTCAATCCGAACAATCCGCTTACAACAAAATTCGGTCTGCTTGCGGGTCTCCTTGCTGGAATACAAACCAACTTTACGACATTTTCCGCAACGATGATCGTTGTTGTTGCTTTTCTTTTCGGCATTAATATTGCGATGCTCTCGTTCCAATGGAGACAAGCTGTTGGTCAAACATCCAAGATGGGCATAGCGGCAAGCGCGACTGGGTTTGTAAGCGGGTTGTTCGGTATCGGCTGCGCGGCATGTGGATCGTTCCTCGGCACTGCCATTTTCGCATCGCTCGGTGCATCAGGCGCGCTTGCGCTACTACCTCTGCGTGGTGGAGAGTTTGGGATATTGGGCATCGTTTTACTTTTATTTTCGATCACAAGCATAAGCCGGGCGATACAAAACCACGGCGTTTGCCAAATAGGTTAATTTCGCCAGTGAATGTGATGTTGCTAAAAAGAAAATTTTTTAATCAAAAATATTATTGCCTTATTTTGAAACCCTTAGTCGAAAACCAGAAAAAACTATAGAACACCGTAATCGTGATTATCAAAAGAAAGGTCGAAATAACAATCTCACCGTAGGTAAACCCATTGTAATAACTTGGATCGGTTGAGGTGCTTTGTCCGTAGAGTGTCAGGCAAGTTGAGCTGCTAAATTGGAACGCCCCGCTATCGCTCGAACTAGCGGGATTTAATTCTCCGCCATTCAAGACCATCGGGTTCGTATAGCTGCATGTTGTGGTTGCGTTTGTCATTATTTTGGTGGCGTCTACCGCCTGGCGGCTCCACGCCTTCATTTTAAACCCCGGCGTCAAGGTCGATCCAAACCCTATGTGTTGATAACTCAAAAATAAGCAATAAAATCCGAACCTCAAAACAATCTAGCTATGGCATGACTGGACGGCGGAAACGAACCGCCGTATAGTCCGGCGAGGTCGATAAAACAGTATAAAACCCATTGTCCCGAAAGGGATCAGCCGAAAGGCATGATGCAACCAATGGGGGCTCGTAATTCTCACTTTTTTCGAGTAGAATGACGCGGGGCAATCTTTTAGATTGTCTTCCGGAAAGCCCACCTGAGTTGCATCGGTGGGCTTTTACGTTAAAAAATAAAATAATGAAAATAAACGATGCAATAGACCTGTATTTGGGTTCTCGTCATCAGAACCGGAAAGCAAAAACGGTTACACAGGATTTCGTCCATCTCTCCGATTTCATGTTCTACATAAGGGATCTCGCCCGCGAGGTAGAATCAATAACCCTTGAAGAATGTGAGAGCTGGCTGGCTCTGGTGAAGAAGTTGGGATACGACGACAATACTCGGCAAAAGAAAGCGATAGCGATCAAAATCTTTTTCGAGCATATGTTCAAGCGTCGCATCCAAGTCAGCTTCGATCCCGATCTCATTCCGGTTCCGCGCAAGGTTTTCAAGTTTCCGCGCGTTGCAACCGAAGAACAGTATGAGCAGCTTCTCGCGGCGGTAAAGGATCAGGGGAAGTGCGGCGAAATTACCTACGCAGTCCGGGACAAAGCGATCCTCATGCTTATCCACGACACAGGGGCGAGAAATGGCGAAATTATTTCTCTCGATATGGATGATCTCAACTTAGAAAAGAAATCAGCGCGGATCAAAACAGAAAAATCGCGCGGGGTCGTACCGTATCGGGAAATCTTTTGGAGCAATGCAACGAATGAGCAGTTGAAAAAATGGGTTGCCTGTCGAGAGAAGTTTATCGCAACGACGGAACTCGAAGAACCAAAAACTTTGTTTTTCGGAATCAAGGCCGGATGCAACGCCTCATATCATTCCGCTAAGGGAAGAAGGTTGCAAGTCAGCTACGTTGCGGAATTATTCCGCAAATACTCGAACAGGGCGAAGCTGCCGATCATTAACGCACATTCCTTCCGACATCTCTTCGGTCGCGATCTGGCGAAAAAGAAGGCAAACAATTTCGTCATTTCGAGCATGATGGGACACGCCCGCGTTGAGAGCTCGTATCCGTATACGATGCTATTCGGAAAGGACAGGGAAGATGCCTACCGCAGTTTACGAGGGGAATAGTTATTTTCAAGCATGTCATAGCAAAGGAGTTTATACACAACCGACGTTTAGTACGCCAGGGGGCTGTGCTATACTCCAATGGTAACTTAAAACTTTTAATATTTTGATGTTTTCCGGAATTTTTTAAAATTATGAGAGCCCCGGTGAGAACTATGGGAATCGAAATAATCGGATAAGGAATATTCTTTCTGCCATTCCGGAAAACGC
>VFSW01012036.1_pt1 | contig 12109 bp, 9 predicted proteins | sample 5358111 | NCBI WGS metagenome assembly VFSW01 (sample SAMN11554181, study PRJNA540505) | mine drainage metagenome | isolation source: sediment from site ElyBrook_90M | place: USA: Ely Copper Mine, Vershire, VT | collected 2017 | reverse complement strand
TCGAAAGCTGCGTGGCAAGACAGGCGCCTACTTTCGCGCAACCCGACACCGTGCAAGGCCCGCCGTTACATCCAGTTTCGAACAGCTGAGCTTCGCTTGACAGATTCCCGGCCCGCGCGGCGAGCGTTGGGACGGGGATCTCGCCGGTGGAAATACCCTCGGTCGTGCGCGTTCCTTGATAGTCGGCGAAGAAGAACAGCTTATTCTTAACGACGGGACCGCCCAGCGTGCCGCCGAACTGGTTTTGGCGGTATGTCTCCACGGTCGGATCGAAAAAATTCTTCGCATCCAGCGCGGTGTTGCGCAAAAATTCGAAGCCGCTGCCGTGCAACTGGTTGGCTCCGGATTTGGTCACGACGTTCACGATTCCGCCGGAATAATTTCCATATTCCGCATCGAAATTGTTCGTCAAGATCCGAAACTCGGAGATCGAATCGAGATCCGGCACGATCAACGTGCCGCCGTTCATTAATTCCTTGACGTCTCCTCCATTGACCAGGAAGCCGTTCGCGTCTTCCCGCTGCCCGGAAATGGATTGGTTTCCCGGATTCAAACCGCCCGAGGGAGCAATGGCCACAGAGGCCCCCGCCATCACGACGGAATCGGGCGTTTGAGTCGACATGGGAACGATGCCTGGTTGCAGGGACATCAGGTCGGTGAAACTTCGTCCATTGAGTGCGACGCCAGTCATCACATCGCCGGTAACTACTTCGCCGACCTGAGTGCTCTCCGTCTCTACATGCACCGCCTTATCCGAAACGACGACTTCCTCCGATTGTTCCCCCATCGACAACGATACGTCCACCCGAAGCTGAGAATTTACGTCGATGACCAAACCCGTACGCTTATACGGCTTGAATCCATCGCGAAGGATTTCGATCTCGTAGCGCCCCACGGGCAGCGCCGTGAAATTGTAAAAGCCATTGGCATTCGTCTTGGTGGTCTGTACCACCGTCGTGTCAAGATTGAGAGCGTTAACCGTGGTGTCCGGAATCACGGCCCCCGTTTGATCCGTTATTGTTCCCGAAATGCTTCCCACCGTGTCCGCTCGAACGGCAATCGCAAGACATGAAATCAGCGCCAACGTCAGCGGAAGAAGGACGCGTCGCGCCTTGGCGGGCGGCAAGCAAAATGGCATGCGGCGTAAACTATTGCAGCCGACTTTGTGCAGGTTCGCGCTCCAAGCCATTCCGGCTCTCTCCTCTACCTTCGTTGACCGGCCAATTCCTCGCTGTAAACTACTCAAGATCGCTTCCGAGCATTCGCCTCTTGTTCTTATCGGGAAGGAATTTCTTTGCCGTTGACTACGATCTTCAAAGCGAATCCGGGGCTTGAGGTTATGCCGATCGGAGCGCCGTTCCTGGCGGGGTGAGTTTCAACAACGACCCGGTCTCCTCGTTTCAGCGTGTCCTTATCCCATCCTCGATGAGACATGGTAAACGTCGAAGACATTTCGAGCGTCCAGTGCCGGACGAGGCCGCTATCGTCCATTACATCCAAATAGGCGAGACAATGGGGGTTGGCCCAGTCGAAAGCTGTTATCGTTCCAGTGAGAACGATCGTTTTCTTCATGTCGTAGTTCGAAACGCCGTGGTGCGCGGCGATCGGATTGGAAACCATTGCAAGACCCGCGGCCACAAGCAGAAAACCAAACGTCTTGCTTCCCATGAAGCGCCTCCAGCGCATGCAGTGTCCCACACTATATGGCCCTGAGGTGTTGCGTTCTGTGACGAATCTCACGCCCGGCCCCGGTCCAAGATTTCCGGTATATTGGGAAAGCTGAAATGGGCCGGCGCGTCTTTCGCCCGATTGGAATCGCCCTCCGAAGCGTATCCATTGCGTTCAAACCCGCATGGATATTCGTCCCGACCAAATTTAGCAAGACTCGCAGGGGCGTCCAAAATGGTATCGCGATGCAAAATCGTAAAACAACACGTATGCGATCCAACGACACGCGGCAACAATGCCGAAGCAACGTAAAATCGAAATGAGACTCGCCAAGCGGCGCGAACCCGCCAGCCAGCGAAGCCATGAATCCCTTTCGCACCGATCGCCTCTGGAGCGGTCCGGGCGCGGACAAGCTTGCCCGGCCCGAGATGCCACGGACTATTTATCATAATCGGAGGTTTCCGCGCCAAGCCCGAGTTTAATTGGGTAAACCATTTTTAGCATCGCTTTAATGAATTTGACGCCGAAATTTCATCGCGACTCAAGCGATTGGATCCGGGGTCATCCGCATTTTGAACGATGCGCGATTCCAGACGCTAATCGTGCCCGAACTTCTTCCATTGGAGGAGACTTCAGCGCTTGATGATGGACTTGAACCCTTTAGCTTCGAGTTGCTGGCGCGCATTTGACGCGGATTGATTGTCGGGATACGGGCCAACTTGAACGCGGTATAACTTGTCCGCGCCGGGCGTGATGACGAACGCGGGGAATTTTTTCTGCTGCAGGGCCTGCGCCAGCGCCAGCGCATCATCCTGATGGAGCACGGCCGCGACCTGGAGCATGATCGCGCCTTTCGGAATCAGCGGATCTCCCGAACCGCTGGAGGGTTTTGCCGCCTTTGCGGATTTTGACGATGCACCGGCCGGTTTGGCCGCAGCCGCGGGTGCCGAGGACGCAAAAGACTTGGGAGGCGGCTGCAAACGATCCGAGGCCGCTTGCGGCTCGGCCGAATGATAGAAATCCCAGTCGGAATTTTTTTTCGGGACTGGCGATTCTTCGGGCTCAGGCTTGGTCTTGGATTTCGCGGCTGGAGGAACCGCCCGCTCATCGGTTTCCGAGGGTGGGCCCACCGCGGCTCGAACCTTGGAATCGTACTGGCTTCGTCCCATCAAATAGCCGAGAGTGAAGACGACGCCGAAGATGACGACGAGCAGCAGAAACAGTCCGACCAGATGCCTGCTCTCCAGCACGAAATCGCCGCCGCTTTTTTTCTCTTTTGAAGCCATCTACTTTTTTGAGCCAAGCCCCTTGACCCACTCGTTGATGATATCGATCGGGAGCGGGAACACGATGGTGGTATTTTTTTCGACGCCGATTTCGGTCAACGTCTGCAAGTAGCGGAGTTGAATCGCGGCGGGCTGCGTTTCGAGCACTTTCGCGGCTTCGGCCAGCTTCGCCGACGCCTGCGATTCCCCCTCCGCGTGAATAATCTTGGCGCGCCGCTCGCGTTCCGCCTCCGCCTGTCTGCCGATGGCGCGCTGCATCTGCTCCGGGATGTCGACTTGCTTGACTTCCACCTTCGTTACCTTAATACCCCAGGGCTCGGTATCCTGGTCAAGAATGGTTTGCAGCTTGCTGTTTACTTTTTCGCGCTCGGCGAGGATCTCGTCCAGCTCGAACTGGCCGACGATGCTGCGCAGCGTGGTTTGCGCCTTCTGCGACGTCGCGTACATGTAGTTCTGCACCCGCGAAACCGCCAGATTCGCGTCCACGACCGCGAAATAAGCGACCGCGTTGACTTTCACCGATACGTTGTCGCGCGTGATGATGTCCTGCGAGGGCACGTCCAGCGTTTCGATGCGCAGGGAAACGCGCGTGAGCGTCTCGATCGGATAGAACACCAGGCACAATCCGGGGCCCTTGGCGTTTGGCATCATGCGCCCCAGCCGCAAAACCACGCCGCGCTCCCACTCCTTGAGCACATAAAGCGAATTCCAGAACCAAATAAACCCGATAAACAGCGCGATCAGAAGACCGTAGAATGAAAAGCTGACATCCATTGATTCCTCCTGACAAGCCAACCCTGCCAATCGCCGCCGCACTCGACTTTCTTCTCCGCGGCGCGGATACCCTTGTAGCTCGCCTCTTCAGGGGCGAGGGTTTTCTTTGCGGCGCGAAAAACTCCCGCCTCTGAAGAGGCGGGCTACAACGAATGCAACGGCGATTACCAAACTAAATGAGACCGCCTAAACTTCGCCGCACTCCGCGCGATTGCCCCTTCATTTCGCAAGGGCGGAACGCTCGGCGGGAACGACGTGCAGAGTCAGACCTTCGAAACTTGTCACGGACACGCGCGCGCCCTGCGGAATCGCCTCCCGCGCCACGGCCCGCCACAGCGCGCCATTCAGCCGCACCATTCCTTCAAAAATTTCCCCATCGGCCGATTTGACGAGCGAACCGGTGACTTCGGCGATCGTTCCGACAAATTGTTCGCGCCCCATCGCGGGTTTCCACGCGCGCGATTTTAACACCAGCCGCATCAGAAAAATCACAATCAAAGCGAACGGCAGCGTCACGCCGAACGCAACGCCCAAACTTACCCCCGCATGCGTCATCGGCGAACGCACCAGCATCAGCGCGCCCAGCAGCATGGACACGATGCCGCCGATGGCCAGCACGCCATGGCTCGTGTACTTCGCCTCCAGGATGAACAGCCCCAGCGCCAGCAAAATCAAAACGACGCCCGCGGGCGCCACCGGCAAAATGTGCATCGCGTACAACGCCAGCACCGAGGCGATCCCGCCGATCACTCCCGGCGCGACCATTCCCGGATGCGTGAATTCGACGTAAAGCCCCAGCACTCCCACGATCATCAAAATGAAAAACGTATCCGGCTGCACGATCCGCGAAAGAAACCGCTCGCGGAACGACATGGAGTATGCAATGCGCTCCGGATTGCGAAGCGCAAGCTGCGCGGTTGAACCGTCAAAGCGTTTGATCGTGCGGCCATCCAATTTTGACAATAAATCTTCCGGCGAGTTCGCAATCAAATCGATGAGCTTGCCATCGAGCGCTTCCGTCTCGGTCCAGGCCTTGCCGTCGACCACGGCCGATTCCGCAAGCTCCACGTTCCGGCCGCGTTTCGCGGTATAGCTGCGCAAGAACGCCGTCGCGTCGTTCAATATTTTTTTCTTCAGCGTCTCATCCACCTGCAGCGGAATTCCTCCGATGGCGAGCAGAGGCGAGGCCGCACCGGTGTGCGTTCCCGGAGACATGGCCGCGATGTCCGCGGACATCAAAATAAAAAATCCCGCGGACGCCCCGCGCGACCCGACCGGTGAAATAAAAACGGCCACGGGCACGGGCGAGTCCAGGATGTGGTGAATGATGTCCTCCATGGAGGTCGAAAGTCCTCCGGGAGTGTCCATCGTGATTAGGATCAGGCTTGCATGACGACGCGCGGCTTCCTCGATCCCATTATCGATATATTCCGCCATCACGGGCTCGATTTCGTCGCCGATATTCAGTTCGAGAATTTGCGCCGGGCCCGCGGGCGTGGAGGAGCCTTTCGCATCCGGCCCTTGCGCCCGCACAGTCAACGCGCCGAACAACACCGCCGCAAGAGTGGCAATGATCAATACTCCGGCAAAGCTTCCCGGAATTATCAAGGTTGCGCGGCGATTATCGGGCTCCTTCATTGGCGCTCTCCGCCGCCGCCGATTTTGCGAGGTCCTTTCGCTGCCGGTGGTTGCGCTTCGGGCGCGTTCCCGGAAGGGCGCAGAAGTGTGCGATCCAAATTTCTGGACACACGCGCCAGTTGCGCAAGCCCATTGGGGTCCTGGAGGTTTGGCTGCGGCTGCTTATCGGCGTTTTCAGTGGTCTCGGCGCGAATGGCCGCCGCTTCCGAGCTTCGTCCGAGGGAATCCAAGGTTGCGATTAGCAGCGCTCTCGCTCCCTTGTCGTCGGCATCGATTGCTCTCGCGCGTTCGAGCGGTGCCACCGCGGCGGACTCCTGTTTCCCAACAAGCTTTGCCAGGGCCATGTTGACCAAGTAATCGGCTTCTTCCGGATCGAGCGCCGAAGCACGCTCGAATTCCGTCCCCGCCTCGCTCCATTTCCCGAGCCGCAGGCGAGCGACGCCAAGGTTATTGTGCATTTCAGGCAATTCCGGGAGCGAGTCTTGCTCGCCGGCCTTGCGGGTGCGCTCCAGCAATCCGGAAAACGCGGCGTCCGCCCGGGCGGCGTCGTTGAGCGCCAGATGGCAAACCCCAGTGGCGAAACTTGCCTCGGGCCCGTCCGGCCGATTGGGAGGCACGCGTGAATACCACACCAGCGCCGAGTCGCAATCGTGCCGCTTGAAATAGATCTGGCCGAGTTCAAACGCCGGGCGGTCCCAGTTGGGCTCCAGCCGCGCCGATTCCCGCAGCAAGCGAAGACGATCCTCGTCCTGCGATCCGGCAATGCCGTGCACGAAATTTTCCAGGGCGTCAAGGGACAGCGACGGCGGCGGCTCGGAGAAGCTCGATTCGTCCGTGTTCGCGCCTTGCGGCGGGCATTCCTTCGGGTCGAGCGCGCACAAAATCTGCCACGTCAGGCGAGCCTGCGCGCGGAGCAGATCTTGCATCGCGCTCGTCTCCGTGAGCGGCTGCGAAAGCGATGGCGGATTGAGGTGCAATACCCGCGCTTCCAGCGTGGCCGTTTTGCCGTCGGATTGAAATTGCCCATAAACCACCACGTCGGCGTCCGCTTCGCCCGCGATCTTCACGATCGTGGCGTGCGAAAAACGCGCGGAATCCGGCAAACCCATTCGTTCCAGAGTCGCCAGCCGATCCTCCCGGGAAAGCACATTCACTCCACGGTCCTCGAGGCGCTCAGCGGTTACCTCGGACAAACCTTCGCCAAGCCAGTCGAGATTAGCCATGCGGCTTTCATTCTCAAAAGGAAAGATAAGAAGCGTTTCGCGTCGGGATTCAGCGGAAGCGGAGCGATCGTCCCTTGCGGATTGGCCCGGCGCGGCCCGGCCCGCCATCAAGGCCCCACAAAGAGCCGCACACAGAACGAGAAATCCAAATCGAAAAATTCGAGGGGACATCGCAGTCACTTTGTCATTGTAACAGAGGCCGCGCAGCGCGTGTTCGCGCTTGTCGCTCCTCGCGGGAAACTTACGCGCCGGGGTGCGTCGCGGATCCTTTCGGCTCCACTGGGGCTACGCGCACCATCACCGCCTGCACGACAGGGTCGTCGATAACATCCTTGAACGCGGGGTCGGTCGCGGCTTTGCCGACATCCTTGTACCCTTCGTCCAGCGATTTGCGCAGATATTCGGCGCAATGTGCGGCATCGCGCTTCTGCGCGTATACCTTGGCCATCGTATAGAAGAACAAACCATGATTGGAAACCGAGCGGTCCTGCACCATGGAGCCCCCGCGGTCGTTGCGTTCAAAAATCCCCGGGTCAAGTTCGATCGCTTTTTGAAATTCGGCGGCGGCTTCGGGAAATTTGTTTGTATTGTAGTAAGCAAATCCCAGGTTTGCATGGCTTCCCGCCTGGTCCGGATCGACGACCGTCGCTCTTCGATATTCGCGGATCGCGCGGCGGAAATTTTTCTGATGGTAATAAACCATCCCGAGGTTGTTCACCGCGCTGGCATACTTTTTGTCCGCCTTGGAAGCGCGAATGAAATATTTCCTGGCCAGGTTGTAATTGGAAAGGTTCAGGTAGGCAATCCCGATCATGTTCATGAAAACGGCGTTCTTCGGATCGGCCTTCAATAAATCCTGGTAGCTCTGAATGGCCGCATCGTAGCGCTTTTCCGCCATTTGGACTCTGGCCCGCTCGACCTGCATTTCTTTGGGACTTAGCGGAGCGGGGCCGGCGTTCATCGGCTGCGATTGCCCGGGTTTAGCTGGCTGGTCGGGTGCGGGCTGTTGCGCGCGCAAGCGAGGCGTCGGGGCAAAAAGAAGAAGGCATAGGAAAATCCAGGATGGAGGTTTCCGTTTCATGGCGAACGCCTCCGAACGACGCCGCCCTAGTGTTGCTGATCTTGTGAATCCGATGGTGTCTTGTCGGCGTCTTTCTTGCCTCCAAAGATACCAAAGATTCGCCGCAAGACTCCTTTTTTGTTGGTGTCTTCCGGCTGTTGATTATCGGTGGACGTGGGCGGCGCCGATGAAGCATTCGCGCCCGCGGTTCCCGGCCCGGCAGTTGACGAGGAATCGGCTCCTTTGTCCTTATCTCCTCCAAAAACATGCGAGAGCCAGGAGCCCGGAGGCGTATCGCCAGCCACATGCCCGCCTCCGTGCAACGGGCAAAACTCGGTGGGTTCGGTGCCGTGGATGTAGACTTCCTCGCGCGTGACGGGGCATTCCGGAGTAGCGAGCGCCAAGGATTCCGGATCGATCGTAACCTTGGTGACACCTTCCGGCATTGCAAATGGCTGCACGTCCTGATACGCGGGCAACGCCACCGCGCGCTTCATGAATTCCGCCCAGATCGGCGCGGGAGCGTTCGCGCCGGAAAGGCCCAGGTCGCGGTTGTCGTCAAATCCCACCCACACGATGGCCAGCAAATTCGAGGTATAGCCGGCAAACCATCCGTCCCGCGAAGTGCCGGTTTTCCCGGCCGCTGGCGCGTTGAATCCGCGCGCGCGAACGGTTGCGCCCGTGCCGTGGTCGATGACGTCCTCCATCATGCTGGTCACGAGGTAGGCAACTCGTGGATCGAGCGCCCGCCTCGACTGAATCGCGTTTTGTTCCAGCGATTCTCCCTGGGCGTTGACCACGTTCCGGATATACATCGGCTCGGTGCGCACGCCATCATTGGCCAGGATCGTGTACCCCGCGGCAACTTCCATCGGGGTCATGTCATACGCCCCGAGCGCCACGGACGGCGTCGGCAGAATGGATGGTTCGAACCCGAATTGATGCGCCAAGTCCGTGATGCGCGTGTAGCCCACTAACTCCGCAACTTTCACCGTCGCGACGTTCAGCGAATACGTCAGTGCATCCCGGACAGTAACCTGGCCGTGAAATTTTTCACCGTAGTTATTGGGCGTATATTCCTTGCCGTCAAAATCAAACGTAGTCGGTTCGTCCATCACCGTCGTCGCCGGAGTCACGATGGGCTGCACTCCGTCGACCGCGCCTTCAAAAGCCGCCGCATAGACGAACGGCTTGAACGCGGAACCGGGCTGCCGCCGTGAGAGCAAGTGATTGAGCTGGCTTTCGCCGTAATCGCGCCCGCCGATCAGCGCTTTGATTTCTCCGGTGTGCGGGTCCAGAACGACCATTGCCACCTGCGCCTGAGGCGCGGGCTGCCCTTCCTTGCGCCAGCGCGCGTAGCGTTTAGCGAGCTGGCTGTCGATGTTTTTCACTCCGATATCGACGGCTTCGCTGGCCGCGCGCTGCAATTCGGGATCCAGCGTCGTATAGACTCGAAAACTCTGGGACAGTAGCTCCGACTCGGAGAAGCGGTCGAGCAGGTGGTCTTTCACCATGTCCACGAAATAGGGCGCCGTGCTGCCTTCCAGTCCCCCGCCCACGATCTGCAAGGGGGTTTTCTTGGCGGCCAGAGCCTGGTCTGGAGTAATCGCACCGTTCTCGGTCATCGACAGCAGGGCGCGGTCCCGCGCCTCAACCGCGCGCTCGGGCCTTCGTTCGGAGCTCGAGTATCGATTCGGCGCGTGGATGATCCCGGCGAGAAATGCGGCTTCCGGCAAAGTCACTTCGCGGAGATCCTTGTTGAAGTAGGCCAGAGAAGCCTCGCCAAATCCATGAATCGCGAAACTGCCTCGGTTCCCGAGATAAATTTCGTTGGCGTAGAGCTCGAAAATCTGCTGCTTATTGAAGCGGCGCTCAAGCTCCAGCGCCACCACGGTTTCGGCTACCTTGCGCCGCCATGTCCGGTCCGTGTTGAAAAAGAAGCTGCGCGCCACTTGCATGGAGATCGTGCTGCCACCCTGCACCCGCGCCCCGTGGCGCAGGTCGGCCCAGGCCGCACCCAGAATTCGGATCGGATCGAAGCCCGGATGCTCGAAAAAGCGCCGGTCTTCCACCGAAAGCACGGCATCGCGTAAAACCTTGGGAATGTCGTTATAGCTGATGGCGCGGCGCTTCTCCCGGGAACTGTCAAACAAGCTGGTCAGAAGCTCCGGCTCAACTTCGGCGGAATCAAGAGAGGTTCCATTATCCATGGAGCGGATTTTCTGGATCGCCGTGGCGCTGAAATCCACCACCAGCCGGTTCTTCCCCCCGAAAAACGATTCGCTCGACGGGCGGATTTCGATTTCGCCGCCATGCAAAATGTATCGCCCGGGCGTCCCGGCAACATCCAGTTCGCTGTAGCCCGCGCGTTGCAAATGATTGGCCATATCCAACGCGGTCAGCGTTTCGCCTGTGTAGATCCGCATGGGAGCGGCATAAATCCTGGCTGTGGTTTGCTGTATATGCCCCGAAAGACGCAGATCGATCATCCGGCCAAACGAAATCCAGTAATACGTTCCAATGCCGATTGCGACAAGGAAAAGAAGAATTGAAGTCCCAAAAAGGACCAGGCCAATCCGGGTAGCCGACTTCCCCTGGCCAATTCGAATACGCAAGATTATTCTCCGTTCCGCCGCGAAAAAAACCGCCCGTCGCTCTCAGCACCCTAATTCCGTTCTAAATTCCCCTAAATACCCATAGATACTTAGATGCGCCTTCGGGCTGAACTGAAATCAGTGTACACGCCACAACGATCGATTTCGAATCCGACAAACGCGTGGGGAGAACGATCGCCGGCAATGGTCGCGGCTTCCGGACAGCACCTGGCTGGGGCCTAGCGCAAGCGAGTACCCACTCCCACTCTTTTACTATAACAACGAAGCGTTGTTTGCGGCAGGGTGGAAGTTCAACGTCCACTGATATACTTTCAGGTCAACCGTCACGGAATAATCGACGTCGATCTTGATGTTTCCGGCCACGCTTTCCACTTTTATATCTTCGGCTTGAACCGGCAAATCCTCTTTCTGAGCTTCGTCCAACACAGACTTCTGGATCTGATCGCTACTTTTGCGATTGACGCTGGCAAACCGCGCGATGTTCTGAAGGCTGTCTTGAAATTGGTATTCATTTATTAAAACCGGAAGGACCATGGCGGCTACATAGATAAACGCCACCAGGATCGTCGTCCATATGATTGCTTTAAGGTTCCCCGCGCCTTTCGCACCGTCGCGTTTCGTCGCAGCCCCGCATGCAGAAACCGAGTGAGAAAACTTTCCCCGCTCTTCCAATCGGGACGCACCGGTTCCGGATAGCTTCGCGCATGGGGATTGTTCCATATCTAAAAATGCTAGCACTGGAGCACAGGTGTGTCGAGAGTGAGTGCGCGCCGGGTTTCGGCCTAGTCACTTTCTGTAATCAATTGATAATAAAAAACTTGCAGCGTAAAAGGGGGCCTTCGGCAGCTTAGTAGGCCTTTCCAAAGATGGCCAGTTCGTTTGACGATTTTCCGCAGAAGATGCAGGCGCCCGCTCCACCAGGCTGTTCCATGGGAATGCAGCGCAACGTGGCCTTCGTCGCTTCCTTGATTTGCTCTTCGCACTTGGGGTCGCCGCACCAGTAGGTGCGCGCAAATCCCCGTTCGACGGCTACCTCGAAGTCTTTGAGATTCCCTGGCTCAAATGTGTGCGCCTCGCGGAATGCCAGCGCGCGGTCAAAGAGCGCCTTCTGAATCGCGGCAAGTTGCTGCGCGACGGATTCCGCGATGCCATCCTGGGAGACGAAGCTCTTCCCTTCCTTGCCCGGCTTATCGCGGCGCGCCAGCACCACGCTGCCTTTGGCCACATCCTTCGGTCCGATTTCCATGCGCAGCGGCACGCCGCGCATTTCCCAGTCATTGAACTTAAAGCCGGGACTTTGTCCCTCGCGCTCATCCAATTTCACTCGAACATCGGCTTTCACCAGTTGTTCGCGGATTTTTTTCGCGGCCTCGAATACCAGCGCCTTCTCTTCGTCCGTCTTGAAGATAGGCACGATCACCACCTGGTAAGGCGCGAGCCTCGGGGGCAGAATCAGGCCCTGATCGTCGCCATGCACCATGATGATGGCGCCGATGAATCGCGTCGAAAGGCCCCACGAGGTTGTCCAGCAATGCTGCAGCGCGCCGGCCTGGTCGAGATAGCGGATCTCGAAGGCTTTCGCGAAATTCTGGCCCAGGTTGTGCGAAGTCCCAGCCTGCAGCGCCTTCCCATCGCCCATCATCGCTTCGATCGAATAGGTGGCATCGGCTCCGGCAAACCGCTCGGACTGGGATTTTCTGCCGGGAATGACGGGGATGGCCGCCTCGTTCACCGCAAAGTCGGTATAAATATCGAGCATCTGGCGTGTTTCGGCTTCGGCTTCCTCGTAGGTCGCGTGCGCCGTGTGGCCTTCCTGCCAGAAAAACTCGAGCGTGCGCAAAAATA
>VFSW01012035.1_pt1 | contig 12110 bp, 10 predicted proteins | sample 5358111 | NCBI WGS metagenome assembly VFSW01 (sample SAMN11554181, study PRJNA540505) | mine drainage metagenome | isolation source: sediment from site ElyBrook_90M | place: USA: Ely Copper Mine, Vershire, VT | collected 2017 | reverse complement strand
ATCACGCATCGCGGCAGTCAAATTCTCCATCTAGGGATCAAAGTGCATTCCGGAGCGATGCCCAACCACGGCAGACAGACGTCGCGAATTGGCACGCCACTTGACAATTTCGGCGTAGTCGAGGCTGGGATCGCGAAAGTGTGGCACAAACACACACGGACGTCTGAAATTCCACACGAGCAGCGGTATGCCGAGCAGACGCCGCTCTTCAAACTTCTCGACGAAATCGATCGCACGATGTTGCAGTGGTCCAATGCGCTCGCGAAACGAGAACCCGAAGCGCGCCTTGACGAGCAAGTCCCAAATAAAGAAGAACGCCGATTGGCGTATGAAATTCTGTCGCGCCAACGACGCCGATGTTGTCGTTTCGGGATCGCCGCTCTCCCATTGATAGAGTTCGGCGAGAAACGAGTAGGTCTTCCGATCGTAGAACACACGCCGCAGGTACGCGTTGACGACAACACTCCGGCCCTTGAATTCGTACTCAAGCACCGTGCGTGTGAAGACCATGTTGTGCTTGTTCATCAGCCGCACAATGTCCATGTCGCTGGCGCGCGGATTGAATTGCAACAGAAAGAGACGCAGATGCTGGTCATACGTCGCCGACGTGAGACCCTTGGCGTATTGTAGCATCATCTGCGAGAGCGCCTTTATCGATCGGCTAGACGGCACCCACTGCGAACGCGCCGTCACGTGCCACGGTACACGTGTGTGCTGTACGCGTCCGTCGTGCATCTGTCGCACGTTGAGTTTGAACCAGTTCTCGGCGTACCGATAGATCGTTAGCATCCAGATCATGCTCGACAGAATGAATTCGTCGGAGCACTGCTCTTCGCCGTCGCGGAGCGCGTTGCGTTTCGCACTGCTCCCACCGGCATTCTCCTTGGCATTTTTGCGTTGCTTGGCGAGACTCTCCTTGCTCGCGTTCTTCTGCTCCTCCTCCTCGCGTGTGCCGTGCGAGACGCACCACTCAAACGCGTCGAACTCGGTGCTCGACCCGATGTCGCTGATGAACTCGGAGATGCGATGCTCGAGCGCAACTGCATACGCAATGTAGTCGGGATGGAAGCGATCGATCGAGTCAAGTTCGACGAGGAACTTCTCGATCGCCATAATGAGTGTGCGCATTGTGTAGCACATCACAGGACTCGTGTCGATCACGAGCGAGTTGCGCGTCAGGTAGTCGCTTGTAGACGGGTTAAAGTCAAACAGTTTGTCGGTCGCGTTGCTGCGCTGCAGGATCACATTGGCGTGTGCGATCAACAGCCAGAGTTGCATAGCGATCGAGTAGCGCGCCGTCGCGCCGCCCGACGATGGCGGCGGTGTCCACAGTGTGTAGAGATTCGATTTGAGGAACTCCATCCACGCGGCGCGTAGTCGCTGCAGCAGTTCGTGCTCCTCAAGCGTCAGCACTTTGAGCGGCTCGCCCGACATGTCGCCCTGCTTCCTCTGCTCGGCGAGATATTCGTTTTGCTGCTGCAAACCCTTGGTGCTGAGCGACTCGATGACGACTTGCATCATCTGCAACGCCTGCGCGCAGTAGTCGACGAAGAAGTATACACGCTCCTCGTCCTCGGTCGACGCGCACCACGGAATGGGACGCGTAAGCAACTCCTCAAATAGCCGAAACGGATAGGTCTTCTGACGCGCGTGCGTGTGAATTTCGTTTGGGTTCAGACGCTTCTTCTCGTCGTGCACGGCCTGGAACTTCTTCTTCATCTCCGAGACCTTGCGTTGCGCGTCACGTGCTTTCTCGCCTGCTTTCTTTGCGCGCTTGAAATTAGCCTTGTCACGGTAGTTGCGCGGCATGCTAATTCAACGCTGCGTTCGTATATCACCGCGCAAAATGACTCCGGTATAATAACTCAATCTAGTTTTCTATTTCCGCGTTTCGTGCGCGCGCGTGCCAGCATGACATCAACAACACTGGCAAAAATCAATCCACTTGCGAAAAAACGCCCGCTCGCACCACCTTTAGCAATCACTTCACCCGCCGTCTTCACAATGCCTGTTGTTGTCGATGGGGAATTGATGCCACCACCACCAGCGAAGAAACCTCGACCTGCTACGCGCGGCGGCGATGACGACGGTACTGAAGAGAGTGTAGCCGAACGCCAAATGCGATTGCAAAACAGCGTCGATTCGGCACGTTCGATGACAAGCAGCAGAAGAAAGAAGACGAGTGCCGACGACGATGCCTACGTGCTGCCCGACGGCAGCGCTGACATGTCGTCGCCATCGTTCACCAGCGAGAGTTCAGCAACACCTCAAGCATCGGCGGCACGTCGCGTCGCTGCACAAGCACTCGTGGCGCCACGACTGCAAAACGGTGTGATTAGAACACAAGTGAGCATCGGAGGCAACGCGAGTGCCAGCAGCAGCAGCGCCAGTAGCACAGGCGAGCGATCGGCTATCGATCAATTGGTGCAGCAGGCAGCGAGTCAGCATCGACCCGATCGACCTACACTCATCATTCCTGGCGGCTCGTCAGCCGCTGCCGCAGCGGCATCGACTATTTCACGTGCAGCCGCTGCACCAGCAGTCGCACGCGGGCGCGCCGCCGACCCCGATCACTGCCCAGTGTGTTTTGAGCAATTTGCCTCGCAATTCGAATTTCTACAGCAGCAGAACGAAGGTGCGCCTACCGGAAGCAGCAAGAGTTCGGCGAGTGTGCGCGATCAGAAAGTGCGCTCGCACATCATCAAAGCGACTGGCGATCGGTACAAACTGATCTTTCGAATTGAGAGTGTGTTGCGTGGCATGATCTCTGACGAGCAGTTGATTCCGCTCCTGCTCGAATTGCATCGCGAGTTGATTGAGAACGTGCTGCGCCAGCATCCGGGCATCAAATTTCACCCATGGACGCATCGCATGCTAACGACGCACTACAACATCGACAACGAGCACATTTTCGACCCGATTCGCGAGTTGGTGCGCGACCTTCGCACGACACGCAAGGCGATGACGGCAATGGAAGCGCGCTTCCTCGTGCCCGATCCCGACAACCCGGCGCAACGCGTATTTGACCATCGTACGCTGACGGCGTACGACAAATACTCGACACGCAAGGAGAAGTTGCTCAAAGCAATTCAGGACCAACACAAGGCGAAGGAGGAGAATTTGACGCAGGCCGTATTTGCGCTGGTGAGCGAGATCTCGCATCGCACCAAGGACAACGCACGTCAAATCACGCATGACACACGCATGGCGGCTGGCACGATGGTGGTTGGCGGAGATACGGCGCGCAGTGCCGGCAAGTCACTCTCGACGGCGGTGGGCACGGCGTACGACTTCTACGCGTTCAGCGGCTATTAATGAAAAATAGAAAACCTCACAACTATTTCAAAAATCGTTTTACATCGGTTTGGCAATATCATTGCGTGCAATGACATCGCGTGCGATGCTTGACATTCGCGGTTATTCGGAGCATCATCTCATCGCTGCACCACGCACTGCTACGGAAGAAGAACAAATGACAGATGTCGTTGTCACGTCACGCGCAATTCGTCCGCCACAACCGTTGGGGCGACCGCTGCTGGCGAGACGCGGCTTGTTTGTGGCGATCGAGTGTGTCAACGACCGTGCACTTGGCGTGTGGACAGACACGCTGCGACACTTTCTCGACGAGACCGAGATCGAATTCGATATACACTACTGTCTCGGTGATGGTAGCGGTGCCGGCGTCGGAGCGTCGGTGCGAGAGCGATTCCTGATTGAGAGTGCTCGGCGTGTCGAAGTGACACGAGAGATTCGCGAGCAGTTGTCGCGCGGAATTACTGTCATCTGTCTTCACTACTCGTTTATGAGCATTGCGCGCGCCACAACGGCGCATCTCTCGCTGCGATGGTGCGAACAAGTTGAAGCCGGTCTGCTGCTGCCCGATTTGGCCGTGCTGGTTGAACCTCCCAGCGTGTCGATCGAAGAGTGTCACGTCGCGAATAACTACGCGGCTGCCATACTTGGTCACGACACAACGAAGCGCACAGTTTCATCAAACAACCAGGCGCATTTTAACGACCTGACCAGTTTGATTGTCACCTACACGTTGGAGGCACCAGTGTGTGAACGCGAAATACGTCCACTATTTGGCTGGACACCCGAACAGGAGGAAGTGGAATTGGAATGAAACTCTGCGCATTTGTCAACGCGAGACTATTAACACGGCGATTTTTGTGTTGTTTTGTGAGACGCGCACATTCCGCCGAACCACGGATCGTAGAATCATCGTACACGCACATGAATCTCGATCCAGCAGGTGAAAACATTCCGCTCGGCAACATGCTGGGCGATTTGCTCAACAATCTCATGCCCATCACGGCGCCTGCCGACACGCACATTGCCCTGCCGTCGTACGGCGACGCCGACACAAACGACTTTATGCCCACTGACACAATGACACGCGCATTGATCGACGCCATCTCGGCGCAGGGCGGCGCCGGCGTTGTACCGTGGGCGCCCGAAATCGACAGCGACTTTGCCGAGATGTTCCCGCAGGGCGCCATGGCGTACATCGACGCGTCGGAGCCCGGCACGACGGCGGAGCAGTTGAACGACATGATCTACGAGAAGTACAGCATTACGGCACCCTGGGACGACGGCTCGGAGCAGGCGTTCACACAGTACATGCCGATCTTCCGTCTGAAGGTCGATCCGCAGAACAGTTCGCCTGGCATCGTGCCAATGGCCGATCCGCCGCTGCTGAATCAGATGACTGCGCAACTGCTCAAAGCCGAGCGCAACGCCAAGTTGGCCGTCGCGATGGGCGCGTCGAAGAATCGCAAGTGGCGCGCGCTGCTGCCGGTGACCGACCCGGCGACGAAGATGCGTCGCTTGGTTGGCGGCACGACGCCGTTCGACCGTCTGCGGTTCTCACAGCCCGATCGCGTCGCAATGTCGACGACGGAGAAAAAACTCGAAACGCTACGGTTCTTCTCGGGCACGAGCGTCAACGAGTTGTACGAGAAGATCGCCTACATGGGTCCGATCACACAGATCTGGGAAAGCAACGGCCCAAAACCGCGGCCCCCAATCGGTTTTGCGTCGGGCGGCCGGCCCAACGAGCGCATTATCAGCACGTCGTGGCACGTTCGCGGCAAAATCAACAACTGCTTCGCATCGAATCCGCTCGAGGGCGACAACTTGTATTTCAAATTGGCGCACTTTTCACGCGACGAACTGTCACAGTTGTCGGTCGAGTCGGGCGTGGCACGAAGCATTGTTGGCACGAAGCGAGGCTACGGCGATAAAAGTTACATCATCTCGCCGCAGATCGGCTCGCGCGCCGACTCGTCAGACTCGTTTCTGCAGATTCGCGGCTTCTCATCGCGCGATCAGCGTCAATTCATGGGCGACTCGACGGGCATCGACGACTTGAAGCCCGACTTGGCCGATCGACTCTACGTCGAGCGCGAGCATCGCGCGGCGATCGAGTGGCGCGAGTTTGTCTACGATCCCGACACGAAGCGAATGCGGCTGCGCGACTTGCTTGGCCAGGAGGGCGAACAGGAGGTGCGCGAGAATGCCGTCACGTGGATCGTGCTGCGCAACTACCTGACGGCGGCGGCGATCATTCCGGTCGGCACGATCAAGGAGAAGATCACCACCGACGTCAACGAGCATGCCATTTTGAACGGCCACTACGATCACGCCGCGCTCGCCGCACTACCTCACTTTGACATCTATCAGAACCATGCGACGTGAGCGGTGACGAGAAATGTTTATAAAAAAAGACATTGGAAAACAAATTTTGCAAACGCACACGCGTCAACAGTCATCTTTTTTTTAATTCTAAAAATGCTCTCAACCCGACGCCAGTGAACGTAATGACGTCCATGCCGAGCAGAAGGACCACAATGATGATAAGCCACATAAAACCACCGTCACCATATGTCGGATTGCGCACTTTTCTGTTCTCGCGCCACGTGCCAACAATGAGGTATACCGTGTAAATGCAGAGTATCGCGTTGATTACGCACCAAAGCATGGCTATTGCTTCTGTAAACGGCGATTCGTGGTCGGCACTTGCAAATATGAGGGCATAGGTGATAGCCGCTGTGCCGATGATTGCAGTGACAAAGCCGCCGTGTTGCAAGAGCAGCCATGCCGGTCCGAGTGCCGGTGTTATAGGGATCGATGTATCTCTGCTGTCGCGTGTGTCGAATGTTGGCTCACGGCTCATTTGCTTTCTTTTCTACAGTGCGCACACGCGTATGATACAGGTATGCAATTGAAAGCATTCAATTGCACAAATGTATGTCTGTCTGTTTTGAAGTCGACATACAAAAGCCACGCACTTGCACTCACGCAACATAACAGGTTAAAAAGAAGTTAAATCTATTGAAGTTTTCGGCGTGTGGAAAATGGCGAAATATTTTGCATCATCGCTTCTGCGTCGAATGACAGCGTCAACACACAGTGATAAACCTATGACAGGCGACAATACCTCTTTGCCAGCGACTGATATCACTGCTTCATCGTCGTCGCCACCGCCATCACCACCACCACCGCCTCCGGCGGCATTACCAACACCTGTTAGACCAATGGAACCGCATGCAGCAACCAAACAATTATTGTCATCGGATATGAATCGCGTGATTTTGACACATCATTACGACTGCGCTGTGCAAGCAATTCTACCTCCGCTGCCAAAGCGAACCGACGCACAACGGGCCTAAAAGAGGCAATCTAATCCTCATTGTAATACAAAAAAAAAGCACTCACAAAAAATCACATGATGTCAAGGACCAGATTAACTGGAATGGACATCGTCGCTGGGCGTGTCACATTTATTCCCAAGGCTGAGTGCATGCAAGAAAATGGGTTGCCACAAATCTTTGCTGAAATCAATCACCCCAAAGGTTTCTTTACGAAAAGTTGGACTGCCAAAGAGATCGACGATGCGGCGGGACGAATGACAAGACAATGCGAAAAGGCAAATGGTGCTGCGAAACAGAAATAGAAAAGCGAATCAGATTATCGCATAAACCCAGCGTTTTCGAGGCCTAATTTGCAAATCCAACGCGCACGCTCACGTACACATGTCAGATTTCAATCCTCGTCTCGATCACGATGGTGCAGGTCGCGAATTGACGTACGGCGATCAGAAGAAGGTCGCCGTGGCCGAGATTACGCAGCCGTTCTTCGTCAACGTGGCGCTGATTCGTCAGCAGAAGGCAACGTTTGCCAACAGCGACTCGATCAAGATCACAAACCTGCCCGGTGACAAGGGCTGGGACGTGCGCGAAGGCATGATGGCGTTCAAACTGCGCAACGGCAAGAGCCAGGGCGTCGTTGTGACGCTCAATGGCTTGGAGGAGGGTCTCGTCAAGGTCTACGGCAAGAAGAACCCGCGCCTCATTCGCGACATGCTCTCGTTGATGATCACACCCGTCGGCGTCGTGCGCGAGGATGCCAACACCGACACGACAGGCACGATGGTGACACTGCGCGTCGGCGGCACGTGTCCGTTCGGTGCGCCCAACGAGTACAACGTGCCCGGCACCGAGGAGGCGTTCATTCAGGAGTGTAGCGGCGTCGTGTTCGACGTGCCCGATCTCGAGAACCCGAAGCAGTGGCAAACTCCGGAGACCGGTCGGCCAGCGAACCAGATCACACTAGTGCCGCGCGCGGCCAGTAAGACGATGATCGCAACGCAGTCACGAAACATTATCTCGTCGCTGATTCATGATCCCGATCGCTTCGCCGAGGCGCTCGCTGATTTCGAGTACCTCGCCAACACGTGGGTCAATCTCGGCCTGCGCATGCTCAACTCGTACCAGGTGGCGCATTGCATGGCGCTCAATCTCGGTCTGAACGCGACACGAGGTGGCAAGCGCGGCGCGCCGTTCCTCGTCAATCCGGCGTACACCGAGTTGACGGGCGTTGTGGTCGCCGGCACGGCACCGCGGCGAGTCGAGGAGATGGTGGCGGCGTACGCCGAGTTGATTGGCGTTCTGCCCGACGGTCGCGTGACGGCCAGTTTGACGCCGGCGCAAGCCGAGTATTGGGCCGGGTACAAGTTTGCGATGAAGCATGTGTTGCTGCCAACGCCGCACGTCGACACGGGAGCGTACAATGCCGCCTACGCGTTTGGCTTCACAAAGAGAGGCCCCAACAACACGATTGAGTCGATCGCGCTCAACGGCGACACGCCACGCAACACACCCGTTGGCGCTCTGTACAGCAAGTCGTTGGTGCACGTCGACGAGGTGTTGGAGTCGTACGCCGAGTGCGTCTACGAGGAGATGCGCAAGACGATGGGTGTCTGTCACATTGCGCCCAACCCGACGGGCACTGGTATCTTCAATTTTCAGATCATTCCCAACGGCGGCGTCGGCGATCTCAAGTGAAGAAACGCGCATAGGATTATTGAAACAAAAAAGATGTCAAATTGCGCAAATCATTTCAATCGTTTCTCAAGCAACGCATGCGGCCAGCCCCACACAGAATCGTCGAGAATGTCGGCAATCGCCTGCGGTCCATGCAGCGCGTAGTTGATCGACCATGTTAGGCGCTCGTAGAGCAGCGCCAAGCGATCGTCGTCGGGCGCGTGTCGCTTCTTGTCCTTGTATTTGGCCGCCATGATGCGCGCGACGGCGCTGTACGTCATGCGATCGACGGGAAACTCTGGCTTGTTCGTCTTGCCTGGTAGACTCTGCAACTGATACCAGTAGCAGCCCTTGATGAGGTGTATGAACACAATCGGATTGACGATCGCAGTCAGGCTGTTCTCGTTGTCGAATGTGATTAGCAACTCCTCTGGCGGGCGCGTGCTCATCAACTTGCTGTACGCCTTGAACATCGAGACACGCGACACCCACGCGAGACCGTCGAGGTAGTCATTGCCACACAGCGCGCAGAACGCAGCGAAACTCGTCACACGCGCCAAGTGCGCGATGCCAGAGTTCTGTGCACGTTCCGCGCCCGACACCATCTGCCACAACCGATGCACGTCCCACACCTCGAGCGCCGTGATGACTTGCGGCGGCGTCGGGTTGAGCGGCACCACCTCGGTGCCGTCCTCGTTGAGCGCGTCGGCGGCCTTGCGCTTCTTTGGTTTGACAAAGTAGTCGGTGTGACTCTGCAGCCAGCCGGTGCGCACCATCTGACACTCGCCAATTGAGAAGAGCGGCGCGTTGTCGATGCAATTGATCTCGGTCGCGCGATGCAGGAAGCAGTAGCGCGCGTACCACAACACTGTCAATGAGAGAAAGTCAGTGTCGCACGTCAGCACGATGCCGCGATTCGGATGTGTGCATGGGTTGAACGCGTCGTCGCCCGGCGCGACACGATCCAGCACGGCGTCGGCAAACGGCACCGGTTCGGGTCCGTAGGTGGTGGCTGCTTCGGCCATTTCGAGCAATTGCGCGGCGTTGTAGAACTCCTTGTGCCGCTCGTCGATCGGGTCGGCGAGCACCATTTCACCGCCGAGTGTGATGTGCTGCCGCGTCTCGTCCATGTCGGTGAACCACGTGTGAATCTCCATGTCGGCCTCGCCGCGCTGGCGCAGTGCGTTGGTGAGCAGGTAGGGTTTGTATGTCACGCCATCGTCGTCGGTGTAGATGGCGACCGGCACCGACCAGATGTGCCCGCCGTGGCCCAACTCGTACGTCAAACGACGCGCCTCCGTCCACCAGTTGGCATTGTTGGCGAGCAACACTTTCGCCTCGGTGACGACACGCTTCGCGTAGTCGTCCATCACAATGCGCGCACTGTGCATCCACTCGCCCAGACTGTTGGGTGCTGTCGCCGCCATGTCGAGACAATCAATCACCAGCCGTCGACCGCGCGGAGGCTTGTAGAGTGCCATTACCAATGCAAACATCTGATCGACAGCGTGCTGGTAGAGCGTACGATCGACACGCACACTGATCCACGGCGGTAACACTTTGTCGAGTGCCACGATCTCGGGAATCTCGCCCGGCTTGTAGACGATCGGCTTGATCTGCTGCTTCTCCATTGTGGCGAGCATCTGCTCGGTGCGGTTGTTCTGTACGTAGGTCTTTGGACGCGGCATGAAAATGCCCTTGTCCATCACCATGATGAACGTCTTGATGCGATCGTGCGCACGAAACGCGCGTCGCACGGGCGCCAGCACAAACTGCATAAGCGCCGCACCGGTCAGACTCTCAACAGTGAATCCGGTCGTCGGACGCGCGGGCGCAGTTGGGTTGTTGACGTCGAAATTCTCATCCTGAGCGTCATCGTCGGCGTCATTGTTGGCAGTGTTGTTGCGCGCAAGCGAATGAACATTGTTAAACGCATGCATGCGCACGCCAGTGTCCTCGATCACGTAGCGCGCGTTGGCAATCGTTGCACCCTTGTCACGCTTCTCGGGCTTCGGAATGAACACCGTCTTGCCATCGCCAGCCAGTTTCGGAATGGCGCGAACGGCGCCAAAGAAGTTGGGACGAAACACATCGTGCTTGATTTTCGACTTGCCAGACATTCTTTCTCAATAGAAACTTGGCGACGCATTTCGCTCTTTACGAATAGAAAACGATTGATTTTTCTATTCTTGTTGTGCAAAACTGCACGCATACGCGATGTCACGTTCTGCTCTGCCGATGAATTCTCTCTACATGCAACCATGGTTGTCGCCACTGATGCGTGACCGCGAGACTAGAAGACAGGATCAGCGATCGGCCAATACTCTTGTGTGGTTTGGCAAACTACAGGAGAAGCGCGAGGCAGACGAGAGGATGCGTGAGAACATCAAGTATTGTCACGCTTCTGTACTTCAGCAAGAGTCGGAATTGGCGTTGTACAATGCGTACGAGAGCGTGCTTGGTTCGCTTGCGTACGCCGAGGAATGCTGCAAACGCGTTGATAATGTCACTTTTTGATTCAGCGTCAAACAGCAAATCGATGTGATTGATTATTCTTGGTGTCAATTCATTTGTTTATCATCTAGGTCATCGTCGCTGTCAACATCAATAGGCCTGCCGAGGCGGACCGTTTCCCTGGCATTCTGTTTTTGTTCCCAAGTCAATTTTGAAGGAGTGAACACAATTCGTGCCAGTACATTGTCATCGTCCTCTTGAATTCTATTGTCATCACCATCGTCGTCGTCATCATTGTTGTTGTTGTTGTTGTTGTTGTTGTTGTTGTTGTTGTTGTTGTTGTTGTTCTATGGGCAGTCGACTAGGTGGTTGCACAGGTGTGAATGATGCCATTTGATTCAATGCCGGTTCAAACGGCGCAACATCGAACAGCGTGTCGACGTCGCGCTGCCAGGCCTGCCACTCGCGCTGCTGTGATGCGCACGCCTTGTACGTCCAGTAAATCTCGCGACGCACAGACTCAAAATCCTGCCTCTGCCACTCGTTGGCGCTCGACGGGTTGTGATCGAGCGCGGCGCACTTCTCCTCGTACGACATCGCGCCAAGCGCCGTGTGAATCGACACGGCGATCGAGTTCGTGAACGGCTCGAGGCGTAGTTTCGCCATCACCGCTAAGAAGACAAACAGATTCTCGGTCGAGAGCAGGAAACACACACGCTCAATGTGTCGCATCGTCTTCTTGATCACAACGTCGAGATCGGGATCGTCGGGACAGATGATGCGATAACTGTTGGTCTTGTATGGCGCGACGCGGTCGTCAAACACGCGCTTGAATGTATCGCGATCGATCACCGACTCATGCGCGTCCTGTTCGAAATACTTCTCGAGTCCCGACGTGCGAAACGCGTCCTTGATCGCTGTCATGTAGTTGTGCAACTGATAGTTGACGAGTGTCATGCGAATCAACTCCTTGAGTTCAGCGATGCACGCTGCAAATTGCGCGTAGTCTTGCAGCCAGTTTGGGCACTCGAAGTGTCTGTCGACAGTTAATTGGCTCATCGATTCGATGAGCGCAATCTCCTCCTCATCGTCGTCGCGTTGTGTGCGTTTGTTCTTGCCACTCATGTTGATTGTCCAATTTATGTGTGTCACACGTAAATTTAGTGAATGTTGCAACTCATAAACGCCCGGAGCGTTAATTTCTCACGGCGCGTGCACATGCGCGCAATGAGCGCTGCAAATGACAATTGTGGTTTTCTATTAAGTGCGAGAATAAAAGATTATCTCACGCACAACTTGTGACTATTTGTTTTCCGCACTCCCTTGCAA
>VFSW01012034.1_pt1 | contig 12110 bp, 12 predicted proteins | sample 5358111 | NCBI WGS metagenome assembly VFSW01 (sample SAMN11554181, study PRJNA540505) | mine drainage metagenome | isolation source: sediment from site ElyBrook_90M | place: USA: Ely Copper Mine, Vershire, VT | collected 2017 | reverse complement strand
GTCTTACAGCTACGCGCCGGCGGGCCCGCGGTTCGCCGAGGCGGGGGCGTAGCTGTAAGACGTAACAGCGATCGCCTGGCCCAGCACGCTGATCTCAGCGGGCGTCGATCCGACCGCGATCGTCGCCTGAAAGTCGGTGCCGTCGATCCCGTTCGTCGTCGATTGCAGCGGGAGAAAGTGGATATTTGCCGTGCTCACGGCGTTCCACGTGGCGAGCGCCGCGTGAACGGCCGCCTGGGGGTTGCTGTCGGCGGTAATCACCGTCACCGCGCTCCCGGAAGCGGAGCTTTGGAGTCCCGCCGCGATCTGATTATTCAGGTAGATCTGGATCGCGGTGTTATCCACGCGCACCAGTGGAACGGCGGCTGTCCCGATGGCGACCTGGTACCGCACGTACCCGAAGGCGGCCGGCGCGGCGAAAAGCAGAAACAGGGCGATGCGTCGCATTATTGGGCTCTCCTCTGCAGTTGCAGGCGAGCCGCAACGCGCGCGCCCAGTTCGGTGACGGTCATGCCGTCGAGCGAACTCAGCGGCGTGGCCGCGGCGGCGGTTTTCTGCGCACTCACTACGTCCAGACCGCGCAGCGAGGTTTCGCCGTGCAGCCGTCCCGCGCTGTCCAGTGTGTACTTGCCCTGGCTCCATCCCGTGGTGCGCAGATAGCCGTTGGGCATACGCTCCAGAAAGACCAGCACACGGTCGCCGGGCTGGTAGACCACGGAACCGGGAATCGCCATCCCCTGCATGCCCACAACGCCGCCGGGTTCCGCAAAGCCGACCGTCGCGCCTGGCGCGCCCTTCTCAGCGCCGGAAACGGTCAGCGTGTAATGCGTCCAGATGAATTTGTGCTCGGAATCCCAACTCGCCGACGACCCGGCGATCTGGCCGGAAACGATCAACTCGGACCGGTCGGTCAACTCTTCAAAGGAAAGTTTCGGAACGCTGGTCGCGCCCGCGACCGGGATCCGGAGCATCGCGATTGCGGAAATACAAAACCATCGACAAGTGCGCCGCTGCATATGTAGGGATTATGCCACGAATTTTCAATCCGCCGATTTCGCCGCAATTTCCGCTGTAATCGTCCGGATAAACTCTTCCACGCTCGTCGGCCCCAGGTCCGCGCGTTTGCGATGTCTCACCGCCACCTGCCCGGCATCCGCCTCGCGTCCGCCCACCACCAGCATGTAAGGCACTTTCTGCAGCTGCGCTTCGCGGATCTTGAGGTTGATTTTTTCGTTGCGCCCGTCGACGGTCACCCGCACGCCCGCGGCCTTGAGCTTTTCCTCCACTTCCCGCGCGTAGCCCGTCTGCTTGTCCGTGATGGGAAGCACCGTCGCCTGCACCGGCGCCAGCCAGACCGGAAACGCACCCGCGTAATGCTCCACCAGGATTCCGAAAAACCGCTCGACCGATCCGAACAACGCCCGGTGCACCATCAGCGGGCGGTGCTTTTTGCCGTCCTCCGCGATGTATTCCAGTTCGAAGCGCCGGGGCAGGAAGGAGTCGAACTGCACGGTCGAAAGTTGCCAGAGCCGCCCGATCGCATCCACCAGTTTGATGTCGATCTTCGGCCCATAGAAAGCCGCTTCGTCCGGAATCACGCTGGCGTGAATCCCCAGACGGTCGCAGGCTTTGCGCAACGCGCCTTCCGCCAGCGTCCAGTCGGCGGCTTCGCCATCGTACTTGCCGCTCGCCCCGCCGTCCCAGGTGGAAATCTCGGCTTTATACTCGCTGAAGCCGAAGGTCTTCAGCGTATCGGCGGCAAAATCGAGACAATTCACAATTTCGTCTTCGATCTGCTCCGGCGTGCAGAAAATATGCGCGTCGTCCTGCGTAAATCCGCGCACGCGCAGCAAGCCGTGCATGGTGCCCGAACGCTCGTAGCGATAAACCGTGCCCAGTTCGCCCAGCCGCACCGGCAAATCGCGATAACTGTGCTGCCGGTCGCGATAAATCAGAATATGCCCCGGACAATTCATCGGCTTGAGCTGGTATTCCGCGTCGTCCAGCTCCATGGGCGTGAACATGTTCTCCGCGTAAAAACCGGCGTGCCCGGAGGTCTTCCATAACTCGCGCCGCATCACGTGCGGGGTGTAGACCAGCGAATAACCCCGCTTGAGATACGCATCGCGCATCCAGTCTTCCAGTTGCTTGCGGACAATGCCGCCCTTCGGATGGAAGAAGATCAATCCGGGTCCGGCGAGTTCCTGAATACTGAAGAGATCCAGTTCCTGGCCGAGCTTCCGGTGGTCGCGCTTCTTCGCCTCTTCGAGTTTGGCGAGATACTCGTCGAGTTCCTTCTTCGTGAACCAGGCGGTGCCGTAAATGCGCTGGAGTTGCTTGTTCTTCTCGTTGCCCTTCCAGTACGCGCCCGCGATCGAGAGCAGCTTGAAAGCCTTGATCTTCGAGGTATCCGGAATATGCGGGCCGCGGCAGAAGTCGATGAAAGCGGGCCCCAGCGTGTACTCCGAAAAAATGTCGTCCGCGCGCTCCTCGATGAGTTCCACCTTCATCGGCTCGTTCATCTGCCGGTATTTCGCGAGGCCTTCCGGCTTCGCGATCAACTGGCGGTCGTAGGGCAGGTTCTTCGCCTGGATCTCCCACATTTTCGCCTCGATCTTTTCCAGATCCTGCGGGGTGAACGGCTCCGCGCGATCGAAATCGTAATAAAATCCCGTATCGATCGGCGGGCCGATGCCGAGTTTCGTCTCGGGAAACAGTTCGAGCACGGCCGCGGCGCAAAGGTGCGCGGTCGAGTGCCGGTAGACCTCCAGCGCTTCCGGATCCTTCGGCGTCAGGATCTGCACGGTGGCGTCGGATTCGAGCGGGCGCTTGAGATCGTAGAGCCGGCCGTTGACCTTCGCCACGATTGCGGCATCGGCCAGACGCGGGCTGATCTTTCGCGCGACATCGAGCGCACTGGTCCCCGCCGGGACTTCCTGGACGCTTCCGTCCGGCAGGGTAACTTGAAAACTGTTCATAATGGAGGAACTTCCAAGGTTATCACCAGCAAACATGCTAAAGTAGCTGAAGTAGAGACATGCGAGCCCGTGGCAGTTATTTGAGGTTTGCAGTCCAGGGGGGTAGTTTGCGGTTCGTTTTGTCTGTTGTTCTGGTTTCGATCGCTTCGGCGATTCCGGCTCGCGCCAACCTCGTCATCAGCCCGACTTTCGACGCTTCCATCAGCGGCGATCCCAACGCCGTGGGCATCGAGGCTACGATCAGAACCGCGATCTCGTTCTTCGAGGCGACCTACAGCTCTCCCATCGACGTGCCCATCTACTTTCAGGAGGGCGGCGGCCTGGGGTCGAGCAACTTCTTCTATTACGAAGCCACCTACCAGACTTTTTATGACCAGCTGGTTGCGACCGGCGCCAACTCGGCGGCCATCGCCGGCCTCACCGCGCACGGGGGCAACAGTTCAGTCAACCCGGTCACGGGCACCTCGTTGATCGACGTCAAATCGGCAAACCTGCGGGCTCTGGGCTACAACGCGCCCGCGGGCTGCGTTCCCACCGGCTCGGCGGGCGCCATGACTTGTACCTCGGGGGGCGGATCGAGCGCCGTGGATGGCATTATCAGCCTGAATACCAGCATCACGTACCCCCCGAACCTGAACAACGGCTCCAACTACGCTTTGTTGTCCGTGGTTGAGCATGAGATTGACGAAATCCTGGGGCTGGGCTCCTCGCTCCCCGGCATCAGCGCAAGCTCCGGGACAGTGAACGGCCTCGCCGGCAATCCGGCGCCGGAAGATCTTTTCCGTTACAGCGCCGGCGGCAGCCGTATTTTCTCCGTCAACTGCGCCGCGGCCACGCAGGCCTTCTTTTCCTACAACGGCACAACGGACCTGGCTCAATTCAATAACGCCTGCAACGGCGCCGATTTTGGCGACTGGGCGACAGGGGGCGCCGCTCAGGTGCAGGACGCATACGCGACCCCCGGGTCGCAACCGGCCTACGGGTCGAATGAAATCGCGGCGCTCAGCGCGATCGGCTATACGCTGGACCCCACGCCCGAACCCGCCACCTGGCTTCTCTCTCTGCTCCCTCTGGCGGTGCTGGTATTCGCGCGCAGGCGTTTCGCCGCAGCCGTCGAAAACCGGGGTTAACGACTATGGATTTTCAACTACTGGGCCGGAGCGGGCTCCGCGTTTCCGAAATGGCCCTCGGCGCCATGACCTTTGGAACCGATACCGCCTGGGGCGCGCCCAAAGAAGAAAGCCGCCGCATTTTCGACGCGTATGCCGACGCCGGCGGGAATTTCATCGATACGGCCGACGGCTACATGAACGGCAACAGCGAGCGCATGGTCGGGGAGTTCGTCTCGGGCCAGCGCGAGCGCTTCGTCATCGCCACCAAATACACGTTTTCCAAACGGCCCGGCGATCCGAACTCCGGCGGCAATCATCGCAAGAACATGGTGCAGGCGCTGGAAGGCAGCTTGCTGCGTCTCGGTCTCGATTACGTGGATCTCTACTGGGTGCACGCCTGGGACCGGCTCACGCCGCCCGAAGAAACCATGCGCGGCCTCGACGATCTGGTGCGCGCCGGCAAGATCCTCTACGTCGGCATTTCCGATGCGCCCGCCTGGATCGTTTCGTACTCCAACGCCATTGCCCAGCTTCGCGGCTGGTCGTCGTTCGCGGGCCTTCAGATCGAGTACAGCCTGATCGAGCGCACGCCCGAGCGCGATCTGATTCCGATGGCAAAGGAACTGGGGATCGGGGTCACGGCCTGGTCGCCGCTTGGGAGCGGCTTATTGTCCGGAAAATACGCGCGGAATGCGAAGCCCGTTGAAGGGCGCATAGCGCAGTTCCAGTACACGGAGCTGAGCGACCGGAATTTCGACATCGTGGACGCCGTCCAGGCGGTTGCCTCCGAACTCGGCCGGACGCCGGCGCAGGTGGCTTTGAGTTGGGTGCGGCGGCAGGGCGCAATTCCCATCCTCGGCGCGCGCACACTGGCGCAGATGCAGGACAATCTCGCGGCGCTAGAAGTTTCGCTCAGCCCCGATCGCCTCGCCCGGCTGGACGCCGTAAGCGCCGTTTCGCTCGGATTCCCCCACGACTTTCTGCGGGCGAAATTCGTCAACGAACTGCTGCACGCCGGAACGTTCGACCGCATCCGGCGTGCGTGAACCGCGCCGGTTGAGCGCTGACTTATCCGAGTTGCATGATCTGCCTGAGTGCATCCTCCAGCGCCGCCAGTTCTCTTTCTGCAACTACTCCCAGCCGGGCATGCAGGCGTTCCTTTGCCACGGCGCGGATTTGGTCGCTCACCGCCACCGCGGGTCGCCCGTCGCAGGTAATCGGTATCAGGATCGGCGGGCTGGCCTTCGGCGAACTCGACAGCGGCACAACGATCACCGTCCTCCGCCTTTCATTGAGCACTTTCACCGAAACCACAACGCAGGGCCGAGTCTTGCGAATCTCCGAACCGAGGGTGGGATCGAGCGCAACCCACCAGATCTCGCCGCGCTCCGGTATTATTTCCAAGGCTCGGCCATCTCGTCGCGGATTCCGTCGAAATCTTTCTCAATTTCGGCGGCGTCAAGGTCCTGGTTCGCGGTCTCGCAGGCGCGGACCAACTCAAGGTCGCGTTCTCTCAGTCGCGCAGCCAGGGCCTCGCTGATGAAGCGCGAACGGTCCCGCGATGCAACTCTACTCAGGAACTGCACCGCCAGGGTTTCGGGCACACTAAACGTCATTTTCCTTATCGCCATAAGGCCATATTACCAGAACTCCATAATGGCGACCGGAATTTGACGCCCGTTCAGGGAATCATGACAGGTTGAAGTTCTTCGGGCCAGTTGGCCTAACGGGCCGCCAGCAGCGCCCTGAGACGGCGCGCCCGTTCGGGGGCCCGCAGTTGCCGCAGCGCTTTGGCTTCGATTTGCCGGATTCGTTCGCGCGTAACGTCGAACTCCTGTCCGATTTCCTCAAGCGTGTGCTCGCGCTCGCAGCCGATGCCGAAACGCAGCCGGATGACCTTCTCCTCTTTCGGGGAAAGCGTTTTCAGGATGCCCGCGGTCTCATCGCGAACGTTCGACTCGATCACGGCGTCGACCGGCGAACCGACCCAGCGATCTTCGATCAGGTCGCCCAGCGCCGATTCCCCGTCGCGCCCGACCGGGGTCTCAAGCGAAACCGGATCCCGCGAAATGGTTTTCAATTTCTGGACCTTCTCGACCGGAATATCCATCCGCCGGCTGATCTCTTCGTTGGTCGGCGTGCGTCCCAGTTCCTTTTCAAGCTCGCGTGAAGCGCGCAGGAACTTGTTCATGCTCTCGTTCATGTGCACGGGAATACGGATAGTCCGCGACTGGTCCGCAATCGCCCGTGTAATCGCCTGGCGAATCCACCAGGTGGCATAGGTCGAAAATTTGTACCCGCGCCGGTACTCGAACTTGTCGGCCGCGCGCATCAGGCCGATATTGCCTTCCTGGATCAGATCCAGCAGATGCAGGCCGCGATTGACGTACTTCTTCGCCACCGAGACCACCAGCCGCAGATTGGCCTCGACCAGATCCTTCTTGGCGCGCTCCGCCTCCTGCTCGCCGTGACGGATCACCGTCAAGGTATGCTTCAACGCTTCGAGAGACGCCGCCGCGCTGACCTCGCGCTTCCTGATTTCGCGTTTCAGTTCGCGAATCCGGGGTTGCTGCGCGACATTATTCTTGCCTTCGAGCTTCTTCAGTTCGCGGTCGAGGTGGTTCAGTTCCTCCACCGCGCGGTCGATTTCCCGGGTGAAATCGCGCCAGCGCATCGCAACCCACGGCACGCGCCGGATCGTCAGCGATGTCTCCACCAGAGCGCGATAAAGCTTCATGACCAGCTTCTTTCGCGCCTTCTTGTTGGCGGGAGGCGCGGCTTCGAGCTTCTCCTGGAGCTGCGTCTGCTTGCGGTGAGCGTTCTGGATGTCGCTGAAAGTCTGCCGGATGTCGGCTCGCTTCCGGGTATCGGCGGGCGTGCCTTCTTCGATATCGCCCCCGATATCCACCATATTTTCCAGATCGTCCGGGTTCTTTTTGAGCTGTTCGGACAATTCCACAACGGCGAGTTGCACCAGCGCCGAGCGGCTGATCGCCTTCTGCATGCGCAGCTTGCCGCGCTCCATCCGGCGCGCCAGATCGACTTCGCCTTCCCGCGTGAGAAGAGGCACCGCCCCCATTTCGCGGAGGTATACCCTCACTGGATCGTCGGTGTAGATCGATTCCTCAACCGGCTGCTGGTGCGGGTGCAGAAAATCCGCTTCCGCCTCCGGATCGAAGAACTTCGTCGCCTCTTCTTCGAAATTGATCCCTACCGGGGCTTCACGTAGAAACTGATCGTCGTCGTCATGCGCCATGGCAGGTCACCTTCCATCGAAAATCCGCGGACCGCGGAAAATCCACGGGTGTTAAAAATAGCACGCCGAAACCATTCATCTTTTTGCTTTGTTGTCTTTTCAGGAAGGGCAAGCGATCGCAGACCGAATCAGAAGTTACGGGACATGGCAACGGCGCACAACTCCTGAGTTTCAATCTTAACACAGCTTTCCATTGGATTCGATGCTCCCGGTACACTGGCGGACTCATTTACCCGTCATCGGAATAGACGGACGGAATGCAGCGGAAGTTGCCCCCATCGTTTTTCAAACCGGAAAGGCCGGTGCTCTTTTCCGGGCGGCGCAATTAGCGCTATCTTTAAGAAGGAATCAGCACCAATGAAACTGCTGCCTCTTGCGGTTCTCTTCTGCACCGCCGCCTTCTCCCGGTCTTTCCAGGGGGCCGCGGATCTCGACGCCGCCATCGACCGGGCAATCCGCGAGGATAAAATACCCGGCGCCGTGCTCCTCGCCGGCCACCGCGGACACGTCATTTTCCGCAAGGCTTACGGCTATCGCGCGCTTGTGCCGCGGAAAGAGCCGATGACCGCGGATACGATCTTCGACATTGCCTCGCTCACCAAGATCGTTGCCACCACCAGCGGCATGATGAAGCTGTTCGAACAGGGGCGGGTGCGGATTGACGATCCGGTGACCGCCTATCTCCCGGAATTCCAGGGCGGCAGGAGCCCGATCACCGTCCGCGATCTGATGACGCACTTCTCCGGCCTGCGCCCCGATCTGGATCTGGAGCCCGCGTGGCGCGGCTACGAAACCGGAATTCGCAAGGCTCTGGCCGACAAACCGGCCGGTCCGCCGGAGACGAAATTTGTCTACAGCGATATCAATTTCATCCTCATCGGCGAGATTGTGCACCGCTTGAGCGGCCTCCCGGAAAACGAATATGTGAAGCGGATTCTGTTCGACCCGCTGGGCATGAAACATACCGGCTATCTGCCTTCCGCCTCCCTGAAAGCGCGCATCGCCCCCACCGAGCGCGAAAAAAACGGCGCCATCCTGCGCGGCGTGGTTGACGATCCCACCGCCCGCTACATGGGCGGCGTCGCCGGCGATGCGGGTGTATTCTCCACCGCGGACGATCTGGGCAGGTTTTGTCAGATGATTCTCGACGGAGGCGACGGCATTTTCAGCCCGGCGACGATCGGAGAATTCACCGCCTCCGCGACCGCGCCCGCGCAACCGGTTCTCCGCGGCCTCGGCTGGGATATTCAATCCCCCTATTCCCGCGTTCGAGGGGAGTTATTCCCGGTGGGCTCCTTCGGTCATACCGGCTACACCGGCACCTCAATCTGGATCGATCCGGCTTCCCAGACCTACGTTGTCCTGCTGACCAATTCCGTCCACCCGCGGGTGCGGAAGGCGATCACGCCACTGCGGTCTGAAATCGCAACCATCGTTGCGGCCGGAGTCGGCTATGAAAAACGCAAAACGGAAACAGGCTTGGATGTTCTGGAGCAGGACGGTTTCCGGATTTTCCAGGGCAAACGAATCGGTTTGATTACGAATCAGACGGGGGTGGACCGGCAGGGCCGGCGCAACGTGGACGCAATGCGCGCCGCCGGGGTCAACGTCGCGGCTCTGTTCTCCCCCGAACACGGTATCGCGGGCGTGGAGGATCGCCCGAACATCGCGAACGCGGTGGACGCCGCCACCGGGATCGGGGTCTGGAGCCTCTACGGCAAAACCCTGCGCCCCACGCCCGCCATGCTGCATGGGCTCGACGCCCTGGTTTTCGACATTCAGGACGTGGGCGTCCGCTTCTATACCTATGAATCCACGATGCTTTACGCCATGGAGGCGGCCGCCGGAGCCGGTCTCCCGTTCTACGTGCTCGACCGCCCGGACCCCATCACGGGCACTCACGTCGAGGGCCCCATGCTCGACCCGGACAAACTCTCTTTCACCGGTTCGTACCCGCTGCCCCTCCGGCATGGGATGACCATCGGAGAACTGGCGAAGTTTCTGAACGGCGAGAAGCAGCTTGGCGCCAACCTTCAGGTGATTGAAATGAAAGGCTGGAACCGCTCAGACTGGTTCGATGCGACCGGCTTGCCGTGGGTGAATCCGTCGCCCAATATCCGCAACCTGAAGGAGGCGCTCCTGTATCCCGGCGTCGCCATGCTGGAAGGTTCGACGAACTATTCGGTCGGGCGGGGAACCACGGCGCCGTTTGAGCAGATTGGCGCGGACTGGATTCATGCGCGCGACCTCGCCCGCTATCTGACCGCCCGCGAGATTCCGGGCGTTCGCGTCGAGACGGCTCAGTTCACCCCGGTCTCGTCCAATTTCAAGGGAAAGACGATTGAGGGCGTTCGCCTGGCCGTGACCGATCGCGACGTTTTTTCCTCCTCCCGCCTCGGCCTGGAACTGGCCGCGGCGCTGAAGACCCTTTACCCGAAGGAGATCGCGCTCGATTCGAGCAAAAATCTGATCGGCAACGGCGGCGTCATGCACGCTCTCGCGCTCGGAACGGATGCCGTGCCCGCGGCCAACGCCGGCATCCCGCGATTTCTGGAACTGCGCCAGAAATACCTGCTCTATCGTTAGATTTGGCCTTTTACGCGGCGGCGGACGAAGTCTTTGCCGCGCCAGTGGCCTTGGCGGGCGCATTGCCGGACGAAGTCTTGTTCTTGCTTCCAGGCGGCCGGCCGCGTTTCTTGGCTTCCACCATCCATGACGGTGGACGGCCGCGACGCCTCCCGCGTCCCCGTGCCAGGCGTTCGAGGCTCAATATCGCTTCTTCCAGCTGTTCTCGTTCCTGGCGCAACTCTTCCAGGATCTTGGTAACGTCCATTCTCGGGTCTCCTGTTTGCTGTTCCGGATCCGCATCCGTATTTTCACTTCGGTTCCGGATTCGGAACAAGAAGCGAATTTCAAGCACTCTGTGCTGATAAAATTTTTACCTGATTTGTTACCGCAATGCAAGGGTTTTGTTCCAACTTTGGAACGAAAGGTATTTTATTCAGTACCAGGACCATGGCGCACTGCCGCTGCCTCGGTATTCGCGGCAACTTTCGAGCGACGGCTGCTCCAATAAAAGTAAAACGGTAATCCCATTAAAATCAAGATAATTCCCGCAATCGATTCGCGCGGTTTCGTCCACAGGGTACTCACCTCAAGCAACGCCGCGCCCGCAAGGAATAACAGGGGCACCACGGGGTAGCCGAACGTACGGTAGGGCCGCGGAAGGTCGGGGCGCTTGCGCCGCAGCACAAAAACCGACGCCGTCGCCATCGCATACAATATCCAGCTCCCGAAAATCACAAAATCGAACAGCTCTTCGTATTTCCCCGACATCACCAGCACGGAGGACCATCCGGTCAGCATCAGAATCGAGATTCCCGGCGTCCGAAAGGCCGGGTGCACGCGCGCCGCGGCCCGGAAAAACAAACCGTCCCGCGCGGCGGCGTACGGCACCCGCGCTCCGGAAAGAATCTACCCGTTCAAAGCCGCGAAAATCGAAATCATCGCCGCCAGCGAAACCGCGCCCGCGCCCGCCGATCCGCCGATCCGCTGCATCATTTCCGCCGCCACCAGTTTGTGCGCGCCCACTTCTGCCGGCGAAAGAACGCGGAAATAGGCCCAGTTGGCCAGCATGTAGATCGCGATCACGCCCGCCGTGCCCCCGATCAGGGCCAGCGGCAGGTTGCGCTGCGGATTTTTGATTTCCGACGCCACCATTCCCACGTTGTTCCAGCCGTCGTAAGCCCAAAGCGCGCCCACCAGCGCCGCAATAAAGCCCGCGAAAACGCCCGGGGTTGCCGGCATGGGCGGCAGCGCCGCACCGGCTGCGGGATGGGCGTAAAAGAGCCCCGCCCCCACGATAAAAGCAATCAGCCCGATCTTGAGCGCCGTGAACGCCACCTGCACTTCGCCGCCAACCCGCACCCCAAGGTAATTGATGCCGCCCAGCGTGAGAATCAGCACCAGCGCGAAAGCCTGCCCGTATTTCACCGGAAACGGACCCGCGGTGAACCACAACTGTTCGAATTGCGGAACAAAGTGCGCCGTGTACTCGAAGAAAGCCGTCGCCAGGGTCGCGATGGACCCGCTCTTGGCGACCCACATCTGCGTCCACGCGTACAGAAACCCCCAGAGCGGACCGTAGGCCTCGGTCAGATAAACGTATTCGCCGCCCGCTCCCGGCATGGCGGCGGCGAGCTCCGCATAGGTCAGCGCCCCGGCGAGCGACAGCATCCCGCCCACCACCCAGACCAGAAACACCATCCGAACGGAACCGACACTCAGAATCATCGACTGCGGAACCCGGAAAATACCGCTCCCGATCACCGTGCCCACCACGATCGCGAACGCCGCCCGGATGCCCAGATCCCGCTTCAGTTCCGTCATTCGAGCCCCTCCGCTTCACCCCTCGGGGCGCGCCGCGCGCGGCTTGCGGCGCCACCTGGAACGAACGAGGCCAGATATCCCGCTCCAAACGTCGCCCCGCTCCCGATCGCTACCCACCAGGTGAAGGGGATGGGCGTCCCGGCTTTAACGCAGAGCATCGTCAACGCTCCCGCAACCACGCCCGCGATAGCCGCATTCTCGCCCGGCCGCTTCGTGAGCACGCCCAGCAGAAACACTCCCAGCAGGATTCCCAGCGTCACGGACGCGATGGAGAGCCCCGACTCCAGCACGGAGCCCCAATGGCTCGCCACCATCGCGATGGACGCCAGCACCCCGCCCCAGACCACCGTCGAGAGGCGCGACACCGTCACATAG
>VFSW01012033.1_pt1 | contig 12110 bp, 4 predicted proteins | sample 5358111 | NCBI WGS metagenome assembly VFSW01 (sample SAMN11554181, study PRJNA540505) | mine drainage metagenome | isolation source: sediment from site ElyBrook_90M | place: USA: Ely Copper Mine, Vershire, VT | collected 2017 | reverse complement strand
GATGCAACTGCCGATTGTACAAGTCCGCATTCGACGCCGTGGCAGCCCCGGCGCTGCCGCCCACCAGGGCGCCGCCCGTCGTTGCCAGCACGTTCGAGACGATATTGCCCAGCGTCATCGAGCCCGTGCTCTGGCCGATCTGATCGGCCAGGCTGTTGAGCCGGGGCGCGAGGTAGGACGATACCCCCGCGCCTGCGGCCCCACCGGCCGCGGTCAAGCCACTGCCGCCGCCCAGGGCGCCGATGAGCGCGCCTCCCGCGACGTGCAGCGCAACCCGATTGGCGCCGCCCTCGGCCCACGAATCGGCTTGCGCCTGGTACTGCGCCGCCGCTGGGGTATCACCGGCCTGAGCCGCTGCCTGCGCCATACGATGCGCCTGCTGCTGCCTGGCGTCGGCAAGCGCGCCGATGCCCTGCGCCACGACCTGGCCCGCTGCCTGCGCCGCCTGCATCGTGTCGGCCTGCTGGCTCAGCAGATTCTGCACATCGGGCGTGCCCGATACCGTGCCGTTGGTGTTGGTGGTGTCGCGGCTCAGTGTTGCAATGTCCTGCGTCTGGCCCACTGCATCGGTCAGGGTGATCGCGCCCGCGCTCACCGCGCTCTTCGTGCTCGCGCTCTGGTCCCCGTTGGCGTCCTGCGACATCATCGGGCTCACGCCCCCCGAGTCGCTCACCGAGCCCGGACCGATCGCCTTGCCCGTCAAGCCGACCCCGACCCCGATCCCGTTGCTCGCCGCGCTGTAGTGCGAGTGATCCTGAATGTCGCTATACGTCAGCGTGCCCGTCGTCAGGCTGTTTTTCGCCTCATCGGCCGTGCTGGCGATCACCGCCCCCGTCAGGTTCGTGTTGCCCTGAACATTCACATTAAAGCCGCCACCGCCGGCGTCAATGCCCGACTGCTCGGCCACCCCCGCATAGTTCGCGTGCGCGTGCCCGTTTTGCGCACCGAAGCTCGCGCTGCCGCCCATCGTGCTCACGCTCACCCCACCGCCCGCGCTACTCTGGTGCGCCGCGCTTTGCGTGGTGTCCTGCACGCTTGCCACGTCCAGGTTCCCGCCCACGTCAGCCGTCACCTGATTCGCGCTCACGTTCGCGCCCACCAGACTCATGTCGCCGCCGCTCACGAGTGTGGCCGAATTCGTCGCGCTCACGTGCGTGTTGTTTTGCGTCACGGCCTCCGAATTGCCGTTGCCGTGCGCGCGCTGCATCGTCGCCGACACGCCCAGCCCGTTGGAGCCCAACGACACCCCCAGGCTCGACCCCGAGGACGAGTTCGAGTTCTGCGTCACATCCGTGTTCGTCGTGTTGACCAGACTCACCTGGTTTTTTGCGAGCAGCGCCACGTCGCTCGCACTGACCTGCGAGCCCGCGATCCTCAGGTTGCCGCTGCCCGGCGTGCCGCCCGTGGCGATGACCGTGGCCGTGCCGCCCGCCTGCACCGCCGAGCCGCGCTGCGTGGCCTGATCCTGCGACGACTGGCTCTCGCTGTGGCTCGAACCCACGCTCACCTCAATCCCAAGGCTCGGCGCCTGCGCGCCTTGGGCGCCGCTCAGCAAGCCCTTGGCGCTAAGGGCGCCCATCGCCGCATCGCCCGTCGCGGCGATCGCGTGCAAGGCCGCCGCGCGCGTATCGCTCCCACCGTCGCTCCTGGCGGCCTGCGTCTGGCTGATCGCGTTGTTGATCGCATCGCCCACCGAGCCCGACAGCCCGATCGTCAGCCCGCTCGAGCGCGTTTGCTGCGTCTGCGCCTCATGCATGGTGTCGGTTGCCGCATCGATCACCACGTTGGCGGCCGTGGCCGTCAGGTTCTGGCCCGCAATCAGATCACTGCCCGTGACGTGCAGCGTGTTGCCCGCCTGCACGGTGAGACTGCCGTTGAGCGAGCCGATTGTGCTTGCGTTGTTGGTCACGCTCGATGCCTGATCCGTACTCGCCTGCTGGCTGCTGCCGATCGACACCGCGAGGCCCCCGCCGGCCATCAGCCCCGAGTCGTGCTCCTGATAGTTACCCGAGGACTGCTGCGTATTCTGCGTGGTCGTGATGGCGACGTCGCGCGCGGCCCACAGCGCCACGTCGTTCGTGCCGACGATGGTGCTGCCCGCCACGCTCAGGTCCCGGCCGCTTGCGATCGACACGCCATCGGCCGAGATCGTGCTGCCCTCGGCCACGGTCGTGCTCGTGTCGCTCGCGCTCGATACCTGCTTGCCGCTCACCACGTTGCTGTGGCTATGCTGCTCCCGAGCGTTATCGACCTGCGTGCGCGTGGCCGCCCCGATCGTGACGTCGCCCGCCGCGGCGAGCGTCACGTTGCCCCGGGTCAGCTCGACGCTGCTGCCGATCACGTGGATGTTCTTGCCCGCCACGACCTTCAGGTTCGCGCCGCTGGTCAGGGTCGTGGCCGTCAACTGATCATGGGATGTGTGCAGCGACTCCGCATAGCTGCCATGATGGTCGCTGCCGGCGCTGTTGCTGTCGATGGTGGAGCTCGCGCTGGCCGCTTCCAGCCCCACGTTGCCGCCGGCCGCGAGCGTGCCGCCACCGCCCAGATCGATCGTGGCGCCGCTGGCCGTCAGATCGCCCCCCCCCGCGATGGCCGAGGCCCCGCCCACCTGCACGCGGCTGCCCGTGTCGCTCACGAAGTGCGTGTCGGAGATGCCGTTGGCGCGCGCCGCGACCTGGGTCTCGCCGGTTTGCGCCACCCCCAGCGTCCAGTTCCCGCCGATGTTCATGCCGAGCGCCCCGCCGACATTGAGCGCCCCGGCATCCTGCGCGAAGTTGCCGCCCGTGGCGATCGCCGCGTCGCCCGTCACGTTGATGCCGGCCATCGGCCCGAGCGTGGCCGTGTCGCGCGTGGCCCCAGCCGCGCTGACCTGGTGCAGCGTCTTCACCGCCGTGCTCAGGATCAGGTCCTGGCCCGCTTGCAGCGTGAGGCTGCCCGCGCTCACGCTCGCCGAGGTGAGGTTCACGTCGCCCGCCGAGATGAGCGACATCGGCCCGCCGGCGCGCAGCGTGCCAAACGAACTGTCGATGCGCTGCGCGCCGATCGCAAAGCTGTTGGCCGCCTCGATCGTGCCGCTATTGGTCACCGACTGCGCGTTCTGCAAATCGATGTTGGTTGCCGCGATCACCGGCCCGTTGCCCATGTTCTGCTGGCTCGCCTTGGCCAGATAGACCACCGGCACGAGCACCGGCCGCCCGTCCACGATCTGGGTCTGCATGATCACGACGTTGCTCGTCAACTGCGCGACCTGCTCGGGCGAGAGCGCCGTGCCCGGCGCCAGGTCGAGCGACTTCGCGAGCTGTGCCCCGGAGCTCATCAACGCCTTGAACTCGGCCTGCGTATCGGCGTAGTTGGTCAGCACCGACTTGCCCGTGAGCGACAGAATCTGGTCCTGCACCAGGCGCTGCTCATAAAACCCGTCGCCCAGGCGCATCTGAATCAACTGCGGGTTCATGCCCAGCTGCTGGAAGTAATAATCGCTCGAGAGCCACTGCTGCTGGTTCGTGAAGGCCGGGTTCGTCTCGATCAGGTACGATGCGCCCGGCGCGGTATCCGCATGAAACAGGCCGCCCGCAGGCACCGCGAGGTTGTTGAGCACGCTGAGCGCCGTGGCCGCCGCGATGCTCGCGCCCTGGCCCGCCGCGCCCGAGAGCGACTGCCCAGGCAACAGGCCCAGGGGCGTGACGCCCGCGTTGCCCGCCGCGTTGTTGATCGTCACCCCCGTGCCGCTTATCGTGCCCCCGGCGGTGAAGGTGGACTCGTAAGCCGGCAGCGCATAGGTGCGAATGTCGGCCGGCGCGGGCTGCGTGTAGCCGCCCGGCACGGCCGTCACAAACCCGGCGTTACCAAAGGGCAGTTGCCAGTCGTGTTCGCTATTGTCATAGTTGTTGTAGTGATACTCGCCCGAGTAAGTGACCTGCACCTCGGGCGCCGTCTGGCCTGCCCAACTGTTCTGCTCGAGCGTGTGCGGCATCGCGATGGCGCCGGCGGCCGCCACCTGGCTCCAGTGGTTCTGGAACGTGCCGACCGAGGCCGCGTCCAGATTGGCGCCGGCCAGAATCTGCGCTTGCGGGCTGATCGCGGCGATCGTGTTGGACTGCGCCACGCCCGTATAGCTGGTGAACTCGTAATCGCTGTTCCACTGCCCGCCGTGCGGCGGATCGATATAGACCCCGCCGATGCAGCTCGCGCACGGCGTGTTGACCTGCCCGGTGGTGCCGGCCAGGCTGATGCCCAGGCTTTGCAGCAGCGCCGGGTCAACCGGGGAGCTCCAGCCGGTGGTGCGCATCACGCGCCGCGTGTTCGTCACCTGGTTGGCCGCGAGCGTCATGTCACCGCCCGACTGGATCAGGGCCGACTGGTTGCGGATCAGATTGGCGGGGGTGACGTTGCCACTGGCATCCTGAGCGCCGGCGAGCACCACCTTGCCCAGACCATAGATCGCCGTGCTCGCCGGCGTGTCGGTGGCGGTGGTGTCGTCCCGGTTCTCGATGTCGGGCGCGAGCAGCGTGAGGCTGCCCGCGCTGTCGGTCGCGCCAATGAGCGCGCTTGGCCCCAGGTTCGACAAGGTTTGCGTGGCCTTGAGCCCGACGCTGGCGCCCACCATCGTGCCGGTATTGGTGAGCGTGGCCGACTGCGCGCTCAAGAGGCCGCCCGCGTTGATCGCGCCGGCGTTGGCGATCTCACCCGCGCCGATGGCCAGGGTGTTGCCCGCCGACAGGGCGCCGCTGTTGGTCAAGGCCCCGGCCAGCGTGAGCGTGAGGTCGTGGCCGGCATCCAGGCGATCAGCCGGGGCAAGCGTCAAGTCCCCCGGCAAGCTCAGGCGCAGATCGTTCACCGCGCTGTAGGCGCCGCCCCACAAGGTGTTAGCGGCAATGCTCAGGTCGTGCGAGGCGTTGATTTGCCCGCCCGCGCCGCTGAGCGCGCCCGAGCTGATGCTCACATCGCCGGTCGTGTTTGCCGCCGGCCCGATCGTGCCGCCGGTATTGGTGAGCGTATTGGCCGCCGTGATGTGCAGGCTCGCGCCGCTGATCTGCCCGCCTTGGGTGTTGGCGATCGAGGCGGCCGCGAGCGTGACCTGGCCGTGGCCGCTGATCGCGCCCATGCCGGCTGCGCCGCCGGCATGGCTATTGCTGATCTGGCTGCCGCCATCGAGCGTGGTCGCGCCGGTGCCCAGGTTGGTGATGGCCCCGTCCGTGTTGTCGATGGACGCCGCGCTCAAGGCGAGCGTGCTGCCGATCGCGGCGCTGCCCACACCGATCACGCCCCCCGCATTGCGCAGCGCGCCGCTTGTGATGGCCAGCGCCGTGCCCGCCGACAAGCGCCCGTTCGTGTTCTCCAGCGCCCCTTGATCGCTCACCGACAGCGCGCCTTGCGCGCCCAGCGTGCCGCCGGTATTGTCCAGCGCGCCGCTCGTGCTCAGCCACGCACCGCCCTTGGCGAGGGTGCGCGCGCCCGCCAGGCTCAGGCTGGCGCCGGCCAGCGTCAGGTCGCCCCCGGCCAGTTGCTCGCCGGTGGCCGCCACCGCCCCCGCGCCCGTCACCGACAGGCTGCCCGTTCCTGTGAGCTTGCCGCTCGCATCGAGGCCCGCGCCGAGCGCGCCGGTCGAGTTCACGCTGGCGCTCGCGACGCTCGTATTGCCCAGCGCCGCGATCGTGCCGCTGTTGAGGACCTGTGCCTGGCTGCTGACGGTGGTGTTCTGCAGCGCGTAGAGCGCGCCGCTGTTCGACACATCACTCGCCGCGGTAATCGCTACATTGCCCGCCGCGCTGGTCGAGCCAGACAAAGTGACTTTGCCCTGACTGCTCAGTTGCACATCACCGGACTGCGCGGCGATCGGGCCGGCCGAGTTGACCCCCACGCCCGTCTCGGTGCCCACCATCAAGATTTTGCCCGCGTACATGCCGCCGAGCTGCGCGAGGTCGATCGCCACGCCGGGGCTGTTGCCGTCCGGGCCCAGCCACCGGGCCGACAAATTACCGTGTTGCACGTCGTTGTTGCCGGCGACCACGTTCAGCGACTGCCCGGCCCACACTTTGCCGTTGGCGATGACGCTGCGCGCGATCAGGTCCACCTCATCGACATTGCTGCCATTCAAGCCCGCCGCGCCAATCTGGATCTGGCCGCCCGTCACGTGAAACGCGTCCAGGCTGCCGGCGCCGCCGAACACGGGCGTGCCGGTGGTGAGGATGCCGCGCGAGGTATTGATAAACCCGCAGCCGTTGCAATCAATGCCCGCCGGATTGGCGATCACGACCTCGGCCCTGGGGCCAGCCACCTCGGTGTAGCCCAGCAGTTGGCTTGGATTGCCGCCCACGACCTGGTTGACGATCACGCGGGCGCTGCCTGCGGCGAGGTTCGGATTGCCCGTCACATAACCGGCAAGCTGGGTCGACACGTTGGCCGGCGAGTTGTTCAGGATCAAGCCGGCGGCGCCGACGTTGTACTGCGTGAAGTGGTTATTGGAGACCCCCGCGCCGTTGGGCGCGGTGGTGCTCACCACCCGCACGCCATTGGCCGCCACCCCCCCGATCGGCTTGGCGCCGGCGGTGGGGGCCGCGACCACCTGCGCGTCGGCCAGAACCGGCTGCAGACCGAGCACGCACAAGGCTGCGAACGCAACATGCCGCATCCACAGCAGATCGACGAAGCCCGGGCGCATGGCTAAAACGTTGGCGCTTGAACGCGCGCCAATCGATTTGCCCTTACCGAAACCCGTTGCGGTTTCCTGCACGACCGTCCAGAGGCCGCGCGCGGCGTTAAAGATGACGCGATAGATATGCTGGTTCATAACAGGAAACTCACGCTAAAGCCCGCCACCGGCCAGTGATTCGGGAAGCCCGCCGGTTCATACAGCGGCCCGCCGATGAACGCGTCGTAGCTCAGATGCCGCTCGAGGTTGCCCCGGACGCCGAGCACGGCGCCGGCCAGGCGCCGCCCCAGCAGGTTGGCCGCTGCCGGGCCGAACACTTCGCCCGCGTCCAGGCCGAAGTACAGCGCCTGGCCGGTATGCGCAATCGGCAGCTCGAGCTCATTGCGCATGAACATGCCTTTCTCGGCCGCGAGCATCGTATTGCCGTCAAAGCCGCGCACCGTGTAGCGGCTGCCGATCGAGAAGTACTCGGTCGGATACAGCACGCTGGGCGAGCTCTGCGCGCTCACCGTGCCCACGTAGCGCAGCGGCAGGCCGCCGAGCGTGAGGGGCGCGGCAAGCGTCGCATTGAGCGTTGCGATGCGGTAGTAGGCCGTTGGCGCGCTGGCCCCCGCGCCGGACAGATCCGGCTGCGCGCCAAACCACGGCACGCCCCAGCGGTAGGCGAGCGTGCTGTCCAGGCGCGCCGCGCCCAGGTATTGCTTGTGCAGCCAGCCAATCTCCGCAAAGCTGTTGTCGCGGTGCTGCACATCGAGCGCCGAGCCGTCGATGAACGCTTGGCTGAAGTATTTGCCCACCCGCACCTCGAGCGAGTTCTTCTGCGTCTGATCGCGGTAGAACTGGTACTGCGCCTTCACATCGAAGGTCTGGGTCTGGCCGCTCGAGACGAGCGTGGCGAACGCCCCGGCGATCTGCTGGTGGTAGTCGTACTGGCTCGCCGTCGCGGTAAAAGTCCAGTTGCCCCAGGGGATCGACTCATAGGCGCTCGCGCCGCGCGTGCCATATTGGCTCGCGTGGCCGCTCAGGTCGTGGTTGTAGCTGAGGTTCAAGAGGTCGGATAGGCCCAGCGGGTTGTCCAGCCTCACGCTGGCCGTGCCTTGCAGCGCGCCGGTGGACTTCAGCCCGCTGTCATCGACGCTTAGCGCGAGCGACCAGGGCTTGCGGCGCTTCACAGCGATCACGATGTCGCTTTGCCCGGCCGAGGGCCCCGGCACGATCCGCATGTCCACATCCTGGTTCGGCACGCGCTTCATCTGCTCCAGGCTCTGCTCGAGATCGCGCAGGTTCAGCAACTCGCCCGGCTTGGTTGGAAAGGCGTTGCGCCAGGTGCCGTAGGTGGAGCGATCGGCAAAGCGGATCGCGCTGATGACCCCGGGAATGAGTTCGAGCGTGAGCCGGCCGCTGGCCAGGTCCTGGGGGGCGATGAGCACGCGCGTGCTCGAGTAGCCGCGCTCGAGGATGCGCGCGAGCACCCGGTGCACGATCAGATTCAGGCCCTCGCGCCCAACGCATTGACCGCGATAGCGTTGCAGGTAGTCGTTGGCGAAGCTCAATGCGCCCGGCCACAGCGGATTGGCCGAGAGGGCGCGCGCGCCGGCGGCCTCCACACTCGGGCTCAAGCCCGGCGGCGTCCGAAGCGTGATCGAGGTGAGGGTGAAGCAAGGCGACTCGGCCGGTACCCGGCCGTTGTCCGCGCCAGCGGCGCCGGCCGGTCCGCCCGCCGGCAGTCGGGCCGTGGGGGCGTGCCGCGCCTGTTCGCGCTCAGTGGCTTGCTGCTGCGCGCGCCGGCGCTGTTCCTGCGCGCCAAGCGGGTCGGTGGCTTGGGCGTGGGCGTGCACGGCGCCCAGCAGCACCAGCGGCGCGAGCCGCAACAGGCCGCGCCAGGCCAACCCGAGCCTGGGTTGGCCGCGCACGTCTTCGCGCAGCCGGGGGCGCCGGCTGCGGGCAAAACGCTTCATGGCGCCGCGCTTATCGCAACGCCCGATCCATCCAATACTCGCCGGGCGAGGCCCCGTCGCCCAGGTGGGGTTGCTGCTTCGCGCGCCCCATCGGCACGCACTTGTGTTTTGCGTCGCTTCGCATGACCTGCCTCTTCTTAAAATCGTTGTGCGACTTTATGTAAGACAAACACCGACAAGGAATCCCTTTGATTCCTACAAATGTGCGCGGAGTATAGCAGGGCCGGCGACGTCGACCCGCTCAGCAGTGGTTAAAAACAAACACGGGCCGCCACGCGGCCCCGCGCGCAGCGCTTAGCGCTTACCGCTGGCCGAGCCAGAGCGCGCCCGGCCTTGGGCGGGCGTCTTGTCTCGCGCCTGCCACTTCGCGCCCAGCTTCTCTGTGTCGGCCCGCTCCGGCCACCAGGCGCTGCGGCATTTGCCGCACCGGAAGTACGGCTTTTGCGTGGAGGTCGTCTGCGCATGCGTGCCGATCCCACAATCGGGACACGCGGGGCCGGCGCCGGGCTCGACGGCCCGCTCCTGGCCGGGTTCGCGCGCCTCGAACGCCTGGCCCGGCTTGCCCGCGTCGTCGCCAAACAGCGCCTGACAATCCAGGCAGCGGTGATACGGCTTGCCGGCCTTGCTCGTGAGGCCAAGACAGCGCCCGCCGCAGGCCGGGCACGCGCGCGTGCGCTCGGATACGTCCACCAGGTCGCACTGGAGAATCCGGCCGGTGAGCTCGCGCGCGGCCTGGACCGCGCTGCTCATGAAGCGATCAAAGGCCAGGCGCCCGGCCGCGATGTCGGCCAACGCGTCCTCCTGCAACGCGGTCTCGCCGGGGTCGGCCAGCCCAGGCGCGGCGCGCCGCACCATGCCGATCAACTGGATGCCCCGCTCGGTGGGCACGATATCCTTGCCCTGACGCTCAACGTAGCCCCGGTCCGCGAGCGTCTCGATGAGCGCCGCGCGCGTGGCCTCCGTGCCCAGGCCCGAGGTTTCCTTCAGACGCGCCTTGAGCTTGGGGTCCGTCACCAGCTTGTGAATGCCCGTCATCGCCGCGATCAGCGTTTTGTCGTTATAGGGCTTGGGCGCCTTGGTGCGCCGGGCCATCACCGAGGCCTGCTCGCAGGCCAGCGTATCGCCCTCGGCCATCGGCGGCAGCGCCACCGATGGCGCTTGGCCAGCCTCTTCGCCCCCCGCGCCCTCATCACCGCTCTTGCCCAGCGCCGTCCAGCCCGGCTCCTGAACCACCCGCGCCGTGGCCCTGAACGCCAGCGCGCCCGGCACGCCGGGCGCCTCGCCCTGCACGCGCAGCACCACCTCCTGCTCCTCGAAGCGCTCCGCTGGCATAAAAAGCCGCACGTACGCCGCGCAGATCAGCTCGAACACCTGGCGCTGCGCCGGCGACAGCGTGATGTCAGCGCCCGCGACGCCCGTCGGGATGATCGCGTGGTGCGCGGTGACGGCCTTGGTGTCGAAGGCCCCATGCCGGCACGCGGGGTCCACCTCGGCGGGCAATCCGGCGGCGCCCGCCAGGCCCCGCGCCGCAATCGCGGCCAGAATGCGGGGCGCATCCGCATGCATCTCCAGCGGCACATAGCGGCAGTCCGAACGCGGGTAGGTGGTAAGCTTGGCCTCATAGAGCGCCTGGGCCGCCGCCAGCGTGTCGGCCGCCGACATCCCGAAGCGCGAGTTCGCCTCCATTTGCAGCGCGGCCAGGCTGTGCGGCAAGGGCGCCGCGCGCGTGCCCGGCTTCTTGGCCAGCCGCACGACCTGGGCCGCGCCAGGGGCGGCCGCCGCCACCTGATCGGCGAACTCGCGCTGCATCAAGAGGCCCTCCTCGAGCAGATCCTCCGGAATCTGCCACAGCGCCGATACGCCATTGGCGAACTTCGCCTGCACCTGGTAATGCTCGCGCGCGGCGTGCGCGCTGATCGCGGCCTGCCGATCCACGATCAGCGCCAGCGTCGGCGTCTGCACCCGCCCGACGGACCATTTGCCCCACAAGCCCACGCGCTGCAACGAGCGGCTTATCGCGATCGAGCCGTTAAAGCCCAGCAGCCAGTCGGCGCGGCTGCGCGCGAGCGCCGAGGCCGACAGGCCCGCCATGTCCGCGTTGGGCTTGAGCGCGGCCATCGCGCGCTTGACGCTCTCCTCATCCATGCTCGATAGCCACAGGCGCCGCGTCTTGCCGCGCCACTTCAGGTGTTCAAGCACTTCGTCCACAAGCAACTGGCCCTCCCGGTCCGCGTCGCCCGCGTTGATCACCCCATCGGCCTTGGCCAGCAACGCTTTAATGACTTTCAATTGCGCGCCGGCGCGCGCGTCGCGCGGCTCCAGCAGCCAGTCGCCCGGCACCACCGGCAGCTGCTGCGCACTGACCTGGGCGCCCGCCACATACGCCTCGGGCGGCGCCGCCTGCAATAAATGCCCGGCGCACCAGGTCAGCGTGTAGTCCCCGGCCTGGACGTAGCCTTCGCCCTTGGACGCCTTGCCCAGCACCTGCGCAATGCCTTGGGCGACGGAGGGCTTTTCTGCGATGATCAGTTCCATGGTGTGACTCCGATAAAGAGTGAGTGAAATCACCCTCAATCGCAGTCATGACAACCCTCACAACCCTCACCGGCCGCGCCCCATTGTCGTGCGCCGGATTGCAGACGAGACCACTCTCGTCATCGTCATGAATCCGCTCATTCTTTTAACCCAATGCGCGCCGCTGATCGCCCCCGTCACGCTCGCCGCCGTCGTGCAGCACGAGTCCGCCGGCCAGCCCTACGCGATCCACGACAACACCACCGGACGCACCCTGATTTTTAAGACCGCCCGCGCGGCCAGCGCCGAGGCCTCGGCGCGTATCGCGCAAGGCCACTCGCTCGATCTCGGACTGGCGCAAATCAATAGCCGCAACCTCCCCAGCCTCGGCGTGAGCGTGCCGCAAATGTTCGATCCGTGCGAGAACCTGCGCGCCGCGCAGTCGATCCTTCTGAGGGCTTGGAGGACGGCGGCCGGCAGCCTGCCAAGCGCCCTGTCCGTGTACAACACCGGCCGGCTCAATAGCCCGGTGGGCGCGCGCTACGCGCAAGCGGTCTACGCCCAGGCACGCGCCGCAGTGCCTGTCGCGCCCACGGTGCCCGCCATCGCCGGCGCGCGCATGCCGCCATGGACCAGCCGGGGCGCAGCCAATGCAGGGCAGAGCGCCGCGCCCACCTCGGCGCTCGCGCCCGTGCGGCCCCGGCTGATTGCCTCGCCCCAGGCCAGCGGCCTGGCGCCGGCCACAAGCGGACTGCGCCCGACGAGCCGCCCAGACCCGGACTAACGCGCCGCAGGCGATAAGCGCTTGCACACCAAGGTTGTTTTGCGGTGAGCGGTCCATCCGCGTCCCTATGGACAAGCCGGGACAACTGCGCGAGTTGCCCCACCTTGCCCACAGGGCACCCTCACGGCGTGGGGCCTACGGCGTGACTCGCTGTGCTCGCCCCACTGAGGGAGAATGGCGCCGCGGGGGGGGGGGGGGGGGG
>VFSW01012032.1_pt1 | contig 12111 bp, 7 predicted proteins | sample 5358111 | NCBI WGS metagenome assembly VFSW01 (sample SAMN11554181, study PRJNA540505) | mine drainage metagenome | isolation source: sediment from site ElyBrook_90M | place: USA: Ely Copper Mine, Vershire, VT | collected 2017 | reverse complement strand
GGCGAGTAAAAGCTAATTTCTTCGGTATCCGCCTGTTCCCGTGCAAGGGCGTCGGTTTCAAACAACCGGTGATTCGGCGGCAAGTAATCGTGCCGCACGGCCCATTTGAGGAACATCCTGACAACATTGCGGCGCTCGTTGCGGGTTTTGGGCGCAACGTCGCCGTGCGCCGCGATGTAGGCGCTCAGGTGCTCTTTGGATAGATCGCAAACGGCATGACCGGGGAACGTCGCGGCGAATTCGCGCAACCACATAGAGACGTTGTAATGATACCCGGCAGAGAGTTGGGGGCGCTTGCCGTCTTGGGCGACGGTCTTGGCTTTCCGGCTTTCGATAAATTCGGCGGCAGCCTCGGAAATGTCCTTGCGCTTTATCACGGCCAGGTTGCGAAGATAGGCGTCAACGCATTCGCTCAAGGGGCGGTCGCCAAGTTTGGCGGCGGCTTCGCAATACTCCGAAATCCCAGCCAACAGAGAGACCCGCCGCCCGGTTGACTGGTAAAGGCTTTGCAGCCGTTGAAGCGCGGCCAGGGCGTCGCCCGCGTGCTTGTCGGTCAGGGCCGGGACTTTGGAGCCTTCCGCCAGTTCGCGGACTTTCTTGTCCGCAAAGTCCCTTGCCTCGGAATAGGCGGCAATGGACTTCATGCGGCGTTTGCCGTCCGCGCGATACACGACCCGGTAAAACGGGTAGCGTTTGCTCTTGCCGTAGATCGTAGCTTCGCTTTTTCGATGCCGGATGACTTTGGGGAACTTCACGGCTTTACTCTCGGATTCCGCCGAATTCTGTGCGGAATCTGTGCGGGAGTGGCCAGTTTTGTCGTTTTCCCTAGTAAAATTGGCTGTCCGACTTGGATTCGAACCAAGACAAAGGCCTCCAAAGGGCCTTGTGCTACCATTACACCATCGGACACTGAGGGACTAAATTATCGCTGTATTGTGCGAGTGCAAATAAAAATCGGGAAGGCAATGAGGCGCAAGTGCGTTCGACCCGTCCGCCTCATGATTTATAATTCCTAATTCCTAATTCCTAATTCCTAATTTCCCCCCGTCCCGACATCCTCGCCCAACTCCACATTCCAGTAGGCCAAATCCAAAAAGTGTTTCCAGCTTTCGTGTTGTTGCAACCCGAGGTTGACCTGCACAAAGGGACGCCATTTGGGCCGCTTGGGCTTGCGCACCAGATGCATGGCCGCTTCCTGGGGCGTCCGGTTGGCCTTCTGCGTGTTGCATCGCACACAGGAGCAAACGATGTTCTCCCAGGTGGTCGGTCCGCCGCGGTCGCGCGGAATGACGTGATCGAGATTCAAATCTTTGCGCTCGAAAACACCCCCGCAATACTGGCAGGTATTGCGGTCGCGCTCGAAAATGTTGTGCCGCGTGAATTTGACCTCCTTTTTGGGAAGTCTGTCAAACATCAAAAGCAGAATCACACGCGGGACGCGGATTTTGAAGGAAACCGTCGCGATGCTTTCGCCGTGCGGCTGCTGATCCGAAAAATCGCGCCACTGGCTGAAGCTGAACGTCTGAAAAACCCCCTCGGCGTCGCCGAGGACCACCTGGGCGTGGCCCTCGAACAAAAGTGTCAACGCCCTCCGGGCGGTGCAGACATTGACGGCCTGCCACAGCCGGTTAAGCACCAGAACGTGCTGGTTGAGAAACGCACTCATGCCATTAACTTGCGCCAAAAGTAGCAGGCTTGGCCCTGAGTGTCAACGCGCACAGCAAGTCCCAGGCCTGTTCCTCCCATTTTACCTTGTTAACCGTCCGTTTTGCCGAGTCCCGCGTGTCTGTTACGCACCGGCGATCCCCTTCTTTCCCGGTCGTAACTATTCAGCACCTTCGCCGACCGGGTGTGGGGCAGGCATCCTCCCTGCCGCCTTGGCCCGACTTCCGGCCGGGCGCTGGAGTTTGGACATTTTGTATCGGGTGTTTGCCGATTATATCGGAGCACATCCCACCAGGATGGCAGGCAACGAGCTATCCTGGGTAAACCGGCTTTCGCAACTGGAGGCGCTTGCGCCTTTTCTAAATTCGCTTTGGCAATGCGAGCGCATAACGGCCGGTTTGCTGCGCGTGGGCAAGGGCGACGGCAAGGGCGTCGGCGGCGTCCGGCAGGGGAAGTTCGGCCAGGCGCAAAAGGCGCTGCACCATTTTGGCGACGGCAAATTTTTGAGCCGCGCCGTAACCCACGAGGGCTTGTTTGACTTTGCGCGGCGCGATCTCGAAAACTTCCAGGCCCGCTTCGCCGATGGCGGCCAGCGCCGCGCCGCGCGCCTCGCCCATGACCAGCGCGGTCTTGAGATTTTGGGCGTGAAAAAGCCCTTCCACAGCGCAAACGGCCGGACGGTATTTGGTCGCTATCTCGCGCAAGGTTTGCGAGATTTTGGCCAGGCACCGCGAATGTTCCCAACCGGCGGGGCATGGAATTGCCCCGTGCGCCAGCGCGACGGGATGAGGCCTGGCAAGTTGAATGACGCCGTAACCGGTGCTGCGCAAGGATGGATCGATTCCGATTATAATCCGATTCGTCGCCGGTGGCTGGCAGGTGCTGTCAAAGATCGGCGCCGCGACGCGGCGGGGGCTTCTTAGCCGGGCCTCAAGTCGGTCCAATTGCTGTGGTGTGATGGCCAAACTGGTCGAGTGCTAGTTCGTCTTGGCGTCCTTGGCGTCCTTGGCGTCCTTGGTGTCCTTCGCCTTCTCGGCGACCGGCGATATGTCCCAGCCCCGGACGATTTCACATTGCGGCAGCGCCTTTTGCAGCGCGGCGACGCCGGTGTCGGTGACCTTGGTTTGCCACACATAAAGATGGCGCAGTTGGCCCAAAGTTTTCAAATGCTCCAATCCGGCATCGCTGATTCCAGTGTCGAAAAGGTTGAGATAGACGAGGCGCGCCATGCGTTGCACATTGGCCAGACCGGCGTCGGTGACGGAAGAATGTTCGAGGTGCAACCGTGTCAAGTTGGTCAGCCCCTTTAAACTGGCCAGGCTGGCGTCCGAGAATTTCATTCCAGCCAGATTCAGGTCCATCAACGTCAGCATGTCCTTGAGTTGGACGACGGCGGCGTCGGTTGATTTTGCGTCACACGATCGAAAACTGGCCTCGTGCCAATTCAAGCCCGCGGCCAAAGGCCGCACGGCCACGCCCATGCCATCCAGACGGGCTGTGGCCTGGATTTCCGCGGCGCTGGGTTTGATGTCCCCGAGCTTGGCCACCTCCAAGGCCGACGGCTCAGACGAGGACGCTTTGGCGACCGCATCAGCCGGCCAGTTCGCCCCCTGGTTGATCCAGTCGCGGATCAAATCCGTTTGCGCCTTGCTCAAAACGTCGCCCTTATTGGGCATCACATCATCGCTGCCTTCCGGCAAGGTAATGCGCCGATAAAGGTCGCTTTTTGCGGCGTCGCCGACGACGATTACCGGGCCGTCTTTTCCGCCTTTGAAGGCCGCGTCCTTCAAGTCAAGGCGCAGGTCCCCTTTGTGTTTATCCGCCCCGTGACATTTGATGCATGACTGCTCGAAAATCGGCTGAACCTGTTTGGCGAAATCAATTTTTGCCGCGGCGGTCGCATTGCCGGCGGTCACTCCCAGCAAGGCCGCCGTGGCGAGAATAAAAGGCTTCTTCATATTCGCAACTTTGTTGTCTTGAGCCGGATCATACGCGGCAACGGGGCCTTCTTGGAAGCTGTTTCTGAAAGAAACAGTAAATCGGGACAGGGTCGGCCCCGGCGGGGAGCGACGCGCGGAAATCCTTAACTGTCCAATCCTTCGGCGCCCTTGCGCGCATTGCGCCTGCAAAAGAAATCTTTCCACCCGGCCCGGTTTGCGCGACAACTGCGGGGTGCGTTTGCGATTTGTCCTGGGACCGGCCGGCACGGGCAAAACGTTCCTGTGCATGGAGGAAATCCGTCGCGCGCTTCTGGAAAATCCGGAAGGGCCGCCGCTGATTTTGCTGGCGCCCAAGCAGGCCACCTTTCAGGTCGAACGCCAGCTTCTGGATTCCGCGTTGCCCGGCTACACGCGGCTGCACATTCTCTCTTTCGAGCGGCTGGCCCAATTTGTTTTCGATCAGTTGCGCCAGCCGGCGCAACCTTTGCTCTCCGAGGAAGGGCGCGCGATGGTTTTTCGCGCGCTGTTGGCGCGAAGGGCCGGCCAGTTGCGGATTTTCCACTCCAACGCGACGCTGATCGGTTTTGCGCGCCAGCTCAGCGCCGAGTTGCGGGAATTGCAGCAACTTGGGCTTTCGCCGGAAGCTTTGCAAAAATTGGCGGCGGGCGCGGAATTGACCCAATCCTTGCGCGCCAAGCTGTCGGACCTTTCTTTGCTTTTGCGCGATTATCTTGATTGGCTGCAAGAGCACAACCTTCACGATGACGCGTCTCTTTTTGACCTTGCCGCCGGCGCGTTGCGCAACGCAAGAACGGCGAACAGCGCAATGCCTTTCGAGATTTCGCATCTGTGGCTGGATGGCTTTGCGGAAATGACCCCGCAAGAATTGACGCTGCTTGCCGAGATCGCCCGATGCTGCCAGCACATGACTCTCGCCTTTTGCGTGGATGCCGAGCGGAAGGCGGGGGATGAATCCTGGCTCTCGATTTGGTCCGGAATTTCCCGGGCGCGGGGCCAATGCCGTTCCAAATTGCAAGAGATTCCAGGCGCGACGTTCGAGACCCTCATCCTGCGTCGCGACAAACGCCCCGGCAGATTCGCTCAAAATCCCACGCTCCGTTACTTGGAACAGGCGTGGGATCAGACCGGCAATTGGCTCCAGCCAGCGAACGACGTTGCGCCCGTCCCCGCTGATTTGCCCGCGTCCGGCCCGGCGTCCGCGCCCGCGCCGACGCCGGATGGCGCCGCGCTGAGAATAGCGGTCTGCCCAAGTTTCCACGATGAGGCCGTGCTTGCCGCCGGGGAAATTCTCCGGTTCGTGCGCGGAGGCAATGGCGGGCGGAGATTTCGCGATGTCGCCGTGCTGTTGCGAAATCTCGAGGGCTGCCACGACGAACTGCGCCGGGTATTTGCGCGCCACCAAATCCCATTCTTTCTGGATCGGCGCCAGCCGGTCGCCCACCATCCCCTGGCCGAATTGACGCGCAACGCCCTGCGCCTTCCGGCGCGGGATTGGCAGCACGACGATTGGTTCGGCGCGCTGAAAACCGGATTGGTCACAGCCGACGACGCGGCCATCGACCGCCTGGAAAATGAAGCGCTGGCCCGCGGCTGGAAGGGCCAAACGTGGAGAAGGCCCTTCTCGAACCAGGCAACAATGCCCCCCGGCGCCGAAGCCCTGCGCGCCAGATGGGTTGCGCCATTTTTGCAATTGACAGAAAACCTTTCCATCGGCGCAAGCCGGATGCAACCGACCGGCGCCCAATTGGCCGGGGCCTTGCGCCAACTTTGGGCCGACTTGGGCGTCCAAGAAACGCTGCAAAACTGGACCGACACGCAACACGCAACACGCAACACGCAACACGCGCCGTCCGTCGACGCGCGAACGCCCGATGACAACCAAAGCCAATCCCGCATCCACGCCACCGTGTGGGAACAGATGAACGCCTGGCTGGACGATGTGGCGCTTGCGTTCGGCCCGGAATCGTTGCCCTTGGCCGAATGGCTTCCAATTCTGGAGGCCGGCTTGGGCGGCATGAGCATCGGCGTGATTCCTCCGGCATTGGATCAGGTATTGGTGGGAACCGTTGACCGCTCGCGCAATCCGGATTTGAAACTGGCGCTGGTTCTTGGGGTCAATGAAACGATTTTTCCCTCGCCATCGACCCAGGGACGCTTGCTCAGCGAGGCGGACCGCGACGAACTGATGGAATTTCACATCGCGGTGGGGCTTGGCGCGCGCCAATTCCTCAGCCGCGAGCATTTTCTTGGTTACATCGCCTGCACACGCGCCCGCGAGCGGCTGGTCCTCACCTTCTCGCGGCAGGACGCGGCCGGGCACGCGCTCAATCCATCGTTGTTTGTTTCGCACCTGCAAAATTTGTTTCCGACGCTGAAGATCGAGGAGTTTTCCGGGCCGGATTGGAGGACTCCCGAACACGCTTGCGAGGTGATGCCAATTGCGGCGCAAACGCTGCTTTCGACCGACGGCGGCGATGCGGACTGGAAAGACCTGCTGGCTCTTCCGGCATTTGCCTCCATAGTCCGACAAATGCAGTCGTTGCAGCGCAAGCAGGGGACCGAAACGCTTTCGCCGCAACTGGCCGAACAACTGTATGGCGCGGCGTTGCGCACGTCGGTGAGCGCGCTTGAGCAATTTGCGGCCTGCTCGTTCCGGTTTTTTATCCATGCCGGACTGCGGGCGGAGGAGCGCAAGGTTTTTGAATTGGAGTCGCGCGAAAAAGGCACTTTCCAACACGAAGTGCTCGCCGCCTTCCATCAACAACTCCAGCGCGAGAAGGTCCGATGGCACGACCTGACCGCCGAGTCGGCAAGGGCGCGGATTGCAAGGATAGCTGAGAACCTGACGCCGGATTTCGCGGAGGGTTTGCTCGTGGCCGATCCCCGGAGCCGCTTCGCCGCACGGATGATGACCGAGTCGCTCCAGGATTGCGTGGGGACGATGGTGGAATGGATGAAGCAATACAACTTCGAGCCGCAAGCTGTCGAATTGGGTTTTGGCCGGGAGAGCGGTTTGCCGGCGTGGGAGCTTGATCTTGGGGCGGGACATCGGTTGGTCTTTCGCGGAAGGATTGATCGCATTGACCTCTGCCCTTTGCCCGGCGCCCCCGATACCGCAATGGCGGTGGTGATTGATTACAAATCCAGCTCCCAAAAACTCGACGATGTTTCGATGGAAAACGGGTTGCAGTTGCAATTGCCGGCCTACCTGGGTGTGCTCCAGCATTTGGACGACCCGAAGGAAATTTTTGGCGTCCGCCGCCTGGTTCCGGCGGGCGTCTTTTATGTCAACTTGCGCGGCAATTTTCTTCGAGGCGACACGCGCGACGATGTTTTGCAAGCGCCCAATGAAGCGCGCCGGCAAGCCTATAAACACCTGGGCCGGTTCGACGCGGCGGCGCTGGCGGATTTGGACAACCGCGGCCTTTCTCCGGGCACACAGTTCAATTTCAAAAAGAAAAACGACGGAGATCTCGATGCGCGGCATCCAGACCCGATGCTCTCCGAGGCTTTCGGCGAAATGCTCCAGGCCACGGAGGAACATTTGCGGCGCATCGGACGGCAAGTGTATTCGGGCAACATCGAGTTAAACCCCTATCAACACGGCGCCAAACGCCCCTGCATCACCTGCCAATTTCACGGCGTCTGCCGGATTGATCCCTGGACCCATTCCTACCGCGTTCTCAGGCGGCGCGCGGCGGAGCAAGCTGGGATCAACCAAGCTTGAGGATCGCGCCAAACACCGGCGACGCCGCAACACAGGGCGTTCTTTCCTTTGCGTCCTTTGCGAGCTTTGCGCGAGGACTTCGTTCATTGGCATCCAGCGTGACTCGATTTCCTGGGAAAAATCAGGGTTCGACAGAGTCTCACCCCACCGGAGATCCGCCCTCCCACAGCGCGGCAACGCCGCGCGATTCTTTTGGCATCCGGGAAATCCCGGCGCCGAACGCCGTGACAGGCCGGCTTGGAGGCGGACGATTCATGTTCGAAAAACGAGCCGCGCCACTACCAAGGGGTGATTAATATAATGAATAAGTTAGCCTTATCTATTTCACATTTTTCCCTTCCACTTCATTTATTTGACTTTATTTAGCCTTCCGTCACGCCAATAGTCGCCAAAGGACGGTTTGCGCCTCCAAAAAATCGCGCCGCTCATATTCAGAGGGGGGCCTGGCTCCGATGATCAAATGCGCCCGTTGCGGGAACGCTCAGTTTCGGGGTGGTCATCTCATGTCGCCGCCGGTGGAGACGGCGATTGAAACCATGTACTCCAACTGGTCAAATTCTTTGCGGCCCAGGCGCCGTTCGTGGCTTGTTTCGAGGAGATTGCCGTCGGCGTCGACCCACACGGAGCGGCCGCCGGGACTCATCTGGATGAGCATTCTGACGCGCTTGCCGTCGAAGCCGGAGCCTTCGCGGCTCTTGGCCAGGAGTTTCTCCAGATAAGCCAGCGCGGGCTTGTCGGTGATTTCAATTGAACTGGCCTTCTCCTTGATGTTCTCCGGCGTGACGGACTCGGTGGATGTGAATTGAAATGGGACGTAGTAAATAACAACGTTGGAGAGGTTGGTTTTGGTCTGGCATCCGGCGGCCAGGGTCAACACCAGAAAAATCAAAATAATTGGGTTGGCTTTCATGAGTTCAATTTGCCCCGGGCGACGGCCAGGAACCACGGGGTTGTCGAGATGGCACCCCAACCGGCTGGGTTATGGTTGGCCAGGAAAACTTTTCGCAAGGTTTCATCGTAGGCCACAAGGGGGGTCCATAATACGCCGGGGCTGTTTTTCCAGCGCGCGTCGCTTTGGCCTCCATCGATGCGTTGAAACTTTGCGTCCTGGATTTGTTGGTTCCACATGAAATCGCGGTTGGTGGCGATGAGCCGGTCCATATCTTCGTTGCCAAAAACAAGGCCGTGCTCGCGGGCATCGACGATTCCTTGCACATCAATCTCATAGTAGCCGCCATTGGGATGGACGCCGACCCAATGTTTGGCGGCGCCGTCGGGCTTGTAATCCCACGGGCCGGCGGGCTGCCAATAATTCCACACCAGGTATTTGCCGTTGTCGCGCGTCCGCAGGCGCGATGCCAGGAGGCGGAACCATTGTCTGGCGCGTGTGCGATATATCCTTTTGCCGGTGATGTCAAACATTGCAAGGTGCCAGCGGGCGACGTGATTTGCCTTGTTGTTGGGCATGGAGAAACCGATGCCGGGTTGATTGCGCTTGTCGTAACCATCGGTCCAGTTGCCGCCGGCCTTGTCAATGCCAAAGGGGAGAACCACCCAAATGCCGCCGTCATCCGCCGTTTCGCGCCAGGCGCCGCGGTGATTCCATTTGTCAAATGTTTGCTCGGACAACTTGATGTAGCCCTTGGCCCTTGCGCCATATTTCGACTTCAGGGCCGGGTCGTTGAGAATCTGGCCCGCCATAAGAACGACCGGGCGAAAGGCCATCGCTTCGCCCAAAAGGCTGTCGGCGTAATAGGAATTTAGATGGTCGGCATCGCTCCCGGCCGCCTCGAATTTTGGCCAGCCGATGAATCCATCAGGCTCCTTGACGCCGCGCCGCAGCCACGAATCTGTCCAGTCTAGGAATGTTTCCAACCATTGGCGGTCGCCTGTGGCCAGATAGCCGTAATAGAGGCCATTGAGCAAATGACTGGTCAACCAGCCAATCTCCTCGCCCATTTCTTTATCGCAATAACGATTGCGAAGGTCGCCAAGGATGCTTTTCTCCCAGCTTGCCCGCCAGTCACCGGCCTGCGTGGGTTGAATCCAACCCGGGCCGGTCGGCCCGGTGGCCGCGCCAAGTGGAAACGGCGTGAGCTCGGCGGCCGCGGTCGCCAGCACCGCGCTGGAACCGAGGGTTTTCAGAAACTGGCGGCGGTTCATGCGGAGTTAGAAATAATTACCCCGAGGCGGCAATTCAATCTAAAAGTCCCAATCATTCATTCAAACGCGCCACAGCCGTCCGTGGAAAGTCTTGAAACGGACGCAGGAAAGTGCGAGGATTTGGGCAGATAATGAGTGCCACGATAGTCAGAGCCAACATGCGGACGACGCTTCCGGAAGACGTTTGCGATGCGGCGGGAATCAAAGTTCATGACAAAGTGGACTGGCGTTTTGAAAAAGGCGAAATTCGGGGTCGAAAACTGGTTGCCCGCCAACAAAAAATCCGCGTTGTGCGTCCAGTCAAATACCGGGATCTCTTGATTGCGCCGCAAAGTCTTGAGATCGATATGAAACGATTGGATGCGGAACTGCGACGGGAGAGGGAGGCGCGCGATGAGCGTTTATTGGGATAGTTCGGCTTTACTCAATGCAATCATCTCGCAAAGCGTCGCTAGCGGATTGCCGCCGGCGACGTGTCACGAAGTCACGCCTTTTGCGAAGTTTTTTCAGTTTTGACAGGACGAGGACTGCCCGACAAGGGCGGGCGTGTCGCATTTGGCAATAGCGACGCCTCAAAGATGATCGATCAACTGGCCCAAAAACTTACGCTCCGGGATTTGACCGGGCCGGAAACATTGTCCGTATTACGCGATGCAAAGCGGTTGGGTGTGCGGGGCGCAAGAATTCATGACCTGATGCATGCTCGGAGCGCCACGCTTGCCGGCGTGGAGAAACTATTGACTCGCAATATCGCCGATTTTTCAGGTTTGACGGCGCAGATTCCAGTTGAAATGCCATAGGTGGCTGCGGTTGCGCTCAATTCGACTTGAGTGTTGGATGTCGGGGCATCTCTTCGGGATTGGGGGCGGTCACGGACTCCCACCGAAAGATGGCGATACAAGTAATTTTGCCTCCAAGCCGCTGGATTTATGGAAATTACGGTAAATCCGTTGATCCGGGCGCAACTTTTCTTAACCTGCCTTGTTTCAAACTTGGAGTACGCGAATGGCTATCGTTTCGATCAAGAATGTGTTTGCGCAGGCCAACCTGGCGACGCCGCAACAGTTTGCGGATTGGACCAAGGCCTGGAAGGTCGCTGTGGAAGGCGGTTCTCAGGAATCGTTGCTGGCGTTCATTGCGCGCGAGCGCGGCAATTCGGAGGAGGCTTTTTTGCAGGAACTGGCCAAGGTGCTGGGCTGGCCGTATATCGAGCTGCCCAAGACTGAGGTTTCCGCCGAGGCGCGCAAGAAAATCTCGACGAAGGTCGCCTTCCAATACTCGGTGGTTCCCATCAAGTTCGAGGATGGCCAGTTGCAGGTGGTGGTCAGCAATCCCTTTGACGCGTCCATGATCAGCGCGGTGCAATTCGACGCGCGGGCGCCGGTGTCCTTTGCGCTGACGTCGAAAACGGAGATCGAGAAGGCGTTGAAGAAGTTTTACGGGGTGGGCGCCGAAACGCTCGATGAAATGTCCAAGGAAGATGAGCCGCTGGAATTGCTCGTCGATGACAAGGAAATTATGGAGGGGGACCAGGACGCCAGCGTCATCAAATTCGTCAATCAAATCATCTGGGAGGCTTTCAAAGACCGCGCGACGGACATCCACTTTGAACCGGCCGAGGACGAACTGCGCATCCGCTATCGCATCGATGGAATTTTGCACCAGACTCCGATGCCGCCCCAGCTCAAGCGATACCAGGCGTCGCTGATCTCGCGCATCAAGGTCATGTCCGGCATGAACATCGCCGAAAAACGCCTGCCGCAGGACGGGCGCATCAATGTGCGCATCAAAGGGGAGGAAATTGACATTCGCGTTTCGACGGTGCCCACCGTCTATGGCGAAAGCGTGTCGCTGCGTTTGTTGACGCGCGGCAAGATTTTCCTCGGTTTGGAGAAGCTTGGCTTCGCGGCGCAAGAGGAAAATCGCATCCGCGAAATCATCATAAAGCCGCACGGAATTTTTCTGGTGACCGGCCCCACCGGTTCGGGCAAGTCCACTTCGTTGTACGCTTTTCTGAGCACGATCAACTCGATCACCAAACGCATCATCACCATCGAAGAGCCGGTGGAATATGAGCTTAAGGGAATCAACCAAATCGCGGTGCGGGCCGACATCGGCCTGACTTTCGCGGTGGGATTGCGCCACATTTTGCGGCAGGACCCAAACGTCATCATGGTCGGGGAAATTCGCGACATGGAGACGGCCGAAATTGCCATTCGCGCGGCGTTGACGGGGCATTTGGTCTTCAGCACCTTGCACACCAACGACGCCCCCAGCGCGTTCACGCGCCTGATCGATATGGGCATTGAGCCGTTCCTGGTTGCCTCGTCAGTGGAAGCGGTGCTGGCGCAACGGCTGGTGCGCACGATTTGTCCCAAGTGCAAAACCCAGGTGAGCGTGGACCCGCTGTATTTGAAGCGCATCGGTTTTCCTGAAAAGGAGATAGCGACGACGGCGTTTTGGAAAGGGGCCGGATGCGAGGAATGCCGTCAATTTGGCTACCAGGGCCGCATGGGAATTTACGAATTGCTTTTCATGGACGAAACCATTCGTCCGCTCATTCTCAACCGCGCCGCGGCGACCACCATCGCCCCC
>VFSW01012031.1_pt1 | contig 12111 bp, 12 predicted proteins | sample 5358111 | NCBI WGS metagenome assembly VFSW01 (sample SAMN11554181, study PRJNA540505) | mine drainage metagenome | isolation source: sediment from site ElyBrook_90M | place: USA: Ely Copper Mine, Vershire, VT | collected 2017 | reverse complement strand
TCGCTTTCATCCCACCAATGAATGGTGTGGGATTTCCCGCTCACGTTGTTAATACTTGAGCAGCGAGAGTGTCCTGTACTGCTGCAACTTTTCCCTCCCCCTAAGAGGTTCAAGCTCAACGACAAAGATCGCACCTTCTACCGTGCCCCCAAGTGTTTCAACGAGCTTTGCCGCAGCCAACGCTGTTCCGCCGGTTGCCAGAAGGTCGTCAACTATGAGGACCTTGCTGCCTTTTTCTATAGCGTCGATATGCATCTCGAGCGCAGCAGTGCCGTACTCCAGAGAATACTCCTGCATAATGGTCTTGTAAGGCAGTTTGCCTTTTTTCCGTGCAGGAACGAAGCCCTTGCCAAGCCTGTATGCCAGCGCTCCGCCAAGGATAAAGCCCCTGGCCTCTATGCCAATAACATAATCAAAAGAGATGTTGGAAACGGTACTGACGAGCAGATTTATACACTCCCCGAATGCGCGCCTGTCCTTAAGCAAAGGCGTCAGGTCCTTGAATATTACGCCTTTCTTCGGATAATCGGGTATGTCTCGTATTCCGCCGCGCAAAAGTGCACCGGTATCGTTTTTTGGCATGCTAATCCGCAGGTTTTGACTAAGCTTTACCTTTATAAATATGTTACACAGTATATTACTATAAATTTACTTATAATCTGCGAGGATTCTCATGGCAATAAAAAATGTTCCGAGGACTATAGCGTTAATACCCGATGGAAACAGGAGATGGGCAAAATCGCATGCATTTTCCATTTTTAGCGGCTACAACCTAGGAGTCAAGAAGTTCATAGAGTTCAGCGAGTGGTGCAAGAGTTACGGGATAAACAGCATAGCCGTATGGGCGTTTTCAACCGAGAACTTCTCAAGGGACGAGAAGGAGGTCCGGGCACTGTTCAACATTTACAAAAAGGTTGCAAACGACGGAAAGATACTCGCAAGGCTCCACAAAAACAAGACGTGCCTCAGGATTGTGGGCAACCGCGACCTGCTTCCAAAGGATCTGCTGAAGGCACTGCAAAAAGTGGAGGACGAGACTAAAATATACAAGGAACGGGTCATAAACATGCTCATAGGCTACGGCGGCAAGGATGACATACTGCATGCGGCCAGGGCGCTTGTCGGAAAGGTCACGCGCGCCTCGCTTATTAACGAGGAGCTTTTCAGCAAATATCTTCTATCGAGCGCACTGCCAGAGATAGACCTGATAATACGTACTTCAGGAGAGCATAGGCTGTCGGGCATCACTCCATGGCAGACAAGCTACTCCGAACTTTATTTTTCAAAGAAGCTGTGGCCTGACTTCACAAAGAAAGACCTCCACGCGGCGCTTCTCGACTACAACAAGAGGCAGAGGCGCTTCGGAAGATAAAGTGTTTGGATGCCCGATGAAAAAAGGGACGTGACTCATTTTACAAGGTACTTCGGCATAAATACTCCAAAGGCGCAGTATCTTGCCGCAGTGCTTATAGTAATCGGCGCAGCTACCGGCATAATAATCGAGCTGCTCATACATTCTACGGTAGGGCTTCCGTACCTGATACTTTACGGCGCAAGCTCCGGGGTAGCAGTGGTGGCGCTGCCAGCCATACTTACTGCGCTGCTGCTTAAAGCCATGAACCGCAGGCTCAAGCTAAGGCATGGATTCTTCGCTGTGCTGGCCATAACTGTCATATACTGCCTGTTTCTTATAGCAACTTCAGCAATATACAAGTTCACCGGAAACCACGCCATAGAGTACGTTCTTTTCCTTCTAAGCAATGCCATAATCTACGGCTACTGGTTTATGATAAACCGCGTCGTACTGAATCAGAGAAAGAGCCAGATTCTTACTGCAGCAATACAGCCTATGCTCAATATCCTGCTGTACGTTCCTGCAAGCCCGTATCTTCTGTCCCTCGGCATACCTATTAATGTCCTGCTTATCAAGCTGTGGGCCGGCATGGTCGTGTTCATGCTTTGCGGCTACGCCATACTTTACATAATGGACAGGCCCTCCAAGCGCGAGCTGAACTTCAGCGGAGTGGAGCTCATGTCAAGCATGATTCACCAGTGGCTTTACAATGTGAACAAGGATTACGATGTTTTGGACAGCTCCGGAGTCGCAAGGGACCTGCCTGTAGAAGTCCTGTCAATAAAAGGCGCAAAGGGTGCCGAAGCGGTCTTCGTCAAACCCGAGATTCATTACGGACCGATTGCCGGAGTCGGCGGAAGCAACGCCACAGAGCACCTAAGTGCTCAGATATCAAAGCTTGGCGTCGCCCCGTTTGTGCTCCACGGCCTTGTAAACATGGAAGACAATCCGGTAAGCAGCAAGCAGACACTTTATATCTCAAGGGCGGTAGTCGAGAAAGTCAAAGGCACAATATACAAAAAAAGCTTCTCTGTCGGAGGTATCGGAGTGGGAAAATCCGGGCCGTGCACTGCCACTGCCGTACAGATAAACGATTCATGCATACTCACTCTGACAAAAGCGCCAACTGTCACAGAAGATATTGACAGGGAGGTTGGCTTAAGCTTCACAAACCTTGCGAAAACATACTTCGGGAATGTCATAATCATAGATGCCCACAACTCCAGATTCGAGTACGCATCCACGGACGAGCTGCGCGGGGTGTACAAAGGCAGCAAGTACATTGCAATGTACGAGAAGGCAATAACCTCGGCGCTCGAGTCGTTAAAATCAAGCACTCCAGTAAAGCTCAGGTTCGGATGCGCCTCTGTTGTTCCCAAAAACCTGCTTAAAAATAAGGACATCGGGAAGGGGCATCTCAGCGCATGCGTTTTCAACTTCGGGATCAGGAGCTTCTGCATGGTTTACTTCGATGCGAACAACATGCTTCCGGGGTTCCGCTCAAAGGTGCTGGAGCACATTAAGGCGAGATTCAATCTTGACGCAGAGCTTTACACAACTGACACGCATGCAGTAAACACCCTCTCGCTGCCTGCAAGCAATGTCCTCGGGAGGGAGACAAAACCTTCAGACGCCATGCCAATAATAGATGATCTTATAAACCGGTCATTGAGGAATATTGGTCCGGCAAGCTCCTCCTACTCCGAGGTACTGTTAAAGGGTTTCAAGGTGTGGGGCAAGGGCTCCGAAGATACCATGATGAAGGTAAGCCGTGACATAATACACATAGGCAAGCGCAGGCTGCCTGTGCTTATAACGGGCTTCTTCATACTTGCCATGTGGGCAATATACCTGGCGTGAAACAATGGATTACTACATCGTCGTACTTTACATAGCGGCCTTGCTGCTTGCGGCATACAAGGCATTTGCCGTCAAGAATACCAAAGAGCTGCTCATGTTCATGGGCTTCCTTATAATCTCCTGGGTGCTGTTCAATTACGAGGGCTACTCCACACTGACAACGACGCTTCTAAGCGGCTTCATAATATTCAACGCCGTAACCTCCTTTTACGGAAGGAAGTCCGGAAACATCCTGCTGCTCCTGGCCGTATACTACGTGGCCGTGACGTGGAACCTCGGAGGAAGCCTAATAATACAGTCGGCAGTGATTGGTGCGCTTAGCTCACCGAGGCTTTATTCCAAGTCAAGCAATCGCAATGTGCAGATGCGCGTTGAGAACCTCAGGAACATATTCCAGATAACTGCTGGTGTGTTCTTCATGCTGCTTTTCATATTCGTGCAGCAGTATGCGTCTCTGACACTCCTGCTTATATTCATGGCCGGCATGGCAGTAAGCAATTACACCATGAGTTCAAAAGGAGGACTTTTCAAAATCCTTTCAAAGATGGAAAGGGAGGGTTTTGATTTCGGCCACGGCGCGTTCTGGCTCGGCATCGGCGCGCTTTTTGCTGCAGGATTCCTCAGCACAAACATGATACTTGTGGTATTTTCGGCTATATTCATCGCCGATTCAATGTCCACGATAGCCGGTGTGCATTACGGCCGTGCAAAACTGCCGTACAATAAGAAGAAGAGCGCGGCAGGCACGTTTGCATATCTCCTCACTGTGCTTGTAATATCATTTCCACTTCTTTCCTACTATGCGCTGCCAGTTGCTATAGTCGCAGCTTTGATGGAGAGCCTTCCGCTTCATATAGACGACAACTTCGGCGTGTCTTTCGTTCTGACAGCACTGCTAATACTCCTGCCTTTATAAATAAAATAAGCAATAAGTGCAAGCCAAGAAAACCGGTATTGGCTATACCCTTCTTCCCATTCTGCCGACGGTATCTTGCACAAAAATCATAACCTTTATTAAAGTTTTTATTGTAATACCCGTATACGTAATCCGGAGATAAAAGCTCAAAGCGCCATGGAGTACCTGATGACCTACGGCTGGTCCATACTACTCATTGCGGTTGTGCTTGCAGCTTTGTTTGAACTCGGAATATTCAGCGGGGGAGGTAACGCTCTGCCCAATGGATGCGTCGCCCAGTCAGGGTTCTTATGCACGAATCCGCAGGTGAACACCACTGGCAATGTACTTGTGACTCTTGGCAACGGCCTTGGCGCTTCAATCCAGATAACAGGCACTGCATGCATGAACAGCTCCGTTGCGCCTCAGACCTGGAACAGCGAGTCCAAGACCTTGGTCTCCGGACAGGAGGCATCACTCGTGTTTCAATGCCCTATAAAACAACAAAATGTCATAGGTGCCTCATTGACAGGAACCCTGTGGATACAGTACAACACAGGTTCGAGCATAGGAATTGTAAGCAAGGTAGGAACTGTTACTGGGAAAGCAACAACAACAAATGCTGTTGGCAGTACTGGCGGAGGCGGAAGTAGTAATATGTATGCATATGTTGCAAGCCAAGGTTCTTCAAATAACGTAGTCATGATCAACACAGCAACAAACACGGTAGTCAGTGCGATAACCTCCGGCTTCAGTAGTCCTAAAGGCGCTGCATTCTCCCCAAGTGGAACCTACGCATACGTCACAAACTGCAATTCTGGATGTGGTGGTAGTATATCCAGCAACGTAGTAATAATAAATACAGCAACAAACACCGTAGTTAATGCGATAACCTCCGGCTTCAACGGACCATCTGGAGTAGCCTTCTCTCCAAGCGGAACCTACGCTTACGTTGTAAACGTCGGCGCCAACAATGTAGTGATAATCAACACAGCAACAAACACTGTGGTCAAAACTATAACCTCCGGTTTTGATAGCCCTACTGGTGTTGCCTTCTTACCGAATTAAAGGTCTCGGCGCTCTAAATACTACCTGAAATTATGTTTTCTTATCTTATTCCAGCAAGGCTTGCCAAGAATACAGATTCTATCTATACCCTTCTTCCCCTTCTGCCGCCGGGCCTCTTTGTTGTGTCAGTCGGCATTGGCGTTACGTCCTCAATGCTTCCTATCCTGAATCCGGATCTTGCCAATGCCCTGACTACCGCCTGCGCGCCATGCCCAGGGGTTTTCGAGTTGTGCCCGCCCGGAGCCCTTATCTTGATGTTTATATGCGTTACGCCTTTCTCTATAGCCGTAGCCGCGACCTTATATGCTGCCTGTGTTGCAGCATAAGGCGAACCTTCCTCGTGATCAGTATCAACGACCATGCCGCCGCTTCCTATTGCTATTGTTTCGGCGCCTGACAGGTCCGTGAGCGTTATTATTGTGTTGTTCTTGCTTGACAATATATGTGCGACTCCCCACCTTGTTCCCTTCTGCTTGTACTTCTCCTGGGCTGCAGATACCGCGCCTTCGTACGAGATATTGCCTTTCTTAGCCTGCTGTTGCTCTCCCTGTGCCGGCTTTTCAGCCTTTTTCGTTTTTGCTGCTCCTTTTGCCTTTGCCATTTTCTCATCTCAGGATCCTGACCCCTTCTCCTTGCCTTCGACTGCTGCGCTTCCCTGCTGTGCTTCGACGTCCTTCGACAGGGCCGGGGTCGCAGGGGCCTGCTGCTCAAACTGTATCTTTATTGGTTTATAATACGATATGGACCCTTCCTCGCTCTTCCTTACTATGTATCCTGGGGATTTCACCCTCCTGCCGTTTATTGCTATGAAGCCGTGCGCTATTAACTGCCTTGACTGTTTGAGCGTTTTTGCCATGCCCCTCCTGAAAACTACCGTCTGAAGCCTGCGCTCCAGGACCGATTCAGGCTTAATTACCAGAACATCGTCAAATGTTGCGCTGTCGTTGACTATGCCGTTCCTTGAGAGCTTTGCGACTATGTCCCTGCCTACATTATCACTCAGGTTTCCTGAGAGCACTTCACGTACGTGCCTTCTCATCCTCCTTATCTCGCTTGCCGCCTTCCACAGCTCTCCCAAGTTCTTTAGACCATAATCTGCCTTGAGCTTGTGTTCCTCCTCTATGCGCTGCTTGTTCCACATAGTTGAAGGACGATCGTACTTTCTCATTGTTCTCTTAGGTGCTCCCATCTACTCACTTTGCCACTGCAGGTGCAGGCTTGGCCTCTTTCTCCTTGACTGGTTTTCCTGCTGCTGATGCTGTCTGTGCGGCAGCTGCTGCCGGTGCCGCCTGTGCTGACTTCTTGACAACTCCTATTGTAGTTCCGGTTCTTCCGGTGTTTCTTGTACGCTGTCCGCGGGCTCTCTGGCCGTACTGGTGCCTTGAGCCTACCCAGGTCTGCATCTTGATTCCCATATCTATGTCCTGCCTTGTCTTGACTATTAAATCAGTGCCAACGACGTGCATGTCCGCCCCAGTTTCAGTGTCCTTTCTCCTGTTTAGCATATATGCCGGAACTCCAGATTTTGCCGGCTCCTTTATAAGGCCTTCAAGCTGCGCGAGCTGCTGATCCGATAATGCGCCTAACTTTGTACTATCCGGGACTCCATACATGCTGGCATATCCCTTGGCTATTGCCTTTGCCATGTTGTAGCCTATGCCTTTTATCTGCGTAAGTCCTCTCACGACGTTAAAATTACCATTAATGTCGCGTCCTGACATTCTTATTATGCTTACTTCTACTTTTTCCTTTTTTACATCCATACAATACCTTTCAAGCAGTTAAAACGCCAGGGCTGGGATTTCCATAACTTCCAGTTTTGTCAAACTTCTAAGTTTATTTTGAACCCAGGTGGCTCAAAGAGCCATACGCTCACAGGCAAGTTTCCAGGCGTACGCATTACCGGATTCTGCCACCCTGGCAGTTTGTTTTCTAATTGTAACCTTTCAAGATTTAAAACTATATGTTACCTATTTACTCTAATTATTATTTAAAGCTTGCTTTCTTCCTGTTTTTCGGGCTTCATTGCAGGAAATGCAAGAACCTCTTTTATCGAAACGTTGTCGGTGAGGATCATAGCCAGCCTGTCTATCGATATGCCCAGGCCCGCTGTAGGCGGCATTCCGAACTCTATGGCTTCAAGGAAGTCCTCATCTGAAGGCGGAGCTTCTTCGTCGCCACGCTTTCTCTCGGCTTCCTGCTCCTCAAACTTCCTTCTCTGCTCTAACGGGTCAGTAAGTTCTGAATAGCAGTTTGCCTCCTCCCTTCCTCCTATGTACAGTTCAAACCTCTCGCTTAGCAGTGAGTTTCCCCTCTTGTCCTTTGTAAGAGGGCACATATATGCCGGGAAGTCTACAATAAACGTCGGATTGAAAAGCTCCTGCTTTATGTACTTGTCAAATAATGCGTCTGCAACGTGCATGTTGTTCTTTATGTCAACGTCAAGTTTCTCCTTTCTGGCAATCTCTGCCGCCTTTTTGTTATCAAGCGTTGAAACATCGACTCCTGTTATATTTTTCAGTTCCTCAACCCAGTAAATCCTCCTGAACGGCGGAGTAAAGTCCATTTCTTTTCCCTGATACATTATCCTGTAGCTTCCGAACAGCTGCTTCACCATCCCGCTGAGAAGCTCCTCAGTCATTTTCATATAATCTTCATAATCCTTGTATGCCTCATAGCACTCTATCTGAGTAAATTCGGGGTTGTGCGTCGAGTCTATGTCCTCGTTCCTGAAGTCCTTCGACACCTCGTAAACTTTTTCAAATCCTCCGACAATGAGCCTTTTTAGGTAAAGCTCGTCAGATATCCTCAGGAACATGTTCGCATTCAGCGCGTTGTGCTTTGTCATAAACGGTTTTGCCATGGCTCCTCCATATACTGATTGGAGCACCGGTGTTTCAAACTCTACATATCCCCGAGTGTCAAGGAACTCACGCATCATCTTTAGGATTTTTGCGCGCGTTACGAAAAACTCCCTTACCTTTACATTCACTATGAAGTCAAGATACCTCTTTCTGTATCTTTGCTCTGTGTCAGTAAGGCCGTGAAACTTCTCCGGGAGGGTGCGCAGCGATTTTGCCAGCACTGTAACCTCAGACGCCTCAACGCTTATCTCGCCCCTGGAGGTCTTTATGACTTTGCCGCTGATTCCGAGTATGTCCCCTGTGTCCACCATTTCAATTATGCCGATATATTTTTTATCTATGACGTCTTTTTTGACAAGTATCTGTATCTTTCCATTGAAGTCGGTTAAGTCAAGGAAATAGAGTCCGCCAATCTTTCTGAATCCGGTTATCCTGCCGGCTACGCTGGCTTTCTTCCCGCCAAATTTTTCGAAATCCGAGGTTATCTCATTCGCGTGATTTGTCTGGCTATAAGCGTACGGGTATGCGTCTATGCCCGCCTCACCGAGCTTTTTTAGCTTGTCCAGCTTGAACTGATCTACCATGTACTAACCCCAGATATATCTCCGCAAAACATTAATAAGTTTTCCAATATACTGTTAATGGGTTTTTTACATTCAAGTCACAAAATCCCCAAAATTAGGCGGTATATTATACCGAAATCCGACCTCCAGAAAATAAGAAACAAAAATAAATAAAAGAAAAAAAAGAACTACTGTGCCTTCTCTTCTATGGCTGCGTTTAACTGCTCGTCACTCAGTCCTGCGCACACGCTGCACGTAGTTGCATGCATCTTTGCCTGCTTTATCACTTCCTCTTTTGCGTCGGCTGCTGCAACGAATTCGCAGTTCCTTCCCGCTTTCTTTGCCGAAAAACTGTACTTTCCTTCTGTCATTTTATCACTATTGTTACTTGATACCAAAAGTATTTAAGTATATATGAACAAAATTCATATGATTAATTCACACCCGTTTACTTTGATATCTGGGCGGACTGGCCTACTCTGCGCTATACACAACCTTTTTATTTCTATAATGAGATATGTGCTTGGCGTTATGCCTTTGTGTTTTTATGAAAGATCTCGCAACTGTTTTTTCAGATACTTTCGGTAATAAGAGCAAGTTCAAGATACTCGAGGCGCTCTCAAACCGATCTTCTTCAGTTACCAATATTTCGAAGGTTACGGGTCTAGAGCAAACCAACGTTTCACACAATCTCAGATCGCTGTCCGATTATAAAATAGTTTTCCAAAAAACGAAAGGCAGGTCTCATATATACTACCTAAACGGTGAATTTGCAGACTTTGTCGAATCTGTAGTAAAGAACGCCAAAAAACACGAAAAGACACTCAAGAGGACCGGAATACTCGCATTTGCCTTATTCCTCGTAGCAAAACCAATACTTACTCACGAGATAGGTCTACTCACATCGGAGTCATCTATAAATCTTCTGACATATTTCAAGCTAATGGCATTCAACTAACTGCTGGTTTAGCTCTATTCAAATGCGCCGGTGCGTTGAAGGCTATCTTTTATTAACCTTTTTTTCTAATTCTATACGTGGAAACAAATTTCAAGGAGCTTGGTTTAAAAGAAACATTCAAAACTCTCGGTTCCAGCGCAAGCGGTCTTTCTAACAGAGAAGCATCAAAAAAGCTCGAAAAATACGGATACAACGAGATCGTAGAAAGGAAGAAAAGCCCTGTAGTCACTTTCCTGAAAAAACTTACGGGCCCAATCCCAATAATTCTTTGGATCGTAATAGCCATGTCCTTGATACTTAACCAGATGGCAAACGTCTACATAGTCTTTGCCCTTCTGCTCTTCAATGCCGTGGTAGGTTTTCTGGAGGAGTATAAAGCCGACAAGTCAATCGAACTGCTTAAGGATAAGCTTTCGGTAAATTCGAGGGTGCTTCGTGAAGGCGCGTGGCAGATACTGCCGGCAAAGTTGCTCGTTCAAGGGGACATAATACGGATAAGGTCTGGAGACATTATTCCCGCTGATGCGAAGATAATTGAAAGCCAGTACCTAGAAACTGACGAATCTGTAATAACCGGCGAATCGCTTCCGGCGGTAAAGGCTGTCGGAGATATAACCTATACTGGCTCTACAGCCAAGAAGGGCGAAGCGACATGCGTAGTTGTCGCTACCGGGTACGGCACCGTATACGGCAAGACCGCAAAACTTGTCGAGATGGCAAAGCCCAAATCCCGCCTCCAATCCGACATCATGCATATAATAAAATATCTCATGATAGCGGATATAGCTGTCCTCGTCGTCATGTTTGCCTTTGGATTTTTAGTGATAAATATGCCCGTAAGCTCGCTCCTACCATTTATTCTTATAATGCTTGTTGCATCAGTGCCGGTAGCTCTGCCTCCAACCTTTACTGTAGCCATGGCCTATGGCACAGAGCAACTTGTCAAGAAGCACGTGCTTGTCTCAAAGCTCAGCGCTATAGAGGAGTTTTCAAGGATGGATGTGCTGTGCCTGGACAAGACCGGCACGCTTACAATGAATCAGATGGCCGTAAAATATGTCGAGGGAATCGGCGCTGACGTTAGTCGCACAGTGCAGCATGCGCTTGAGGCGTCAAGGGCTGAGGACCACGACCCGATAGATGAGGCCATAATCAGTTATTCAAAAACAAAGGGCATACAGGGTGGCAGGCAGACGAGTTTCACGCCCTTTGATCCTAGTACTAAAATGACCGAGGCGATTGTTGGTGGAGCAGGAGGCTATCATGTCGCAAAGGGCGCTGTGCCTGTAATAAAAAAACTCTGCAAACTAGGGCGCGCAGAAAGCAAGAAACTCGATAAAATAGTCGATAGATATTCAGGAGAAGGCCTGAAGGTCATCGCAGTGGCAAAGGGCAAAAATGGCAGATGGACGCTTGAAGGTGTGATGGCAATTTACGATATGCCAAGAAGCGAGGCTAAGGGCTTCATCTCCACGCTTAAGGAGCTGTCGGTAAAACCGATGATGCTTACTGGAGACAATATAAAGATAGCAAAGGAGACCAGCGGCGAGATAGGAATAGGCGGAAACATAACCGATGCCTTCTCACTGAGGCGTTTGGATGAACGAAGCATGTCCTATCTGGTAATGAAAAGCGACGGCTTCGCCAATATATTTCCCGAAGACAAGTATGCCATTGTAAAAGCCCTTCAGAAAAAGGGCAATGTAGTGGGAATGACCGGCGACGGAGTTAACGATGCGCCTGCACTTAAACAAGCAGAAATAGGGATAGCCGTTGCAAACGCCACCGACGTGGCAAAAAGCGCAGCAGGAATAGTCCTCACAAAAAACGGCATAGACGTAATAGTGGAGGCGCTGACGGAAAGCAGGAAGATCTTCGAGAGAATGCTGACTTACACCATGGTAAAAATTTCAAAGGTGTTCCAGATAATAGTGTTCATAGCGCTGATTTTTATAGGCTACCATTTTATACCAATAATACCGTTCGCCTTGGTGCTCCTGATATTTACAAATGATTTCAATAATATAACGCTTGCGACCGACAATGTTTCCTACTCGAAAAAGCCAGACGTATGGAGCATGAAAAAGCTTTTTTCGGCTTCCATAGTAATGGGTATGGTAATGGTGGCAGAGGCTATGCTTTTGCTGCCTTTAGGATTCGGGCTCTTCAATATGACTGTAGCCGAATTTCAGACGGCCGTGTTTGTAATGCTAAGCCTAAGCGACAAAGTCAACATATACAACTTACGTGAAAGATCGGCCTTCTGGAAGTCCAGGCCAAGCAGCATGCTCCTCATATCCTCAATAGTTGGCAGTATCATAACCGTGGCGTTTGCCTATTACGGGTTCTTCGTAACAAGCATAGGCATTTATCCAATACTGGCTATTGCTTTTGTTGCATTGCTGTTTCTGCCTGTCAACGACATGGTTAAAACAAGGATGTTCAAGCATTACGGCATAAGTTAAGCGCAGCTCGCAATCCTCAGTATTGAAGCAAACGGGCCCGGTGGGATTTGAACCCACGACTTAAAGGTTAAAAGCCTTCCACTC
>VFSW01012030.1_pt1 | contig 12112 bp, 16 predicted proteins | sample 5358111 | NCBI WGS metagenome assembly VFSW01 (sample SAMN11554181, study PRJNA540505) | mine drainage metagenome | isolation source: sediment from site ElyBrook_90M | place: USA: Ely Copper Mine, Vershire, VT | collected 2017 | reverse complement strand
AAAACTAATCGATCAACAGGAGAAGCGCGTCAGGATGGCTCCCATCTTCGCATCCTTGAGGGATGCTGTGGGGTACGTTCAGCGCAGTATTAGCCGGTGTGATCGCGGGAAAAGCTGCAGAGCATCCGTAGGAACCATATTGCCGCACTGAATCACCCCCCCGGACTTTCGACCAGTCGTTGTGAGACTCAGTATGTCGGGCGTTGTCGAGTGCGTTCGGAATCAGTCGGCGATCATCCCTCGCCTGCTGCCTGCGATAGATCAGTTGCTGATCGCGGGTATCAAACTCGGGCCGGGCAAGAAGCACGAAGCAATTAACAAGATCCTCCACTTGGTGCCAGAGTGGAAGCGAGGAGACTGCTGGCGACGTATTCGGCAACTGCGAAAGACTGCCGCGCTGGCAATTCCCAATGCGATCCAGGACCCGGGGCAGGTCGGAAATAATGGCTTTAGTCTTCGACCACCCTCACGTCCTTGGCTACAAGAGGATGACGACAAGCTCTTAGATTGGGCAGGCTACGAACCAGTCAACAAGATCGCCCAGCGCCTTGGTCGTTCGGTCCGGGCCGTTCGCTTCCGCCTCGGGGCGCTCGGCATGAGCGCAAGGGTCAAGGACGGGTGGTCACAGCGCGGTTTGCGGAAGCTGCTCCGGGTGAGCCGAGCAAGGCTTCGGCATCTCGTTGCAAGCGGTGTGCTACGAGTCCGCGATTCGCGCATCACTGCAGGCTCGTTGGAGGGCTGGTCTGCTAAGAATCGTCACGCAGCAGATTCCGCCACCAGCCACCTACTCAGGAATGCCCTTGCCGAAGAGGCCGCGTATTCCTGGAAACGAGCGGCCAAGCGTTTGGCAATTACTGTCACGGATGTGCAGAATCTGATCTCTGCTGGCGAGTTCAAGCTCGTGGATACGTTTGTTACCGACAGATCTTTTGAGGATTTCTGCCGGAAGCACGGAAACGAAATCAACATGGTCCTCATCGATCCCTCGACGAGAAAATGGTTGATAAGCGAGTATGGCGTTTCAGACACTGCCAACGGCACGACGGTCCCTCGGGCGCAGAAGCACGCACTCGTGATCAGGCAATGTAAATGCGGAAGGAAGATATCAGGAAATGTCTTCTTCAGACATGTCAGGCATTGCCGTCGGCTTGAAGGCAGATAATGCGCGAGAAATGGACGCCTCCGAGCGCGCAGCAGCCATTCAACTGAACTATCATCCGAGCAAATGCCTTTGTTTCGTACTGAGCGGGCAATCATCGCGTGCCGCCAGACTCTGGTGTCGCGCTCTCCGAGGCGGGCACCGGCGGTTGCGAAGGCGTGTTTCTTTGACGTTGCGCGAGTGAACGGATGAGCCCAGCAGTCAGGGCGGCCAACGATATCGATATCAAAGCGCCGACACCAGATAAAGCTCCAAAGAACAAACGATGTCCCCAACCCTCCACTCCCAAAATGCCCTTCAGTACCAGCAAGCAAACTGTCAGAACGGGCAGTGCGATCGCCGACGCCCAAAAAACCGAGTGTGCAAGTCGGTCTGGATACAGCCCAAGCCAGGGGACGTCTAACATTCCTGGCGTCACGGCCTTAGCGAGGAAATTCCTTAAGTCAATCCAGAAGTACAGCTGGATGGCCAGGATAACAATGAGGCCCCATCTGGTGATGACCTCTAAAGGCAACTTCAAGCCTGATACTTCTACTTCCTTTCCAGTGCGTTCTCTGAGATTGCGAAGAACTTTAGCAACTTGTTCTGGCTGCAGTGCTCCCAACCCATCTGACAACGCCGCCAGATCCGGGAAGGTCTGTACAAAGGAACCTGGCGACCACGGCTTGTTGGCCTTGTCGGCTATGGCTGACTGTGCCCTCAAGTCGAAGGTATCGCATGTCACAGGGAGCATTGCCACCGGAATTGCGTTCTGCCGAGAGAGAAGATCGCTCAGATCCTGCCCTTCCATCGTGATTCGTGTCGGCACGGAACGTTCGACTGCGGTTCCGACAAAGGCATACTGTATTTTCGCCGATATGACGGCGATCGAGCCGTTGCTAATCAATGGCTGGGAAATTTCCTTTGATATAGATTTCAATTCCATCCGCTGCGTGCGGAAGAAATCCGGAGCCTTACTGTCGTCCCATTGTTGCGCCGGTAGGGATGTGAAACTCGCCGGAGTTCCGCTGATGAACCAGGCTTGATTCTGAGCGATGTGCGGGACACAAATCTGCACCGACTGCAACTCATCCCACATCTTCTCCCAGTCACCGAATTGCTTCAGTTGATCAGGCGCGAGACCTATTCGAATATGGTCGGGGGGAAACCCTCGAATCAAGGCGTAAGGACTTGATTCCTCGATTTCAAGTCTGACAGTCAGAGGATTTCCTTTTGTTATCTCCTGTATTCGGGGAGACAACATGGAAACAGGAACATCTATACGCCGGTATTCCCTCAGCGGCGGCGGTATCGGGCGACTGGACATTAGCCTGTCCGCCTCCCGTTTCAGCCATTGTCCGTCAGCAACGACCGGAAAAATTCCCGTGACGCGATCGATGTCGTCGATAGCTGTGTCCAGGGCACGCTCGCGGTAGCTCGTTGCTGCAATTAACAAGGCGACAGAGGCGATCACCAGCGAAAAGTGAATAGCACGCAGGTGCTCAGTAAAAGACCCGTCTTTTGAAGAAGCTGCCATATCACCGTCAGGGCATGAGTTTACGCCGCCTTCGGATGTTGTGCACGAATTGCGTGTTACAGGCGACCCCAGCGGATGGAATTTCTCCCGTACTGCAATTGAGTACGGAAGGAAAACGAATCGGCGGTCCGGCCGTTACCAACCCGCTGGAACGACTGTGAGAGCCAGCAACTCGTCAGTACTCCTCTGGCAAGAGCAGCGTCGTTGCGGAACGGTCGGCTTCGGTGATTATCCAAAGCCTCTCTCCGGCGTCTGTTTGGTAGCTGCTCAGCAATCGAAACCCATGAGCCACGCTGTACTCATTCTCTGCGACATCGGTTGGCTCCAGTTCGCCCCAGTCCCCGATTGCATGACGGGCCAAGAAACAGGTAGGCGGCTGCTTCGCTCTCTCGAGTGCAGCTAGCGCTCCGGGCGTGGCCACAATTTGCCCGAGTGGGAACAATGGAAACATGACGGTGAACTCCTCTCTTTAGCCATGCGCGGGCGAGGCTCGTCCGCATGAGTCGTCTAAAGCAAAGTGGAACTACTTGTTGAGAAGGGCGGCCGGCCGACACCGCCCCGCGTTCTAGAACGATTGTGAGAATCGAGTTTCCAAGAATTCTCCCAGCTTGGCTGTGGCTTTGAATTGGGGAATGGGGTCCAGTTCCTTGAATGCGGATGTAAACGCATTGGAAAGACTCCAGATCGTTCGCGGTCGGAATTCCTCGTACTTCGGCTCGAAGTAGAGGTCGTGCACGCTGCGAGCAAGGTGCTTGGGCGCTTCGAGCCTACCCTCAACGAATGCCTCATAGATGACTACCTTGGCGGTGACATCCGTCAATTCACTTCTCTGCCAGGTCTCCACTTGCTTTCGCATAGGCTCGAAGTTCCGCTGCATTCGATCAACGCCAACCGAGATGCAGTCGATGAGCGAGAACGACTTCGAGTGTTTCGCGAGCACCGGACTGAAGGCGCTTGGGACAACGTTTCTGCGTTGACGCCGACCCCAGGACCCATGGCCAATAAGTCGGCCAATAAGTCGGCATTGACATCCTGCGTTCCGATGCATATCTTTAACTCGATTCGGCGAAGCGAAGGATGAAGCGCTTTCCTGGCTTCTCATCCGAGGGGGCTTCTGTTCGCTGATTTCCCCAAGACAGGATTAGTGTGTCGATAACCGAAGCGGCACGTGTCTGCGTGTGGTATGGGCGCGGTCGCGTGGAGGTTCGTTCGAGGTTTGATGACCTCCGTAGAAACTTTTGGATGGGTTTTCGCCGGTTGCCTAATGGAACCGGCAGCATAGGAGAATGACCGATGAATGCCAAAGGCGAAGGTAAGTGTTCGGATTGGAAGGCATGGCATGATAGCCAGCCTATTAGTCCACCGAAACTCTTTGTGACTGGGAAGTGCACGTTTCCAACAAGCGCGTACTCAGTCGAACTCAAGCCCCACATCCCCCCCGGAATCAATCCGCAGATATACATCCTCGACAAGGTTGTGCATCAGCCTTCCGGCCCGGTGAGTGATGTGATCACGACCGTGGAAGTACGCTACGAGGAACAGACGAAGGCTCATTACACTGAAGTGCACATTCTGCCGGATGACGTTCACGTACCGGTCGAAGAGGTTCACTAGTGCGATTCAGATAGTTCAGGGTATCAGTATTCCGCGCGATGGCTTGGAGCGATCATGTCTGATGGATTGCGTGTTCGTAGGAATATCGACGGCTTAACGAACGACCTGGCGGATTATATCTATGCGTTCCAAAAGCTGAAGGAACCGGGCCGCCCATACTACGATAGCTACGATTATTTCCAGGCGTTGCATGACCGCATGGGCAAGAAGCCTGGCGAAGGTATGTGCGAGCACGGGAACGAAACCTTTCTTCCCTGGCACCGCGCACACTTGTTCGCCTTTGAGGAAGCCCTTCGCAAGACCGATCCGCCACGAACGGCCAACGTTACGGTGCCCTATTGGGATTGGTCCGTCATGCCTACTGGGGACCGTTACCCGAAGGTTTTTGAAGACCCGAAGTCTCCCCTCTTCGCCGATGGGCGTACTACCGACAAGGTGGCATCGGTACCCTTCGACCGTGGTTACCTAGAGAAGAGCGTTCTTTCCATAAGCAATTGGTCTGCACCGCCTGTCACGAAACAGGACAGCTTTGCGGGAATAGCGGGCGGACAAACCAAGGACTGCTTGCACGCCTTCCGACAGGGCTTCGGCACACTAGAAAACCCGGCACACAACACGATGCACGGGAACTATATTGGCGGATTGATGGGGGATCCTTCTACGGCCGCGCTAGATCCGATTTTCTGGTCGTTTCACGCTTACATCGACTTGCTCTTTCTCCAGTGGCAACAAACTCCGAATCACGCCGTAACAACCGATCCTGGCTTTACGATGTGCATCCCCAAGGATCCTTTGAACCAGATACCGTTCACGGTAGGCGACGTGCTAGATGTGGCAAAGATGGGGTACGAGTACGAATACAAGCCTCAGCAACCAGCGATGGTGTTCGCGGAGGTAGTTGGTCAACCTTTCGTTTCACACCCGGCAGTCGATTTCGTTTGGAGTGGGACGAGATCGACGGCATTGGTTCGCACGGCTGACCTCAATATTCCTGGATCGGGATTCCACACGGCGAAGCTTGTGTTCACCGGTGTCAACGTGGCAAACCCTGTCTCTTACGAAGGCGATATCTACCTGACTCCGAAAGGACAGGATTTCCGGCCGCAAGATCCGGACTTCCGCAGGCGTTTCTTGGTCGATCTGATATTCATCTGGGAGGCCCATCGTATGTCGGGCGCAATGGGCGGTGGTCACGGAGCGCACACGGCGTCGGCTTATGTTGTGCTCGATATCACTCGCACATTGCGCCGCTTGTCGGCAACACACAGCGGGGAGCCGTGGACGATCTCGGTTGCGCTGACGGTGGATCCAATAGCGAAGATCGCGGTGCCCGCATCCATCGCTGAGATCGTTAATTTTAAGGACCTGTTGATCGATATCCGTTGAAACGTTGAAAGAAGATGCGAGCCTCGCCGGCAATCAGGAGAAACCATGACCGATCCAACAAACAGAGTTCCCGTTTTTGAGTTGCATATCCGTTCTCTGTTCCGCCTGTTTGACCGCGAACACATGCTTGACCAGTTCGATCTGTGGGACTTGCAGTCGGTTTGGACAAACCGAGCGCAGATACTGGACGCGGTCAGTGGTTCTCGCATGCCCCCTTCGGCGAAAGGCGGGCCGTGGCCTGCGGAATTCGTACAGCTATTTCAAAGGTGGATCGCAACCGGGACAGACGCACAAGCAGGGCACCATCTTCTTCTTGCTGTTCCGCAAGGAAGCTATAGCGTCGCAGTAGCAGGTGGCGCGGTTTCGCTGAGCACAAAGGTGGCAGCGCCGACTCACGGCTGTAGGGTCTGGTTCGATATGCAATTGATCACGGAAACCGACCGGACGTACACACTGTATCTTGAACCGGCATATCCAGAAGGGCCAGCCGCGCCTCAAGTACTACCGGTTATCGAGTCTTTCCCGAAGAATGGCATCACGAAAGTGATTATCAATGATGGCAACGGTAGGCAGGAGCTTCCTGTCAGCTGAGAACCTTTGGTGGGAGGCAGTGTGACAACGACAGTCCTTGATCGTTGTCACTCAGGAGAGGGAGAACACAGTGGCCAACAAAAAGAAAAAGAGCAAGACTTCCAACAAAAGAAAAAGCGTCCGTTCGATTGCCCCAGGTCGGAACGTTAGCAAGAGCAAAAAACCGGCTCAGAAAAAGAAGGTTTCACGCCCCGTCCTCGCCGGTGCTCTCGCGTCTGTTGCTGCAGCGCAAGACACTCTGACGGACGGGCAGTGTGACAACATCGCCTCTGATTGTGTCCGGAAAATCACTGGGAGCGGGAGAGAATACAGCCGCAGCGACCAGCTTCAGCAGTATGGAGTCAACAATGACCAACAGTGTCGTGCCATTGCGGCCCTCATCATTGGTGACCCGGACATCGGCGTGGGGCGCTATCGGTTCAAGATCGTGGACACATCGAAAATCAGCGGGGTCGCCCCAAGCTGGACGATGGGACAGCTTGCAAACACGATTCAATCGAGTGCCGTTCCGATCTAGGTGATCGCTCGTTCGAGAGTTTCAGACATCCGGGGTAAGACACATGCGACGTTTTAGCCTTCTACTCTTCGGAACCCTGCTTCTAGTGCCCCGCGCGGTTGGCAAGGACCAGTGCGACAAGGCGGGCATCGACAATTCCACCTGGGACCAGAAAAGCGGCGTGTTGAGCGTGGGCTTCAAAATTCCGATTACGACGCCGGGCAATGCTGACAATGTGCGCTGGTCCGTTTTCGACCAGACCGATGGAAAAGCGGTTCCGATCGACCCCGGCAGCGTCGAATATGGACGGACCTCCACCAATCCCCCGACTGACTCCACGAGCGCCACACTCCGCATCGCCCTGGATAAGACTCATAAGTATCTTGTGAGTGCCGTGAATCTCCAATTCAGGCAGTGTCCGAATTCCGCCTCGGTGAGCGCTTTTTCGAAAGTAGGCATCAAGCCAGTGGATGCGGCCGCTTCGAAGCCCTCTGCGTCCACGGCAAAGGCTTTTGCGATTTCGGCCGCTAAGGGCCGGGACGATGCGGATCTGTATCTTGCGGGCTTGATCAGCGGTTCGGAGGGAACAAAGGCATCGTACACCGCAGATATTAAGGCCCAATTCCGCTACTTGCTTACCCATGCATCGTCGGGAGGCGAGGAACACAACAAGTTCAGATCGAGCCTTTGGTTCGTACCCAATTTTGATCTGAAGGCCAGCACGGATCCAAAAGCTGATGGGAATTCCGTAACCATGGGGATGGCGTTTCCTTTTGGCCATCCCCTGAACACGAGAACCTTCACTTGGGTGGATCTTGAGCCTGCCATTCAAGGCGAGAGTGACAAGCAGTTTAGTGACATCAACACGATCTTTCGTTTTCGCTCATACTTTCTGATGCGCGTTTTCGGCGGCGGCCGACTGCAACTGCTGCCCCAACCCTTTCTGGGACTCGAAACCGGCGGCAATGTGAGAAGCCCTGTTTCTGGCGCCTATCCAGGCGGAATAGCCCGGCCGAGCGCGGGCCTGCACGTTTACTTGAATTTCTTCAAGTCGTCTTCACCAGGCCGCCAGGCATTCATTGAGAGTGAATATATTCGACGCTGGCCGCTTCTTGGCGAGCCCACGTTCTCAACGAATCAGTCTGGGACTCTGGTCTTGAACTCGGTGGGTACAAATCCACGCGATTATGTGACCACCAAAGTGGAATACGATTTCGTGGACTACTTCGGTATCACGGTTCAGCACGATTACGGTGAGTTGCCTCCGGTTTTCACTAAGGTCAAGAACAAGTACACGATCGGCCTGGTACTCAAAACTGGGCTGGTCTACAAACCAAAGTGAAGAACCGAGTGCGATCATCTACGGCTTGTCAGGTGCCACCTATTCTTCAGAGACTAAGCGACGGAACTGCGAAGGTTTCTCGGACACCAGGCTGCAATTCGACGTATGATTTCGAATGCAATTTGAGACGGCGCTGCTAGCAGCGCCGAGAGGAGACACACGATGGCCGATCTCTCACTACCAATTGTCGATCGGACTGCCTCCGGCGAGGAGGCCCTCGCAGCAATGAAAGAACATGGTCGGTCCGGTGTCATTGTGCAGAAAGGGGAGAGATTCTGGCTGTACGGTGCGGGACACGTTGTGCTCGCTCTCGCGGACAATTCTACGGCGACGTTGGCAGAGATCAAACCCACGACTGAACTCTATCCCTACCAGCGCGGGAGTGGGTACTCGATGGATTTACTCCGCACCGCCCGCTTTCCTGGAGATCAAGAGGGCTCGTCCAAGATTCTGCTTTCTCTCGAGAGTGATCTGTTAGACGTACTTCAGGCCAGCCCACAGGACTGCTACTGCAAAGTGGATGGGAAGCCAGTACCGGGAGGGAAAACTGGTTCTGACTGTCCGGACGGACATCGCGGCTCCGTTCGGTGCGTTTGAGTTGGCCCGTGGCTGGAGTTTCTTCTAGTTCGCTGCTCATCTCCAGAAGGAGATCTTTATGGAAATCGACGCTGTCCCCTTAGCATCCTCGGATCTTCGTCTGGACTATGCCCTCGCGAACCTTCGACAAGCGTGTCGGTCCGCGATCGTAATCGCAGATGGCCCTTCCTATTCACTCGTTACAGCCGCTGATATTGTCATTGCGCTAGCGGAAAAATCCTCCAGCGACTTAAGTGGAATCAAAGAACGTGTGAGGCTGGCAACCTTTTCCCCGTCGGTAAAGCTGGCCAGCTTTTCCCCATGGAAGACGCCCGACAGGTTCTTGGATTTCCGCAACCCCGAGTTGGCTCGCGAACTGGAGGAATACCTGGACGAGCAGAACGTCCGCTTCGCAATTCTGGCACTGTCGTATTCGAGAGCTTTGTTAATGAGCCGTCATGAGGGAGACATGCTTCCTCTTCAAGCGAGCCCCGTCGACTGTTACTGCAAGGCTGATCGCAAAGCAGTATCGCCCGGGGTCGACCGGGGAAATTGTCCCTACGACTCATCGCATCGTGGAACGGTTCGCTGCGTCTGATTTGGTCCATTTGCTATGCTCAGCGCTCTTCTCAATTCGATTCAAAGCAGCCTCGGGTCGCGAGGGTTCGTCGTCGGGAGTCTATTCCCCGTGTTGGTCTTCGTGGTGGGCAACGGCGCCTTGCTATATCGCGACTCTCCCTGGTTTCGCGGTCGGTTGGAAACGGTGCAAGGCTTGTCGCAACAAACATTCCTCGTGACCGCGCTGCTCCTCGCGATCACGATCCTCGCCTACATCCTGTCGGCGGCTACCTCAGTGTTGCTCGAAACGCTGGAAGGCAAGCACCGGCCCGTGTCTTGGTTCAACAGGTTCATGCACAGAATCCAGCGGGCGAAGTTGGGGCATCTCGAGAAGAGTTATTGGTTTTGCGTTTATGAGCTTGGGGACGTCGAAGAGGGCGTTAAGGGAAATACCACCGCCGCGCCTCCTGTTTCAGGTTGGATCGACCGCTTGAATAGAGCGCGCGCCGTACCCCGGCCTGGACCCGCTTTTCCCTATCCGAAAAACTGGCTCGAACGTTGGACCTGGCGGTTCTCTCACCATCCCGACGTTGGCCTGAGGGAAATGGGTCGGATAAGACGTAAGCGGGCCACTGGCATCGCGGTCTCGGCGAAGCTCCTCGAACAAGCCGTGGAAAAGCTGGAACCCGTACTGGCCGCCAATTCCGTCGACAAAACCGCAAAATCATGGAGTTGCCTTGATGCTGATTGTGACTTCCTGATCGAGTCCGTCTATTTTTCCCGTGACCGGTATCAGGCGGAGAGAATCCGTTTGTTCAACCTGCGCAGGTTCCAATTTCCCGTTGATCTCAAATCCGTTGCGGAACGCTCGGCAATTATTCTCGCGCCCACCACGATGGGCAATATCGGCGGCACCATGCGGAGCTATGCCCAGAAGCACTATGGGTTTGACCTGGAAGTGCTTTGGACTCGGCTCCAGAATGCGAGTCAGAGCTCCGACAAGTTCTACACGGTTCTTCAGGACGCGAAGGTGCAACTCGATTTCTTCGTCGCGATCACTTGGTTTGCAGTCGTAACGACCATCGCTTGGCTGCTGCTCCAGCTATTGGTCTTTCGCCGACCTGCCGAGTTTCTGTACGTCGGCATGATTGGCCCCGTTGTTTCCGTGCTGGCATACCAACTGAGTTGCCGGGCCTACAGTGTATTTGCGGACCTAATGCGCAGTTGTGTCGACCTGTTCCGCTTCAAAGTTTTGACCGACTTGCATCTCCCTCTTCCTCTGGGTCTTGAAGAGGAGAAGGCTGCCTGGCAGGATCTAGCCAACTTGATGGGCTACGAGAATACTCAGAGCGAACCGGATAAGCCGATCTCCGTTACGTATAAACATTGAGCAAAATGGGATTTCGAATCAAATACGCCTGCATCCTGACGGTGATCCTTGCTCTCTGGGCCGTGGCTCTCAGCGCTGGACGCTCTTGGATTCGGTCGCACCCACGAATGACAGCATCCGCAAAGCCGGCCGTGATCGCCCCCGCCTGCACAGCGGCTACTCAAAAATCGCAACAGGATGGCTTTCGCGCAAAGCGCAATCTGACTCCCAACCACTGGATCAGGGAAGAAGATCTGGACTGGGCAGCACCTGTAGTCGGTAATCTCCAGAAAACCGCCTTCCTAAACCGCTATTCGGCATGCCCAATCCATGCCGGAGAACTGGTGCTTGCTTCTGAAACTCGCCTGCTTCCCCAAGTCGAGCCAACCGCCGGTCACGTGACGTATCCGCTGGATATTCGGGATCCGCGAGCATTGCAAACCGTCAATGCAGGTTCAAGAATTGACATCTGGGACCAGACTCATCTCGTCACTCAGAATACTTCGGTCCTGGCTGTGGTCTGCAAATCCGACAGCCCCCCGAACGACTGCTCGGCAATTGTAGACGCCGCCGCTGATGAATTCTCTCGACTACAGAGTTCGAAGGTGGAGTCGCTCCGAATCGTATTCCGACAGGCCAAACCTTAAACGAGGCGCTGATATGACCGAACCCGCTTGGCTGCCACTGAAACTGAAAACCGACAAGATCGCCGCGAAGCCTGATGCTCTGTGGACACTCGTTTGCGAGTACATCAAAGGGCCGATGAAATTGAAAATTGAAGCGACCGGAACGTGGGAGTACTCACCGACAAAGGGTTGCGGACCAGACGGCTCTCGCCAGGCTGGATTTCTCGCCGATGCCCTCAACCCGTCGGCACCGTTGGGAACTCTGATTGGTAAGGTTGGCGGAAGTCCCGCCGATAAACCTACCTCATCGTTTGTGGCGGGAAGCTACGTCGTCGTCGCACTGGACGACAAGGCGGAGGGCGCGTTGTTTTTCACGATGAACGACCAGGTCGGTCACTTCGAAGACCACGATAAGGAAGTCACGATCACGGTTCACCAAGCTCGCTCTTGACCCTGATGTCGACGCGCCCTTAGGATACGATGCTATCGGGGCGCGCAGAGAAAGCACGAAGAGCGGAACTGCTCGTTCATCTGCGTGCCTCGGGAATTCTTGGGTGAACTCCAGCCGTCGCAAATGTAACAATCGATGCGCGGAGAGAGCAGTGACGTTGATCACCCTGTGCTGTAAATACCAGCAGCCTTCATCTTGATTCGCTGCGTCGTCCTGACGAGAGTCTCACGCCGAGAGACAATAGCTTTCGGAACCTGCTGGTCGAAGAGAAGCAAAGCGAAGCGGCGGCCCGGCCGGTACCGCCCCAACCTAGAACGATTGCGAGAACCGAGCTTCCAGAAATTCGCCCAGCTTCGCCGTAGCCTTGAATTGTGGGATCGGTTCGAGTTGCTTGAAGGCTGACGTAAACGCATTGGAAAAGCTCCAGA
>VFSW01012029.1_pt1 | contig 12113 bp, 13 predicted proteins | sample 5358111 | NCBI WGS metagenome assembly VFSW01 (sample SAMN11554181, study PRJNA540505) | mine drainage metagenome | isolation source: sediment from site ElyBrook_90M | place: USA: Ely Copper Mine, Vershire, VT | collected 2017 | reverse complement strand
TGTCAACTCTGACCACGAAAATTGTTGGCGAATCGGCACTGCGATCTCTTCGCTCAAAGCCCGCTGTGGTTCGAGACGCAATGTGAAGCGCGTCGAGTTAACGCCTCCGGATCGCCATGAAATCCTGATATTCGTAGAGCCGGGGTGCGAATCTCTTCCAAGCCTTCAGCTTAACAACCCAGAACGTCAACTCAGCAACCTTCGGCCAGGTTAACAGTGCCGTTCCGGGGAGCTCGGGTACCGACGCCCGCCCCCCCAGGTCGGAGCGAGATTCATCTTCTAGTCGGATCGCTCGATTTGAAATACACGGCGGGCCGCGCTGTCGTGCGGCCCGTTTTTTCTGTGTCCCACTCAACGGCGTTGGGAATCCGAAAAGCAGAAACCTTAATTATCAAAGAAGTAACTTAAAAATTGTGTATATAAGAAGTTAATGGTGTCTACACAGTAGACGATTAGGTGCTGGTATGAAGCTTAATCGAAACATCTTCCTTGCGGCCCTAGTTGTAATCGTGGTGGTGCCGGTGCTGGTGGAGAATGTTGTTCTCGTTCGGCGCATGAGCAAGTTACAGGCCATGTTCTCTGCTGCCATCTCAAAACAAGAAGTTCCTGTTTTGAGGGTCGGGGACATAGTAGCCCCAACCGCACTTCAGAACCTGGACGGCAAGACAGTAAACCTCTCGATGGACGCGCCAAAGATTCTTTTCATCTTTTCTAGTAATTGTCCATTTTGCAAAAAGAACTTCGGTAATTGGAAGGCAATCGAAGAAAGAGTCGGCAAGTCGAATGTATTGTACTTGTCGGTTGACCCGGCCGAGATTGTGAAACCATTTGCGCGCGAGCATCAAATCGAGGGCGAAACGCTACTCCTTTCAAGAGCACAGGCGGCGGCCCTCAAGAGTTTTCGGATCCCTGAAACCATTCAAGTAGCAGAGGGAAAGGTCACGGGGATCAGAATCGGCGTCTTGAGTCCAGAAGAAACGAATCACATCGGCCTGATGAACTAAGTTCCGGGTCAACCCAACTCCAAGGAGGCAAGTAAAATGATGAAGGTACTTTATGTGGGTTTGTCGTTGCTTGTTGTACTAGTTTTTGCGACTGTTGTTATAGAGCAAAGAGCCTTCGCCAGCCCAGCAGCAGATATGGCAGCTTGCCTGAACGATCTCGTGGACACTCTGAACTCCTGTCAGAGCCAATGCGAGGGAGTCCCCCAGTCACAGCAGCAGACCTGTATGACAAACTGCTCCTCCAACGGTGAAAATGTCTTCGGCGACTGTACTACGAGCGTATTTAATGAGATTCAGAAGCCTCAGATTGATTTCTGCGCTAACGCGCGAAGACTTTATTCACAGTGTTATGCCACCACCTTTCAATCCTGCGGGGGCCTCGAAGGACCTGGCTGCCAAGAGGCTCTTGCCACCTGTGAGATGAACTCTGGCATCGGTCAATGTCAATAGGGCGTGACAAGCTCTTCAGTCGCGGAACATACGCAGTTAGTCATCAGCGGGCCGCGCTGTCGAGCGGCCCGCTTTTTTTCTTCCACCCCGAGCGAGCCGGCGCAGCTCTTACGGTGCACTGGTGTTACAATGCTTTTAGTCTGCTGGAGGCATCTGTGATTCCCGCACCAACCTGCGCTCACGTGCGCACACTGCTCATCGCGAAGGACGAACACGAGGAATATCTCGAGTGTCTCGATTGCGGCGAAATCTTCGAGGTTGCGGAGCGCGAACCGTCCTCTCCCGGCTTCAACGAAACGCTCTCCGACGCCTAGCTCCGCAAACAATTGCGAAAACTATTGGCTTTTACCGTGGCCCTCGGACCGAAATCAGGTAAATCGCCATTGCCAGTCCGACCGCCGCCATGATCAGCGCCACCGAAATTGCCAGGGTTGACGGCCGCTTCACGCCTGTTTCTCCGCGGTCGAGAGCTTGCACAAGGTGCAAGTGCCGCCAGAGGCTCGCAACATCCACGATAACCCCCAGCCCGATCAGCGCCGTCCCGAACCACAGCGACAGCCCCGTCGAATGCGTTCCCGCGCCCGGCTCACGTGCTTGCAGCAATTCCAGAAAAAGCCCGAAGCGCGCAACCACGATGCCTAATCCCATCAGCGCCAGGCCCGTTCGAATCCACGCCAGAAACGTTCTCTCCGCCGCCAAATAATCGCCCGTGCCCGGTTTTGTTGCGTCCGCCATTTCGCCGCCTGTCTCGCTGCTCATTCGCAGCAACTCTATGCTTCAAATCCATATCACAAAGATGATTTCCATGCCCGTTTCGCTTTGAGCGGCCCGGCGTCGGATGAATACGATACTCCGAGGCCACCGGCGCACGCCGTTTTTCCCGCTTGACACTCCCATGCTAACTATTTTACCTTGCCATAGTCTAACTATGCATAGAAATCCTATGCCAGGAGCGTCCCATGGTTCGCGATGAAATTCCGCCCGGCACTCTTCATTTGTTGATTCTGAAAACGCTTGCACGCCGCGGCGAACTGCACGGCTACGAAATTGCCCGCACCATTCAGCAAAATTCGGAAGACGTTCTGCAAGTCGAGGAAGGCTCGCTCTACCCCGCGCTCCAGCGCATGCTCGTCAAAGGCTGGGTGAACGCGCACTGGGGCGCAACGCCGGAAAATCGCCGCGCCCGCTACTATCGCCTGACCGCCGTGGGACGCAAACAATTGGAAGTGGAGCTGTCGCAATTCCGGCGCGTCGTCGGCGCCATCACCCGTGTGATTCAGACTGCGTAGGTGTAGGGCGGGCTTATCCCGCCCGCATTCGCGACGCGAAATCGAAATGCAAGACCGGGCGGCGTAAAGCCGCCCCTACATAGAAGCAACGGCAACAGAATGTTTGTGGAGAAGAAATCATGAGATGGCTGGATGAATTTGCTCGACGCGTGGCGATGCTATTTCGCGGCAAACAATTTGACCGTGACATGGACGAGGAGATGCGACTGCACATTGAATTACGTGAAAAGGAATTGCGCGAACGCGAATTGCGCGAAAACGGTGCTCGTCCCGAGCAAGCCCACACTGAGGCGCTCAAACATTTTGGCAACAGGCTCGCGCTTCGCGAAGCCAGCCACGATTCCTGGGGCTGGGCTTGGCTCGAACATCTCGCGCAGGATTTGCGCTTCGCCTTTCGTATGTTCGCGAAAAATCCCGGCTTCACCGCCGTCGCCATCTTGACTCTCGCTCTCGGTATCGGCGCCAACACCGCCATTTTTTCCGTCGTTTATGGCGTGCTGTTGCAGCCGCTGCCGTACAAAGATGCTTCGCGCCTCGTGGTGCTGAACGAAACCACCCCAAAAGGCGGCACGGTCAGCGTCTCGTATCCGAATTTCCTCGATTGGCGCGCGCAGAGTCACGATTTTTCGCAAATGGCAGCGGTGCGCGATGTCGGCTTCAGCCTCGCGGGCGTCACCCAGCCCGAAAATATCAGCGGCGAAGCCGTTTCGCCGAATTTTCTTTCCATGATCGGCGTGCGGCCGTTCCTCGGGCGAGATTTTAGCGCGTCCGAGGAGAAGCCCGGGACCCCGCCCGTCGTGCTGCTCAGTTACGAGCTGTGGCAATCACACATGGGCAGCGATCGAAATGCCATCGGCCGCACGATCACGCTGGACGGCCGCAGCTTTACGATCGTTGGCGTGTTGCCACCCAATTTCCGTTCGCTCGACAAGACGGACGTGATGCTGCCGATCGGCGTGTGGGCAACAAACAATTCCGAAGAAGCCAACGATCGTGGCGCGCGCGGCGACATGGTCGTGATCGGCAGGCTCGCGCCGCATGTCACATTCGCGCAAGCGCACACGGAAATGGAAGGAATCGCCGCGCGGTTGGCGAAAGAATATCCGGCAACCAACGACCAGTTCGGAGTGGCGTTGCAATCGATTCGCGACGCATTCGTGAGCGACGCGCGCCCCGCCATTCTGGTGCTCTTCGGCGCGGTGATGTTCGTGCTGCTGATTGCGTGCGCGAATGTAGCGAATTTATTTCTGGTCCGCGGCGCGGCTCGCACGAAAGAAATTGCGCTGCGCATGGCCTTTGGCGCCAGCCGCAGCCGCATCATCCGTCAAATGCTCACGGAGAGTTTTGTGCTGGCGTGTCTTGGCGGCGTTCTGGGTTTGGCGCTGGCGATTGCAGGAATCCGCGGAATTGCGCGACTGATTCCGATGGATATGCTTTCCGGCGCCAGCGTGAATTTGAACGGCGCCGTTCTTCTCTTCGCGGCAGGCATCGTCGTGCTGGCCGCATTTATTTTCGGGCTGGCACCGGCGATGCACTCCACCAGGCCTGACGTGCAATCGGAGTTGAAAGAGGGAGGCAGAACGGCGAGCGCCAGCGCGGCACAAAACAAATTGCGCGGCGCGCTGGCCATCGCGGAGATTTCGCTGGCGCTGATTCTGCTGGTCGGCGCGGGGCTGATGATGAAAAGTTTGTACAAACTGATGAGCGTGAAGCCGGGCTTCCGGCCCGATCGCGTCCTGACCATGGAAATGGATTTGCGCACGCAGCAATATTCCAAGGATCCGGCCATTCTCAATTTCTGGCAGCAAGTGCTCGAGCGCGTGCGCGCGCTCCCCGGAGTAGAAAACGCAGCGGTCGGGACCGTGGTTCCGCTCACCGGCAATCACAATCGTATAGACATCACCGTCGAAGGCATGGCATTGCCGAAGCCGGGAAATTATCCGCACCCAGATTTTCATGATGTGAGTCCCGGCTTCGTCAGCACGCTCGGCATTCCGTTGCTGCGCGGGCGGACGTTCACTGATGCGGACAAACAAGGAGCGCCGCTCGTTGGAATGGTGAATGCGGGGTTGGCACAGCAATATTGGCCGAACGATGATCCCATTGGAAAACGGTTTATGTTCGGGCATCCCGATCCAACTGGCAAAAAACCGCCGAAGTGGATTACCGTGGTCGGCGTGGTGGGTGACACGAAACTCTATGGCTTGGCCAATCCGTCGCGGCTGGAAATTTATGTTTCCTCCCTGCAAGATCCCGACAGCGACATGAACCTGGTGGTGAAATCGCGGACCGATCCCGCAGCGCTGATTTCGGCGATTCGCGCTGCTGTAGCTTCGATTGACAAAAACCAGCCGATCTTCGCGATCTCGACGATGAATCAATTGGTGAGCGATTCGCTGGGCACACGGAGAATCACGCTAGTGCTGCTTGGATTGTTCAGCGCGCTGGCGCTGGTTCTGGCGGCGATTGGAATTTACGGCGTGATTTCTTACTCCGTAGCGCAGCGTACCCACGAAATCGGCATTCGGATGGCGCTTGGCGCGCAGCATAAAGATGTTCTGCACATGATTCTCAGGCAGGGAGTGAAAATAGCAATCGCCGGTGTTGCCATCGGCGTGGTTGTGTCGCTCGGCCTCACGCAATTGATGTCGAGCCTGCTTTTCTCCGTCAGCGCGGCGGACCCACTCACGTTCGCGGGCGTGGCGATTCTGCTCGTGCTTGTCGCGATGCTCGCATGCTACATCCCCGCGCGCCGCGCCCTCCGCGTTGATCCCATGGTCGCGTTACGCTACGAATAGCTGGTCTCTCGTTCTTTTTCAGGACCGCCATTTTGTCTTCGTCGCCACCCGTCAAAATTCAACCTTGTTTGCTTTGTGACGTGCATCACATTGTTGTGTGATGCATAACCTTGGATCTCTAATGCTATTCCCTTATAAGTTTCCACTGTGCAATCATTCGAACGCGACCAGGAGGTCATAATGATGAATCGAGAGTGCAAGGCGCTCGCGGAAACGGGAATTGCGGCGGTGGTGCTAGCCGGATTTTTGGCATTAGTCGGCTTCGTGCCACTAACGGCACAAGCGGCCCCACCTCAGAATCAATCCGTACCTGGCTACACAGTGCAGTCCGGACCTGGCGGAACCATTTCCGGCAAGATTCTTTACGCCGGCCCGCCAGTGCGCGCGAAAAAAGTCACCGTGACCCAGGATAACGAGACCTGCGGAAACATGAAGGAAATTTTGCCCGTCCAACTCAAGGATGGCGGTGTCGTTGATGCCGTTGTCTGGCTTGACGACATATCACACGGCAAGGCCTTTGCTTTCCCCGCCGGCGCGTTGGACCAGAAGGGCTGCATGTTCATGCCTCACGTCGTGCTAATGGCCCCGGGTCAATTGAAAATCACCAACAGCGACGCCGCTGCCCACAATGTCCACGTCTTTTCGAAGTCGAATCGAGCTTTTAATCAGGTAATGCCGCAGGGATCCGACCCTCTGAGCGTCCCTCTGTTCCGGCCCGATACCATTATTGTCCGCTGCGACGTTCACACTTGGATGCAGGGCCATATCATTGTGGCGAAAAACCCTTACTATGCGTTGAGCGGAAGCGGCGGTAGTTTTACTCTCACTGACGTGCCTCCCGGCACCTACCATCTCAAGGTTTGGCAGGAAACTCTCGGCACACAAGAACAGACTGTCACCGTGCAAGCCGGGCAAACCGCAAGCGTCAATTTCACACTCAAGTAATCTCAGCGAAGCAGCGCGAGCATGAACGAATCTAACGCCGAGGCCGCCACGATGAATCTCCGCAAGAACAAGAAGACGACTGACTGGTTCTACCTGGTACTGCTCGCGGGCACGGCAGCATTTTTTGTGCTGATTTTTTCCGCGCGTAAAGCGCAGGCCGTGCCAAGCTTCGCGCGACAGACAGGCTTGGCCTGCAGTTCTTGTCACACGAATCCACCGGAGCTGACTCCACTCGGACGCACGTTTAAGCTGAACGGCTACTCCATGACGGGAATTAAAGTCATCACGTCGCCACCCGCAAAAGAAAAAGCCGGCTTGACGCTTCTGTCGAATCTTCCATTGGCTGTTCTATTCGAGGTTTCCAACACGGGAACAAATCGCCCGCAGCCGGGAACGCAAAACTGGAGTTTCGCTCTTCCGCAAGATGCTTCTCTGTTCCTTGCGGGGGCTTACGCAAGCCACTTGGGCGGCTTTGTGCAAGTTACGTATCACACGCAAAACGATCACTTCAGTTGGGACAACACTGACATTCGCTACGCCAAGAATCGCTTGGTCAAGGGAAAGACTCTCGTCTACGGAATCGACCTGAATAACAACCCCACGGTCGAGGACCTCTGGAACGACACGCCAGCCTGGGGCTTTCCGTGGATTGCATCTTCCTCCGCCACTACGCCCGCGGCTGTGCCCATCATTGACGGCCCTCTCGGCCAAGATGTTGCCGGCGTGGGTGGCTACGCCATGTGGAACGACCACCTGTATGGCGCCGCCACCGTCTATCGCTCTTCCCATCTGGGACAACCGCTTCCGAATCCAGGCACGAATTTCAATTTCAACATACAGGGCGCGGCGCCGTACTGGCGCGCGGCTTGGCAGCAGACCATGGGCAACAGCTATTGGGAATTCGGAACGTATGGTATGCACATGCGATCCACGCCAAGTGCCATCGTAGGGCCGGAAAATACGTATACGGATTTCGCCGTGGACTCGCAATTCGAGCGCGTCCTTCCGAAATTCCACGACAACTTAATCAGTTTGCACGGAACGTATATCCGGGAAAATTCCCATTTGGATGCCGCGTTCAATTCGAACGGCGCGAGTTTCGTCCCGCACCACTTAAATACGTTTCAAGTGAACGCTGTGTACCATTTCGGCTACCGCTACGCGCCGGCATTCGGATATTTCGCCACCACGGGAAATGCGGACCCGCTGTTTTACGCCCCCGCGCCGCTGACGGGCAGCCAGAGTGGCAGTCCTAATAGCAAGGGATACATCTTGAATTTCACCTACTGGCCTGTGCAGAACGTGCGCATGGCGGTGCAATACACGGGCTACACGCAGTTTAACGGTGGCGGCGCAAACTATGACGGAGCAGGACGCAACTCCAGTGACAATAATTCTGTTTATCTTTATCTCGGCTTGATCTTTTAGCCGGAACGTCCGCTGATTCACGGCGTGCCCGTACGATGGACGTCTTGTAACCGACGGACACAGAGATGCGGAAGCTCACAAGTTCCCGAACGGAAGAAAGGTAGGTTGCAAAAGCAATGACGAGAAACGCGAAAAGATCGACTGCCATGCGCACTGTGCTGCTGTCGGTATTTCTTGGACTCGGAACCGTCTTGCTGGCCGGCATTGTAAAAGCGGCTCCTCCGCAAGCCGGAAACGCTGCAAGCGGCACAGGGGAGATTGCCGGCAAAATCTATTTCAAGGGAACCAAGCCGAAGCTGCTGCCGCTCGATATGGGAAAGGATCCGGTCTGCGTGTCGGAACATTCGGCGACCGTATATGCCCAGGACGGTACGGTGAACAGCAACGGAACCTTGCCCAACGCGTTCGTTTACATTAAGCAGGGCAGCGTCAACCTAGCAGGGCCGGCTCCGCGCAACTCGGTGGACCTGACCCAAAGTGGCTGCATGTACGAGCCGCATGTTCTCGGCATCATGGTGGGCCAGCCGCTTCAGGTTCTGACGCTTGATCCGACCACGCACAACATCCACGTGGTCGCAAAAATCAACCGGGAATGGAATGTCACGCAGCAGCCGGGTTCGCCGTCCGTGATTCGGAAATTCACCCATCCCGAAATCATGATCCCGGTGCATTGCAACGAGCATCCGTGGATGAAAGCATATATCGGGGTGGTGAGTAATCCGTTCTACGCGGTCACCGGCAGCGACGGGAGTTTCGTCTTGAAGAATGTTCCGCCGGGCGAATATACGCTTGCGGTTTGGACCGCAACGTTTGGAACGCAGGAGCAGAAGGTGGTTGTGCGGCCGGGCGAAACAGCAACCGCCGATCTAACTTTCGAGGGCCGCTAGAATTCGCAATTCCCAGCGACTGAGGCTTACCGGATTCGCAGTTTTTCGATGACGCGCAGGACGTCTTGGTGCGAGACGTCGTACAACTCGTGTTCGTCTTCTTGTTCAAGCCGCTCGCGTAAATATTCCGCGGCGATGAAGCTTGCCTCGCGGTCGGTCAAATACCGTTTCGCTCGATTCTGAAATTCCATAAACGCGGTGTGCGCCAGCCCTAGCACGACGCCCTTGCCGTCGACGTAAAATTTGCAGTCAATGGTGTCCGCATGGCGCGTTGCTATGCCGTTCCAGCAATGCGAGAAGCGGCAGCGATAAACAACGTCGGTCATCTTCGACGCCACTTCAAAGGGCCTGACGAAATCGCTCATCGCCCCTTGATTCGGAATCCGTGTTACCGTTGTCGCGCTCATCGTTGTTTTCCGCCTGAACTAAAAAATTCTCCCAACTATTTGTGGCCCGCCATGGCTGCGTGCGGTTCCGAGTAGCTGCGGATTGCCGCGCCCACGCCCGCGCCCGCCGGAAGCCGGAAGCCCTGATCGAGCAGGCACTTTTCGAGAGCGGCCAAAAACAGCAGCACATTATTTTTCTGACAGCCGTAGCCCATTAATCCGACGCGCCATAGTTTGCCTTTAATGGGACCAAATCCGCCGCCGATTTCGATATTGAACTCATCCAGCAATTGACCGCGCACTTTCCCGTCGTCAATCCCCTGCGGGACTTTTATGCCTGTCACTGTGACCTGGCGATCTTTTGGATTTTCAACAAACATCTCGAGGCCCATAGCCTCGAGCCCCGCCACGAGCGCGTCGCGATTTTCGCGGTGCCGTTCCCACCGCGCCTGCAAACCCTCTTCCAACACGATGCGCAGCGCTTCGCGCAACGCGAACACAAGCGAAATCGGCGCCGTGTGATGATAGGTGCGTTCCTTGCCCCAGTAATTCATCGTGGTGGTCAAATCGAAATACCAGCTCTGCACGGGAGTCTTCCGCGCGCGCAACACGTCTTCCGTCCGCGCATTCACCGTGATCGGAGACATCCCCGGAGGGGCGCTCAACGCTTTCTGCGAACCACTGAAGCAAATATCGATATTCGTCTTGTCGATATCGAGGGGCATGCCCGCGAGCGTCGAAACTGTGTCGACGACGAGGAGCGCGCCAAGTTCATCGGCGACTTTGCGCATGTTGTCGAGATTCGTCACCACGGACGTGGAACTTTCACCGTGCGTGACGCCGAGAATTTTAATTTTCTTGCCTTTGCCTGCGCGCCGCACATCGTCCGGGTCGCAGGGCTTTCCGTAAGGAGCTTCGACGCGAATAATTTTCGCCGGCGTGCGTTCGGCAATGATGGCCATGCGCTCGCTGAATACGCCATTGACGCAAATTATGGCTTCGTCGCCCGCTTCGAGCGGATTCAGCATCGCTGCTTCAATCCCGCCCGAGCCGGATGCTGAGATGGGAAAAGTGAGGCGGTTCTGCGTTTGGAAAACTTGGCGGAGAAGAATCTGTACGTCGCCCATCATTTCGAGGAACCACGGATCGAGATGGCCCACGATCGGAGTGGACATGGCGCGGTAAACGCGCGGGTCGATACATGACGGACCTGGCGTGAGCATCAATCTTGTCGGGGGGAGCAGTTCACCAATCGGCGAGTTCATTTTTCGTCCTTAACTTAATTCATGTTGCGGGGGGCGCCTGAAAGACGTTGATCGTACGCTGGGCGACCGCTCGCAAGGTCATAGTTTCTCGAATTTAGAGTGCCGGGGTCAACAGCCAAAATGGCGGGACGATAAAATGCAAATTTGTCCCGATTAGAACTGGGCGTCGATGATTGTTTTCTATGAGTTACGAAGAAATGACTGACGTTTGGTGTCCCGATTAGAAATTGGGGGCGTATTTGAAGGTATTTTGTGGGTTTAGTTAAATAAAAGGCGAGGGTTAGGCGGCGGGAGAGGCAGACCGAGGCAGAGTCGTGGTGCTCCGTCATTTTTGGCCGTCTTGCTCGCGCTGCGCTGTTGTCTGGATTCGGTTCATGTTTACCCTATGGATAACATTATACCACGGGCGTCAAATCGAGATGTCTGTAAGGAACGGTCGTGCTACTATGTGACTCGGGGGGCGTGGCGAGAAAGCGGCGCGCCAAGATTCTCCTGAAGTCCAGTCTTAGAGACGCTCTATCTTAGAGATCGCGTCAGCTATGTGGTTGTTCTTCGCACTTTGAAGCGTTCCAAACAACTCGTCAACGGCTTTCTCGACCGAGTCTGGATGCGCGCCGGATAGCAAGGTCGGTATCGGTATCCCTACGTCGCTGTTTTCAATCTTCAGTAGTTCTTCACCATTCCCATCTCGCACGGTGAACAATTGCCACTGATCTGAACTTCCCCGAAGTATTCTGGGACCACTACGAGCAACGACAAAATTAAACTCAAGCCCCGCTGGTCCGACCGCCGAGAGTGCAGTCTTCGTATTTGTCCAGACGATTTTTCCCTCGCGGGTTTTCTGGGTTATCGTCCGCACAAGCAGGGTTTGCTTCGACACATCTTCGGCCGAAACTCCATATAGAGCGGTCAACATCCTGTTCGCGGCGTCTCTCTGGCTACTCATTGCAACTCCTCGGCTTCAGTCAAGTTGGCCACTTTGAGCCGCCCGGCGATACCACCGGCAGCCTCGATGATGAAGCGACTCGATCCCAGCATCGCAGTCAACGCATCAACCTGTATCTCCGGGGCAGTTCCTTGAGCTTGCAAAGCTTCGAGAAGCGAGTTTGCGCTGCGTTTCGCGACGACAAGGATATCCTTCTCCGAGCTTGACAACAGAGTTCCCCAACTACCTACGGCGTTTGCCAGACTTAATTGTAACCCAGTTGCCATCTTGGTGGCAGAACTTAGATCTCTCGGGAGCAACAGCAACGTCGCAATCTCGGAGGCGTCGCGTGCGATGTTATTGAAATGTTCGGTTGCCATGTGATTGAATAGCTTTTTCTCAGTTGCGAGAGTTGCCTGGCGAGCCCCCTTCAACTTCTGGCTGCTCCTGACAGCAAACACGATACCGCCGATTCCGACGACAAGACCCATAAAGTTGATTATGAATCCCCAGAATGTCGCGGTCTTGAGCAACTCAGGCATGCGCGGGATAGTATCACGAGACGCGATGAACGATTTCATGATGAGGTAAGGTCTGGAGAGTTAAGAAGAGAGTCGTATGCTGCGCCAAGTGCGCCTACAGTTCTGCCGTTAGTAATTGGATCTGCTACACGATGTCTTGATAGCTTCGGTTGTGCGGGGAACTCTTGCGCAGGAGTCCTATTGCCGAAAAGGGG
>VFSW01012028.1_pt1 | contig 12113 bp, 20 predicted proteins | sample 5358111 | NCBI WGS metagenome assembly VFSW01 (sample SAMN11554181, study PRJNA540505) | mine drainage metagenome | isolation source: sediment from site ElyBrook_90M | place: USA: Ely Copper Mine, Vershire, VT | collected 2017 | reverse complement strand
TACTTTCTCTAAAACCATGATATTAGCCACGAATTCGGTCGTTTTGTCGCGATCTTGCTTTGAAAAGCGGAAGTGCAGACATCGAGACTTAATAGCTGGAATGATCTTGTTTTCGTAGTTGCACGTGAGAATAAACCGTGCTGTATCGGAATACTCTTCCATCATCTGGCGCAATACAGCTTGTGCGTTTGGTGACAAGTAATCAGCTTCTTCGAGATTGACAATCTTGAAATTGCCCATCGCAAATGTTGTGACAAACGACTTAATCTTGTCGCGCATAATGTCAACGCTGTTCTCATCAGATGCGTTAATGACAAGCCTGTCTGTCTCTTCGATCTTCAAAACATCAATCAGAATCTTAGCAAGTGTTGTCTTACCAGAACCTTGGATGCCAGATAACAACAAGTGAGGAATTGTCTGATCAATAACCGCACGTTGTATAAAACGAAACAAGTGTTCGTCGTGAAATACGTAATCATCAGGAGTGGTTGGACGGTAGCGTTCAACCCACAAAGCATGTTTATCCATTGTTATATTTTTGTGACGAAATGCGTCAGTTGAATATTTTACTAGGAAGGTGTAACAGAATCAACGTTATGATTTCTCAGGATTAATCGTTAGGGTTAGAAATGGACCTGGAGCTGGTACACAACCACCGATGTTGGGATTGACCCAAGTTGTTTGTGCTGTTCCGTACGCTCCCATTGGACCAGGAGCAGCTGCGGCATGTGGGGCAACAAGTGTCCACAACATGCCGTCTTTGCTTTGGATGTATCGCTTATCAGGGGAATAGATTGGTGGATCAGACAACTCAACATTTCCGAATGAAGGCCATGTTGGTTGTTCGACTACCTTTCCAAATTTCAAGCTGGATCCTCTACACAGAGAACCTTGTCTTCGTCGGTTAGCCAGTATTCCTGACCATCAACCGTTGCACCGTTTGACCACAACAACTGCTCGATGAGAATACCACTTCCACATTGGATAGCAGATGTGCAGTCTGGTCCGTTCTGGATCCCAACGCCCCAACGAGCTTTGTCGGCATTTGTTGTTGGGCTAACCACAATGATTCCTGCTGCAGTGACTTCGCTGAAGCCTCTCTGTTGAATCTTCTTATCAACAAGCGTTGCCATCTCCTCTTCGAACTGAAACAAAATTCTCTTTTGTAGAACGCGAAGGTTTGGCTTTGGAATATTGGTCATATGTGTATCCTATGTTATGTGTTATGATTCTTTTGGAGGACGGATCTTCTGCTTTGGATGCTTTTCTTCCGTCTTAACTTCTGGAACTTCGATCAAAGGACTTGCTTCTGTTGGTGTGACTGAAGCTAATGTCTGATCATCAATCTTAACTGATGCAGCTGATGCTTGCTTAACAATTTTGCGCAGACGACGACGTGCTTTTTGATCAATAAAATTTTGACGAGCCTTGACATCGATCGTAATTGGCTTCTTATCCAATTGACGCTTGATCTTGAGAAGATCGAAATCGATTACTTTTCCTTTGGCGCTTTTAACTCTTGGCATTACATTCTCCGGCGTGTTTAGTGTAAGAAGTCTGTAATGCTAAGTCCATATTTGACAGAATCGACGTCGTGTACTCCAATAAGGTACAAAACATATGACGAGACACTGCTACCACGACCTACACCCCAGACGACACCCTGATTGGTTAGTGTATTTATGATAAAAATTAGGACTCGCAAAACGTCTTCTACCCCGTGTTTTTTGTAGAGAATTAACTCCTGGGACACCCTATTGGCTCGATGTGGTAGTTCATCCTCGTCAAATTTCTTCTGTTCGAGATCTGTCAATAAGCGGTCGGTAACGTAGTCTACAAGATGAAGATTTTTGTATTCATCAGGAATAATCCAATCGAATTCGAAAGGACGATTTTCATGCTTCTCACGAATCTTTTCCTTATCGCTCACCAACAAATTGTATCTTTGAATCTCTTCATTGATCTCATCAACATATGGAATATCGTTGGCAAATGCTTTCGATATTGAGCTTGCAGGATAGCTTGAATCGCCATCAAACCAAAGAGTACGATCTCTGAGCTGTGTCTTACTCAAAGGCTGCGACATAGCCGCCCTTGCTCGTGTCGATGTTTGGTGTCTTGATCTTCAAACCACCCGATCGAACACCACCGGCTGTTGGTACTTCATTAGGAGCGCTAACGATGTTCTGTTCAACGGCCAATGCTGTTGGTTGCTGAGGCATCTGTGGTGGTGCTACGAATGCTGAAGGACCTGCAGGACGAATTGGTCCCATTGGACGATCATCATAACCGTTATCGTATTCAATCACACGACGTGGTTGTGGAGGAGCATCAACGACATCTTCAATCTTCTCGCGGATCGTTCTCCACTGAGTAGCACTTGGTGTCCAATCCTCGTCCTGCATTTCTTCAACGCCAGACAACCAAACACGGAAGTCATGAAATGTGAGCTTCTTCTTTGGTGTTTGGGCTTGTTGTACTTTTTCGGCTTGTTGTTTTTGTTTTGCCATATCACTTATCCTTGATATACTCGTCGTAGAATTGGTTGTGTAAACCATCTCGACCGTATACTTCATTATACATATCTTCTGCTTCTTGACACAACTCACTCAAAAGGTCAATAGTGAATTGAAAGTCATATGGTTCTGGGTCAAATCCTGTGCAATCATATTCATCATCGTCATCCAGAATCGAGTAGCCAGGACCATTAGAATCACTTGGTCGACTTGCAACCTTGTCCAATTGTTCCTTGATCAACTTCCAATCGTTGAGATCAGGAAGTGCACCTTTCTTGTCCGCAATTAGTTGTTGCAGCCAAGTACGAAATTCGTCAATCGTGATCCTATCCTTTGATAGGTTAATCTTCTTTGTCACACCAAGTCTCCTACAACTTTGTCCTTTAGGTACTTATGTCAGAACCTAATAGGGAAATCATGTTTTGAAGCGTTTCAATGTTTTCTTGTAGAAGTCCTAAAGCTCGATTACATGGTCCACATAACAATCCACGAACTTCACCCGTTTTATGATTGTGATCTACATGAGGAGTTTTAACAAATTCACGCTTGCAGGTCTTACATTGGTTGTTTTGATCAAGGCGCATCTGTTCAATTTGTTCAAGTGTTAGTCCATATTTTCTTTTAACGCGGGCAACTTTTTGAACCTTTGAGATGACAGGATTGTTTCGATATCGTTTCCTACCAAGTTCATTAAATCTTTTCTTATGTGTTTTCTGATATGCGGTTACCTTTTGCTTGTGTATTTCTTTGTTTTCAGAATAATATTGTTTACACCGCTCACGATTTTGAGCACGCGCAAGTTCAGATTGAGGATGCTTTCTCCTCCATTCCTTCTGCCATTTATTGCGACGATCTTTTTGTGCTTGATTCATTAGACCAAATCACCAACCACCTTGTCTTTTAGATATTTGTTGTAAGTGTCAGACGGTGATACATTTATCCAGGCACCCGGACTCACGGGATGACATAACATTTGGTGTTTATTAAGCGAAGGACCTACGTTAATAAACGAAGGGAAGTATTGCTTCACGGTAATGATTTCTGTGCGAACCATTGGCATTGTTGGTCCGTAGACCATCGCACGGAATTCTCTTCCGGCAACTTCGCTAAGTTCGATCACATCAAGAACCATCGATTCATCGTCGACAACGAGGATGTTCCAACTTGCTGGAAGTGGGAAGTCAAAACCATCGACAGATAGGATCACAGTCGGCGCAACAATTTCTTCCAGGATCAACAACGGTGTCAACTTGTAGTCAAGAATGTTGAGATCAAGAACCCAAAAATGGTCGGTGATTGTTGGTGTGTGAATACTTTCGAGAATAATAGGCTTGGTCGCTTCGTCAAATATTAACATTTTTCTTTTACTCGAGCATCGGGGAATTGTTGTGTGTTTGTACAAACACTTGGATCACAACCGACCCGGATTTTACCGTCTGCGCCGTATTCGTATTCCATACCTATGGCCCAGTTCAGTGCCCCCCATCGAGCGCTACAGTCTGAGCAAAAAATGTAATAGTCACCAGACCCGAACGTCAGTCGTTCGTGATCGCAATCTTTGCGTTCTTTCATGGATTTGTCCCTATTCTAATTATTATAAGACTAATTGACTATACTTCTGCATATCCGCATAGTCAACAACCCTTTTCTTGTAAGGGTACTTTGCTTCTGCGTAGTACTTGATTCGCTCGCGAAGGTGCTTCTTGCTGTATTTAAGGTCACTACAAATGTCACTGAAATGAACAGAATCTTTGTCTTCAGCCTTTCTCAATCCACGACCAATCGTCTGAATGATGCGTATGAACGACTTACCTAAGTCAACTCCCATCATGTGGAAGATACGAGGAATGTCAAGACCAGTACTTGCAATCTGAATAGTTGCAATGACGACAAGATTGCTTTCGCTCTTGAATCGTTCATACACTTCTTTGCGGTCCTTCATCTTGTCATCACCATACAAGAACACTGCATCAGGAATCATTTCAGCTAATTGCTTACCGAACTTAATGCCATCAACGAGGCACAACACATTACCTTTTCCAAGATCACGCTTCTCTTGAATGTGATGTGCAATCCAATTCAACCGAGGGCCTGGCTGTTTTAGAAATGCTTTCTCTGCCTGCCAATCTGGCAAGTAGGAATCCCTAAACTGAATGTATGTTCGAGGCTTACCGTCGGAATCTGCGAAGTATCCTTCGTCAAGATACTCCTGATACTTCTTTTTCAAATTCACTTCGAGTTGATAGATGTCAATCTCGATGTTTGCAAGGTAATCTTCCTTGATTAACTGGTGTGCAGGGATAGAATAACGGACAGGTCCCACTGCAACGTGTACGGCCATCTTATCCGTGGTTTCTTTTGGTAGTGTGCCTGTTACACCGAATCTATATGGGATATTCTTGCCGTATTCATTCAAAAGCTTCGTTAATACGTTGCCGCGAAGACCGTGACACTCGTCAACGATGATCACCTGGAAGTCTTGAATCAAGTTTGGATTGTTCTTCAAGCTCTGCCATGTCGACACAACGTGCATATGCTTGAAGTCTTTGTGTTCTCCGCTGTATTCACCAACGTCCAATCCAAAGTTGGCATACTCACGGCGTGTCTGTTCGGTCAAGTTCTTGTCAGGTACAACAATGAGAGAACGATAGTTTGCAGCACGCTCATAAGAGAGAGCAAGAGCTGCACACATGCTGGTCTTACCAGCACCCGTACCTGCAATACCAACTCCACCGCCGCCTTCAAATAGAGCATTAATCATGTCTACTTGGTAGTAACGCATCTTCCAAGGCTCACCAGTCTTTGTGTCGATAATGTTACTGAAGAAATCTTCTGTCACATCTGGAGGACGTACAGGTTCGGTTGTACGCTCGTCAACTACATTGATTTTGTAGCCAAGCCCAACAACTCTAGGAATAATGTCGTCCAAGAGGTTGACGTATGTCTTACCTGTCTTGTAGAAATAACGAATCTTTCCATCCCACTGTCCTAATTTGAACTTGGGATTGAAATAATAGTTGGCAGCAAACACTGCGTATTCTTCAGCAAAGTATCCAACATGATCTGGATGCAAACCGACGAAAACACAATTCACTTCATCAAGGATTTTGACTACACAGGTTTTAGATAATGTCATCTTCCAGTTGGGCGACTCGCGCTGCTGTTATATTTTTTAGTGCATATCCGCGATCTGTAAAGGCTTCAACGACTGCTTCATAATCATCTCGAAGTTCTTTTACTTCAAGATAAATTTCATTGATGTCGAGAAACGCTTGTTCGTTGTCGATATACTTGTCTTTTGCTCTGTCACTTAAGTCCTGATTGAAGTTAGGAGGTGAGTACGCGCGAAACAACTTTCCACGAACACGATTGATTTCTTGTTCGAGAAATTTGGTCAAAGTGTTGAGATCCACAAGCTTCTGCTTATAGTACAATTTCCATTGAGCATTTTCACGATTTGCCTTCTCAAGACTTTTACCCTCGAGGAGGACATTAGCTTCCACGTCATTAAGCTCGCTCATGTATTCAGCGAGAATTTTTGGAAGATTTTTGTATCGTTGTTTTATATCGGTCGACTTCATGTCGCCCAAGTCTGGGATCCTACTCATCCTCTTCCTGGTTTGTGAGGCAGGACAATATTTTGTCTCTGTTCCTCTGTTAATTGTGTGAGATCGAAGTCGTCAGTTGTCGTGACAGAATCCTTTTTCTTAACGACTTTAACTGGCACTGATGTGCCAGCATCTTCTTCAATGCCAAGAGCTTCCTTAACAGCTTCCTTGACCTCTTCCATTTCCTTTTTCTGCTCTTCGTCGGCCTGCCTAATATAGGCCTTGATTTCTTCCTTTGAAGACTCAGCCATCTTGACAGGCAATCCAATACGAATCAATCGTGGTGGGAAATATTGGACGGTGTCCTGTGTAACCTTCACTTTCTCGCCTGTTGCCAACAACACCTCTGCTCCGACAGGGAATGTTACGATTCCGACAATGATCATTAGCGGATCATCAGAACCAGCAGCAACGAGCGAGATTTCATTCCATCGAAGGACACCGCCCGTTTTGAACGTCTCCTGCTCTTCGATAATATCTGCAAACGCTTCCAATGCTTGAGGTATTCTAGCCAAAATCTCTGCTGTCTTCTCATTGAACTTTTCAGCTCGTTGAAAGAACAGATTCTGTACTGAATCCTTCTTGCCCTGCAATTTACGTTTTGCAAAGTACTCTCGAATAAATTTCATATCTACCTCATTTGTTCCAGACAAGATCCTGTACATCCATCAACAGCTGAGCTGCGAAGTGTATATCAGGCTTCTTGGGAAGTGCAGTCTTTTTGTACCACACTTCTGTAACTTCATGGTTCATGTCCTCTGCGTACTTGACAAGGTCATCATATGACCAAGCACCGTTTCGTATTGATAGCAGTTCCTTTGCATCGGGACGACGAACGACTATTTGACCATCACGCAGAGCCTCAACACCCATTCGCAATAGGCGAACGAGATGCATAGCATGCTTCGTGTCGTAACCGAACTCTTCCTCAAGGGCAGAACGGGTCTTGTTGCGCTCACGCTTCCATGTCCAGTATTGGTTGTGTTTCTCGAGAAGGTTTTTAAAGTCTTCGCGATTCCACTTCACAAGCATTATGGGACGAGGCAATGTTGAACGGTCACCTTCGTAAAGGTCGTTCAGATCACCACGATCATCCCAAAGCTGATAACCACGTGCTTCAACAACAGCAAACAGATCACCACCGTAAGGTATCAAGCGATGGTCGTTTCTGTAATCGGCAACACGTACCTTCAGATTCTTATCAGTACCGAACCATTGAACGCAGTTGAGGTACTCATAAGGCAGAGGTGGTTGTTCGGGCTGTGGGTTGTTTATCCACTTGTTGTGGCCTTTGATGCGCTTCAGTTGGGCCAGTGCATATCCGACAGTCGTGAAAGCTATCTTACTGGACAGCAGGAGGTGACGGCTCTGTCGGAGCAATTCGTATGCAGGAGTGGTCACAAGCACATCCGAGGTATCAACCCACAGCGTTTCGACTATGTTTGGATTGCAGTCCAAGCACAGCTTCATGTAATGAGATAGTTCAAAAAATTTAGTATCGTCTTCACTTCCGTCTTCGACTTCCTTTACATGAAAGAAGGGAGTCCGTATATTCACTGGGTCGCCAGCAAATATCCCACGATAATCTTCATCAGAAGACTCTATATTTGTTCCATAGGAATGAGAGCCTGCTCGATGCTTAACGAGCAAGTTATCTCTCATAAGTTCTTCTTTAGTACGAACTTTCATATTTATTGTGTTTGCGACCATTTTCCTTTCTTTCAATCAACTGAAGGTTTATCCAACAGTGTAAACCACACACTTTTTTGCCCTGTAATGGTACCACATGGTCCACAGTTAAATCAACACCCCATAATCTGCTTAATTCGTCTCGTTTACGATAGATGGTATTAACCAAGTCATGCTCAAACCACGGAGGTGTAGATTGCTTGAGGACTTTCTTTCGTGTATCAACTAACAATGCAACCTTATCAGGGTTTTTAGATTTCCATCGTTTCGTAAATGTCTTTGAAGGTTCACTAGATTTAGCGTACCGATTATTGTAGTAAGCTGGATTCGCTCGACGCCATCTCTTTGTAGTTTCTATCTTCTTTTGCGTGTGTTTGGTGATACAGGTAGGCAGTGCGATATACACAATCTTTACATACCCCACTATCAACATATCGTTCGGAAATATGTCCCTGCTTACAAGGTAGGCCTGTAAAGTATTTTGTTAGACCTTGTTTTAAGGCATCCCTGCGAAGAATTATTTGCATACTACTTCAATCTCAACGCCTTGAGATGAAATTTAAATCGTTGTTGTAACAATACAGATTCAGAAATTATTAATTTTGATCCAGTCCAATTGAGATTCTGCAAATATTTTAGAAACTCAGGATAATCAATACAGTATCCTTTACCTTGCTTTGGATTGCAAAACACGAGTCTATCAACGATTGCTGGATCGTACGACATCCAGTCGTTAGATACAGAAAAACATCCGTTTTCAAAAGTTGTAGTCTTTGACTGCCCGTGATAGATATAATGCCATTGAGGAGCACCAAAAGAAAGATCCCAACCTTGGACTTGTTCTAGTTTTGATGAAGGTACAATTAAACATTTATCTTTAAATCCAGCCTGATTCCAGGAAATTGCGTTCCAAACCTCGCCCAAAGTTCCTCGTATAGAGAGAATTCCATACCTTATATTGAAAGGACTCCAAGGCATTGTTTGTAACGTGTCTTCATTAAGAATATCTCCCGATGCGATTACATCGCGAAATAATTTCACTACAGACGGAAGATCTGCTTGGTTTTGCATAGCTAGATATCTTCCTCGCACTTTCAGTAAATGTTCTAAACGGTCTACATATTCTGTAGATGTTTCAATTATTATTCGTTCGTGTTCTCGCATGTTATCATTGTACTCTAAACCAGTTCTTCGACGATGCCCAAAACTTCGCTCAAAATAAGAAGAGCACCAGCGACATGGGCGGCCGCCGTTGGAATTGCACAAATGAAGATATATCCAACGATTCGTAATCCGGATTTAGCTAACGAAACATACAAATGCTTCTTTGCATCGGGGACAAAATTGGTGCTCATATTTTATGTTATTCCTTCTTTGATTTTGCTTTCTTTTCACGTTTTGACTTTGAAGATTCTTGTGCTTCCACTTCCTCTTCAATGTCTTCTTCAATCACAGCTTCCAAGAACTTCTGTCGTTCTGCTTCACATCGCACAAGAACGTCTGCAAGAAGCTCTTTAGGGAAGTTGTCCTTGCCCTTGTAGCCTTCACCATTGAAAGCATACGAGCTACCACTTTGTTCAACAACACCCATACTGATTGCTACATCGAGTAGACCATTGAATGGGTCCATACCTGTTTCGTAAGGAACTTCAATCGTTACTGTTTGGAACGGACGTGTGAAACGTGTCTTGTAACCTTCAGCCTTCAACTGAATACCCGTGACGATACGGTCTGAACCTTTACCTTCACGAAGCTTCAATTTTGTCAACAACGCAACTTGTGAGAGCGAGTACTTGATTGCATCTGCAACCATCCACACACCTTCACCATTCAGCACATCTTGGTTCTTATACACGTGGCCTGTGACAACCATTGTGATATTGTAACCTTTGACATTTTGAACGAAACGCTTCAACATAGCCTTGAGCTGTTTGTTCTGCTGACCTTGATCGCCCTTTGAAACACCCTTGTTGAAGTTCTCTTCTTCTGTTTCGGTCATCAACATATTCAAACTGTCGATTGCGATGAACACATGAGGTGCATCTTTATCCTTGCCGTGTTCCTCTTTGTATCCTTTCAAGAACTTCGATACAACGCTTTCAACTTGAGGAATCGTAATGACAGGAATGTACATATAACCTTCGTTTACGTTCACTCCAATCTTTTCAACGAAGTCATCATCGAGTGCATTTTCGCTATCGAGAACAACAACCATTGCTCCTTGCTTCTGTGCTTCACGCATCAAGTTACAAAGAACGAAACTCTTACCAGCACCAGATGGACCAACCAAACCAGTGACACGACCTTGTGGGATTGCTTGCAAGAAGCTTCCCGAAAGGATTTTGTTCATAACGTAGTTACCAGAAGAATACCAGTAACGTGGGGGTTGTGACGAACCTTCTTCAATACCCGCCTTCTTCAAGTCAGATCTGAATGTCTTCAAAAACTCTAAACCTTTTGCCATAAAATACTCCTAGAATAGAGGGGAGAGTTACCCCTCCCCTTCATTTTGTTTACAAGAATCAAAAAGCTTATTCAGCTTTCTTCTTCATGCGCTGGCGGATGCTTGCGAGAATGTTCTGTGCTTCTGCATCGAACTCTCCCGATTCTTCTGCCTTTGGAGTTGCCTTTGATGGCGTTGGTGCTGCGACTTCATCAGGAATGTTGTCATCATCTTCGTTCAGCGCAGCCTTTGGGGCTGGCTTGGAAGCTGCTGGCTTCTTGTTCAGATTGAGTGTCGACTTGTCAGATGACTTACCATCATCATAAGCCGTACCGTTCAATGCTGCACTCAACATTGCTGAGACCTTATCTTCACCTGGATTTTGTGGTAGAAGTGTCTCAAGAACGATTACCTGATCATCTGCCACGCTACGCTCTTCATCTGTCAACGCACGTGCCTTTGCACGGAAACGTGAACCGACTGCGTATGTGCTGTATTCACCTTGCTTTGTCTTCTTGATGATGAAGTCATAACCACCATCTGGTGAATATGGAACATCCTCAAGCTCACCACCTTCGAACGCTTCCTTGATAACGTTGAACAACTGGTAACCAAGAGCGAAAAAGCGAACCTTTCCCTGATGTGTTTCCTTTGTGTTCTCATCGGCTGGCATTGGATCTTCGATCACAAGACCTTGAGCAATATGCTGCTTCTTACGCCAGTACTTCTTACCGTTTGCCTTGTCCTCTGCCTTGTAGTAAGCAGACGAAACCTTGCAAATTGGGCAATCTTCACCGTACATGCGAAGGCATGGCGCGCTCTTCTTTTCGCCGTTGATATCGAGGGTGTGCATTAGCTTCTCTACCAAGAAGCCAAGTGGGTTGGACGTATTCTTATCTGGCAGGAAACGAACAACTGCTTGTTGTCCCTCTTGTAGGTTCCAGAATGGGTAGTAGTTATTTGGACGGTTGGTTCCGCCTTCGTTTTCGTTCTTCTTGAACGCAGCTTTGAGCTGATCTAATGATAGTGACATGATTCTCTCCTGTGTGTTTATTCACATCTTTTAATAATTACAGGGCACATGATTGTGCTTTTCTTTTAAGCCAGATGCCTGTCATCTGACTGCGACAGTCTATTACATTAGTAATGACCATTCAACAGAGGTATTTATATGTTTTTACGTGACCCTTTCCTAAATTTTTACACCCGGGATTATCGACGCATTTGAAATTAAAGTTATCAGATCTGTCACAGCATTAACCAGTTTTGTTCGGGTAGTAAAATCGTTTGCTTCTTTATTGAGAGCGTCCGTGTCGATCAAATCCTGAAGTAATTCAGTGGCTTGTGCAACAGTAATTTGGTTAGCTTGAACTGCTGTTTGAATGCTAAGCGCATCCTGCGCTCGTTGGGCTGCCCAAGGATAATTTGAACCTAGTAATTCTGTTAATGCGCTCATAAGCTTCCCTCAAATGTGTGACCAATAATATCGATCTGTTGATTGATGAGGGCTTTCTTAAGTTGGCAATATACAATGTTCGATTTCTTTGCGGCAACGTTCGCTTGAAATTCGGTCACCGTCTTTTGAACAATACCCGTCATCTTGTCAAGGTCGCTTGTACCTTTGTACGTATTGTATATGTGCAGCCACTTTAGATCATTACTAATTGTTGTGAGAGATTCAGATGGATCCTTTCCACAATCGATCTGTCCTGCTTCAAAAGACATATCAGCAACAACACGTGCTTGATTACCGTCCCACTTGGAAGGAAGGAGAGAGCAGCCGCTTAATAATACAAGCAAGGCAATAGTAGTAAATTTTATAATAGTTGATACACTGTTACTTCGTCATTTGGAGAA
>VFSW01012027.1_pt1 | contig 12113 bp, 10 predicted proteins | sample 5358111 | NCBI WGS metagenome assembly VFSW01 (sample SAMN11554181, study PRJNA540505) | mine drainage metagenome | isolation source: sediment from site ElyBrook_90M | place: USA: Ely Copper Mine, Vershire, VT | collected 2017 | reverse complement strand
GGATTGAAAATCCTTGTGTCGGTGGTTCGATTCCGCCCCGGGCCACCAAATAAATAAAAGGCTTGCAGCGATGCGAGCCTTTTTGCTTTGTGGTGTAAACGAAATGATTCAAACTTCAGAAGAAATCCGCACCGGCGAGACACCGGTCAGCGCCGATGGAATCGTGCGCGAGGTGAAACGCCGTCGCACCTTTGCGATCATCTCTCACCCCGATGCGGGTAAAACCACGCTGACCGAGAAGCTGTTGCTGTTCGGCGGGGCGATTCAGATGGCGGGTACCGTGAAGGCGCGAAAGAGCGGGCGGCATGCCACCTCGGACTGGCTGGAAATCGAGAAACAGCGCGGCATTTCCGTCGCGAGTTCGGTGATGCAGTTCACCTTTGACGATTGCGTGATCAATCTGCTCGACACGCCGGGTCACCAGGATTTTTCTGAAGATACCTACCGCGTGCTGACCGCCGTGGATGCGGCGGTGATGGTGGTGGATGCGGCCAAGGGCGTCGAGGAACAGACCATCAAGTTGCTGGAAGTGTGCCGTTTGCGCAACACGCCCATCATTACCTTCATCAACAAGATGGATCGCGAAGTGCGCGAACCGCTGGAAGTGCTGGACGAAATCGAATCCGTCCTCAAAATCAAGTGCGCGCCGGTGACCTGGCCGATCGGTATGGGTAAGCGCTTTCAGGGCGTGTATCACCTGTTGAACGATCAGGTGCTGCGATTCCTGCCGGGTGAGGCCAAGGCGGGGCAGGAAGTCGAGACCTTGCAGGGTGCTGAGATCGATCAACTGGCTGCGCAGTGCCCGTCCGAGATGCAGACCATGCGCGATGAAACCGAACTGGTGATGGGGGCGGGTGCTTCGTTCGATTTGCAGGAGTTTTTGCGCGGTCAGCAAACGCCGGTGTTCTTTGGTTCCGGTGTGAACAATTTCGGCGTGCGAGAAATATTGCGCGCGCTGGTGGACTGGGCGCCTGCGCCCTTGCCGCGTGCGACCGATGTGCGCATGGTGCTGCCAACCGAATCCGCCTTTACCGGTTTCGTGTTCAAGATTCAGGCCAACATGGACCCGAATCACCGCGACCGCATCGCTTTCATGCGCGTCTGCTCGGGGCGTTACTCCTCGGGAATGAAGGTCAAACATCGCCGTACCGGTAAGGAAATGAAGCTGGCCAACGCGGTGACCTTCATGGCCAATGAGCGCACGCGCATGGATGAGGCTTATGCGGGCGATATTATCGGCGTTCACAATCACGGCCAGTTGCAGATCGGCGACGTGCTCACCGAAGGCGAAGCGCTCACTTTCAAGGGTATTCCTTATTTTGCACCGGAGCTGTTCAGTCGGGCGCGGCTGCGCGACCCGATGAAGGCCAAGCAATTGCAAAAGGGTTTGCGCCAGTTGGGTGAAGAGGGTGCGGTTCAGGTTTTTGAACCATTGACAGACACCAGCAATCCGCTGATCGGCGCGGTAGGGCAGTTGCAGTTCGAAGTGGTCGAGCATCGCCTGAAAGCTGAATACGGCGTGGATGCGGTGTTCGAGCGCGCCGGGATACACACGGCGCGTTGGGTGACCTGTGCTGATGCGGCGCATCTGGCCGAATTCGTCAAAGCCAACCAGAGTCGTCTGGCGACGGACGTGGACGGCAACTATGCCTATCTGGCCGACAGCGGGGTAAACCTGCGTCTGGCACAGGAGCGCTGGCCCAAGGTACAGTTTCATGCAACCCGAGAGCACGGTCAGCAACTGAGTTGAGCATCAGCCGCAGTCACTGGGGGTCGAGAAATAATAAGTTGAACATTCGTTGCTGCACATCCCTTTGTCGCAAGCCTGTGAATAACACAACGGCGCGTCGTGCTTCGCGGGCTGCATCGTAAATAAACCCCGGCGATTCTCCAACTTATTATTTCTCTGCCCCCTAAGGATATGTAATTTGGCTGTAATAAGTTTACAGTATCGTTGAGCCGCTTATTTACCCGGATTGTCTCTGCGTTAGGTGCTCTTTGCATATGGCTGTCGTTATATCTGTCCTGCTTGTTGAAGATGACCCGATGATAGGCCAGAGCCTGGTTCGAGCGCTCAATGATGCCGCGATGGTGGTCGACTGGGTTAAGGATGGAATTAAAGGCCAGCAGGCAATCGAGTCCGGAAGCTATACACTTGTTTTGCTTGATTTGGGACTTCCCGGCAAATCGGGATTGGACATCCTGCAATCGATGCGCACTCGGGGCGATCGCACTCCCACTTTTATTATCACGGCCCGGGAGAAAATTGTTGATCTTGAGACCGGGCTGGATATGGGCGGTGACGATTATCTCATCAAGCCATTCAGCTTTAATGAACTGTTGGCAAGAATTCGCAGGGTTTTGCGCTGGCACGGTAAAGACACAACGATTAGCAACGGTGAAATCGCGATAGAGTTGGCGACGCACAAAGTGACTTACCGGGGAACAGCGCAGTTGGTGTCCGTTAAGGAGCTGGCGCTGCTGAATGCCCTGCTTGAATATCCCGGGATGATTCTTTCTCGCAGCCAGCTTGAGAGGCACTTGTATGGGTTGAATGAAGAGGTGGAGAGTAATGTCGTCGAAGTGTTGATTCACGCTTTGCGTAAAAAATTCGACAGTGAAATGATACGCAACGTGCGTGGCATCGGATGGATGGTAGTAAAACACGTGTGATGATCTCTCTGAAGAAACAACTCATCGTCTGGTCAGTCGGACTGTTGACTGTGGTAGGGTTGCTTGCGGGCGGTTTTTCCTATTTGCTTGCACGAGAAGGCGCGAGTATTTTTCTGGATTACCAGTTGCGTTTGTTCGCAGGAAGTGTTGACGAAGGCTCGCAGTTGCCGGCAATGCAGGCAAAATTCCTCAGGGAAAACAGGAAAGAGCAGAGAAACAGTTTTGTGATACAAGTATGGACTGCAAGAGAACCGGTACGTTCGTCTCGTCCCAACTTTGAACTTCCGATAGAAAAATCTACCGGGTATGCAGATGTCTCATATCGAGGCGAAAAGTGGCGCGCTTACACTATCGTCTATCCTGAACGCACGGTACAGATTTCCCAGTCTGACGAAGTGCTTCGCGAAATAGCAGCGGATGCTGCGCTGTGCGCGTTGCTTCCTATTTCAGTGTTGTTTCCCCTGTCATGGGTACTTGTGGTGTTCGGAGTCGGTCGAATTTTAAAGCCGCTTGCCGATGTGACTTGTGCGGTAACGCTGCGGGATGCATCGAGTTTAACGCCTATTTCCAGCAGATGTATCCCGACAGAAGTCGCTCCTTTAATCACCGAGATCAATGGTTTGCTTTTGCGTATTCGAGAATCGATCGAATCGCAACGTCATTTCGTCCTCGATGCGGCGCATGAATTGCGCAACCCTCTCGCCGCGCTTCAATTGCAAATGGAGAATCTGTCCCAGAGCCGATCGCAGGAGGACATGGATAATCGCATCAGTGAGTTGAGAGCCGGCATACAGCGGGCTTCGCATATTGTCGGGCAATTGCTGAAAATGGCCCGTTATGAAGCGGAAGTCAAGACGGTCAGGGAACGGACGGATTTGGGTGTAATAGTTAAACGCTGCATCAGCGGTTTTGTTCCTGTTGCGGAAAAATCCAGGATAGACCTGGGAATGATACGCGACGAAACTGTATTCATATGGGCCAGTCCGGATGACCTTCACGTTCTATTCGACAACCTCCTGGACAATGCGATTCGCTACACGCAACAGGGAGGGCAGATTGATGTCAGTGTCGAAGTTTCGGGACAAAAGGCGCTGGTTACCATTACGGATAATGGCCCGGGAATTCCCGATTCTTTGTTGCCGCGTGTTTTTGATCGTTTTTTCCGTGTTGGATGCCATGAGGCTGAGGGGAGCGGCATCGGGCTCGCCATTGTGAATGCGATAGCGAAGCGTGAATCCGCCGAAGTCAAGCTGACCAACAGGGAAGGCGCACATGGCCTGGTCGCAGTCGTTTCCTTTAACCTTTTTGAATCTTCTCCCCAGTCGGTTTGATTTGACCGCGCGCTTCTTCAGTTGTAACAAAAAGTTCATCTTTATTTCACGCTGACTTAAGTCTGTCTGTTTAACCTTCTGCATGCGAAAAATTTAGCCATTGAGCGCTTTGCTTGATGTCTGTTTTAATCAAACTAATCAGGGGGTAGGAATGCAAATCGGATTTGATTTCAAAATGAAACAACTCGCTCGACTCATGTTAAGCGGTGCGTTGATCGCGACGGCTCAGGCATCTTTAGCTCAGGATGCAGTTGATCTGGGAACGGTGCAGAGCAGCGGTGGCGTTGATGAAGCAGCAACTCAAGGCAAGGCTGCCGCAAGCTATCAGGCGCCCACGAAGGGGTCTTTAGTGGCGACTGAGCCGCAGTCCATCATCAATCAGCATTACATCCAGGAAAACGCAGCACCGGGCTCCAATTATTCAGATATCGCGTCGATTGCGCCCAGTGTGATGAGCATAGATCCAAACGGCCCCGGCATGATGGAAACACAGGCCCTGTCGATGAGGGGCTTCCAGAACGGTCAGTACAACGTGACTTTTGACGGCATTCCCTGGGGCGATTCGAATGATTTCTCGCAACATTCGACTTCGTATTTCATGCAACAGGACACGGGGAGCATCGTCGTTGATCGCGGCCCGGGCGATGCCAGCAATATCGGCAATGCAACTTTTGGCGGAACGATAGCGGTCTCTTCCAAGGATGTCAGTTCAAAGGGCGGCGTCACGCCCTATGCGACAGTGGGAAGTTACAATACCAGGCTGTTTGGAGCGGAGCTGGACACCGGCGTGATGAAAGACGCCGGGGACAGCAGCGCCTTTATCGACTACAAGAATTTTCAATCCGATGGCTATCTGACCAATGCAGCTCAGCGTCGCGAGAATCTGTTCTTCAAATACATCAGGCCTGTAGGCGACGACTCGGTGCTGACCTTGGTCACCATGCAAAACAAAATTAAACAAAATGTGGCTCTGGGCACAACTGCCGCGAATATGCAGAAATTCGGCACTAACTTCGGTCTCAACAACGACCCGACCAGCCAGGATTATGCCGGTTACAACATCGACAACATCACTTCCGATTTTGAGTACGTCGGCTTGAAAAGCCAGCAGGGCAGCTGGGCGATAGACGATAAGCTTTACACCTATGCCTACTATCACAATGGGTCCAATGGCGTGGACCCCGGTCTTGGGCAGGCAAATGGCACCAGTTACGGCGCAAATAACGTCCCGGGCCAGTTGATGACCATGAATTACCGGTCGGTCGGCAATACGCTGCGCCTGTCCAAGCCTGTGGGGTCAGGGCTGCTTGATTTGGGGCTGTGGGTTGACCACCAGTCCAACAACCGCTCCCAGATTGAGGTCGATATGACGCTGGGTGGTGCAATAAACCCGATGGGCGGCGGTGTTAACGGGATAGACCGGTTAATGACCGATACACTGACCACCATACAGCCCTATCTGCAATATGAATGGAAGCCGACGAACGATTTAACCGTGACACCCGGAATGAAGTATGTGTCTTTTACCCGAACGCTGGATGCGACGGTTAATCAGGGCGCAACCGGTGCACCGTTGAATACTTCACAGACCTGGACTAAGGCATTGCCTACATTGACGGCGCGTTACATGGTTCAGCCGGATCTGTCCGTCTATGCGCAATATGCGCAGGGTATGCTGGCGCCGAATATTAACGCCTTTTATCCGACCAAGGGTACGGTTGCCACCAATCCGTCCACGCTGGAACCTGCTCAGTCAACCAATTATCAGGTGGGTTCGACCTGGAACAGTAATCGGTTGACGCTGTCCGGTGATATCTATCTGATCGATTTCTCGAATCAAAATACCCCGGTGCCGTGCGGAATTTACACCTGCTATAACAATACGGGCGGCGTGAAGTACAGTGGCATCGAGGGCGAGGGTACTTATGTGGTCGGTGCGGGCGTCAGTCTTTATGGCAACTATGCCATCAACAATTATTCTGTAAGCACAGCCGGCACGGTATTGCAGAACATACCCAAAAATACAGCCTCGGCTGGCCTGATTTATAACCAGGGCCCGGCGTATGCTTCGCTGATTGCCAAGGAAGTCGGAAAACGTTACAGCGGTGTTGATGTCAACAACAATGCGATCCCTATGTCTAGCTATACCATCGTGAACTTTGCCTCAAGTTATGCACTTAACAAGAGCGATATGCTCGGTAAAGACGCCAGGGTTGGATTTCAAATCAATAACTTGCTGAACAGGAATTCTATCTACGCGTCGTTTGCCAATGATGCAAATGGCAACCCGATGTTCTATGCGATACCGACCCGCGGCTTCATGCTGAGCCTGTCCGTCGATATGTAAAGGTTGGCAAGTTGTTTAATGTGAAATCGCTTAACGATTCGTGCGTCCTCCAATGCTTCATGAACGTGAAACTCGCGAAAGCGCTCGATTGTCCGGCTCCGCCCCCCTCGCTACGCTCTCCCCTACGGGAGATAACCAGCGACTTAGGCATCGTTCTCAGATGCCTTAGGCGATGGTTAGTTGTTCTATCAGGGTTTGGGTGAGGGAGAGCGCAGCGAGGGTGCCCGGGCATGGCAAGTTTGCGAGTTAATGCCCGCAGGGCCTCATCCCTGCGAGAATCTTTACATTATTCGGGGTGGCTACTGCCATGCCCGTTTGATTAACCCTTATATGGCTATCATCTATCACTATTATGAATATTAACCATATCTTTGCACTTGCCAACGAATCGGGCGGAACGCTCTATTTGATGGTTTTGCTGCTGTTGGTCGCCTTGACGGTGATCATTGAACGAAGCCGCTATCTGTCCAATATGCTGGAGGGTGGAACAGAACTGATCAAAATGCTAAAAGAGGGAGAAGGGAAGATTTCCGGTTTAATCCTGCCCGGCAAACTCGCGCAGTTGCCTCATGCCCGCCTTTTCGAAATATTGAGTGCTGAAGCCACCAGTGTTGACCGAGCCAGTCTGGATGGACATCTCGAAGAGGCCATCATGCACGAAGTGCCGACACTGGATCACTCGCTGTGGATGCTGGACACCGTGATCACGCTGGCTCCGCTGCTGGGGTTGTTCGGCACGATTATCGGCATGTTCAATGCGTTTCATGCGCTAGGCGACGTCGCGAATGACGCGACACAGGTCACGGGCGGCATTGCCGAGGCGCTGATTGCGACGGCTTCCGGGCTGTTCATCGCAATGATCGGACTGGTGTTCTTCAATGCCTTGTACACGCGCGTTCGTGTCATCATGCATCAGCTTGAAACAATCAAGATCATGTTGTTAAACCGTTATGAGCAGTTCGACGGGAAGTTGCCGTCCGGGCAAGGCGCGATCGGCGTAATCCGCGCTCAGGCGAGGGGTTGATATGAGGTATATGGCAACCCGCAAGGCGCGCATCGAGATCATCCCGATGATCGATATCATGCTTTTCCTGCTGGTGTTTTTTGCAATGCTTACGCTGCGCATGATTCCCACCTCGGGTCACGTGACGAAATTGCCGACAAGTTCAACGGCCGTCGCCATCCCGCCGGCGAAATTGCTGGTTGAAATCAGTCAGGACGGCTCGCTTCTGGTGGAAGGCCGCGTCCTGACGCCGGCGCAATTGACCGGTCTGTTGCGTCAGCGCGGCAGCAATAAAACCGCCGTGACCATTGCGGGCAACGACACTTCTTCGCTGCAGCAGGTGATGAGCGTCATCGACGCGGTCAAGGCAGGGGGCGCAACCGAGATCGGCCTTGCCGCACGTACGGCTAAATAACCGCAATGCCTATACAGTATAGTCGTCATCCATGGCAGGCTTTCAGTCTGGCAGTCCTCGTTGAAGTGATTCTGCTGGTTGGTGCAGGCGTCCTGCTGGCCGGGGTTGCCGTGAAAAAGCCCGTGCCGGAACCTGTAACCATCACGTTGCTAAATGCAGAAAAACAACCAGTGAAGCCGCTCGAAAAACCGCCCGCCGAGCTGCCGAAACCGAAAGTGATGCAGCACAAAGCGCATCCGCAAATGCCAACGCCGCCAGTGACGCCCCCGCTCCCTGCGCAGCCAGTGCCGGCGACACAGATGCCAACTGCATTCACCCGGCCTGTGCCGGCGGAACCAGCTCCCACGCCTGTCGCTGACACGGGCAAGGCCAAGGCAAGCGAACTTTATGCGGCGAAAGTACACGCGGCAGTGCAGGCTGCCCATCACTATCCGCCTGCTGCGGCTGCGCTGGGCTATACCGGACGAGTGCGCGTTGAGTTCAACTTGCGCGACGGCATCCCGGGTAATCCGCGTATCCTGGTTCCAAGCAAAATCGGCATGATAGATCGGGCTGCTTTGAGTGCAGTACAAAACGCGCACTATCCGGCGCCGCCTGCTGAGCTGCGGGGGCAAGATATGCTTTATCAGGTGTGGGTCGAATTCAATCGCGAATAGAGGAGTTCAATTCATTGAGACGTTTAATGCTCGCTTCGCTTATCCTGCGTGCGAGTGCCGGTGCGGCACAGGCAGGCACGGCTTTCGGCGCGCGGGGGGAAAACGGCAAGCCGGGGGCTAGGCTGGTGACGGCGGATGCGCATTGTCCGCTGATCCGTTTCGATGCACGTGAAGTGCGGATGGATGTGCGCGCGCGCGCAGCACTTCTGCCATTGCGGCCAACAAGTTCGGCGCCTGCCGACTCCAAGCCATCCGTATTTCCTCTGCTGACTTGTGAGAAAAACATCCCGTCCGGCACGCGACGCGCCATGATAGGCGATCTTCTCCTGCCCTTGCCTGCCAGGGAATTCAAACGGATCGTGGTGATCGGCGATACGGGCTGTCGCCTGAAAAAAGCTGACGGAGCCTATCAGGCGTGCAATGACGAGAGCCTATATCCATTTGCCAGGGTTGCGGCGGCGGCTGCGAACTGGAAGCCTGATCTGGTTGTACATGTGGGGGATTATCATTACCGTGAAAATGCTTGTCCTGAGGGTAATCCGGGCTGTGCAGGCAGCCCATGGGGATACGGTTGGGATGCATGGCAGGCCGATTTCTTTACGCCCGGCGCACCGTTGTTGAAAGCGGCGCCCTGGGTCATGGTGCGCGGCAATCATGAATCTTGTGCGCGAGCAGGGCAGGGCTGGTGGCGCATGATGGATTCGCGTCCGCTGCTTGCGGGGCGCGATTGTAACGATGCGGCCAACGACGACCGGGGAGACTTCAGCGATCCCTATGCTGTCCCGTTGGGCGGCGGTGCACAATTGATTGTCATGGATACGTCGAACACCCTCAACGGCGCCCTTACGCAAGGCGACATTCGGCGGATCAAATATCGCGATTTGTATAAAAAGCTCGAAACATTATCGCGTCAGGCGGATTTCAATATTGCTGCTAATCATCATCCCATACTGGGCTTTGGCGCCTATCGGGACAAGCAGGGCAGGGTGAACCTGTATCCCGGCAATCAGGGTATTCAGTCTGCATTCAGCGCCATTAACCCTCTGATTCTACCGCCGCGTATTGATGTGTTGCTGTCCGGGCATGTCCATGCATGGCAGGAAGTGAGTTTTTCGAGCCCGCATCCTACGCAGTTTGTGGCGGGTTTTTCGGGCACGATGGAAGACCTGGTGCCGCTGCCTGAACAGCTGCCGGAAGGTGCTGCGCCGGCACCCGGCGCCATGGTTGAGCACATGAGTTCATGGGTCAATGGATTCGGCTTCATGACGATGGAGCGAAAAGGATACCGGCAATGGGATGTCAAGGTGTGGGACACGGAGGGGAAAATACGCAATACCTGTGCCATTGACGGCAACCGTTCCGTCTGCGATCTGACGCAAGTCAAATAGAAATTTTCGGTATTGCCGCCGGATTTTCACGGATTTGCACAGCCGCCAGGATAAGCGTTCATCCTCTTTATGAAGGCAGGTCAAGCGGGCGTAAATGAACTTTCCGGCACAATGACACACTCCTGACGGGAATGTCGGCCAGTATCGGCCATGAACTCAATTCTGATTTTCAGGCCTATACCACCTTCTCCTGCACCCAGCGTGATAATCGCCTGATGTAAGTCAGCTATGCTTTTTACGATGGCCAGTCCTAGGCCACTCCCGATCGTATTGTGCCCGACTCCCCGATAAAAACGATCAAAAACACGATCGCGATCTGCCAATGGGATGCCGGAACCAGAGTCGGAGATTTCGAGTATGCTTTTGTCTGCATCAGAAAAGATATGGATATCAATTTTTCCCTCTTCGGGAATATAGCGAATACTGTTGTCCACAAGATTGACAAGCAAGGTTCTCAGCGATTCTCTATTTCCGGTGACATACGCTTTTTCTGTGCTCGCCAGTCCCAAGTCAATGTTTTTTGTTTTGGCAAACTGAGCCAGCTCACCAATGACATTTTTAGCTAATTCTTCAAGTTCAATTCTTGCCAAAGGCATGTGTTTGGCTACGTGTTGCTGCCGGGCCAAAGTCAGGAGTTGCTCAACAAGATGTGTTGAACGTGAAATGCCCACTTTTAAATTTGAAAGTGCTTCCGATATTTCATGTGGATCTGCCGAGCGTGACATGATTTCGGCCTGAAGATGCAAAACAGTCAGCGGTGTGCGTAATTCATGAGCCGCATCGGCAATGAATTGTCTCTGTAGATCAAGAGAATTGGAAAGTCTGTGTAACAGTCTATTCAATGCAAACACCATTGATTTTATTTCGGTTGGCAAGTTCTGCAATGCCAGTGGAGCCATTGAATCAGCGTGGCGATCTTCCAGTTCAAGAGCGATGCGTTTTATCGGGCGCAATCCAAATATGACACCACCCCAAATGAGGAATCCAAGGGCGGGGATGAACAGGATAACCGGCAGGACGGCGCGTTCTGCAATATCAGCCGCTGTTTCTTCTCTGGCGTCAAAAGATTGTGCAACTTGAATTAGATTGCCTTTGGATGAGAGGCTGAAGATTCGCCACTTTTGCTTTTCCCAGGATACTGTCGCAACTCCGCTGGAGTTAAACAAGGGTACGTTTTTTTCCGGGTGTGTTGAAAGGAGAAGTTTGCCGTTTCTGTTCCATATCTGACCGATGAACTCGAAGTCATCATTATCTGAAATACTCTCGCTGGCATCATGGTCAGGATCTTTGCTCTTTTCAGATGGAGGCAAGATCAGACTATTTGAATATTGCATGGAGTAGGCGGTTTGCTTGAGTGTATAGTCCTGCATCTCATTCACCTCGGACAAAGTCTTTGTATAAACCGTCATTCCGGTGATGGCACTTGTTAGCATCAATGCCGAGAAGAGCAAAATCAAGAGGCGTTTATGTATGGACATTACACCAACCCCACTCTGTACCCAACGCCCCGTACATTCAGAATGACATCTGCCCCGAATTTTTTTCGTAAGTAGTGAATGTAAACCTGTACAGTATTGCTCGCGATTTCATCGCCCCACCCATAGATTTTTTCTTCCAGCTTATCCCGCGACAGCACTGCTCCCGGATTTTCCATTAGCGCATAAAGCATGGCGAATTCTTTCGCAGATAGATTGATCAGTTCTCCCTTGAGTTTTGCTTCATGCCTGACTGTATCTATTGAAAGCACACCGTAAATAATTTCCACAGATTCCTGTCCTGTATTTCGCCTGAGTAATGAACGCATTCTTGCAATTAGTTCATCAAGGTCGAAAGGCTTTACTAAATAATCGTCAGCGCCGCAATTTAGTCCAAGAATGCGATCTTCAACCGCATCGCGGGCCGTCAGTATCAAAACCGGAATGCTATCGCCGCGTTGTCGTAACGATTTCAGAATTTCCCAACCATTCTTCCTCGGCAAACCAAGATCAAGCAATAAAAGCGAATAGTTTTCACATGCCAGGGCATGTTCTGCTGCAATACCCTCTTTGACCCAGTCCAGGGTGAAGTGGGTGATTTTTAACGCCGTACAGATACTCTGACCAACCATCTGATCATCCTCAACCAAAAGTATACGCATACCAACTCCAAAATGTCGTCAGGAAAATATTGGACGCATGCAACACGCAGCATGTCGATTGACCTGGATATTAAGCTGGACTGCTCGCAGAACAGAAACAGGCTCGTTGTAAAACGAAATTAGCAATAATTTAAAATTCTTCAAATAAACAATATATTGGATC
>VFSW01012026.1_pt1 | contig 12114 bp, 9 predicted proteins | sample 5358111 | NCBI WGS metagenome assembly VFSW01 (sample SAMN11554181, study PRJNA540505) | mine drainage metagenome | isolation source: sediment from site ElyBrook_90M | place: USA: Ely Copper Mine, Vershire, VT | collected 2017 | reverse complement strand
GCTCGCCCGGGCAGAGACCGTTAACAGGTATCTTTCCTCGCTCGCGCCTTGCCGGGAGAACCAAACTCCTCGTGAACAAGTGTCGTCTATCCCACCGTCTTGGCAGTATGATTGCCCCTAAACAAACAAATGCGCGCAATATGAACAAGGACCCCATTTGCGGAATGACAGTGGACGAAGCGACGGCGTTGCGCGGCGAACGCGACGGGCAAACATTTTATTTTTGCGGCGAGGGTTGCCGGAATAAGTTTCTGGCCCAGGCGCAACCCGCCAATCCGCCCGGAAGTTCCTGTTGCGCCGCCGCCGAACCCGCGCCGGTCGCCGGCGATTGTTGTGGCAGTCACCAACATCACGACCATTCCAATCACGGCCACGGAGAGGCGAAAGCGAAAGCCTCGCCCGCCGCAAAGTATTTTTGCCCGATGTGTCCGGGCGTCGAGTCGGAGAAGCCGGGCCATTGCCCCAAATGTGGAATGGCGCTGGAACAAAATCCGGCGTGGGTCGCGCCGGCCGCGGGCAACGCCCTCCACACCTGCCCCATGCATCCTGAAGTGCAACAGGCTCATCCGGGAAACTGCCCGAAGTGCGGCATGGCGTTGGAACCGAAAACTGTGTCCGCGGTCGAGGAAGAAAGTCCCGAAGTTGCCGACATGACGCGACGGTTCTGGGTTGGCGGCGCGCTTGCGCTGCCGGTCTTCGTGCTCGCAATGGCGCACCTGATCCCTCCGCTGAGGCACGAAAGCTGGATAATGGCCGACACTTCGCGGTGGATTCAATTCGTCCTCTCCACGCCGGTGGTCTTGTGGGCGGGCCGGCCATTCTTCAAGCGCGGCTGGCGTTCCCTCGCGACCCGGCACTTGAACATGTTCACGCTCATCGCCATTGGCGTCGGCGCGGCCTATCTCTTCAGCGCCGCCGTGATGCTCATGCCGGGCGCGTTTGCCAATTCGTTGGCGCCCGGCGGCAAGGTTGGGATTTACTTCGAGGCGGCGGCGGTAATCGTCGTGCTCGTGCTGCTCGGCCAGGTGCTCGAATTGCGCGCGCGCGGCAAAACCGGCGCCGCCCTCCGCGCCTTGTTGAACCTTGCGCCAAAAACCGCCCGCCTCGCGCAGGACGGCCAGGAGCGTGACATGCCGCTTGAATCCGTCCAAGCCGGGGCAAAATTGCGCGTCCGTCCCGGCGAAAAAATACCCGTGGACGGCGTCGTGCTCGACGGCAAAACGTCGGTTGACGAATCCATGATTACCGGCGAGCCGCTCCCGGTCGAAAAAACGGGCGGCGACAAAGTGACGGGCGGCACGCTCAACACCACCGGCAGTTTCCTCATGCAAGCCGAGCGCGTCGGCGGCGACACGGTGCTGGCGCGCATTGTCCAAATGGTCGCCGCCGCGCAACGCAGCCGCGCGCCGATTCAAGCATTGGCGGACAAAGTGTCCGGCTACTTCGTTCCGGCGGTGCTGGCCGCCGCGGTGTTGACTTTCATTGGGTGGTCCTGGCTCGGTCCGCAACCGCGCTTTGCCCACGCCATTGTCAACGCCGTCGCCGTGCTTATCATCGCTTGCCCGTGCGCGCTTGGGCTCGCCACGCCGATGTCCGTGATGGTTGGCATCGGACGCGGCGCCCAGGCGGGTGTGCTCATTGGCAATGCCGAAGCCATCGAACTCATGGAGAAAGTCGACACGATTGTCGTGGACAAAACCGGCACGCTCACCGAAGGCAAACCCCGCCTCGCGCAACTCCTTCCGGTCAACGGCACAAGTGAGGATGAATTGTTGCTCGCCGCCGCCTCGGTCGAACAAAACAGCGAACATCCGCTCGCCGCCGCCATTGTGCATGACGCGAAAGGGCGCGGGGTGAAGCTGCAAAGCGTGGCGGATTTCTCCTCCATCACCGGAGGCGGAGTTGTCGGAAAGATCAGCGGGCGGGAGATCGTTGTCGGCAAATTAAAATTCCTCCGGGAACGCGGCATCGCGGATTTGGAGACTCTCGAAGGCAAAGCCGACGCGCTGCAAGCCGGGGGGCAAACGGCGATGTTTGTCGCCATCAATGGAAAAGCCGCCGGAATTCTCACCGTGTCCGATCCCATCAAGCCATCCACGCCGGAAGCCATCGCCCAACTTCACCGGCTCGGATTAAAAATCATAATGCTCACCGGCGACAACGAGCGCACCGCGAATGCCGTCGCCAAAAAACTGCAACTCGACGAAGTGGAAGCGGGCGTTGAACCACAGCACAAACACGAGCGCATCCGGCAACTCCGCCAACAAGGGCGCGTCGTTGCCATGGCTGGCGACGGCATTAACGACGCGCCCGCGCTTGCCGCCGCGCACGTCGGCATCGCAATGGGGACTGGCGCCGACGTGGCGATGGAGAGCGCGGGAATCACACTTGTCAAGGGTGACCTGCGCGGCATTGTCCAGGCCATCACCTTGAGCCGCGCGATGATGCGAAATATCCGGCAGAATCTTTTCTTCGCGTTCGTTTATAACGCCCTTGGGATTCCCGTTGCGGCGGGTTTGCTCTATCCATTCTTCGGCTTGCTCCTTAGTCCCATCATCGCCGGCGCGGCAATGAGCTTGAGTTCGGTTTCGGTGATCGCAAATGCGTTGCGATTGCGAAACGCCAAACTGTGAAGCGCAAGACGCTGAAGTTATCAGCAGGCAGCCCGCAATTGCGCCCTTGGCGGCCGGCAATTTTCCCGAAGGCCTAACGCCGCCACCAGCTCCTGGCGGGGCCGGCGCCGCGTTCGGATTGGCGCACTTGCTGCAATAACAATTGGCTGCGCGAGGCCTCCAGCGCCATGCGAAGGTCATCGTAGCTGTCGAAGCGTTCGGCGGGGTTTTTTGCCATGGCTTGAAGCAGCGCGGTGCTGGTGAGTTCGGTGACATCCGGGGCGACGAGGTGCGGAGGAGTCAGCGGGGTGTAAACGTGCGCCCGCACGACTTCATCGACGGTTCCTTCAAAGGGGACATGCCCGGTCAACGCATGGTACATGGTGCCGCCCAGGCTGTACATGTCCGAATGAAAGTCCTCGGGTTTGCGCTCGATTTTTTCGGGGGCGACGTAATACACCGTCCCCCAGACGTGCTCCTCCCAGGTGTTCTCGGCTTCCGCGGCGCGCACGAGTCCGAAGTCGATTAATTTGGGTTCGCCCTCGATGTTGTAAAGGATGTTGCCGGGCTTGATGTCGCGGTGGAGGAGATTGTGCTTGAGAGCGATGGCCAGGGCGGAGGCGATCTTGATTCCGACATCCAACACGTCCAATTCGGGAACCCGTCCGTGCGCCTCAATCCGGCTGTCCAGGCTGCCCTGATCGGCCAGCTCCATCACCAAATAGGGCTGGGAATCAAACTCATCGAAGCTGTAAATATGAATGATGTTGGTGTGATTGAGGGCGGCGGCCGCGCGCGCCTCGCGATAAAAGGCCTGCATGATTTCGGGATCGGCGGCCATTTCGCGCTTCATCATCTTGAGAGCCACCTCCCGCTGCAACTTGGTGTCGTGGGCCGTATAGACTGTTCCCATGCCTCCCGAGGCGATGATCGTGCGCAATTCAAAGTTGCGGAGCATCACCGGCAGCATGACAGGATGCTCGCACTTGCCGCATGGAATGGTGGCAAAAGGAGCCAGCTCGCCAGGGATAAAAACCCTGGCCTTGCAACGCCCGCAAGTCACCATTTTAAGAGACTTGTTGCCTCCTCTGGACTCATTGCTCACGGCCCCAGAATAGCACGGCGGGCCGCTGGCAAACAAGTCCTCAATAGGGTAGGGCGGCCAAATTCACTATTGCGCGGGGACCGGTTTTATGGTCGTTTGCGCGGGTGCATGATGACGGTTAAGCTTTCGACCTTATCGATTTGCCTCGGGTTGGCCGCGGCCCTGTTCAATTTGTTTGGCGTGCTCAAGCCGGGCGAGTTCGCCGCGGCCTTGCGAAAATTTCCACGCTCGCCGCCCTGGGGCTATTTGTTGACGCTTGGCGGGGCCGCATGGTTTATATGGAATGTGAGCCGGGAATCGCTGGCCGATTTCGAGATGATAAAACCGTATCTGTTTGCGCTGTTCATCGCGGTGGCCGTCGGCAGTTGTCTGTTTGTGAAGGATTTCCTTGCGGTGCGGGGCCTGGCGATTGTTTTGCTGCTGCTGGGCAAGTTGATGGTGGATTCGGAACGATGGGCGGCGACCCAATGGCGTCTGGTGATCGCGATCTGGGCCTATTTATTGGTGATTGCCGGGATATGGTTCACCGTTTCGCCGTGGCGGCTTCGCGATCTCATTTACTGGGGGACAGCCAATCCGTCGCGAACGCGCATGTTCAGCGGTGTGCGCGCGGCTTTTGGCCTGTTCGTGGCCGTCCTGGGATTTACGGTTTTCTGACCCGCTTAGTTGAATAGTGACTTTATATTGCCACGCCCGCGCGCGCCAATCCGCATGGAGGCGGACGTTGCCTCATCGCAGCAGGCGCCTGAGTTCGCGCATTTCGGCTTCGGAGATTTTGCGCCGCTCAACCAACTGCGCCAACATTGGGCTGATGGCGCCGCCGAATACCCGCTGCAAGAACAAGTCGCTCTCGGCCTGGATGCAATCGGCCTGGTTGACCAGCGGCTCGTACATGTAAGCGCGGCCTTTCTTCTCGAAGGTCAGCACGCCTTTCTTAACCAGCCGGGCCAGAAGCGTCCTCACCGTCTTGGCGTGCCATTTGCGCGCCGCGGCAACTTCCTCGACGACCTTGCTGGCCAGAATCGGGTGGCGCGCCCACACCACCTTCATCACATCCCATTCCGCCGCGGAAATTCTCGGAGATTTAGTTTTCACAGCATAAACCTACTCGAAAACCTGCCATCAATCAACGACACAAGTTTTCCGCCGGGACGCAAATGCCGGGCTGGCAAGATCAGAAGCTTTCCGCAACTTCCATCCCCACGATACAAACGTCGTCGGCAAATTGGTGATTGACTGAGAATTGCTGGACTTCCTTGAGGATTGCGCCAAAAAGGTCCCCGCAGTGCAACCGGGAATTCCTCCCAACGGCTTCCAGGAGCTGATCCGGGCTGAACTGCTGGTTGTCCGATCCTTCGACCTCATACAATCCATCCGTGAAAAGCATGACAATGTCCCCCGGCGTCATGGGCCGGGAAGCGGTGGGATAGACCGATTGTTCAAAAAGCCCCAGCGCCGGACGCGCTTTGCCATCGTCATTGGCGAGGATTTCCACTTTCTGGCGATTGCGGTGAATGAGGAAGGGTTTGGGATGGCCGGCGTTGGAATAGATCAACGTCCGAGCCTCCAAATCAGCCACCAGATAGAAGGCGGTGGTGAACAGGGGAGAGCCGGCCGGCTGGAGGATGGCGCGAAGATCGGCGTTGATGCGCGTCAACAATTGCCCGGGATCGTCCGCGACGGGGCGCAACTCCTGCACCAGTGCCCGCACCATCGCCGTGACCAAAGCCGAGCGCACACCGTGGCCCATGACATCGCAGATAAACAGGCCGGCCTTGTTCTTGCCAAGCGCAAGGACGTTGAAGAAATCTCCGCCCACTTGTCCATTGGGAAGGTAGCTGTGACAGAAGCGCAGCAGACTCTGCTCGCCGGTTGTGCCAATGGGGAAGCCGGGATACTGCTGGGGGAGGATGGCCTGCTGGATTTCCCGGGCCATTTTGAGGTCCTCCTCCATGATTTCATTCTTTTTGCGCAACTCGGACTGGCTGCGCGCCAGTTCGGCATTGATCTTGCGCTCCCGTTCCTCGGCCTGCTTGCGCACGGTGATATCCCGAAAAACGCTCAACACCAGCCAGCGCCCTTCCTCCAACTCGATAAATGAATTTGAAAGTTCCACGTCCGCGGCCTTTCCGGAGCGGAATATCACATGGCGCTCAAGCTGAGATTCAATTGTGCGCCGGGCAAATCGTTCCTGGTACTTGCGCGTCATGTCCGCCACGTCCTCCGCCTCGGAATAAATGACCGTAAAAGGGCGGCCGACCAATTCCTGGGAAGGAATTCCGACGATATTGCAGAAGGAGCGGTTGACGGCCAAAACAATGCCCTGCTCATCGGTCAACCGCATGCCATCGGTGGAGTTTTGCCACACGGAGCGGAAACGAGTCTCCGAAAAGCGCAACTTTTCCTCGGCTTCCTTGCGCGCGGTGACGTCCTCGACCATGCCCTCGTAATACTGGATTTCCCCCTTGGCGTCCCGAACCGCCCGCGCGCTCTCGGAAATCCAAATGATGGTTCCATCCTTGCGGAAAATTTGGGACTCGAAGTCCTGCGCCATTCCTTTCTCCTGCATCAAACGGATGAATTCGGCGCGGCGGTTGGGCGCCACGTAGAGCAACTTGCCGATGTCGCTGATGGCGGACATCAATTCCGTGGGCGAATTGTAGCCGTAAATGCGGGTGAGGGCGGGATTTACATCCAGGTATCGCCCTTCCGGAGTTGTTTGGAAAATACCGGAGATGGAATTCTCGAAGATGCTCCGGTATTTTTCCTCGGCCTTGAAGGCGGCCTTTTTGGCCTGTGTGCGCTCGATGGCGTAAATAATGGCCCGCGTGATGAGTTGGCTGTCAACCCGGCCCTTGACCAGGTAATCTTCCGCGCCGGCGTGGACGGCGTTGACGGCGATGGTTTCCACGTCCATTCCGCTGAGAACGATTATCGGAACGTCGCGGGCGGCCGCCTTGACCGCATGGAACGTGTCCATGCCTTCGCTATCGGGAAGCGTCAAGTCCAGCAGCACCACATCGATGTCTCCCGCGCACAGGCGCGCCACGCCTTCCGCCAGGGTCTTTACCGACTGGAGGTCAAACTGCGCGCCGGTGCCCCTTTGCAGCACCATCCGCAAAAAAAAGACATCATCGAGGTTGTCCTCGACGAGCAATATCTTTATCGTTTTTATCTCCATCTGGTCGGCGGCGGCCGCTGCTCAAGTCATTTCTACCATTGCGGCGCAACGGTGTGAAGAAACTAATTTATTCGGGCCGTCACACGGCGCCAAAAACCGAAGAATCCTGGTCAGGCCTTGGCCGTTCCATTGGCCGCAACCCCGGGCACGGCGGGTTTGACGGAATCAAGAATTTGCCGGGCCTTGGCCAGGAAAGCGTCCAGTGGGAATGGTTTTTGCAGGAATTGGGTCGGCTGATCAAGCTTGCCCCATCGCGCGGCTTCATGGTCCGTGTAGCCAGACATAAAGAGCACGGGCGTTTCCGGGCGCGTGGAGGAGAGGCGTTTGGCCAGTTCCCATCCGCTCAGGCCCGGCATCGTCATGTCGGTCACCAACAAATCAATCCGGGCCGGATGTTTTTCGGACAGGTTGAAGGCGTCGTTGCCGTTGCGGGCATCCAGGACGGTGTAGCCCTCGGTTTTGAGCACCTCCATCAGCATCAGCCGCACGACCTCTTCGTCCTCGACCAGCAAAATCGTTTCAGTGCCGCGCGCGCGGGCCGGCGCCTGTTGCTGTTCTTCCTCGGCGGGGGCCGCGCCCGCGCCGTCAAACTGCGGCAGATAAATGCTGAAGGTCGTTCCTTGTCCCACTTCGCTGGAGACGTTGATTTCGCCTCCGGTCTGTTTGACCGCGCTACAGACGATTGACAAACCAAGCCCGGTTCCCTTGCCGACCTCTTTGGTCGTAAAAAACGGCTCGAACAAATGCGACTTCACGTCGGCTGACATGCCGCAGCCGGTATCGGAGACGCTCAGCACCGCGTAGGAACCGGCGGCCAACGCGCCGGAAGAGACGATTTGTTCCCGCTTCAACTCCTGGCTGCCGGTGCCGATGGTCAGCATGCCGCCTTGCGGCATGGCGTCGCGCGCGTTGAGCGCCAGATTGAGGATGACCTGTTCCAGTTGGCCCGGATCGGCGCGAATGCAAGGCGGTGGCGATGCCAGTTGCGTCTTCAATTGAACGGTTTCACCAATGAGCCGTTGCAGCAGCTTGTGCATGTCCTCCACCACGCTGTTGACCGCAAGGACTTTTGGCCGCACCACCTGCTTGCGGCTGAACGAAAGCAGTTGCCGCGTCAACCATGTGGCGTGGGACAGCGATTTGTGAATCTCCCGCACCGTGTCCCGGTTGGGGTCGTCGGCGGCCAGCCGCTGGTCCAGAAGATTGCTGTAGCCCATGACGGCCTGGAGCACGTTGTTAAAATCATGCGCGATGCCGCCGGCCAGACGCCCGACGGTTTCCATTTTTTGCAGTTGTCGAAATTGCGAATGAAACTGCTCCTCCAATTGCTTGCGCTCGGAGATGTCGCGCACCACGACGATGATGAGGCGGATGCCACCCACGGAAACCTCGCTGGCCGCCAGGTCAATGGGCAGCGAGCGTCCCCCGGGCAGCAACGCGCCCAGTTCGATGACTTTGATTTCCCTGCTCCCCAAATGATTGGCCAAATACGTGTCGTAAATTTTCCCGTCCTCGCCGGCCAGGAGATTCTTAATGGGCTTTTCCACCACGTCGGCCTCCTTGCGCCAAAAGATTTGCTCGGCCGCGGGATTGAAGGAGGCGATGCGGCCCTGTTCATCCACCACGATCACCCCGTCCACCATGCTGCTGAGAATGGAGCGCAGCCGTTCCTCGCTCAAGCGCAACGCCTCCTCGCTTTCTTTGCGCCGCGTGATGTCCTGGATCACCGCTTGATATTCGATAATGCCGCCCATCTCGTTGAATAGCGCGCGCACGGTGCAATGCTGCCACATCACTTTGCCCGGTTCCACCCGGACCTTGTCGTCAAAGGCCAGAATCGGATGGCCGGGCGTTAGATCATTAAATCGCGCCAGTGGGATTTCGCGGTCTTGCGCGTCAAGATGCGGCAAGAAATTTGAGCCGGTAAGCTGCTCACGGGTTCGGGCGTAAAAGCGGCAGTAGGCGTCATTGACAAATGTCAGCGCGCCGTCGGGCATGAAACGGCAAATCATGTCCGTTTGATCCTCCACCACGCCGCGATAGCGCCGTTCGCTTTCGCGCGTGCCGCGCATTGCCACTTCGCGCTCCACGGCCGCGGCGGCCAGCAGCATGCTGCTGACGGCCACAACCCCGATGTAAGAACCGCTGAGCAAAAGGCTGACTCGCTCGCTGTCAGTGGGAGTGAGGTACCCCGAAACCATAAACGGGCCGCGCCGATGCAACAATTCGTAGATCGCCAAAGCCGCCACCAGACACGTCCCGGTCGTGGCGCCGCGCTGGCCGAAGCGCAACGCGGCCCAAATCAGAATTGGATAGGGCAAAAAGGCCAGCGGATAATTGTCAACACCATAGGAGAGCCAGGAATTGAATGAAAATCTGGGCGCCGCGAACAACCCCAGCAGGCACAGAATCCCTTCGGCGATGCGCGGGCGCGTCCATTGCAGAGAAGAGGGCGATCCCCAGGCCAGGATGAACGGCGCCACCACCAACGCCCCCAACGCATTTGGCACCCACCAGTTGACCACCTGCGGGAACATTCTTTCCAGCGGCACGTCGCCCGGGCTGTCATAATACAGGCCCACGACATTGAAAATTGCGTTGACAGTTGTGCCCAGAACGCAGGCAAACAGGAAAAAACCCACCACGTCATGCACCCGTTCCATCGAGGCTTTGAATCGCACGAAACGATCCAGGAAATAAGCGCAGATCACCGCCCCCATCGTGTTGCCGATGGCCGTGGCCACCGTGAAGAAGCCGTGAGGCTTGCCGCTGAGCACTGTAAACAACACCGCGCCGGCGAACACCCCCGGCCAAAACTCGTACCCAAAAAGCAACAGCGCCGCCAAAGCGATGCCCGCGGGCGGCCATACCAGCGAAACGTCCCCGTTCATAAACGCGGATGCTTTCCCAAGCAATCCGCCCACAAAATAGAACGCTGCCAGAATGATAACCCGGGTCGGCGTGCTCAGAGACGCGATCTTGATCTGTCGTGTCACCACGCTCATTGAACGGTCAAATTTGCCACAAACTTAAACCCGCCAGACCGGTTTCGACGTTTCAGGAAGCCCCCCGAAGCAGTGTATATGCCCCGAAGCGCACGTTCCCAATTCCCAATTCCCAATTCCTAATTCCTAACTCCTAATTCTCCCAAGGCTTCGTTGGCGCTTCCGCGGCGATAGCCTTGCAGGTCCAGCGTTACGTGCGCGTAACCGATTTTTTTCAACGCGGCCGCCACCACGCTGCAAGCATCGCCGGCCAGTAATTTGGGCATCTCTTCCGGGGCAACCTCGATTCGGGCCAGATGCATCCTCATGCCGGCCCCCTCCAGTTCATGATGGCGAACCCGCAAGTCATGCACGCCGAGGTCGCGCAGGACATATTCGGCCTGCTCGATCATCGCCAGTTTTTGCGGCGTGACGGGCTGGCCGTATGGAACGCGCGAACTCAAGCACGCCATCTGCGCCTTCTCGGCGGTGGGCAGGCCCAATTGCGCGGAGAGCTGGCGAATGTCCGCCTTCGTCAAACCTGCTTCCTTAAGCGGCGCGCGCACCTGGAATTGAGCGGCCGCCTTGGCGCCGGGCCGGTAATCTCCCGCGTCGCTCGCATTTTCGCCGTAGGCGATCACCGCAAAGTTCCCGGCTTTTGCGATGGGCGCAAGATGCGTGAACAATTCGTGTTTGCAGAAATAGCAGCGGTTGTCGGGATTGGCCAGATAGGCGGGATTTTCAAACTCGTGGGTGCGAATGACTCGAAGTGGAATGGCGAATTGGGCGGCGACCGCGACCGCCTCCTCCAACTCGCGCCGCGGCAGGCTGGCTGAATCCGCGAGCACCGCCAGGGCCTTGTCGCCCAGAACTTCGCGCGCGACCAACGCAAGAAACGCGGAATCGACGCCACCCGAGTAGGCCACCAGGCATGAGCCGTAGGAGCGCAAAAGATTCCGAAGTTGTGCAAACTTTTCCACAGCGCAGTCAACGTGCCATCATTTGAGTTGAAAGTCGAAGCAATTACTGCCCAAAAGGGGTGTTGACCCCATTGGCGGCGCGTCAGGCTCTCCTAAAGTTTCAATGCATGCGAAGGGCATCCGCGCGGACCGTAATTACTTTGACATGCCTTATCCGCTGCATTTTTGCCAATGGCATGGCAGATGCTTGCTACAAAGGCAGTCGCAGCCGTTAAACCGGCCACGGCAACAACGGAAAAAGACGCGGAACCAGAAACCGATTTGACGAAGGTATTTTATGGCACACAACGCAGAGCGCAAACAGTATGACGAACCCTTCAAACAAGCAGCGGTGGATTTCCTCCACAAAAGCGGCAAAACGCTCGACGAAGTCGCCACCGAATTGAATCTGAGCGCCAACGACCTCAAAAACTGGAGGAAGCGATATAGTTCCGTCCACCTCCAGAAGACAGGCAAAGCCGGCTCGAACGTCGCACAACTCAAAGCCGAGAACGAAGCCTTGCGCAGCGAAGTGCTCCATTTAAAAGTCCAGTGGGACATCCTTAAGACCACCCTGGGCGTCCTGTCCACAACCATCGGTTCGAGAGAAAATTACGTATGACCGCACTTTTGACCAACCCAAGGCCGATTCCGGCTGTTGTTGCTCCCTGCGATGCCGGGAGCTTGAGCACTACTTCGTTGGAGATTGGGGCCGCCGGGCCTTCGTTGGGCGTCGAGGGGACGCAGGCCAAGGGCCATCGGATGCCCTTTGCCTATTGTCCGGGCCCGGCCAGCGTGATTTTGCTCAAGATCCGGGCCATGGAAAATTATTCCGCCAATGCCGGCCGTTTGATTCGCCAGCGCCTCTTTTGCTCGCGAGTAAAGTGTCCCTGAACGGGACAGTGGCGCGCGCCATTTCACGCCCCACGCAACACGCAACCCATTCTGCATTCTGCATTTCCCCCCCTACCCCACATCCCGAGCCTCTCTCCCGACGCCTTCGATATGCACCTGCTTGTACCCCCCGCGTGATTTAAAATACATAAGGATGCCCAGCAAGAGCAGGGCCTGAACGCAAGGCAAGATGGCGGTGATGCGCAACGCCATTCTACCGCCGTAAAGTCCGGCATCCGTCACCAGCGGTTTATCGGTGGCCTCGGTGGTTTTGGCGGTTTGCCACCAAGCGGCCAGATTGGCGGTGTATTGGTCCGGCGGATTTTTCACCGTCAGGGTGTGCTGCCAGGCCGCCTGCCACTCCTCGTAGGTGCCCTCC
>VFSW01012025.1_pt1 | contig 12114 bp, 7 predicted proteins | sample 5358111 | NCBI WGS metagenome assembly VFSW01 (sample SAMN11554181, study PRJNA540505) | mine drainage metagenome | isolation source: sediment from site ElyBrook_90M | place: USA: Ely Copper Mine, Vershire, VT | collected 2017 | reverse complement strand
CCATACCTTACGTGAAACTTTACCACCTACTTCATGAACGAAAGATACAGTATCGATTAGGAAGTTCTTAGATTCAAATGATTGAAATTGCCACTTTTGTGGTATAATGTCTAATTGCATGTGTGCTATCTGATGAACTAATGATTGAATAAGCGCTGAGAAATATCCTCAAGCGCTCTGTTTTTTTAGTTTTCCAGACTCCCACTCTAGGAGGCGCTTAGTGGAAACAAAAGGTTTAGTAGCTCTACGTATTAATCTGGCTTCGCCAGAAACGATCCGGAGTTGGTCTTATGGTGAAGTACTCAAGCCAGAGACGATCAACTACCGCCGCCTGCGTCCTGAAAAGGACGGTTTATTTTGTGAAGCGATTTTTGGCCCAACCCGTGATTGGCAGTGCTATTGCGGTAAATACAAGAATCCTCGTTACAAGGGTATCATCTGCGACAAATGCGGTGTAGAAGTTACCCGTTCGTCTGTACGCCGCGAGCGTATGGGTCACATCGACCTGGCGACTCCGGTTGCGCACATCTGGTATACCCGGCGCATCCCTTCATACCTGGGGTTGCTTCTGGATATCTCTCGCCGCAACCTCGACCGGGTGCTTTACTTTGCCCAGTATATCGTCACTTTCGTCGATGAAGAGGCTCGCCAGAAGGCTTTGAAACGCCTGGAAGATGAAATCAGCGTTTCGGAACGCGAGCAGGCCGCCCAGATCAACGCCAAGATCCTGGAAGTCAAGATGGGGCGTGACCGCAAGCTGGCCGAGCTGCAGCAGCAAAAGACCGATTTTGAGAGCCGGGCTGACGAACAGATTGCCTTGCGCATCGAACCGGTTATCCAGGAAGGCCAGACCCTCGAACGCATCCTGCGCGATAAAATCGGCACGGTGACGTATGCCCCGATCACATTCGAGTCGATGCAGACCGTCATCGCCGATAATGGAGAATCCATTACCAACCAGCACCTGGCGCGTGTGCAGAAAATTGCCAAGGAACGCGTGGATGAGATCGACCGGGAAGCCAAGGATGCCCTCCTGCGCGAAATAGACCACATCAAGATGACCCAAAACACGGTGCGCGCCGAAGCCGAAGAGCAAATGGAAGGCCTGCGCAACCAGCTTGAGGATCAATCCGCTGAGAACCAGAGCCAAAATGCGCACCTGCGCGATGAGCTCCAGGAACTGCGCCCGTTCACCTTCTTAAGCGAAAGCCGCTACCGTGAGTTGAAACAGCGCTGGGGCCAGGTATTCCGCGCCGATATGGGCGCCGAAGCTTTCTTCGACGTCTTGCGCCGGTTGGATCTGGATAAACTCTCGGACGATTTGTGGAACGAAGTTCGCACATCCAAGAGCAAGCAGAAGCGGAAGAAGGCCACCACCCGGCTAAAAGTGGTGGAAGCTTTCCGCCGCTCGGGCAACCGCCCCGAATGGATGATCCTCACCGTTTTACCGGTCATCCCTCCCGACCTGCGCCCGATGGTGCAGTTGGATGGCGGTCGTTTCGCTACTTCAGATTTGAATGATTTATACCGGCGTGTCATCAACCGTAATAATCGCTTGAAGAGACTGCTGGAACTCGGCGCGCCGGATGTAATCGTGCGCAATGAGAAACGTATGCTCCAGGAAGCCTGCGATTCCTTGATTGATAATTCACAGCGTGGCAAAGCGCTTTCGCGCCGCGGCCGCCGTGAGTTGAAATCACTCAGCGATATGCTGAAGGGCAAGAAAGGCCGCTTCCGCCGCAACCTGTTGGGCAAGCGTGTCGATTACTCTGGTCGTTCTGTCATCGTGGTTGGCCCATCTCTGAAACTCTATCAGTGCGGCTTGCCGAAGTCGATGGCGCTGGAACTCTACCGTCCGTTCGTCATCGCCCGCCTGGTATCGCACAACTATGCAGCCAACGTCAAGGGCGCCCGCCGCTTCATCGAGCGCAACCGCCCGGAAGTGTGGGAAGTGCTGGAAGAGGTCATCGGCGAACGCCCGGTGCTGCTCAACCGTGCGCCTACCCTGCACCGCCTGGGCATCCAGGCTTTCGAGCCGGTTTTGATTGAAGGCAGCGCCATTCAACTGCACCCGCTGGTAACCACCGCCTTCAACGCCGACTTTGATGGCGACCAGATGGCTGTACACGTTCCCCTGTCTGAAAAGGCAGTCTGGGAAGCGCGCAACCTGATGCTCTCGGCGCGCAACTTGCTCAAACCGGCCGATGGCGAGCCGATCATCAGCCCGTCCAAGGACATGGTGCTAGGCGTGTATTACCTGACCATGGAAAATGATCTGCCCCACCTGGGAGACAATAGTAACTTCTCCGGCATGGATGAAGTTGAGCTGGCTTACAGCCTGCGCATGGTTGATATCCATGCCAAGATCAAGGTCAATCTGCTCTCCTGGTATGATGCCAAAGGCACCCGCCTGCCTAAACAAGAAAAGATCTTCCTTCAGACGACGGTTGGTCGGGTAATTTTCAACCGTATTCTCCCCCCTGAAGTCCAGTTCATGAATGATGTTCTGGATAAAGGCGGCGTGAAAGACTTGATCGCCGAAGTGTACGAAATCTGCGGCCAGGAAGTCACCACCGAGGTGGCTGACCGGATCAAGGACATCGGCTTTGAATTTGCGATGCGCTCAGGCGCAACTATCGCCGTGGCAGATATCACCATCCCTCCGGAGAAGGTCGATATTCTGGCCAAAGCGACTCAAGAAGTAGAAAACGTCAACCGGGCTTACCGGCGCGGTTTGCTGACCGAACAGGAACGCAACGAGCGCGTCATCGAAATCTGGCAGGCGACCACCAAGCTTGTCTCCGATGCCGTGCGTAAATACATGGACCCGAACGGCAACCTGGCTACCATGGCTAACTCAGGCGCAACCAAAGGCGGTTTCGGCCCTATTGCGCAGTTGGCCGGCATGCGTGGTCTGATGGCCGATCCGGCCGGGCGTATCATCCGCCTGCCCATCGTCTCGAACTTCCGCGAAGGCCTGACCGCCCTGGAATACTTCATCTCGACTCACGGCGCCCGCAAGGGCCTGGCCGATACCGCTCTGCGCACTGCTGACGCCGGGTACCTGACCCGCCGCCTGGTGGATGTAGCCCAGGATGTGATTGTCAACGAGCAAGACTGCGGTACTGAAGATGGCATCTGGATCCGTAAATCCGATGACGTAGCCGGGCAGGCGCTGGGTACCCGTCTGTACGGTCGCCTGGTCGCACAGCGCATCATTGACCCGCTGACCGGCGAAGTGTTGGCAGAACGCAACGATATGCTTGATCACGAGCGTGTCCGCAAGGTCGTCTCGGCTGGCATCGATGCGGTGAAAGTCCGCTCTGCCCTTACCTGCGAGCTGACCCACGGAATTTGTTCCAAGTGCTACGGGATGGACCTTGGCCGGGGTGTAATGGTGGAACTTGGCGCCGCAGTAGGTGTCGTGGCTGCCCAGTCCATCGGCGAACCCGGTACTCAGTTGACCCTGCGCACCTTCCATACGGGTGGTGTAGCAGCCGGCGGCGACATCACTACCGGTCTGCCCCGTGTAGAAGAGCTTTTCGAAGCTCGCCGTGCGCCTAAAGGCGAGGCTGTAATTACCCGCATCGCCGGCGTCGGCAAGATCATCCAGTCCGACCGCTACAGCGAACAACGCATGGTGCGTGTCGAGCACTCCGAGATCGTCAGCGATGAATACGACGTTCCCGAGGGCTGGGACATCGCCGCCAAAGACGAAGGCAACGTTTCACTGGGTGACGTGATTGCCCAGCAGGGCGAGGCCACCATCGCCGCCCAGCACGTAGGTCACGTGCGCATCGAAGGTCGCAAGGTGATCGTTTCTTACGAACAGCGTGAGACCGAGGAATACGAAATCCCCAGCACTTCACGCCTGCTGATCAAAGATGGCGAGCACGTCGTCGCCGGACAGCCGCTGACCGAAGGCTCCCTTAACCCGCACACGATCTTAAAGATCAACGGTCGGGATGGCTGCATGATGTATCTTCTGACCGAAATCCAGAAGGTATACCGCGCCCAGGGCCAGAATATCAACGACAAGCATTTTGAGGTGATCATCCGCAAGATGATCGGCAAAGTGCAGGTCATCCGCCCGGGTGACTCACCCTACCTGCCCATGGACCTGGTCGACCGGCTGGAAATCCGCCGGGTCAACGACCTGTTGATCTCCGAGGGCAAGCAGCCTGGCAAGTACATGGAAATTTTGCTGGGCGTCACCAAGGCTTCTTTGAGCACCGACTCGTTCCTGTCGGCCTCTTCCTTCCAGCACACCATCAAAGTGCTGGCGGGCGCAGCGATCGCCTCTTCGAAGGACCCGCTGTTTGGCCTCAAGGAAAACGTGATCATCGGTAAACTCATCCCCGCCGGTACCGGCTTCGTGCCGGGCCAGTTCGAGCGGGATGAGCGCCCCGGTGAATGGCGCATGTCAGTTTCAAACCTGCCCAGCGCAAAAAAAACCCCACTGTGCCCCCCGTACAACCCCCCGGGGTAAAATTTATTAAATTCCTTTTTTTTCCCATTTCCCCCCCCCAAGGTCTGAAAAATGAAAAAAAAACGGGGTTCGATGTTGACGTTTGGGGGATTTATTCGTATGATAGGGTCATATTCTTGATCTGATGTTCTATTTTGGGGTAACTATTATGGATATGGGTTCAGTTCGTAAAGTCGATATTGACCGGGAGATGCAACAGTCTTACCTGGACTATGCCATGAGCGTCATCGTGGCACGTGCTCTGCCGGATGCACGCGATGGCTTAAAGCCGGTCCAGCGCCGCGTGCTGTACGCCATGTACGATATGGGCATGCGCCCGGAAGCTGCCTATAAAAAGTCGGCCAGGATTGTGGGTGAAGTGCTGGGCAAATATCACCCGCACGGCGATATGGCCGTCTACGAATCGATGGCTCGCCTGGCCCAGGATTTCACCATGCGCTATCCGCTGGTGGATGGACAGGGCAATTTTGGCAGCGTGGATGGCGATCCCCCGGCTGCCATGCGTTATACCGAAGCCAAACTTACCCCTTTTGCCATGGAATTGTTAGCCCAGATCGATCGGAATACGGTTGACTTCGTTCCGAATTTTGATGAGACGCTGAATGAGCCGTTCGTGCTGCCGGCGGCAGTACCCAATTTACTGGTAAACGGAGCGAGCGGCATTGCGGTTGGCATGGCGACCAATATTCCACCGCACAACCTCGGTGAAGTGGTCGATGCTCTGGTGTATATGCTGCACGGGTGGGAGAAGCTGGACGACATTTCCGTGCAGGACCTGATGAAATTTATCCAGGGGCCAGATTTCCCGACGCGTGGGATCATCCTGCAAGAGGGCGAACAAAACGATATTTTGACCACCTACGCCACCGGGCGCGGGCGGGTTATTGTGCGCGGGCGCGTGCAGGTAGAGGAGATGAGCCGCGGCAGGATGCGCATTCTTATCACCGAGCTGCCTTACCTGGTTAATAAATCCAGCCTGATCGAGCGCATCGCTGAATTGGTGAGAGATGGCAATCTTGAAGGCATTGCCGACCTGCGCGACGAATCCGACCGGCATGGCATGCGGATCGTGATTGAGTTGAAGCAGGGCATTGAGGCAGAAGGGGTGCTGCTTGCCCTCTACCGCCGCACTCCCCTGCAAACCACTTTTGGCATTACCTTATTGGCGCTGGTCAATAATGAACCCCACCTGCTGACCCTGAAACATGCCCTGCGTGTGTATATAGAGCACCGCCTGGAGGTGGTGCGTCGCCGCAGTGAATTCGACCTGGCGAAAGCCAAAGCCCGCGGCCACATCCTTGAGGGTCTGATGGTCGCCTTGAAAAACCTGGATGAAATTATCAAGCTTATCCGTACTTCCCCGGACGTCGAGCAGGCCCGCCAACGCCTGATAAAAAATTTCAAGTTGAGCGAACTGCAGGCGCAGGCCATCTTGGATATGCAGCTCCGCCGTTTGGCTGCCCTGGAGCGCAAGAAAATTGAAGAAGAATACAAAGAAGTGATCGCCCTGATCAAAGAATTGGAAGGCCTGCTCCATTCTCCTAAGAAAATGCGCCTGGTGGTTGAAAATGAGCTGCTGGCAGCCAAACAAACCTACGGTGACCGGCGTAAAACGCAGATTGTGTCTTTACGCGAAGGTGAATCGGGAAAAGTGCTGCTAACTGCCAACGATATGACCCCTGCTCAGGAAGTTTGGGTAGGAGTGATGGAAGATGGGCACATTGCCAGGACGCATAATGACGAGTTACCCCGGGTGAGCGGCAGGGCGGCGCCTCAGTGGCTGCTCAAGACCGATACTCACCACACCCTCTACCTGGTGACGGACCAGGGCAAGGCTGCGGCAGTATCGGTCGAGACCTTGCCGGTCAAGGACAAATTTTCGGAAGGGACGTTGATCTCTAAGGTTGCCCCGCTGGAGGAAGAAGAACCGTTAGCCGCCCTTTTCACTCTCCCGCCGCGGGATGAAAAGCAGGCAGACCGTTACCTTGTTACCGTCTCACGCTTTGGGATGGTCAAGAAGTCGGCCTTGACCGATTTACCAGGGCCTTCTTCGCAATCTTTCACCCTGGCAAAAGTGAATCCAGGTGATTTCCTCGGTTGGGCCGTCTTGACCGAGGGCAGCGACGAAATTATGTTGTTTACCGCCGGCGGCATGGCGATTCGCTTCTCAGAAACCGAAGTTCGCCCGATGGGCCTCGTGGCAGCCGGAGTGAACGGGATCAAGCTCGACGCGCGGGATGAGGTGGTGGCGGTCGATAAAATTGTTAAAGGGGCTGAACTGCTTCTGGTAACATCCAGTGGGCTGGCCTGGCGCATCGCCGCCGAGGATTTCCCCGTGCAGGGCCGCTACGGGCAGGGTGTCATCGCCTGTCGCCTGAGTCCGGGGGTCAAATTAGTTGGAGAAATGTCGGGCAAGAAAACGCAGACCGGGACGCTTCATTTCGAGCGGGCTGCCAGCCAGAATATCCGCATGGATGAGGTCCCGCTGGGTAAGCGGGCTGTTACCAGCAAGAACTCCATCCCGGTCAAAGCCGGCGACGCGATCATCCAGTTGACCGCGCCGGTGGACGGCCTGGCGTTCTGGACGGTTACTAAACCTGAAGCCGAAAAGAAACCTCGCTCGAAGAAGCTTAAAGAGGATCGGGCTGCTCCGAAAAAGCCTGATAAGGATGGATCTGCTCCGAAAAAACGGAAGGTTTCCTAAAGTTCGGTCCGCTTAAGATCGCTCCTGTGAGCTCTTTTCCGGACCTGGCAGTGCAACTGCCCTTTATCTTTAAAGTTAGAAGAGGATAAAGGGCAGTTGCACTGCCCGTCCCCTGAGTGCAAAAGAGAAAAACCGGATTTTCTTTTAGTTCGATTTGCAACATGCTCCTGCCCAACACAAAACACCGGTTTCCAGACAGAAACCGGGTGGAAGGATGCCGAAGAGCGAGTTAACCTTTTGCCACAACCGTAAAATGCGAATAATGGTAAGTCACCTGGCCATCCAGCAGGCCGAAGGTGTCGTTGCCATTCTGGATAGCGCCTTTAGATGAGCTGGCTTCCCAGGTGAAATGGCGCGTGGTGTCGTCGCCGTTTGAACTGGTCAGCTTGAATGTGGCGGACGGCAGCGTTTGAGTCATGAAGGTGGTATACCAGTTTTGGATAGCAGCCGTCCCCTGGATCGTTTGCGCAGCCGTGATGTGTACCGCATCCGTTGTATACAAAGCGGCTACCTTTGCCGGGTCGTGGCTGTTCAATGCATCAATGTACTGCCTGGCAACATCACCGGTCGAACCGGATTTCCAGTTGTAGGCCGCCACCACGTCCCATAAGGGTTTCAGCTTGATCTTGTAATCCCAGGTGAAGAAGTTTGCTGCCGGAAGGTTTAAGGTTTTAGCCGTATCCAGGAATTCCTGGATTTCACTGGGAGTGGCGCCCCAGCCGTTGGCGCGGTAGACTGGCCCAACCGGCACAATTGGGCGGTAGGGCGACATGGCCTTGAATTCGCGCACACAGCGTTGCAGCTGCGCACCGGCGTTATCGTGAGCGCCTTCCCAATACACCTGCGGCATATTATAGTCGCACTGGTCGAGGAAGGGTTTCCAGGGAAAATTCATGTGTAGAGTGGGAAAACGAAAAGAGCAGATGGCAATTGGCAGGCTGTGCAGCCCTTTGCGCAGCTCGTTCATAAACTTTGCCGCTTCGACCTCTTTACCTGGTTCCTGGTATTCCACTTCAGCGTCGATAGCGTAACCGTCCAACCCCAGCTCTTTTACGCGTTTAACCGCCATCTGGGCTTCCGGAATGCCGTTTCCATACACGTAATGCCAACCCCAAACCTTGATGCCCGCCGCGTGCAATGCCGCAACCACCGGAGGGCAGTAATCGGCCTTGGTAGTCGGATCGACGTTGTTCGGGTAGGTGCTGTCGGCAATTTTGATTAAGACGTGGGTATATCCGGATGCCTTGGCGACCGATGCGATGGCTTTGGCGTTGCCTGCTTCGCAGTCCTTGATCTTCCAGATAAAAAAGCCTTTGCCATTCAACCCCATTAATCAACCCTCCACCTTATGGTTATAAAGTGTGTCACTACTCAGCCATTTTGGTAACGGCCCCTAATTTTGATTATTTGCCGGGGTCATGACCCCGGCAAATCATCAAAATTCGGGGATTTACGCACTTATTAACTGGGACTGAGATTGCCTTCCAGTCCCAATTGGGGCGCGATCGTTCGCATCGCCAGAATGACATTGTCAACGTGCTCCCAAAGCTCGACGCCAAAATCGGCCGCCGCTGCGGCGATCTCTTCCCGGTTGATGGCTGCGGCGAAGGCTTTATCCTTCCACTTTTTCTTAACTGAAGAGGCGCCCAGGTCGTATAACGAGCGCGAGGGGCGTACCAGGGCGGTTGCAGTGATCAGCCCGGTGATCTCATCGCAGGCAAACAGGGCTTTATTCATGGGTGTATCGCGTGGAATATCGCTGTGGTCTCCGTGGCTCAGGATAGCTCGCACGATCTCTTCGGGAACTCCCCGGGCGCGTAAAATTGGGGCGCCAGCATCCGGATGCTCATTGAGAGTAGGGTGGATTTCCCAATCGAAATCGTGTAAGAGACCGGCCATCCCCCAGGTTTCAACATCCTGGCCCAATTTTACGGCATAAAAACGCATGGCTGCTTCGACGGACAGCATGTGGTTGATTAAACCTTGATTTTTGACATATTCAGTGACGATGGCATATGCCTGGGTGCGATCCATAATTTACTCCTTCTTAAGTTTTGGAAAAGGACTGTTTTATTGTTATTACAGCGGCGTAGCCGCTGTAATAACAATAAAACATTTTTTCCGAAATCCATTTACTTACGTGCAATATTAGTGCCGGATTGACCGGCGATTGGTTGATTTTGTTCGAGGTTTCCTTGCAACGGGAAGATCGGCTCGGGATTTCCCAGCACAGGTAAAGGCCGGGAAATCCACACTTCCCACAGGGCGACGACGGTGGCGCCGACTTCGCGCACATTCCAATAATCTAAAGAACGGCTGTTATATGGACGCTGGTCAGCAATGACCCCGTATCCTTTGAGGCCGAGGAAATTGCAGGTAAAAACCGCCCGCGGCAGGTGAAAGCGCTGGGTAACCAGCAAGGCATCCGTTATCCCGAAAATCGCTCTGGCTCGATAACATGTGTCGTAAGTCCGGCGGCCGGCATAATCGAGGACGATATCCTGGCGCGGCACACCCAGTTCGATGGCGTAATCGAGCATCGCCCCAGGCTCGTTATAGTCGATGAAACGGTTATCCCCACTCATCAAGATCTTTTTTACCTTGCCGGAAAAATACAGCTCGGCAGCCGTCGCCACCCGGTCTTTGAGTACGGGTGAGGGGGAACCGTCACGCGACAATCCGGCTCCAAAGACGATCGCCACCTGGCTTACCGGGGCATTTGCTGGTAAGGAAAGGCGTGAATTGGAATAAAGCTCAGTAAATAAACGTGAAAGGCCGAAAACAAGCACTGCAAATACAAGCATGCCTACGATAATACGAAACACCATTTTCAATCTTCATCTCCCTAACACCGTATCCAGGCTGACCCCCATGACGTCGACCATTTTCCGTAAAGGATCGTAATCGGTATCATTGGCGGTTTTAAAATCCTGAATATCATAATTATTGGCGACGGTCAGAGCAGTTTTTCCTGCGTCAGTTTTTACCAGGTCCTGCATCCCTTGAGTGATTCTCTTCTGCATATCAGCCGGCAGGCTGGGGAGCAAGGCCAGGCAATAGTTTGGAATGACCGGGTCGCTGATCCAAAGGATGGTCACTTTATCCTGTGCATCGGGTAGGTCTTGCAGCACTGCCGAGGCTGTGCGGGGGTCGCCGGCCAGGGCATATGTAGCGCCAAAATCACAGATTCCTTGGATGTACAGGGCTCTCACCACCGAAGTGTGCGAAAGCAAGAAAATGCCGTCTTTGGTTTGTATGTTGTTTACCTTTAGCAATCCGGCCGCCAGCAGGTAACCTGACGAAGAGCTGGGCTCGACCCAGCAGGGCTGCTTTCCTTTGAGTTGCGCAAGTGCGTTGACGGCCTCCCCGGTATCCTTATTGAGCGCCGGGTCAAAATAGCTTTTCAGGCCGGAAGCAGAATTTGCCAGGAATTGGGTGCCGTATTTATAAGTGCCAAAATGGTTGGTAAGCAGAACGACTTTGGCAATCCCTGACTGGTTGGCGTAAATATACGTCAGAGGAGGGAGGAAAGCCATGTGCACTGCTCCATCTTCCATCCCCTGGAGAGTCCAGTCATAGGTTGGGCTGACTTCGCTTTCAATTTTATAGCCGGTCAAAACGGAGAGCTGATCGGCCACCTTGACCGCGTTTGTTTTTACCTGGGGGTCAAGGTTCTCCGAAATAAAAGAGATAACCAAAGGGTTGTTGGCGGTTCCAGGTGGGTTCGGATTTTCTGTTGGGGCGATCGGGGTGTTGGTAGCGGTTGGAGTTGGGGTTGAAATTTCCGTCGTCGATTGAGCAGCAGTCGGCGTCATGAGAGGAGTTGCCCCGGATTGGCAGGCGCTGAGGGTCATAAACGCGATGAGAATCACAAGCAGCCAGGAACTAATATTCCACCTGCTCTTGCTTTGTATGGATTTCATCGTCCTCACTCTGGTGGTTTACCTTTGTCCTGTGTGGGGATTGGTGATCAGTTCACCACTGCAAGCCTTACCTTTTTGTTCTATACAACGATTATAATCAATTTACGTATACCGTAGTGAGCTGATTTTTAATCCTCTGAGAGTCGCGGTAGCTAAACTCCAAATCCGGGGACCTGCCACGCCAAAGCCTAGAAAACCACTTATATTTGGAGGTGCAAATGCAAAAAATATCATCCGGGTGGATCGTCGGTGGGATTCTAATCATCCTGCTGGCCGGCCTGGTGGTCTTCTCGGTGTATGTGCTGCAAATGGTTAAACAGACCACTAACCAGGCTTTATCACCGATTATGGATGCGAACACACAGTTAAAGACCGAGGTATCGGGGTTACTTCACCCTACGCCAACCATCATACCAGACCCGATCACGATCGTGAATGAAGTGCGCTCGCTGGCCCGGCTTGAAACCATCCAGTTCAGCATCGAAAAGGTAATTACGGCTGAAACGGGGCAGGGGAGTTTTGGCTTTTTGTTCGGCGACAAGCTGCTGTTCGTGGCTCACGGTACGGTCATCGCCGGCGTAGACCTCGGGCAGCTTACCTCGCAAGACCTCAAGCTGGATGGCAACGTGCTTACCGTGCGGCTTCCCGAACCTGAAATATTTGTTGCCACGCTGGATAACAATAAATCTTACGTTTACGATCGCCAAAAAGGGCTGCTCAATCCAGGGGAAACTGACCTGGAAACCAAAGCGCGCCAGGTGGCTGAGCAGGAAATCGCCACAGCCGCTATTCAAGATGGGATCTTAAGCCAGGCAAAACTGAACGCCGAAAACTACCTGACACGCTTGTTTAAAACCCTTGGTTATCAGGAAGTGATCTTTACTTATCCCACGCCTGAGGATGTTCCGTAAAGTCTTCACATTTTTAGGAATTCGGCGTGGTAGGTCCCCGGGGTTTTTTGGGGTTTTGGGGGGGGGGGGCGCCCCCCAACCCCCCCC